>Ga0207697_10001847_pt1 | contig 11328 bp, 10 predicted proteins | sample KBSSwiS5withPhiX_FD_184293 | JGI IMG/M metagenome (GOLD analysis project Ga0207697, IMG submission 184293) | Switchgrass rhizosphere microbial communities from Kellogg Biological Station, Michigan, USA, with PhiX - S5 (SPAdes) (version 2) | ecosystem: Host-associated > Plants > Roots >... | reverse complement strand
CGCATACGCGGCGGCAAAGGCCGCCGTCATCAACTACACCAAGACCGCGGCTCTTGAGTTGGCCACGCACAACATTCGGGTCAACGCCCTCGCGCCCGACCTCACCGTCACCGAAGGATTGCTGCGAGTGTCACCGAACGGTCTGCCGCAGAGCGCCGTGGAGCTCGCGCGTCCGTTCGGCCTGCCGATCACCAACTCGATGGTCGTCACCTGGATCGTCGCGATCTTCCTGATCGTGCTGGCCCGGACCGCGACGCGATCCATGACCGACGTGCCCGGTCCGGTGCAGAACTTCGTGGAATGGGTCGTCCAGAGCCTGTATGAGTTCCTCGAAAGCATCATCGGGCCGCAGCTCGTTCAGCGCACGTTCTGGTTCTTCGCCACGATCTTCATCTTCATCCTGGCGAGCAATTGGATCGGCCTGCTGCCCGGCGTCGGCACGATCGGCTGGGGAACGCAGACCGCGCACGGCTTCACCGTGGACCGGCCCCTGTTTCGCGGCGCCAATGCCGACCTGAACATGACGCTGGCGATGTCGCTGGTGTTCTTCGCCTGCTGGATCGTGTGGGCGCTTCAGGAAGTCGGTCCGCGCGGCATCGTCAAAGAGTTGTTCGCGCCGAAGGGCGAGTCCGCCGGGGTGATGCGCGTGCTGCTGGTGGTCGTGTTCCTCGCGGCTGGGTGTCTCGAGATCGTCTCGATTCTCTTCCGGCCCGTATCTCTGAGCTTCCGGCTCTATGGCAACGTATTCGCGGGCGAGAACATGCTCGAGGCGATGGCCACCATGGTTCCCTGGCTCGGGTGGCTGCTGCCGATCCCGTTCTACTTCATGGAATTGCTGGTCGGTCTTGTGCAGGCGATGGTGTTCATGCTGCTGACGGCGGTCTTCACGCTGCTCATCTGTCAGCACCACGAGGAGACCTCGCCGACCCACGCCCACGGGTAACGAGTGGTGCTGATCGGACGCCGCGGCCGTCGTGGCTTTTAACCCTGGAAAGGACAACTCCCAATGACCGGAAGCTTGCACGTCGGCCTGGCTGCGCTGGGCACGGCAATCGGGGTCGGCCTCATCGGCATGGGTGCATCGACCGCCGTCGGGCGCAATCCCGGCGCCGCCACCAAGGTGATGGTGCAGTCGATTCTCGCCATCGCCTTCGCGGAAGCGGTCGTGTTCTATGCCCTGTTCCTCGTCCGGTGATCGACGGACCGGGCCGCGGATTGAGAGCGCAGACTCATGAGTCCCTTTCTCGTCGCCGTCGCTGAAGGCGGCGCTCTCGGCGACGTCGCGCGAACCTTCGGCGTCGACTGGCCGCATCTGCTGGCGCAAATCGTCAGTTTCAGCATCGTCTGCGCCGTGTTGTACGCGTGGGCCTACCAGCCGATCCTGAAGATCCTGGCGGCACGCCGCGAGCAGATCGCGCACGGCCTGGCCAACGCCCAGCAGATCAAGAGCGAGCTGGCGCAGATCGAAGTGCAGCGCCGGAACGTGCTCGCCAAGGCCGACGCCGAAGGGCGTCAGCTGATCGAAGACGCCCGGTCGGCGGCGGCCCGGGTGCACGCGGTCGAGACGGCCAAAGCGGCCGCCGCGGCCGAGCAGATCCTGCAGAGGGCACAAGCGGCAGCTGAGCGCGAGCGCGCGCAGATGCTGGCCGATCTCAAACGGCAGATCGGCAGGCTGGTGATTCAAACGAGCGCCGCCGTCACCGGCAAGATCCTGACGCCGGAGGACCAGCGGCGCCTCGCCGAGGAAACGGCCAGGCAGGTGCCGGCGTGAGCGCCGTCGCTGATGGTCGTCAGGTCGCGAGCATGACGCGATGAAGTCCAACCGGAAGATCCGCCGGACGGCGCGCCGGCTCTTCCGCCTGTGCCTGGTCGACGGACGCGTAGACGAGGCCAGGGCCCGACGGGTCGCGCAACGAGTCAGGACCTCCGGCAGAGGGGGCTCGTTCCCCATCCTGTGGGATTTCCTCAGGCTCCTGCGGCTGGACCAGAACCGGCACACCGCGCTCGTCGAGAGTGCGGAAGCACTGCCCGACGACCTGCGCGATGACGTGGCCGCGCGACTGACCGGAACGTACGGCGGTGGCCTGACGACCACGTTCACGGTGAACCCCGCGCTGGTCGGCGGCATGCGCATCACGGTGGGAAGCGACGTCTACGACGGCAGCGTCCGGGGAAAGCTGGCGGCGCTCGAAGCGCGCCTCTGAACGCCGGCATAGCGACCGACACATTTACGCCGGGACCACGGCCGCACGGCGCGGCCCGGCGGGGGCATGAGCGATGTCTGATTTGGTGCGGGAAATCGAAGCCGAGATCGCGACCGCTGTCGCCGCAGCCGCGAAGCAGAGCATCGGCGTGGTTCGCGAGATCGGGGACGGCGTCGCGCGCGTCGAGGGCCTGTCCGACGTGATGCTGAACGAGATGCTCGATTTCGGCAACGGCATCACCGGCCTGGCGCTGACGCTCGACGAGACCGAGGTCGGCGTGATCGTGCTCGGGGACTACACCCGGCTCGCCGAAGGCGACGAGGTCCGCGGCACGGGCAAGCTGCTCCAGGTGCCGGTCGGTCTGGGGCTGCTCGGCCGCGTCGTCAACACTCTGGGCGAGCCGATCGACGGCAAGGGCCCGATCGCCAGCACTGCCTCCTATCCGGTCGAGAAGCTCGCCCCGGGCATCATCAAGCGACAGCCCGTCGGGCAGCCAGTCCAGACGGGGATCATGGCAATCGACGCCATGATTCCGATTGGCCGCGGTCAGCGGGAGCTGATCATCGGGGATCGCTCGACCGGCAAGACCACGCTGTGCATCGATACCATCATCAGCCAGGCGCGGCTCAACCGGCAGGCACAGGAGAGCGGCGAAACGTATCGCCCGCTCTACAGCATCTATGTCGCGATCGGGCAGAAGCAGTCGACGATCGCGCGGCTGCTCTCCGTGCTCGAGGAAGCCGGGGCGATGCCGTACACGATTGTGCTGGCCTCGCCGGCGTCGGACTCGGCCACCAGCCAGTACCTTGCCCCGTTTGCCGGAGCGGCGATCGGCGAGTGGTTCATGGACAACGGCATGGACGCGCTGATCGTCTACGACGATCTCTCGAAGCACGCCGTCGCCTACCGCCAGGTGTCGCTCGTCTTGAAGCGCCCGTCCGGCCGCGAAGCGTATCCCGGGGACGTCTTCTATCTGCACAGCCGTCTGCTCGAGCGGGCGGCGCGGGTCGGCGAGAAGTACGGCAACGGCTCCCTGACCGCGCTGCCGATCATCGAGACCCAGGCCGGTGACGTTTCGGCGTATATCCCGACCAATGTCATCTCGATCACCGACGGCCAGATCTTTCTCGATACCGACCTCTTCTACCAGGGGGTGCGTCCGGCGATCTCGGTCGGCATCTCGGTATCCCGCGTCGGCTCCGCGGCCCAGCTCAAGGCGATGAAGCAGGTCGCCGGCCAGCTGAAAGGCGAACTGGCCCAGTTCCGTGAGCTCGCGGCGTTCGCCCAGTTCGGCTCCGAGCTCGATACCGCAACGCAGGCCAAAATCGATCGCGGCAAGCGGATCATCGAGCTGTTCAAGCAGCCGCAGTACAGCCCGATCCCGGTCGAAGTCCAGGTCGCCGTGATCTGGGCGGTGCAGAACGGCTACGTCGACGATGTGCCGGTCGAGCGCATCAAGGAGTTCCAGGCCGAGTGGACGGATTTCCTGTCGACGCGACGCACCGAGTTGCTGCAGAGAATCGGACAGCAGAAGGTGATGAGCCCCGAGATCGCCGCCGAGTTGAAGACCTCGGCCGAGCAGTTCAAACAGACGTGGGCGGCCCGGCCGGCGGCCGTCTAACGGGTCAGCGCCGACGCGAACACGGATAGCAGCCATGCAGAGCCCCCGCGAGCTTCGGCGCCGCATCAAGTCGGTGAGTGGGACGGCCCAGATCACCAAGGCCATGCAGATGGTGGCGGCCTCGAAGATGCGCAAGGCGCAGCAGGCAGCGATCGCCACCAGGCCGTTCGTGCACCTCCTCTATCGCATCCAGCGGGCGGCGACGTCACGGACGATCGATTTCACGCATCCGCTGATGGAGCGGCGCGAGGTCCGGAATCGCGCGGTGATCCTCGTCGCCGCCGACAAGGGGCTCTGCGGGGCGTTGAACACCAACGTCTTCCGGATCGCGGCCCACTTCGATCAGCCGTCGACGCAGTTCATCACCGCCGGGCGCAAGGCCGCGCAGTTCGTCGCCCGCTCTGGCCGCCGCCTGGCGGCGGAGTTCGCCTACGGCGACACGCCCACCTACGCCGAAGCGCGGGCGATCACCGCATTCGCGCGGCGGCTGTTTGAGAGCGGCGAAGTGGACGAGGTGCGGATCGTGGCGACGAGGTTCGTCAACACGTTGTCGCAGCAGCCCGTCTCGCTCGAGTACCTGCCGGTCGGCGAGATTACCGGTCTTCCACTTCCGGGCGTCGTGCCGGACGACGGCACGGTCGACGATGACGGCGACACGCTGTTCGAACCGAACCCTGAGGCGGTGCTGACGTATCTGGTCAACCACTACCTGAGCATCTACCTGTTTTACGTGCTGCTCAACGCCAAAGCCAGCGAGCAGAGCGCGCGCATGGTGTCGATGAAGAGCGCCACCGACAGCGCGGAGGATCTCATCAAGGCCCTCAAGCTCGAATACAACAAGCTGCGGCAGGGCAACATCACGAAAGAGCTGCTGGAGATCGCCGGCGGCCAGGCAGAGTAATCGCTGGCAACGGCGACTGGAGTATCAGCCATGAACATGGGCAAGGTCGTGCAGGTGGTCGGTCCGGTGGTGGATGTGGAGTTTCCCTCGGGGCTCCCGGCGCTCTTCAACGCGCTGACTGTCGACTACACCGTGGACAACCAGCCGGTCACGCTGACGCTCGAAGTACAGCAGCACCTCGGCGACCGTTGGGCCCGCACCATTTCGATGGCCGGGACGGAGGGGCTCAAGCGCGGCTACGCGGTGACCGACCTGGGCCGACCCATCGCGATGCCGGTCGGCGAGGGCGTGATGGGGCGGGTGTTCGACGTCACCGGCAACCCGATCGACGATCGCGGACCCGTCAAGGCCGACAAGTTCTACCCGATTCACCGGCAGCCGCCGCCCCTCGTGGATCAGTCGACATCGCCGCAGGTCCTCACCACCGGCATCAAGGTCATCGACCTGATCTGCCCGTTCCTGAAAGGCGGCAAGGTCGGCGCCTTCGGGGGCGCCGGCGTGGGCAAGACCGTCGTGATCATGGAGTTGATCAACAACATTGCCAAGCTCCACGGCGGGGTGTCGGTGTTCGCGGGCGTGGGCGAACGCACTCGCGAAGGCAACGACCTCTATCACGAGATGTCGCAGGCCGGTGTCATCAACCAGAACGATTTGGGCGCGTCGAAGATCGCGCTCGTCTACGGCCAGATGAACGAGCCGCCCGGGGCCCGGCTGCGCGTCGCGCTGAGCGGTCTCGCGATCACCGAGTACTTCCGCGACGAGAAGGGCCAGGACGTCCTGCTCTTCATCGACAACATCTTCCGCTTCTCGCAGGCCGGCTCCGAGGTCTCTGCCCTGCTCGGCCGCACCGCCAGTGCGGTCGGCTATCAGCCGACGCTCGCCGCCGAGATGGGCGGGCTGCAGGAACGCATCACCTCGACCAAGAAGGGCTCAATCACGTCGTTCCAGGCAGTCTATGTGCCCGCGGACGATCTGACCGATCCGGCCCCCGCGACCACCTTTGCGCACCTCGACGCGACGATCGTGCTCGAACGGGCGATTGCCGAACTCGGCATCTATCCGGCTGTTGACCCTCTGGCCTCGACCTCGCGGGCGCTCGCGCCGGAGATCGTCGGCCAGGAGCATTACGATGTCGCGCGCCGGGTCCAGCGCGTGCTGCAGCGCTTCAAGGATCTCCAGGACATCATCGCCATTCTCGGGATGGACGAACTGTCGCCGGAAGACAAGCTCACGGTCTATCGGGCCCGCAAGATTCAGCGCTTCCTCAGCCAGCCATTCAGTTCGGCGCAGGTGTTCACCGGGCGCGAAGGCCGTCAGGTCGCGGTCGCGGACACCGTTCGCGGTTTCAAGGAGATTCTCGACGGCAAGCACGACACGGTGCCGGAAGGACAGTTCTACATGAAGGGTGGGATCGAAGAAATTACGACGTAGGCGCCGACTTCGTTCATTCTTAGTGATGCACCGATCATGGCTCTTACCCTGAAGCTCGAAATCGTCACGCCGCAGGCGACCGTCTTCTCGAACGACGTCGACCTCGTCACCCTGCCGACGGCGGATGGCGAAATCGGGATTTATCCCCAGCACGTGCGGCTCATTACGCAGCTCGTGCCGGGCGAGATCATCGTCTCGAAGGACGGACAGGACACCTACCTGGCCGTCGGCGAGGGCCTGGTCGACGTCGATGCCGCGCACGTGTCGATTCTCACCGACATGGCGGTCAGGGCCGCCGACATCGACGAGGTCGCGGTGACCGAAGCGCGCGAGCGAGCGGCCGCCAGGCTGCGCGAGAAGCTCTCGGACGAGGAAGTCGCCTCGGTCAACGCGTCGCTGGTGCGCGCCGTCGCCCAGCTCCAGGTCAGGCGCCGCTCTCGCGTGCGCTAATCCCGCGCACACCCTTCGACCTCACAGCCGCCGTTCCCGGCCGATTGTGCGGGGTCCGCGGCCGTTGTACATGCGCGCGGCGCAACGACCCTGGGCTCGGGCGGATCGTGCGCCGTGCAACGTGTTTGATGATGTCGGGTGGTTCCGGCAAGTGTCAGGGACGGACGGTCACAGAGCAACGGTCCGCGGTGCGACACCGGCCGCGCGCCGAGGCGCCGCGGCCGGTCGATAGAAAGAGAGCCCCTGATGCGTGCAGACCGGAGCGAAGTGCGAGTTAGAACCGGATGCCGAACGTCGTGACCAGGAACTGCCCGTTCGCCTTCTGGCCAACCAGTGATGAGTTAGTAGCGAGAGGGTTGATCGTTGCCGGCAGCTCTTTCACGGTCGGGCCCCAGATGTAGTGATAGCGCAGCTCGCCGAAGATCGGACCGAAGCGCACGCCGCCGCCGAATCCCATTCCGAAGTCGGTAGAGCTGCGGTCGCCGACGATCTTGTCGACCGGAACCCACCCGCCCGTGTAGCAGACGTAGAACCACGGGTCGCAGTACCCCGGCGCGTATCCGACGGCCGGCGTCGTGATCTTCACCGGCCGGTAATACACGCCCATGCCGATCAGGCCATATGGCCGCACGCCGCCTTCGGGCCGCTGGATGATCAAGCTGCCCGTGAAGTACTGCATGTTCATCGAGCCGAAGAAGTCAGTCGGCACGGTCCCGGTCTCGAGCGGGTTTACGACCGGACTCACCGGAACCGAGATGCGTTTCTCTCCCAGACCGTTGTAGCTGTACAGCCCTTCGATGGCGAACACGGGCGTGATCGGCACGTCGACGCCGAAGGTGATGTTGTAGCCGTTGCCCAGGCGATCGTGGACCTCGCCATTGGGAGACGTAAACCCTGCGCCCAGGGTGAAGTGTACGCGCGTGTCCTGTGCCTGCGCTGCGATTGGTGCGATGGCGATGCACGCCCCGACGATCACGACCGACAGAAATCTATGCCGCATAGGGAACATCCTTTCTACCGGTCAACGCCAGCACCGGACGTGCCAGCTGCCGCGTGGTCCGGATTACTGCGGTTGTGGCCACATAGTCGACGCCTTCGCGGTCCTCCGTAGCAGTCCAAGCGCACCGGAAGACCGTAGGTGCTCCGGAATGGCGGAGGGCCGCGCCCAGAGTGAAATGCCAGGAGCCGGGCCCAATTCACGGTGATCGCGCGATTTGACGTCCGGTGCTGTGCGCCGGCGGCGTGGCACTCCCCATGCTGATGACGGTAGGAAATGGGCACAACGATCTCGCGGACTGTCCCGCGGCTGCTATCGCGCGCGCCGATGGGCTCCGCGCATGGAGGGCAGCAGGCGCTCGCGGGCGGGCCGACCGGACCGACCGACGTGGTCGCGTTCCCGGTGTTCTTCTAGGCGCGAGGAGTGCCGCTCATGTCACGCTTCGTCCCGGTTTGTCGCGCCCCCCTCGGCGCCATTCTGGTCTGCGTGCTGCTCGGCGGTGTGGCGTTCGTGCGCCCCCCGAGCGGGCACGCGGCGGCGCAGGCCCCACCGCCGGCCGCGACGGCTGCCGCGGCGAACGAATTCAACGACTCGCATTTCCACCTCACCAATTACATCCAGCAGGGCATCGACGTGCCGCGCTTCCTGCAGATCATGGGAACGCGGGTCGGACGCTCGACGCTGTTCGGAATTCCGCTGCAGCAGCAATGGTCGTATGCGAACTCCGGCGACTTCGCGCCGACGTATTACCTCCAGAGCGACGCGCCGCTCTACTACTACTCGTTCACCGACGCCGCGATCGCCGTTGCCTACAAGGCGCTCACACCGGCGGAGCAGGCGCGCTTCGACCCGATGATCACCGGCTTCAACCCCGCTGACATGTATGGCGTGGACCACATCCGCCGCGTGCTCCTGACGTTCCCGGGCGTGTTCTCCGGCATCGGCGAGTTCAGCATCCACAAGGAGTTCGTCTCGTCGAAGATCTCCGGCGAGACCGCCAGCCTGACCAACCCGGCGCTCGATCGCATCCTCGACTTCGCCGCCGAGTCCGGGCTGGTCGTGATCCTCCACAACGACATCGACATGCCGTTCGCGAAGACCGACAGCGAACCAGTCTATCTGACCCAGATGAAGGCGCTGCTCAAGCGACATCCGCGGGCGGCGATCATCTGGGCCCACCTCGGACTCGGGCGCGTGGTCCATCCCGTCCAGGTCTCGGCGGAGGCCGCCGAACGCAATCCGAGCTACCTGCAGATCGTCGACGCGATGCTCAACGATCCCGATCTCCGCCACGTCAACTTCGATATTTCGTGGGACGAAGTCGCCAAATACGCCATCGCCTCCCCCGACTCGATCGACCGGGTTGCGGGCATGCTCAACCGCTACCCGGACAGATTCCTGTTCGGGACCGACACGGTGGCGCCCGCGGGGCCGTCGCCGTATTTCGCAGTGTTCGACATGTGGGCGCCGGTCTGGCGCCTGCTGACGCCGGACGCCAGCCTGAAGATCCGCAAGACCAATTACGAGCGGATGTTCGACGAGGGACGCCGGCGGGTACGCGCCTGGGAAAAGGCGAACGCTCCGGCACCACGATCATGAGAGGAGACAGGAATATGGGGAGTCCGCAGACACACCGGCCGACCGCTTCGGTCTGGTTCTTGACGGCGAGCCTGGTGCTCGGCGGCACATCGGCAGGATGGGCGCAGGAGACGAGCAGCGGACCGAGCGGGGAGAGCACCACGATAGCTGCCCAGAGCCCCCCGCCTACTAAGCCGAGCTTCGAGGTCTATGGCTTCGCGATGCTCGACATGGGCCACAACTTCAAGCAGATCGACCCCAATTGGTACGACACGCTGCGCATTACCAGGTTGCCCAAGGTGGCCAACGAGTTCGGCGCGGACAACAGCACGTTCGCGGGCGTGCGGCAGAGCCGTCTCGGCTTTAGATCAACGACGCCGACCACCGCCGGCGACCTGAAGACCATCTTCGAGTTCGAGCTGTTCGGCACCGGCGTGGACGAAGGACAGACCACCTTCCGCCTGCGCCATGCATGGGGAGAGCTCGGCGCCTTCGGGGCCGGCCAGTACTGGAGCCCGTTCAGCGATCCGGACGTCTACCCGAACACGCTGGAGTACTGGGGCCCGACGGGTATTCCCTGGTACCGCAACGTGCAGCTCCGCTACACGCCGATCCACAGTGACTCCAGCAATCTGATGATCGCGCTGGCGCGCCCCGGCGCCAGTGGCGACCAGGGTGTGTATGCCTCGCGTATCGAGCTGCAGGGCATCAAGCCCCGGTTCCCGGCGCCCGATCTCGCCGCCGCCTACAAGTACTCCGGAGGATGGGGCTACGTGCGCACGGCTGGCATCCTGCGGAAGATCAAGTGGGACGACACCCTCGACGACGCCTTCGATCTCTCCGGCGACGCCACCGGATGGGGATGGAACGTCAGCTCGAATCTCAAGCACGGCGAGGGCGACGTGCTGCGGATGCAGTTCACCGTCGGCCAGGGTGTCCAGAACGAAATGAACGACTCGCCAATCGACATCGGCATCCAGAACAATCTGTCGAACCCGGTGACGCCGGTGGTCGGCAAAGCGATCCCGATCGTCGCCTACGCCATCTTCCTCGATCACCAGTTCGGCCAGAAATTCAGCTCGTCAATCGGATACTCGGCGCAGGACAACGACAATACCGACCAGCAGGCGCCTGACGCCTTCAGGGTTGGAAAGTACGCACTGGGCAACCTACTTTACTACCCGGTCCCGGGCGTGATGGTGGGCGGCGAGCTGCAGTGGGGCCGGCGCGAGAACTTCTCCGACGGGTTCCAGAGCGACGGGTTCAAGGTGCAGTTCTCGTTCAAATACAACTTCTCGTGGAAGCTCGGAGGCCAATAATGCAGCGACGACACCGGACCATCACTCTGGGAATGTGCGCGCTTGCCATCAGCGCGCTCACGATGTACTCGCCGACGCTGGACGCCCAGGCGCCCGCCGACGTGCAGAAAGCGGTCGATGCCGCTTACGCCAAGTTCAAGACCCTCGCCGAGGGGAAGAACGCGGACTACATCCCGGCGCTCGCCAAGGTCGACCCGGGCCTGTTCGGCATCGCGGTCGTGACCGCCGACGGCAAGGTTTACACCGCCGGCGACATCAAGACTGAAGTCTCGATCCAGTCGATCTCCAAAGTCTTCACGATGGCCCAGGTCATCCAGGAGCAGGGGCTCGAGTCGATCGAGAAACGGATTGGCGTCGACGCCACCGGGGCTCGTTTCAATTCGATCATCGCCGTCGAAGGCGTTCGCACCGTCGTCGGCAACGGCGCGCCGGAGATGAACCCGTTGGTCAACCCCGGCGCGATCTCCGCGACCAGCATGGTCACGGGTAACAGCGCGGACGCGGTCTGGAAAAAGATCCTCGACTTCCACAACGACGCGGCCGGACGTCAGCTGACGGTCCTGCAGGATGTCTATAAGTCGGAATCCGATACCAATCAGCGCAACCAGGCGATCGGCGCGCTGATGCTGGCCTACGGCTACATCAAGAGCAACTGGCAGCAGGCGGTCGACCTCTACACGCGGCAGTGCTCGATCGGCGTCAACGCCAAGGATCTGGCAATGATGGCGGCGACGCTCGCCGGCGGCGGCAAGAACCCGGTCACCGGCAAGCAGGTAATCGACGCGAACAAGGTTCCGGGCGTGCTGGCGGTCATGGCGACGGCGGGC
>Ga0207697_10001845_pt1 | contig 11337 bp, 9 predicted proteins | sample KBSSwiS5withPhiX_FD_184293 | JGI IMG/M metagenome (GOLD analysis project Ga0207697, IMG submission 184293) | Switchgrass rhizosphere microbial communities from Kellogg Biological Station, Michigan, USA, with PhiX - S5 (SPAdes) (version 2) | ecosystem: Host-associated > Plants > Roots >... | reverse complement strand
ATCGAAAAAGTTCGCCCCGACTCTTTGGCGATTGCTCGAGACGGCTTTTGCGTGATCGTGCTCGCTGCCTTTTTCGTCATCGCTTGCGTCGGCTCCTTGGCGATTGCTTGCGCTGGCTCCTGCTTGACCGGTTGTGTCGGCTTCTTTGAGGTCGCGGCCGCTCGCTTTTTGGTGATCGCTTTTATCGGCTTATCCGGGGTACTCGGCGCCGACTTCTGCGTAATCACCTGAACCATGTCGTCCGCTTTCTTTTGATCGTGACTCGCGAGATCCAACGTCGACGGAGCCAACCCCTGCGCATGAAGAGCTGCGCCGGAAATGACAAGAAGCGATGCAGTTGCGAATGCCCAGAGGGCAGGTCGTTTCCCCACGAAGGCGAGGTTATGCCGGGAATCGTGCCGCTAGGCAAGCTTTTTTTTTGGTTTTTTTAGACGTTTCAACACCCCAAAAACAGGTCTGCCGACAGCCGTTATCTTAGCATCTCGCCGTGCCCTCTAATCATCAGGAAAATAATCCGGCCCATATTGCGGTGGAGGAGCAAACATTTGATCGCGCGGGATAACAGTCCGGCGATGTCTGCGCGGAACGTTTTGATTTTCGTTCGAGTCGGGCGCGACAATCCTGGTGCGGCCCGAAGGCAAACGATAAATCAACCGTCCATCGGACGTGATTCCAAGCATTCGAACCCGCACTGAACCTTGGCGAGGCGACGATGTAGAAGCGACACGTTTCTTTTTGCCCCGCGAGCTCGGCGGACCCGCAGTGGCGAGCTGTGAAGCCTCGGAATCTTTGGGCGCCGCCCCAGCAGTCTCGTTCTCAGCTGAGGTTTCCGGAACCGTGCCCGGGGAAGCGGCCGCGACAGCGTCCGGGGTTGCGGCGGTCTGCGGTTGCCCGCTTGATGCTTGGTCCTGTTGGAGACCCGTCGCTGGGGCCTGAGAGGAATTCGGAACGGCCGCTCCCTCCGTTGTGGGTTGGTTCGCTAGCGCCAGCGCCGAATTTGCGGCTTGTGACAACACACTCGCAGGAGCAACTGGGGTCGAAACACTTTGGCCTGCCGATGGTGTTGGTGAAGCTTCGGGGACACCAACCAGAACACCAACCGGCTTTGTCGCGTGAGGCCGGTGCAAGATTCCGTCAATTGCGTTCGGAAACAAGACCGCACCAACCACCGCGGCAGCCAAGACGAGCGCGCCCAACGCCAATGCCGTTCGCAGCAAACGCCGCGGGCGAGACTGAGTTGGCCGGGGAACCGTTGTCCTGAGCGGTATGCCATATCGATCGGCCAGTGCGAGCCGACGTTCAATTTTCAGCAGGCAACTGCGAATCATCTCTCCAAGCACCAGCAGATCCTTTGGACGTCGATCGGGATTGGGGTGCAGCATCAGAGAAAGCAAGTTGCGCAACGGCTTTGGAAATCCCGATAGCTTGGGACGTTGCCGGACCGTCTCAGCCGAGAGCGCGACGCCAGTCAGGAGAAAATACATTGTCGCGCCTAGCGAATAAATCTCCCAACGAACATCCGCCGTTCCCTGCTCTCCCATCGTCTTCCTGGATTCAGCCGTGAGAGACTTCACTGCAGAATGTCCCGCGTCATGTGACGCTGCATCCTTTGCCTCGGGTTGGCCCGGTCCGCTGGGAAGCGACGCCTCGACCTTCGGCGAGTTCTCGGGGTCGCTCTTTAGTCCGGTCACGCCGAAATTCGTTAACTTTATGAGTGGCCATCCGCCTTCGGGAGTTTGTCCCGGCACAAGAAAGATGTGGGAGAGGTCAATGGGCGGATACGGAAGCTTGTGGAAACTGGCAGAAGAGAACACGCTCACGATTTGTTCCGCCACGCGCAATGTGGCATCCGCCGGCATCGGACCGTGCTGAGCGACCCACGCAGCGAGCGTTTCGCCTAGCGGTCGCTCCGAGACGTAAACATAATTTTCGCCTTCGCGTCCAAAGTCGAAAACCTTGGCAATATTCACGTGACGCAGCCTCTGAACGGCGCGCGCCTGCTCTTCGAACTTGTTCCGGAGCGAAGGATCGATGCTTTCCACAGGAACCAGCGTTACGGCAACCGGTTCACGGGATCTTTCATCCACTGCTTCGTAGACAATCACACCGCCGTCTCGGCCGAGTTCATTTGGCGTAGCATCAGAGCCAAGACAAATGCGATAGTGTTCAAGGAAAAACGTGCGCGCCATAACCGTGTCTCATTGACCCCAGCAGCGAGAGAATCATCCTCGTCCCACCGCCCCGAGATTCAACCTCGATTTTGCCAGGGAGTTGCTCGGCACAACCCTGGTCACGCCTCGAATTTTGGACGTTGCGCTTGAATCGAAAATCGCCAATCTAAAATCGCGAATCCGTATACCCCGTGGTGTAACGGTAACACAGCGCCCTTTGGAGGCGTTATTCTTGGTTCGAATCCAAGCGGGGTAGCCAAGTAAACCCGAAAGCTTTGGGGGCACGAGGATTGGTCGCTCGCAAATAGTCTAAATCAGCGTATATTTACTGTTCCCCTTTATGAAGGAATTAAGCGTAGAGAAATTACATATTACGGTTGGCGATCGGGAGATTGTTCGGGGCCTGACCCTGCACATTCCACGGGGCGAAGTGCATGCTCTCATGGGTCCAAATGGCTCGGGAAAAAGTACGCTGGCCAAGGTTTTGGCCGGTCACCCAGATTACCATGTTACCGCCGGCAAAATACTAATGGATGGTGAGGACCTTCTGGAACTTGACCCAGACGAACGCGCCCGGCGCGGCCTTTTCCTGGCCTTCCAGTATCCGAGCGAGGTTCCAGGCGTGACTATCGCTAACTTTCTCCGCGCGGCATTGCAATCGCGCCTGCCTGAAGGCGAAGAACTTGAGGCAACCGATTACTACGCGAGGCTTTACGAAAAGATGGAGCTGCTCGGGATGGACCGCTCGTTCACGTCGCGCGCGGTGAACGAAGGTTTTTCCGGCGGCGAAAAGAAGCGCACCGAGATCCTGCAAATGGCAATCCTCGAGCCCAAATATGCGGTGCTCGACGAGACCGACAGCGGCCTCGACATCGATGCACTCAAGACCGTAGCACATGGGGTAAACTCATTGCGCGGGCCCAATCTTGGCATATTGTTAATTACGCACTATCAGCGCCTCCTGAACTACATCGTTCCCGATCACGTCCATGTAATGGTAGCGGGGCGAATCGTTAGAAGCGGGCGAAAAGAACTCGCTCTCGAGCTCGAAGAGAGAGGTTACGATTGGGCGCGCGACGGTGCAGCTGAGCCAGCATACAGGTAATCACTGGGAACAATTCAAAATGAAAACAGAAACTTCTGCAGTCAATATCGATAGAAACAAAGGAGACTTTTTCTATCCGGAAGCTCACGTGCGCGATGCCGGCGCCGGACTGAGCGAACGCACAGTCCATTACATCTCAGACGTTAAAGAAGATCCGGACTGGGTGCGTGAATTTCGCCTAAGGGGCCTCAAGACATTTTTGGCAAAGCCGCTCCCGACACATTGGGCTAGCAAGGATCTCGAAGCGATCGACTTCGACAAAATCCGCTATTACCTCTCCCCCGGGACCGAGGCGAAGCGCAGTTGGGATGAAGTGCCGGACGACATTAAGCGCACATTCGAGCGTCTTGGCATTCCCGAGCAGGAACGAAAATTTCTCGCCGGCGTGGAAGCGCAGTTCGACAGCGAAGCCGTCTACTCAAATATCAAGAAGGCGGTCGGCGAACAAGGCGTGATTTTCGTCGGATCGACAGAGGGACTAAAGAATTATCCGGAAATTTTCCGGAAATGGTTCGGCAAAGTCATCCCCATCGCCGACAACAAATTTAGCGCGCTGAACTCCGCTGTGTTTAGCGGCGGGTCGTTTATTTACGTGCCACCCGGCGTGAAAGTGAAGCATCCGCTGCAGGCGTACTTCCGCATCAATGCTGAAAATTTTGGCCAGTTCGAACGCACACTGATCATCGCCGATGAAGGCTCGGAGGTGACCTACATGGAGGGCTGCACGGCGCCGAAATTTAATACTCCCACATTGCATAGCGCTGTGGTCGAATTGGTCGCGCTGAAGGGAGCGAAAATTCAGTACATCACCGTCCAGAACTGGGCGTCGAATGTGTTCAATCTTGTCACCAAACGTGGTCTTGCTCACGAAAACGCAGAGGTGAAATGGATCGATTGTAATATCGGTTCGCGGCTCACGATGAAATATCCAGGCGTGATCATGAAGGGTCGCAAGGCGCGCGGCGAAGTTCTTTCCATCGCGCTCGCAAATGACGGTCAGCATCAGGACACCGGAGCAAAAATGATCCACGCTGCCGATGAGACAACCAGTAACATCATTTCCAAATCGATCTCCATCGGAAAAGGCCGAGCCACCTACCGCGGCTTGGTCCACGTGCCGAAGCACCTGAAGAATTGCAAGAACAACACCGAGTGCGACGCGTTGCTTATCAATGCGACCTCGCGCACGGACACGTATCCAGCGATCACCGTGCGCGGTACGGGCAACGCCGTTCAGCACGAAGCCAGCGTGAGCCAGGTGAGCTCGGAGCAAATTTTTTACATGCAACAGCGCGGCCTCACCGAGGCGCAGGCGATGAGCTTGAGCGTCAACGGTTTCGTCAACGATCTGGTCCGCCAATTTCCGATGGAATACAGCGTCGAGCTCAAACGGCTGATCGAGCTGGAGATGGAAGGCTCGGTCGGATAATTCCTCATCCGCCGCACCTAAGGGAACCGTAGGACGCATGGGTCCTGGGTGTCCTATTTTTTGAATGACCAAAAACGAAACCGCAACAATCGAGAACCAGGCCGCGCCAATTCTTTCTGGCCCGGGTGAGTCTCGCGAATTTCCCGATTGGTTCCGTGACCAACAGAGCGCAGCTTGGAAACTATTTGAGTCATTACCCAAGCCGACACGAAAAGATCAGGCGTGGCGATTCACCAATGTCGGTCTTCTCGATCTTAGTCCGTTCAGATATGGTGCAAGACTAACTGAGCAGGAGCACGCAACTATTCTCGAGCAATCGCGCGGACTCGAAGAGGTGGCTGGCCGCATGATCTTCGCGGGGGACGAGCTTATCGAGCGCGACGTGATTTCGGATCAGCTGAAAAAGCGCGGCGTCATTTTCCAATCGCTCGAGCGGGCAATGGTTGAGCACGCGGACTTGTTCCGCAAACATTTCATGTCGCAACCAGCAAGACTTGGATCTGCCAAGTTCGCCGCGCTGCACCAGGCATTGGTTTCATCAGGGACGTTTCTTTACGTGCCGCGAGGCGTCGAGATTGAATTGCCAATCGAAATTTTCCATTGGTTGAATGGTGAAAACGCTTCCGCGTTTCCGCATTTGCTTCTGGTCACAGACGAGCTCGCGAAGGTCACCGTGATCGAACATTTCCGCTCTGTGAATGAACACGTGCCGGGATTCGCGTGCGGCGTAAACGACCTCGTGTCCGGGCCTGGCGCGAAGGTGACGTACGTGTGCGCGCAAAATTGGGCGGACAATGTCATCGCGTTGCAAATGAATTCGACAACGGTCGACCATGATGCTTCGGCGATGAGCCTGAATTTGCATCTTGGCTCGCGCTACTCGCGCTTCGAAAGTTTGAGCCGCCTTATCGGCGAAGGTGGGCGCAGTGATCTGCTTGCCGTCGCTGTGGCGAAGCACGAGCAGGAATTCGACGCTCGAACATTGCAGGATCATGTTTCCCCGCATACAGCGAGCGATCTCCTGTACAAAAACGCCCTCGACGATCGCGCCCGCACCATTTTCGGTGGACTCATCCGGGTAGAGCCACACGCCCACTTCACCGATGCATATCAAAAAGTGCGCAACCTTCTGCTGAGTGACGACGCGGAAGCCAACTCAATGCCCGGCCTCGAAATTCTGGCCGACAACGTGCGTTGCACCCACGGGGCGACTTCCGGTCAGGTCAACGAAGACGAGCTTTTCTATCTTCGCACACGTGGCATTCCCGTACCCATGGCCCAGCGTCTTATTGTCACAGGCTTTCTGGATGAAGTCGTTCAACGCCTCGATCATCCGGCAATATCTGAGCGTCTACGTCGGTTGATCGACGAGAAATTTGCGGAGAAGCGCGACTGAATCGGCAAAAACTGGCCGGTGACGCGGGCATGGCGATGGCCCTGTTATTTCGCCGTTTCCTGGTTGGTATTTAACTCGAAATTGATTTTTACGTCGTAATGATCGCCCTGAGCGAGGCCGGTCGGCGGCGAATCGACTTCGGTTACTCGTTTCGCAATTGCCGCGACTGACTCGTTCACTACGACATTTTCGGAAGGTTTGATAATCTCGAACTTGGAGACGTGGCCATCTTTCTCGATTCGGACTTTTACGAGCGTCGAAATCTTAGTGCCGGAGGCAACGGTAGTCGTTGGCTGGGTCCATGCGCTGTAAAAACGATCATGCAGCATGTTGCCATACCACCCGAATTCCGACGCATTGCTTCGCCCGCCCGCACTGCCACTTTTGCCCACTGAGCCTGTTTTGCTACTGCCGGTTTCCGACGTCGATTTAGTTTTCGCGCTCGCGGTTTTCCCGCTCTTCTTTTTCTCATTACTCGAGTCGCTTTCGTCTCCCGTGGACTTTGACGAACTCGACTTGAGGTGCGGAGATGATTTGGTCGCTTTTGCCAGAATAGTTTTTTTAGGAGTTGACTTGGGTGTCGGCTTTGGAGCGGGTTTTGGCGTTGCCCTCGGCTTTGCTGTTGCTTTTGGCAGAGGCGTTGCTGTCGGCTTCGGTTTCGGCAATTCGATTTCGCTCTTTGCCTGAGTTAATGGGGGCTGCTCCTTTTCTTTTTCGTCCGGCTTTGAGGGTTCTGGCTCAACGGATGCGACTGATATCCTTGTGGGCGATGCCGCACTCCCCTCTGATCTTTCGGCTGCTAGATCATCCGCGCCGCTCAACCAAACCAAGCTTTCTGCATCTGGCGCGCTTCGAGCGGCTACGCTCCAGCGAATTAGTCCCGCGATCAGCGCGACATGGGCAAGCGCAATTAGCGTGAGGTTTCGCCAAAAGCGCGGGGTCGTCGACATCTACTTCGACTCTGCCCTGGTGGCGATGCCGACCTTGGTAATTTGCGCCTGCTTCAGCGCATCCATCAACACAATCAATTTCTGCACAGGCAAGTCGCGATCAGGTCGAATCACAACAGCGATGTCTGGATTGGTTTGTTTCAATTCCGTCAGTCGCGCCGTGAGCGCTTTCAAATCGATTACCTGATCGTTAAACCGAATAGTCTCGCTGTGATCGATCGAGACAATTTGCACTTGGGATGACTTGATCGGCGGATTCGTCCCGCCACTCGATGGAATGACGAGGTTCATGCTGCTTTCAAGCAGCGGCGTTGTGATCATAAAAATAATGAGCAACACGAACGCCAGATCGAGCAACGGCGTGATGTTAATCTCACTCAGTGTCGAAAGACTCTGGCGTTGGGAGTAGCGTCTCATCGGCGAAATGCCGATTCACGTAAGCTGTGATCGACGTATTTGTGCTCGAATTCCGAAGCGAGTTCCGCGGCAAAATTGTCCATCTCGACAATCATCCCGCGAATGCTGGTAACGAGAAAATTGTATCCGAACATCGCTGGAATCGCGACGCAGAGCGCGGTCACTGTGGTAATGAGCGCACCTGAAACACCTGGCGCCATCGAGACGAGGTTCGGCGAACCTGCTTCGGCGACGCCGGTGAACGCATCCATCACGCCCCAGACCGTGCCCAGCAAGCCGAGAAAGGGCGAACCGCTCACGGCGGTTGCGAGCAAAATCATCTGCGACTCGAGTGAAAGCGCCGTTTCGCCCACGGCTCGTTCCATCGCCGCGTTTACTGCGCCCATTTGTGCCGGCGAGATTTTGTCAGCGATCCCAAGTCGCGCCCGAAACGTATCATCCACCTCCGGCGATCCGAGCAGATGAAATGTCATTTCCTCGCAGCCGGCGCGATACACATTGAATACTGGCGATCCGGGAAAGCGTGCATGTTTCTCAAATAGACGCAGCGGTTGTCGATCTTGCCGGAAAGCAGCAAGGAAACGCGCGTTCTGTTTTCGGGCAAACCGGATCACGCGCAATTTCGTGATCATGATTGACCAACTGAAGATGGAGACGACAGCAAGCAGAGTCAGAACAAGTTTCCCTGCGATCGTCGCGTGATCGAACGCAAAAAGAAGACCGCCACCGGTCGCTACGATTTCCGGAACGAGCATTCCCGCTTCACCGGCATAAGTAATAACGCCGTTTTGAAGAAACGAAAGTAACATTCGCAGAAAGGACAAACGTCCAATGACGAAAAAACGATGAAGGCGTGAACTTTTTCGTCATCTGCGCGTTCAACATTCATTCGTCATTCGTCACTCATACTTCGTCGTTCTTTGTGGGTACGTTGGCCGCGTTTTTGCCACCGCGACAAACCCGAGACCGATGGCGATGAGAAAGAACGAAAAGAACTGGCCTCGCGTGAACGGACCGACCAGGGTCGCATCAGGCTCGCGGAAATATTCGATTACGATCCGAAAAATCGCGTAGCAGATAAAAAATAACCCAGTCAGAACGCCATTTGGCTCGCGCCTCCGGGTACGCACGAACCACAAAATCGAAAACAGAACGATTCCTTCAAAAAAAGCCTCGTAGAGCTGCGAAGGATGGCGCGGCGAAAGGATTGAGCGCAACGCGGTGACCACTTGTGGCTGGCTGCGAACGGCGTCAACGATCGTGTCGGGTGTCGCCAGCGAAGTGTCGATGCGCGTGCACGCCGCCACCGCGCGCTCGGCTTCCTGGGGATGGTCAAACAGTTCCTTGGGAAACTGCATTGCCCAGGGAACGTTCGTCATCCGTCCATAAAGTTCGCCGTTAATGAAATTGGCGCAGCGTCCGAAGAACAAGCCGATCGGCGCGGTGACAACCAGATTGTCGCCGAGGTTTGTCCACGAGATTTTGTGCCGATGTGCGTAGTATAAAGTGAACAGCAACACGCCGAGCATTCCTCCGTGACTGGACATTCCGCCTTCCCAAACGCGAAAGATGGATAGCGGCTCGCGCAGCATTTCCGGTTTATAGAAGAAAACGTATCCGAGACGCCCGCCAATGATCACGCCAAAGAGCGCGCACCCGGTGATGAAGTCGCCGACTCGTTGCGGGGGCAGATCGGCAAAGCCGCGTTTGGCGAGCCAAAGGAAGAGGAGATAGCTGGAGATAAAAGCAAGCACGTAAGCCAGGCCGTACCAGCGGGGACCGACATTGCCGGAGATACGAAAAATGATTGGATCGAGATTGTGCAGATAGTACGCGAGCATTGCGCCGACTTTCACAGAAGTGCGCGATAGCCGCAACGAAAACGCGCGTCATCCCCACCCGCAGTGACGGCGAGGGACCTCACAGCTGAATTTTTGATCACGCCATGTTCGGGGCGTGATCGACGGCGCGATCGCGAGCTCGTTCGCTCTCCTCAGGATGACCGCGCGGTGTCGCGCGTTCCTCTGAGCACTTTTCGCAAAAACGGCGCCGTCCGGCTCACGCGATTCTTCGCAAGCTGTTCCGGTGTCCCGCATGCGACGACTTCGCCTCCATCCGGGCCCGCTTCCGGGCCAAGATCAACAATGTAGTCGGCTTCTGCGATCACGCTGAGATTGTGCTCGATCACGATGACCGTGTTTCCTTCGTCCACGAGGCGATGCAACACGTTAAGAAGTAATTCGATGTCGGCCATGTGTAGGCCAATGGTCGGCTCCTCGAGCAAATACAATGTCGAGCCTGGCTTGCGCATTTTCCGGATCCGTTCGTCGGCTGCGCGGCTAACGCCACGCTTGAGTTGTGTGACTAGCTTCAGTCGCTGCGCTTCGCCGCCGCTCAGCGTCGGACTCGGTTGCCCCAGCTTGAGATAGCCCAACCCCGTATCGACCAGCAAAGAGAGGGGGCGCGCAATTTTCGGATGCGCCGAAAAGAATTTCGCAGCTTCCTCGATTGTCATTTCCATTACGTCGCCGATCGATTTGTCGCTGTAGAGAACCTCAAGCGTTTGCGGATTGTAACGTTTTCCCCCGCAATCTTCGCATGGCACATAGGTGCGCGGGAGAAAATTCATCTCCAGTTTGATCACGCCCTGACCCTTGCAAGCCTCGCAACGACCGCCTTCCGCGTTGAATGAGAATCGGCTGGCAGAATAGCCGCGCACACGCGAGACGGGTAACTGCGCGTAAAGATTCCGGATCTCGTCGAACACTTTCACGTAGGTGCTCGGCGTCGAGCGCGATGTCTTACCGATCGGTGACTGATCGACTTCGTAAACTGCTTCGATCTCCTGCGCAGGCCTAACCAGTTTGAACAGATCGCCATTTCCTGCGCGTTTTCTTTCTTTAAGCTGCTCGCGCACTGCAGGCCAAATTACGTCGTGCATCAATGTCGATTTACCACTGCCAGAGATTCCTGTGATCACCGAGAGCCTTCCGACAGGGAAGCGAACATCGATGTTTTTCAAATTATTCGCTCTGGCATCACGGACTTCGATCCAATCTTCAACGTCGCGCAGAGACCGACGCGATCCGCGGGTAGGATGCCGAAGCGGTATTTTCAGGCAGCGGGCCGTTTCGGAATCTGCGTTTTCTTCCACGTCGAGCAGCGTGCCCGTCGCGACGACTTGTCCTCCGTGAATTCCAGCGCGTGGACCAAGATCGATGATGTGATCGGCGCGCCGCATCGTTTCCTCGTCATGCTCGACAATAATCAGCGAGTTTCCCTTGTTCCGCAGCGCGGTCAGCGTGTCGAGCAATCGCAAGTTATCGCGCGGATGAAGACCGATCGTCGGCTCATCCAGTACGTAAAGGACGCCGCGCAGGTTTGAGCCCAGCTGCGCAGCCAACCGGATTCGCTGAGATTCCCCGCCGCTTAACGTCTTTGCCGAGCGCCCAAGCGCAAGATAACCGAGGCCCACTTTCTGCATGAAAAGCAATCGCTGTTGAATTTCAGGAACGAGCCCGGCAGCGATCGTTTGATGCGTCCCGCGGAATTTCAATCGCTTCATCTGGCGCGCTGCTTCGCTGGCCGAAAGATTCGTGACCTGATCGATGGTGTAACCTTGTACGCGCACGTGACGCGCCACGGCGTTCAAGCGCGAACCACGACAACTCGGGCACTGGCGCGCCTCGCCTTCCTCGATCCATTGCTTGCAGTGGTAGCACTCGCGGCCGGCCATTGGCTCACTCGACCTTCACGTCAGTCACCTCGATCTCCATGTCGGTCGCTGATCGGCGCATGAGGATCCCACAGACGTCATCCTGCACGACCTCCGCGGCATCGGCGCTCCAGGCATAGCCGAGGAGACCCAC
>Ga0207697_10001843_pt1 | contig 11344 bp, 12 predicted proteins | sample KBSSwiS5withPhiX_FD_184293 | JGI IMG/M metagenome (GOLD analysis project Ga0207697, IMG submission 184293) | Switchgrass rhizosphere microbial communities from Kellogg Biological Station, Michigan, USA, with PhiX - S5 (SPAdes) (version 2) | ecosystem: Host-associated > Plants > Roots >... | reverse complement strand
CTGCAGCGCCAGCGTGAGATTGGATCCGATGAAGCCGGCTCCCCCGGTGATGACGAAGTTGGCAGGAGGGTTGGTCGAGGACACAGGAAATTTGTTGCGCGTTGATTAAATAAATCTTGAAGCGCCAAGCGCAAGCCGCTACTTCTGGAGGCAGTTCTTTGCGAGCTTGGAAAAAGTGGATCGGCGCAAGAAATCCCGTGCGAATCGGGAGCAGTTGCGCTGCTGTAACTGGATACGACTTCCCATTGGGCCAATCCCCGGAGTTTTCGGGGGTGAAGGCGGGAAGAAGGTGCGTCCGGCAGGTGCCGGACTAGAAGCCAGAAGCCAGAATATTTGTCCGGTTCACCTCATTCGTTCTGTAGCCGCCCCGCTGTGTCGGGGCGTCTCAAACACGGCGGCACAGCGTCATGGCTACGAGCGAAAAAACTTCTTCGCAAAAAGAAGAATGAGAGCTGGGCGATGCGGCCTCGGCCATACAAGTCCGACTCTCGGAGTTGGAGGAAATTCGTATGCGAAATCGCCCAATATGGTTTTTGATTTTCAATTTGACGCTCGCGCTGCGTGTAATTCACGCGCAAGACGCGCTAACATCGACGTCTACCGATCAAGAGGAAACGGTCGAATCCGAGCCCGTCGTCGTATCCGCAACGCGCTTTGATATTCCTCTCGATCAATCGCCCGCCAGCGTAAGCGTGATTAGCTCGGAAGATCTCGAGCAAAAGCAAATCGAGCGCGTGAGCGATGCACTCCGCGAAGTACCTGGATTATCCATCGTCCAGACCGGGGTCGCCGGCCAATTGACTTCCGTTTTCACGCGTGGATTGCGGAGCGAACATACACAGGTTCTGCTCGACGGCGTTCCTATCAATCAAGGTTTGCAAGGAGCATTTAATTTCGCTGATCTGACCACGGACGACATCGACAGGATTGAAGTCGTGCGCGGGCCGCAGAGCACTTTGTATGGGCCGCGCGCGTTGGCGGGCGTCATCCAAATTTTTACCAAGCAAGGCAGAGGAACGCCGGGCGTCATGACCGCTGCCGAAGGTGGCTCCTATGATACCTTCCGCGAATGGCTCCAGAGCGACGGAAAGATCGGCCAGTTTGATTATTCAGTCGGCGCAAGCCGGCTCGACACGGATAACGCGCGCCCAAACAATCAATATCGAAACAGCTCAGCCATTGCGAACCTCGGCTGGTCACCAAACGATCAACTGCGCATTAGCGGTTTGTTCACCTATTCGCTCAGCGACATTGGCCTTCCGAACACCATTTTCGATCCGCGGCCGATCGACAATTTTCTGACCGAGCGTTGGCTCATTGCCCCACATGTTGATTTTCGTGTGAGCGACTGGTGGGAGCACAAGCTCATTTTCGCTTACGATCACGAGCGCCAGCTGAACGATCCGAACGAGGATGGATTTCTCGGGCCGACTCGCGCGCTATTTGAGCGGACTACGATTGATTATCAAAACGATTTGCGACCGACATCGTGGCTCGTGATGACCTCAGGATTTTTTTATAGCCGGGTCAACGCAGGTCAGGAGCGCCCGTTCGTTTCGCAAATTTTTGGGCCGCAACCCACGTTCGTGAGCGACCACACCCAGCAAGTAGCCGGATTTATGCAGGCGACGGCCACGCCAATCGAAAACTTGATCTTGGTCGCCGGCGGCCGTTTCGATCACTTTAATCAGTTCGGTGATGTCTGGACCTATCGTTTCGCCGGCAGTTACAAGATCAACAAGACGAACACAACGCTGCATTCAAGCGTTGGGACCGGATTCAGTCCGCCAAGCAGTCAGGACAAAATCTTCGGAAATAATTTCGGACTGAAACCGGAGCGAGATCTGGGCTGGGATATCGGCATCAGGCAGGAGCTTTGGTCCCGCGGTGGCGGTAGCGTCGCAGTCGGGCTGACTTATTTTCACAACGACTTGTCGAACGTGATCGGATTCAACGGGCTTTTCGACACGCTCAATCTCGGCGCGGCGGAAACGCAGGGACTGGAAGCGGAATTACGCGCGCAACCGATTGCCGATCTCATTTTCATGGCGACCTACACCTATTTGGATGCAGAAAAAACTTCCTCAGCAGACATCTCACAGCTGCAAGGCGCGCGTTTGCCGCGCCGGGCGCGTAATGAAGTTTACGTCTCGGCTTCGTATCTTTGGTACAAACGGCTTCGGACGACGGCGGAAGCAAAGTTCGTGAACGCGCGCGAGGAACTGAATTTCGGCGGACCGAATTTCGACATTGAGGATTATTCCTTCGTGAACTTCGCAGCCGAATACGAAGTGAATCCACACATCTCGATCTTCGGAAAGATCGACAATCTGACAAACGAACATTACGCAGAGGTGTTTGGTTTTCCTGCCTTGGGACGCGCCGCATACGGAGGGCTAAAGGTGCGGTTCTGATTTGACCGTCTCCACATCGGCGGTGGGCTCGATCCGCGGGATCGCCGTCTGCGTCGGAATCACCATCGGTGCTGGCATACTTGGCAATCCCGGTTGAAACTAAAAAACAAAGGAGCATAAAGCCATGCAACTACTCGAAGCGCTGCCGAAATTAGCCGGTTGGGTCATACCCCTCATCATTCTTGCCGTAATCATTCTTCCGCAGGCGATCCGCATCCTGCGCGAATACGAGCGGGGCGTGATTTTTCGTCTCGGAAAATTACTTGGCGCCAAAGGGCCGGGTCTGATTCTTCTCATCCCGATTGTCGATCGAATGGTGCGAATGGATTTGCGCGTCGTCACCATCAGCGTCGAGAAGCAGGAGGTGATGACGCGTGACAACGTGCCCGTGACGGTCGATGCGGTTGTTTATTTCCGCGTCGTCGATCCGCAAGCCGCCGTCGTGAAAGTGGAGAACTTTCTCAAAGCCACCTCGCTGATGTCGCAGACGACGCTGCGCAGCGTCCTTGGCCAGGCCCCCCTGGACGACCTGCTTTCGCAGCGCGAGTCGATCAACCAGAAGTTGCAGGAAATCATCGATCGCCAAACCGAACCGTGGGGCGTCAAAGTCACGGCAGTAGAGGTGAAGGACGTGGCGTTGCCCGACACCATGAAGCGCGCGATGGCGAAGCAGGCCGAAGCCGAGCGCGAACGCCGCGCAAAGATCGTCAACGCCGAGGGCGAATTTCAAGCTGCGGAAAAAATGGTGCAAGCCGCGGCGATGATGAGCAAGGAGCCGATTGCGCTGCAACTGCGTTTCCTGCAAACGATGCGCGAGATTTCCAGCGAGCATAACACAACAACGTTTCTGCCCGTTCCGATCGATTTATTTGCGCCCTTCACGAACAAGAGCGCGCCGCCGAAAGAATAAGTTCCCGTAGCAGGGGTCGGTAACCCGGCAGAGTCAGGCTCGTTTTGAACACGAGTTTGGGACTAACCAAAGGTTACAACTGTGTAAACTTTAATAACCTGCGGCGACTTGCGCGCCGGTTTACCGGTGGGCCCATGAAAAAACTAATACCACTTGTTGTGATGGCACTGCTCGCAGCGCCGTCTGTCACCAAAGCTGACGTTGAAGATCGTCTTTACGACTTCACCGACGCTTATTACCTCGAGAACGGCGTTAATCCCGCCTTGATCGAGGGCCGCATGGAACCTGGGCCAACTGCAGTAATCGACACCCCCATCTTTCCTTTCCAAAGAAATGTGCGGGCTCTGCTCACGCTCTCCGCCTACGATCACAGCGGCAACCTCAATTACTTCACGGTTCTTGGTGGGATCAGCGCTAATGCTTTCACGGCCAACGCGGCCGGGCAGGAAGCCCGCGCGATTGCCGATAGCTTCACCGAGTATCTGTTCCCGCAGGCAGGCACTGACCCGATTGGCTTCACCTTCCGCCAGTCATCGGTGCTCGATATGCGCAATGGTTACTTCGGAGCTGACCCGCTCGGTCTCTGGATCCACAAGTGGGTAAATTTCACGCCCAAGGCATTGACCACTCGTGCGGGTAAGCAATTCCTGAAGGGACTGGCCAGGAAAAATGGGAAGTCGCTCGATGGCACTCCTATTATTGCCAGCACAAGCGACATCGATGATCTGCTGAGCAAGGGCTACATCACCCTCACGACCCGCCCGGAGACTGATCCGCTGCGCTATGCAATCTGCCCGGTGATCGAGGATCCGACCGACGGGGGTATCGCGATTGACCAGTTCCTCGCTCTTCCTTTGAAGACCGATGGCACACCGGTTGAGCCGGACTTCCTCGAGAACTTCGAGAGCCTGCGCACAACCGGCGATTGGGCCGACTAAGAGGTAGCAAATTCGGAAAATATCCTAACAAAACAAAGTCAAAGCCGCTTCGGAGTTATCCGAAGCGGCTTTCTTGTTTATAGCTGAACTCGTGCGGTGCTTAGCTCAATTTGCCCACGATCCGAGCGATTTGCTGGCGAAAAAGTTTGGCCCCGCCGGAGGCCGGATGGCGGACGCGATGAACGTTGGAACCCAATTTCTCGAGCTGCCATGCGGCGACGTTACCAAGCGCGACGATTTCGTCGCATGGAAACAAATCTAGGAAAGCCTCTAACACTGGTAAACCTGCCGAGCGCTCGGATTTCGTTGGTGTGCGGTTACTCAACATGCCGCGGCGGGAATCGAATGAATGCCACGGAAATGCATTCCACAGGACGAATTGCTCCGGCTTTAGGCCGAGCCTGAGGAGCGTGCCCCAAACAATAGTCGCTGTAGGCTCCGAAAAACCATCTGGACATTTCCCGGGTTTGCTCGCGCGACGTGCCTTTCTGCCGGAAAAAACCTGTTCAGGCTCAATCCCGCGATCTCTCTTTTTTCCGAGCAGGATTCGCTCGGAGGTCATGGGGATTCCGCTGAAGTGGCCACCGCGGTATCCAAGCGCTTCGCCAATGATTGCGAGCCGCGCCGTGCCCAGCCGTTCGCAAAGGTAAGCGCGTAACTGTCTCCGCCGGATATCAGGCGCATTCCGGCTGATGTCATTTTCCTGATCAATTTGCCACCACGGATTGAAGACCGCGCCGGAGGGCGATTTTTTCAACAGCCCGATAAATCTCTCAACTGATTGCGCCGACATAAACTTAGGTAAGCTCCGAATTCCAAGGTTCAATATCCAGTCTCGAACGCGGGATGGGTGCGCCGAAATCCATACAATGTCGCAAATTATGCATGAGACCGTTTCGAACTAACTGTATGGAAGTCGATGCCAGAGGCGCGCGTTGTCACCGAAAAAATTCTGCTCACCGGTCGTCCCGGCTGCGGCAAGACGACATTGATCAAGCGGGTTGTAAATAATCTGGGGCTACGCGCTGGTGGGTTTTACACTGCGGAAATCCGCGCCGGTGACACGCGCACCGGATTTAAGATTGTGACGCTTGATGGCGAGCAGGCCGTATTTGCTCATGTCGATCTGAAAACGCCCCAGCATCTCGGAAAATACCGGCTTGATCTTTCTGCCCTGGAAAAAATCGGCGTCGGTGCAGTCCGTCATGCAATCCGGGCGCGGCGGCTGGTGGTGATCGACGAAATCGGTCCCATGGAAATCCGCTCGGCGATTTTTCGGGAGGCAGTAAACGAGGCACTCGACAGCCCCGAAAGCGTTTCGGGGGTACTCGCGACAATCTTCGCGCGATCCCTGCCGTTTACCGACGCGATCAAATCGCGTCCTGACGTAACGCTTATCGAGGTTCGGCCGGACAATCGCGACCGACTCGTCTCCGAACTATCGGACAGACTCAGGCGCTGAATTCAGAATGATGAAACAATTCGCGCCGGTCTTTCAGCATGTCGTGTGGAAGAGTCCGCCCACGGGCTCTGTTTCTGCGAGCTCGTTGTAAAGTTCGACGGCCTTGGCCGTCGGCAGGATGTGCGCTGCGACCTCACGTTTCTTCAAGAAATCCAACGCTTCGCGTGGAACGTGAAGGCATTCCTTCATTCCCCGTGAGAGCACGATGATTTTCGCGCCGTGATCGAGCAGTTCCTGCACGTCGGCCGGCTGAATGCCCGGCGACTGCCCGGTCCCCGTCTCCCGCCAGTTCCATTCACGCGATCCACCAGGAAAAAGCTTCGCATCTTTGTAAGGCTCAGCTCTCCCTTCCACCTCGAGTCGCCCCCAGGAGACGTCCTTGATGCGCGGCGAACCGCATTGATTTTTCATAGCAGAAAGATCGGCTCACACGATTTTCTAAAATTCCGCGCGCAAAGTGCGGCTAGTTCAGAGCGGTCGTCTGCCCTGAATCAGGTTAACAATCAGGACAATGACCGCAATCACGAGCAGCAGATGGATTAATCCGCCGCCCACGTGCCCAAGAAAACCCAGAAGCCACAGAACAAGGAGAATCACAAATATGGTCCACAGCATAGTTTATTTCCGGTTGATTCGTTTCGACGATGTTACGCGTATCTCTCCATTCATCCCTTTCATCTCCTCTTGATTTCGTTTGTCAATCTAAGGCTGGCTGTCTTTAGCTTGAGCGTTACGATTCGGCTTTCCCAATGCGTGTGTCGGTTTCCTGGGATCGTTTGTGCAAACGCTGGAATTCCTGTTCGAGTTTCTTCAGCTCTTCGTCGGAAAGATCTTCAAGATCGACAAGTTTATTACGCGCACCTTCAAGGGCCCGGATCAACTCGTCTAGTTTCAATTGAATGGCTTTCCCGTCCCGGTTCTGGGTGTTTTGAATCAGGAAAACCATCAGGAAAGTTACGATGGTCGTGCCTGTGTTGATGATTAACTGCCACGTATCGGAATAATGAAACATCGGCCCGGTCGCAGCCCAGATGATGATGACAGTGATTGCGATAATGAACGCCCACGCCGATCCCACTACCGACGCTGTATTCCGCGAAAAAGCGCGGAACAGATCGTTGACCCTGCAGCGGAATGAACGGGGCGCTTGATCTGCGCCCCTTGCAGCGTTTTTGTTCATCGTCTCATAGAGAATCGCAGCGGCTTCTTGACCCGGCTCCTGCTGCTGGGGCGGCTGAAGCTTCTTTTCCCTGGGCATCCCTTAGCGCCGACGGCGTTTTCGCGTTTGCGCAGCCTTTTTTGCAGCAGCAGACCGCGAAGCCGCCGAACGGCGACGCGCCGCGCGTTTGGCGTGCTGCGACAATGCCCGCCGCGACGCAGACCGGCGGCTTTCGCGTTTGAGTGCACCAAGTACCGCGTGTGACCGTCTTCGAGACGGTTTTTTGCGACGGCGGCCTTTCGCGAGATCACGCTTGGCCTGCCTTTTCGTTCGCGTTTTGCCGCGTTTGGGCGGAGGCAATTTTACGCCCGCCCTCCGTGCTTTTGAGAGACCGATGGCTATGGCCTGCTCGGGCGAGCGTGCGCCGTGTTCGCCTTGCCGTATGTGCTCCATTTCCTCGCGCACGAATTCACCCGCTTGAGTGGATGGCGAGAGGCCCTCGCGTTCGTCTTCGCGTGCCCGCTCGATTGGTTCCTCTTCCGGCATAATCAATTAGTTTTGAATATTTCGCTGCCGAAGGCTGTTATGGATGTGGCGGAATTCGGCCACGTTCCGTGCATCAAAACGCAGTCTTGACCTTCGCTCAAATATGTCCCGTCAACGCGAGGATGATTATAATCAAAAGAATTAAGCCTAGCCCTCCACTTGGCCAATATCCCCAGCCTGAACTGTACGGCCAGGCTGGCAGAGCCCCAATCAATAGAAGGACCAGAATAATTAACAGAATTGTGCCCATGGCAATCTCCTTTCGGCAATTATTTCGCTGTCTGGCGCGATTTTGGATGTGGCAAAGATCTGGCGGATGCATTGCCGGAGAGAGTCGCACGGGAAACGCCGATTTTAATCGGCTGGGTTAGCAAACGCCTCCTGGGCTGCCCGGATGCGTTGGGCTTCGGTCCCCTCAATTTGTTCTTCTGCGCGGCTCTGTAACTCTTTGAAATCGAATCCTTCGGTCTTCGGCAACTTTGCCGCGTCCAATGAGCGCCACAAAAGTTGCTTGCCCGTGATTCCCATGATCAACCCTTCCAAGGCTAGCACCAGCCCAAGGCTACCGGGCTCATCGCCGGCTATCACGATTCGAGCACGGCCGAGTTTTTCCGCCGCCCATGCACTTGCCTGACGCATCTTGCTTTCTTCGACGCCGAGGCAACGCATCAGATCGCGCAATGTATCTTGATCCGCGCTGATTTCCGCTTCGAGGCCGTCGAAGAATTCGCCAAGCGGTTTGCCCCGGCACACCTTACCCCAGTGAGCAATAAGTTCGAGCGCGCCAACTGAACCGGCAAGATGATCGTTTAAGTATGAGTCTAATTCTTTCACGGCTACAATGGGCTCAATGCTTCTTCCGCAGGCCCAGCTATCACTTCGCCGTTGGGTTTGAAACGCGAGCCGTGACACGGGCAATCCCAAGTGGATTCGGCAGGATTCCACCTGACGAGACAGCCAAGGTGCGGGCAAACAGGCGAAAGCTTGTGCAACTTCTCATTTCGATCGCGGTACGCGGCAATCTTTTTCGCGCGCGAACCAATGATCATTCCCTCGCCACGTTTTAACTTGCCAGCGGAATCGGCTTCGGGACGTGCGATCCGATCTTTAATCATATAGTACGGATAGTCCTTGTTCTCTCGGAGATAATTCCACGTTGCGCCTTTGATCTTTTTTCGATCAACGGCAAACAGATCGCTCCACGGGTTTCTTCGTCCCATGGCCCAGTCCAATGCCATCATCGCGGAGACCGTTCCGAATGTAATCCCATTACCGCAAAACCCAGTAGCGATGAACTGGTGTTCGGCGTTCTCGCCGATGTAAGGAAAGCCATCAGGAGTGGAGATGATCTGGCCCGACCAGCGATGATCAACTTGGGCGTCGGGAATGATCTTCTTCAATCTCGCCAGCAATCGAGCATAAGCCTTTTGCGTCTCTCTTTTTTGTCCGGTCTTATGATCTTCCCCGCCGTAAACGACGTAGTCGAAGTCGCGATGTCGATCTACACGCAGATAGTTATAAGGATCCCCGGTGTCCCAGAACATGGCTTCTGGAATCGTTTCTGAGCGGACGCGGGCGCCGATCACGTAACTCGTGTAAAGGGAGAGCTTCGTCTGCAACAGCGTTGCGCTCGTAACACTGGCCAGACCAACGAGCGGATTATTTGTCGCCATAACCACACGATCAAAACCGATCCAGCGACCATTCACTTTTGCGCGGCGCTTTTCCGAATCGAATTCGGTCACCGCGCTCTTCTCAAAAACGTGCGAACCTCTGCCCGGAAGTTTCATAACCAGTGATCGAAGATATTTCCTCGGGTGAAACTTTGCCTGATTGGGAAAACGCACGCCCGGTACCCGGAAGTACGGAACGCGATCCAGATAGGTCGCGCCGAATCCCAGTTTCGCACCGAGTCTGGCTTCTTTTTTGAGCGAAGACAGCTCTTTATCGGAAAAACGATCTGCGCAGACATGCAGGTAGCCTGGCGCGCGGGTAAACTCGCACTGGATCTCTTCCTCCAGGACAATTCTTTCTATCTCGTCGATCGCTGCCGCGCCCGCGTCCCATGCCGCCTGCGCGGGATCATCGCCAAAGTTGCCAGCCAATTGATGCAGCCCGACATCCGTGACAAATGTGAGGTGAGCGGTTGTGTGGCCAGTGTCGATTGAGGCCACGCGTTCGCGCTCGATCAGGGCTACGGTCAATCCGGCTTTCTTCAACAAATACGCGGCCGTGATCCCGGTAATGCCCGCACCGACCACAAGCGCATCGACGTTTATGTTTCTTTGAAGCGCTGGAAATCGTTTGATCGGCGCGCCGTCGATCCAAAACGGATTTGTTGTCATTCGAGATTATTTCGCGCCCGGAAACAAATTTAGCCGTTTCGAATGGCAAACTTTGCGTTGACCGAAGTTTCTCGGAACGATGGACCGCCACGCATGGGCGGCAATCAGTTCAGACTGCTCCTGCGAATCAATAGTGATGCCTGAGACCGCTGAAGCAATCTCGGAAAAGCCTGAAGTTCGCAAAGAGCTTCAGCGCGCTAGTGGCAAAAAACCTGATCACAAGGTTAAGGCACGCGGGAAAGATAAATTCTGGTTTGTTGCTTACGGGCTCATCCTTGCCGGTTGCGTGGTGCTCTTCTTTCTGCTCGGCGCAAAACTCGTTCCCCTGCCGCAACCGAGGATTGATCTCCTTCGGCGGATTCTGCGCGGGGCAGTACTGATTGTGATCGTGCTAACGATTGCAAAAGCGGCTTCCGTGTATGCGCTCGGTCGCATCGAAGATGCTTCCACCCGTTTCACGCTCCAGCGAGTGACGCACCTCCTGGTGGCCCTGATTATCGCGCTCGCAGTTGTATCGATAATTTTCGTCAACTGGTACGCAGCGGCTGCTGCGCTTGGCATCGGATCAATCATCATCGGGCTAGCGGTACAAACGCCGATGAAAAGTTTCATCGCCTGGATATACATCCTGGTTCGCCAGCCCTACCGCGTCGGAGATCGCATTAAAATCGACGACGCGACCGGCGACGTCATCGATGTCGGTTACCTCGACACAACGTTGTGGGAATTCGGTGGGCAATACATCTCCGGCGATCATCCGAGCGGCCGTCTCATCAAATTTCCCAACGAGAAAGTGCTTGATGAGATCGTCTGGAACTACTCGTGGCCGCTGTTTCCTTATATCTGGAACGAGATCAAATTTCAGATTGCGTATCAGAGCGATCTGAAATTTGTGGCCGACACGATGCAGCAGATTGTCGAGAAAGAGCTCGGCGAAGAAATGATGAAACGAGTCGAAGTTTTTCGGCAACTGCTGGCTCGTACCCCAGTTGACGAGCTTGAAGTTCGTTCGCGTCCCCGAGTCATTTTTCGCGTCGATGAAGTAACCTGGATCGATGCGATTGTGCGTTATCTCGTGTCGCCGCGTGAAGCCGGCTCCGTCAAAACCCGCTTGATTCCAAAATTGCTCGCTGCTCTCAATGCCGAGCCGGAGCGGGTCATGTTCCCGAGGGGCGACGCTCGCTAAACCGATTGAGCGTTCCTCCGACAGAAAAGTCCAAACCAGTCGGCGGCGGCGTGCGATTCAAAGTTATTATGGCAGATCAAAAAGAAATTATCTCAACAATCAATAACCTGATCGGGACCCTTAAGGATGGAGAGAAAGGCTTCAAGGAAGCCGCAGATGCAGTGGACGATCCGCAGCTCAAATCGCTTTTCACGGGGTACTCGGAACAGCGAGCCCGCTTTGCGAGAGAGCTGCAGACGCAGGCCAGAAGCGTCGGCGAAGCTGAGCCGGAGAGAGCTGGAAGCGCCGCCGGTGCAATGCACCGCGGTTGGATCAACTTAAAGTCCGCCGTCACCAGCAAAGACCAGAGCGCAATCCTGGCCGAATGTGAGCGAGGCGAAGACT
>Ga0207697_10001836_pt1 | contig 11370 bp, 10 predicted proteins | sample KBSSwiS5withPhiX_FD_184293 | JGI IMG/M metagenome (GOLD analysis project Ga0207697, IMG submission 184293) | Switchgrass rhizosphere microbial communities from Kellogg Biological Station, Michigan, USA, with PhiX - S5 (SPAdes) (version 2) | ecosystem: Host-associated > Plants > Roots >... | reverse complement strand
CTTTCCAGCGCGGATCGCCGAAGTCGTCAAGGAATTTCGGTTCTTCGTCCTTTTTAACCTTGTCCGTGTTCCAGGCGCCCACGAAGAAGATCAAATTGTTCGCCGCCCAGTAGGAGCCTTTCAGGTCTGACGGATACGCGGCGGCCTCAGGCGGCGCCTTTTCCAATAGCAAACCTTGCTCATGGATCTTGTTGATGTCTTCCAGCCCAAACTCGACCACGTCCGCGAGCGTCTTGCCGCCACGCGCTTCGGTGATCGCTCGCGCCGACAGCTTATCTGAGGTCGCATCGACGTGGTTGATGCGTAGACCGGGAAAACGCTTTTCGAATACCGGATAAATTTTTTCGGCGTTGATCTGTGCCAACGAGCAGTAGCAGTTGAGCGTTCCGCCTTCCTTCTGCGCTTTTTTGTAAAGCTCGTCGAAACTTTCATTCTGCGCGAGCGCAGAGGCGGTCATCACGGAAAGCAGAAGCGCAGCGACAAATCCGGCGGTACTCGATTTGTAACTCATGGGCTCACCTCGCCGCGCAAATCGGCGCGTTATTTTTTACTCTTCAGCGCGGTTTGTAATTTGTTCTTGAGATCCGGAGTCATGCCCAGAAATTCCGTCACCAGCTTGTGGATCTCTTCTCCGAACGTCGGATCGATTTCGAGCTTGCCTTTGGCCGCGTCCGCCTGCAGCTCTTTGTCGGCAAACACCTTCTCGAATGCTGATTCGAGCGCCGCGGCCCGATCCGCGGGCGTTCCAGGCGGCACCACGTAGACTTTGCCGAAGTCGTTCGGCGTGCTCGTGCCGAATTTCAACAAAAGGCGCTGCTCATCGGTTTTGGCAATCTGCGGGATCGTCGGCACATTCGGCACGATCAGGTCCTTGATCGGCTTTTCGGAAAATTGCGCCAATACGAGCCACTCGCCAGTTTTTACTTTGTCAAAGGAAGTGATCTTGACGGAGGTATACGAATTAAAGAATCCGTCCACCTCTCCCGAATCGATCGCCATGCGCACGTCCGCCGTGCCTTTGTAACCCAGCACGACTTTCAAGTTCGCGCCGAGCACATCGCGGGCGAGCACCGGTGCGTGTTCCACGGTTGAGCCCGGGATACCGCCAACGGTAATCTGCTTGCCGTTCGGCCCCAGAAGCTCCTCGAATTTAGTGACGCCGGGTTTGCGCGTCACAATGAACACGTAGGTTTCGCTCACGGGCACCGCGAGATAACGGAACTTGCCCATGTCGAACTGAACGGCCGGGTTGCCAAACAATTGCTCTAAAATAATCGGTCCCGAGATATTGCCGATGACCGTGCCATCCTTCGGGGCGGCATTGAACATGTGATTGGCGGCGATAATGCTTCCCGCCCCTGCCATATTGTCGACGATGACGTTCGGATTGCCGGGGATGAATTTGGAAATGTGCCGGCCGATCAGCCGCGAATACTGATCGTAGCCGCCGCCTGCGGTAAAGCCGACGATAATCCGTATCGACTTCCCGCGGTAAAAGTTCGCGACTGCCTTTTCATCGTAGCTCGCCTTTGGTACCTGAGCTGCCAACCCTATGGCGATAGAGCCGAGGGAGAATATCAACGTCGAAAACGAGAACAGCCTAAGTCGCATGATTACCCCCTGTTTCGCGTCGCAGCGACTCGAGTTACGGGCGTTCAACATCCTAGACTTTAGACGTACTCGGCAGAGAGAACTTCACTTCCGAAGACGAAGCTTTTAAAGACGCTCCAATCGCTTCAGTGTTGCGCCGTAATCCAGGACCGCCTTGTCGATGGAATAATCGGGCTCGTAACCCAGCTGGTCTTTCGCGCGAGAAAAATCGCTGGCAAGTCGGGAATCGGGATACGGCATGGGATTCTTTTCTTTGACTAGCTCGATGTTCGACCCTGGATAAGCCTTGCGCACTGCTGCGACAATATCATCGCCGCTGAGGGTGATGCCGTTGCCGATGTGAAACAGCGTGTCAGTAAATTTGTCCTTGAGCACCGCCAATACGGTACCTTTTGCCGCATCCTTTCCGTAGAGAATCTCCGCCGGCCCGTATGGCCACCCGATCTTTGCCGGCTCGCCTTTCACAGCAGCACGAATCATCTGCTGAATCGCGATCTCGCGGGTCGCTTTGAGCGCAGCCGGCGAGGGACCATAAAGCCCACCCGTGTAACGAAGGCAAATAAATTCAAACCCGTAGCGTTTGGCGTAGGCGCGGCCCATGAATTCGCAGCTCGCTTTTGTCGCAGCGTAAATCGATGGCGGATTCATCGGAATCGTCTCATCGATCTTGTGCAAACCCTCGCCGAGCGATCCCAAGTAGACCGTTCCTGAGCTTGGGAATATCATCCGGGACACTTTCTCCAGACGCGCGGCTTCAAAAACATTGACCGTCCCCATAAAATTCAGCCGCACGCCGCTGTAGGGTCGGCGCTGCACTTCTTCGCCGAGAAAAGCGGCAAGATGAATGATCCGATCACAATCATTATCCCGTAGTGCGGAAATCAGCGCAGGCAAATCCATCATATCGCCACGGATCGCCGTGACTTTGCCGCTCTCGACACCGACCGCCTCGAGCAGACGCTCGTTCACGGCAACATCATAGACGACCGGCCGCTCGCCGCGATCGAGCAACATTCTTACGGCGTAAGCTCCGACCAGTCCGGAACCGCCAGTCACGAGTATTCCTTTGCTCGCCATATCGGAGGTTTCCCTTCAGAACGGTGCCTCTAGTATCTCAAAGCCCATGCCGAGTCAACGTAGGGGGCTTCATCCGTGCGATGGCGAGTCCACGAGCGGATACCCTGAGTACGCGGAGCGCGTATAGCAGCGCTGCTCGCTGCAGATCAGGACACTGCGTGTCGCCCGAGCCCGAATAACGCGAAGGCGGTATCCTTCCATACGTCAGCGCTACACACTGCCTACTCATGACATTCGGCATGGCCCGACTTCGCGAGTAGGGCGAAGCGCGTATCGAGGGAGTCGCCGCCCTTGACCTCACTTTTTTTTCGAGCATGATGTCAGCCGGCGCGTCTAACTGAATAGAGGAGGATTCCGAATGTCCTATAGAAGCTCACTTGGCGTCATATTCGGGTTTATTTTGGCAACCGCTTCTTTGGCCGCGGGACAAGAAAAATTGCGGCTGGCCTGGGCAGGCTTTAGCCCGACAAATAGCCCGGTCTGGGTCATGGAGGATCGCAAGCTCTTACAGAAGCAAGGTGTGACACCGGAGATTATCTCGATCAACGCGAGCCCGACGGTCCTGCAGGCGCTGTTAGCCAACGAAATCGAAGCAGCCAGTATCTCAGTCACAACCTTGACGAGCTCGCGTTTGGCCGGAGCCGACACCGTGATGATTCTTGGCGTGGTGCCGACATTTGTCGATCATATCGTTTCCTTGTCGAACATCACCGCCGTAGAACAGCTCAAAGGCAAAACCGCGGGTGTCAATCGGTTGGGCAGCACCTCCGATCTCGGTTTGCGGCTTGCTTTGAAAAAATTAGGAATCGATCCAGAGAAAGATGTAAAAATTATTCCCACCGGCGGCACCGCCGAGAGATTTGCGGCCCTCTCCAAAGGGATCACCCAATTCACGATCATCCCCGAACCTTTTTTGACTCAGGCGGAGAAGCTTGGCTTTCGGAATCTCTTCAACATTAGCGATCTCAAAATTCCATTTTGGTGGAATGGAATTCTCTCGCGCGAGAGCATTATCAAAACGCAACGGCCGCTCTTGTCGAAGCTAGTGCGTGCCATGGTCGAAGCGATTCACATCATCAAGAGCGACAAAGAATACGCCAAGACCATTTTCAAAAAGAATCTTGGCATCAATGATCCCGAGGGACTCGAACGTGCCTATAAAGACTACAGCAATGCGTTTCCCGAATTCCCCTACCCCAATCCTGAGGGAGTCAAAACGATGCTCGATGATCTTGCGCCCAAAAACCCCAAGGCTGCCAGTGCCGACCCGAAAACGTATGTGGATATGAGCTTCGTCGCCGAGCTCGACAAATCGGGCTTCATCAAGCAGCTTTATAAAAAATAGCGAGCGACATCACTCTTCTGGTTCTCTTCGTCATACCGGCGAAAGGCGGTATCAGGCCCATTCTACCCGGCAGAACAATTGCGGATTGGCCGCCGCGGTGAGACTGAGGACTGGCTGGTTGCAGAGCGCTTTCCCAGAGGAAAAGAAGTCAGGATTTTCTGACGAGACATTCTGTTGTATAAGCCTGGGCAGGAGGCGAATCATGGCAGAAATATTTTTACGAGACGAACACGAAATGTTGCGCCCGGGTCTGGGCCGGCTCAAAGACAGAGTTGCAATCATTACGGGCGCTAACAGCGGCATTGGCCGAGCCACGGCCAGACTCTTTGCCCGAGAAGGCGCAAAGATCGTTTGCTGCGATATCCAAGAAACTATTTCGCCGCGCATCGATCAGTTGATCAAAGAAAAAGAAGGCGGTCAGGCGGTTTTCGCGACTATTGATGTGACCAGACCCGACGACTGCGAGCGCATGGTTAAAACCGCGCTCGATAGCTTTGGCGACGTTGATATTCTCTACAACAACGCCGGCGCCGGCATTCGAAAGAAAGTCCATGAGCACACGGATGAAGAATGGAACTTCGTGCTCAATACCAATCTCAATGCGATGTTTCGCGGCGCGCGCGCCGTGTTGCCTCACTTTATTAAAAAGAAAAGCGGCAACATCGTCACCACGGCGTCAACCTTTGGGCTCCTGGCGTCCCCGAATTACCCAGGCTATTGCGCAAGCAAGGCGGCGATCATCAATCTCACCCGCGAGATGGCGCTCGATTACGGTCCGATGGGAATCCGCATCAACTGCGTCTGCCCCGGCGCCATCGAAACACCACGCTTCAGGGGTTTTCCGCCACGGGCGACACTCGGTGAAGGAATGACTGACGAACAGCGGAAACTTATGGGAGACAGCAACAAAGCGCTCCTCCGCATGGGTCGTCCGGAAGAGATCGCTTACGGCGTGCTGTTTCTGGTCTCCGACGAAGCATCCTTTGTAACAGGCCATGCGCTGGTCATCGACGGCGGCCAGACGATTGACGCATAATATTTTTAACACGCAAACAGCACTGATGATGGAGGATCGAGGATAGAGAATGGCAACCTTCGATCCTCCATTCTCAATCCTCCAAGCTTCTTCTACTTTCGTACCACGTACCAGTTGTTCTGAATATCGTGCGCTAGCTCGTTCTTTTCCACCGAGCGAAAGCCCGCCTTCGCGAGATACTCGCGCGTCTTTTCTTCGCCCCACATTGCGCCTAAACCCTCGCCGTTCTGGGCCAAAGATACTGTCATACAGTGCATGCACGATATGGTATAAAGCGCCGGCCCCAACGGGTGATCGATATTGTTATGAATATCGCTCGATCCTTTGATGTCCTGCATTAAATAAACGCCGTCGCTGCGCAGCGCCCGGTGAATTCCGCGGAGCACATTCAACGGTTTGGCCTGGTCGTGAATCGCGTCAAAGGTGGCAATCAAGTCGAATGACTCCACTTCGGCCTTATCATCGAAATCAGTGAGGTCGGTCACGATAAATTCTATGTTGCGCAGTTTTTTCTGAGCCGCTTCCTCCCACGCCGACAACACCGCCTCGCTCGAAAAATCCATTCCGGTAAAACGGCTCTTCGGGTAAAGCTCGGCGAGGCGATTGATAATTCGGCCGCGCCCGCAACCGAGATCCAGCACCTGGATCCCGTCGGTAAGTTTTTCGCGCAATCCGGGCACGAGTGGCACAATGTGGCTTTCCAGCGATGACAGCACGGATTGCCCGCTGTCTTCCGCCATCACTTCTTGAAAGCGCGGAAATCTGGCGTACGGAACTCCACCACCATGTTTAAAACATTCGACAATCTCGTCTTCGACACTGCCGAGTAGCGCAATGTACTGGGCAAATACGCCGATGTTATCAGCGCCGGCGGCGCGCGTAAGCAAGGCGCCATGCTCCGGCGGCAGCGAGAAACGGTTTGTCGCCGGATCGATATTCACGATGCGGCCGGTCACCATTGCGCCCAGCCACTCCCGTACGTAGCGCTCATTGAGACCTGCCCTGGCTGCGATTTCGGCGCTGCTCGCGGCTGGCGCGCCATTCATGGCATCGAGCAGCCCGGTCCGATGGCCGACCGAAATCATCAAACAAAGCGCTCCATCATTTAAAATCGTCAATAACCGCTCAGCAAAAGACTGAGCTGTGGCGCTATCAACCGATTCTTTCTCAGACATGTACACTCCTCGATCGAAGATTTAACCGCGCTCACGCGTTCGATTCGCTGACCCTCTCCACGATTTTCCAAGTGTTTAACGTCGCACAGCAAAAATGATGACCGCACGATCGAATCTAGCAATAAAAAATGATGACTCCAGTCGCGCCAACAACTGCACTTAACTCCCTATAAGATTGCGCTAAGTGGAATTCATACGGCACTTAGAAGCTTATGAAAAGATCCCGCCCACGACTCAATGGGAACTAAAGCAGCCTCGCCGACGAACCAGCGAATTTGATAGAAGCCAACGAAATGAAGCCGGCTCTCTCGCCAGGCTGCTAAGGTACCACTGATAACGCCCGGTCTTCGCCAGGCATGGGTGTAATCGGTAGGTATTCTCGCGCGAAGATTTCAATGGCATGGGCAAGATCAGTAGCGGTTCGGTCGAGATTGGACGATTTTCGCAGATTGGCGCCGAACTCCAACTGTATCGCATCGACTTCGCTGCCGCGATGACTCCCGTAGGTTTGCGTAGTGTAGCCACCGGTATAACGCCGCTCATGATCATCGGTGGGTTGGACGCGATAACCCTTCGCCGCCATCTGGCCTAAAATGCTCTTGGCCCCGGCTATCGCCGCCAGACCAAAACGGCGGCGCAACCGGGCGGTACTTTTACCGTTATTTGTGCCGCGAAAAATCGTGTCCGGTTCCGTTCCTTGCCCGTGAATATCAAGCAATAGCCCACCGCCCCAGCGTTGGCGTACGCGATTCAAAGCATCCTTCATAGCGCTATGATAAGCGTCATAGTAGGGCTTGGCCGCAGCAGACTCGAAAGCACTGTTTTCGGTTCGATTTGGGTCAATGAATTTTCTCTCGAAGTGTGCAATCACGAGAAAAGGCCGGGTCCCGAGCAATGCCGCAACTTTCACGCCGATCAGCTCGGCTAACTCGGCCGTATTGCTGTCGCGTTCCGTCGTAAACTGCGGTACGCCAACACCCCGCCGCACGACGATGCCGGGAACTGCGGCGCGCCCGCCGTGTGGCGCGGCTAAGATAATTGGCAGCATACCTGCCCAGACGGTAAGCCAGCGACCGGACTCCTGATCCTGGTCGGCCCAAGCATGCGCCGGTACCCATATCAGGAGTGCAAAAAAAAAAAACCGGAACATACGTTTTCTATTTCGGCTCAGGCATCTTTGCCGATAATTTTTCTAAAAACTCGGGCGGGAACGGCTCGGCATCAAGCTCACGTGCTTTCTTAACGCGAATCCACGCTTCGGAATAGCGCTCCTGGTCGTACAGCGAGATCGCCCACTCGCGCCAGCTCTGCGCAAATGTCGGGTCATTTTCCAGGCTCTCCGTGAACCGGTTATTGGCGAGAACGAACTGCTGCGCACGTTCCAATTGCCGGTCTGCGGGAAGTCGCGCCGCATACGCGGAGTGAACGGCGCCAAGGTCGCAGAGCAAAGCTACACGCTGTTTTGGATCGTTCACCAATTCGCGCGCTGTTTCCAAATACTCGAGCGCCTCGCTCAATTTGCCTTTGCCGCTCAGCATCGCACCAAATCCCCAAAACACGCTGTAGTTCTTTGGATTGAGCAGCCAGGCTTGATTGAATCGCCGCATGGCGACATCGTCCTGCCCTGCGCGGGCCGCGACCCAACCCTGCGCCGCTAGCGTATTGCTGCCTGCTTGGCGACTTCCAAAACGGAGCGTGGAGTCACGAATGAAAGCTTCGTCGGATTTTTTTTGATCTTCCGAACGATTGATCTTCGGTTGGCCAAACATCGGTAATGTGTCCGTCGAATCAGAATCGGCGCAGCGACCCGGCACGGCGAAGGCGATTTGGAAAAACAAAAAAAGTGCGGCAATGGTAAAACGCCGCCATAAAGCATTGCCGGCGGATCTCGTTTTATCGGTCATCAATACTTCCACCTTCGAGCAATCTCAGTTGATTTTGTTCCTTCCGCGACGCTGGGTTTCTTGACACCCTAAAACTACTAGGGCTATTTTGACGGCAAATCAAACGAGGAGTCTAACCATGATCGATGGACTGAAAGAAAAAGTAGTAATCGTCACGGGCGGCGGCCACGGCATCGGCCGCGCGTATTGCCACGGGTTTGCCGAAGCTGGCGCTAAAGTCGTGGTGGCAGATATCGACGCGCCCGCTGCCGATAAAGTAGCAGCGGAAGTGGTTCAGCAGTTTGATGGTAAAGCCTTGGGGGTGAAGGTCGACGTCGCCAATGAAATGTCGACCAAAGAGATGGCCAAGGTTGCACTCGACAAATACGGGCGCATCGACATTCTCATCAACAACGCCGCGATCTTCGCGACCATTCCCATGAACCGCGGCGGCATCGATAGCATTGATCCCGCGGAATGGGATCGCATGATGGCGGTGAATTTGAAAGGCTTGTTTTTTTGCTGTCGCGCAGTACTGCCGGCTATGCGCCAGCAGAAATCCGGTAAAATTGTCAACATTTCCTCAGGCACGGCGCTGAACGGCAGTGCCGGTCGTATTCACTACGTAACTTCGAAGGCCGGCGTGATCGGTTTTACCCGAACGCTCGCCCGCGAAGTCGGCGATGACAACATTAACGTCAATGCAATTGCACCCGGCTCGACGCTGTCAGAAGACAATCCCTCCGATGAGATCCTTAAAATGCGCGGCGCTCGCGTCGGTGATCGCTGCCTGAAGCGCGTACAGCTTCCCAAAGATTTGGTCGGCACGATGCTTTTCTTGTCATCGCCGCTGAGCGATTTCATGACGGGCCAAACCGTCTCGGTGGACGGTGGCACCGCGTTTTTATGAGCAACCAACCGGACCCTGCTTGCCCTACGCAACATGGTCAAAAATTTGGTTGCCCAAATCTCCCCTGCCCCCTTTTTTCAAAGAGGGGTGAAGATATGGCAGCGCGACGAGTTGCAGCCTCAAGTTATCCCCCTTTCGCGAAGGGGGATTAAGGGGATTTGGCCGCTACATTTCCGTATTGCAGCGCTCATGACACTGCTCATAGAGAGAAAAAAAAGATTTTGCTCAATTCGTGAACCGAACTAGGTCGTTCTTACATGACTGCGTATCACCATCGAAACATCGTCGCTGGCGACATCAAAACCCACTTTCTGGAGGCGGGCAGCGGACCGAATCTCGTATTGCTCCACGGCGGCGAGTATGGCGCTTCCGCCGAGATCACCTGGCGCGCAAACATCGAAAGTTTGTCGAAGACTTTTCACGTCATCGCTCCCGACCTGCTCGGCTGGGGACTCACGGACAAGCTTTATAGCTTTTCCGACCCCGCTGGATTGCGAATTAAACACCTGCAGAGATTTCTCGAAGCACTGGGCATCGGCAGAGCGCTCTTCGTTGGCAATTCGGCTGGCGGCGGGCTCATCCTCCGAGCTTCCGTTCGTCGCCCTGCTTCCCTGCAGATCGAAAAAATGGTCACGATCTGCGGCAACGCGAGTGTATTCAAGACCAATTCACAGGCCGACTTGGAAAACTACACGCCGTCGCTGGAAAATATGCGCAAAATTATCGCTCTTCTTTATCACGATCCTAAATGGCAGACCGATGAAAACATTCGCGAAAGGTATGAAAGCTCGATCATACCCGGCGCCTGGGAGACCTTGTCGGCCGCGCGCTTGCGAAGTCCGGTGCATCAGCCGCGTTCAACATCCGCTGAGTTCGTTTCCCAGCTATCTCAACTGAAAACCCCGCTCTTGATCATGTCGTGCGAGCATGATCCCCTCAATCAGAGCGACTGGGACGTCAACTTCCAGAAAATCGTGCCCGGTTCGAAGGTCCATCGTTTCATGCACTCCGCCCATGAGCCACAAATCGAAGAGGCCGACGAATTCAACCGAGTGTTGACGGAATTTCTCATCGGCTAGACGCAATGATCTGAAGGTGGAATAACTCGATCGCACGCCGACACAAGCCGTCGTACGCGCAGGCGATACCACAGCTTCGACGCATAAACGCTAGATTCGGCTTTCGCCGGAATGGCAAACAGGAGAATTATATGAAACCTGGAGTGAGGCTGGCTCTCCTGGCAACGTGCTGCGCAGTCTACGCCGATATTTCAACTGCCTGCGCCCAACTCACCCGCCTCAAAACTTCTTATAGCGCTCTTACCGCCAACATGGCGGCGTATTGGTTAGCCAAGGACGCAAAGATTTTTGAAAAGCATGGACTGAACGTAGACGTCGTGCTGATTGAAAGCGGCGTCACCACCGTGCAGGCGCTCACCGCCGGCGAAACTCAAATCGCGATGGGCGGGGGCACCGTGGCTGTCAGCAGCAATCTGGCCGGCAGCGATATCGTCTCGATCGCGAGCATTGAAAGCCGACTGCCCTATGCCCTGCTCGCGCAAAAAGAAATCAAAAATATCGATCAGCTCAAAGGTAAACGCCTGGCGGTTTCTCGTTTCGGCAGCGCTTCTGATCTTGCCGCGCGCTTGATCCTGCAACGTTACGGTTTGGTCCCCGATAAGGATGTCACAATTCTCCAGACCGGCGGCACCAGCACGCGGCTTTCAGCTTTGAGCAAGCGCAGCATCGACACGACCGTCCTCACGCCGGAGTTTTTTAATGTCGGAAAAAAAGCCGGCTTCACGATTCTGGTCGATCCGACGCAATACGACATTCCGTTTCCGCAGCTGGAAGTGATCACCACGCGCGCTTTTCTCAAAGCGCAGCCGGACCTCGCAACCAGGTACTTGCGCGCGATCATCGAAGGCATACATATGGTTAAAAACAATCCGGAGCCGAGCATCCGTGCTATGAGCAAATATCTTCGCATCGATGATCGCGAAGCGTTGGAAGATGTTTACCGGCTCTACAAAGAGATCTATCCACAGGTACCGCACGTCTCGCCTGCGGCCATTCAAACCCAGCTCACCTGGATGGCCGAGCGCGACCCGCGCGCCCGGGCGGCCAAACCCGAGCAGTTCATCGACGGAACCATTTTACGTGAGATCGAGAAGAGCGGCTTTGTAGCGAAGCTTTATCAAAAATGATCCGCCCGGCAATATTTGCAGTTTCGCAGGCTGGGTTAGCGTAGCGTACCCAACTGTTTACGGATTTCCCTTTCAAAACATAGTGAAGCCGGATGCCAAAGCGGCAGGCGGATCTGCATTTCGGCCG
>Ga0207697_10001834_pt1 | contig 11377 bp, 10 predicted proteins | sample KBSSwiS5withPhiX_FD_184293 | JGI IMG/M metagenome (GOLD analysis project Ga0207697, IMG submission 184293) | Switchgrass rhizosphere microbial communities from Kellogg Biological Station, Michigan, USA, with PhiX - S5 (SPAdes) (version 2) | ecosystem: Host-associated > Plants > Roots >... | reverse complement strand
ATGTGTCACCTAATGTTGCTGAGGCTGGCGAACTTCCCACGTTGCCAAGAAATCGGGGTCGACCACTATCTCTTCAGTGCTTTTCAGCCGATATTCGCCCGGTTTGGCAGGCGCGATTGCGTCGAGATGCGGCGGCATAACCCAGTTCGAACCCGCGCGGTCGCCACGCAGCGAGATATCGATTCCCGAGGGGGAAGCCGACTGGATGATGCCGTGGTACTCACTTCGTTCGAGCAGTTCGCCGGAAGCGGATAGGATCGTGACGCCAACCAAGATGTGTTTGCCAACAAGCGCATCGGCACGGGCCTGATCAAAATCAGGCGCTGAACTCTTAGCTCCGGTCCACTCGTACATGGGGGCCCAACGACTAAGTTAACCGACGTATCGCCACCACTGGGTGCCAAATTGAAGCAATGTACCGCCACGTCCGGTTGAACGTCGGGTTAGGCCCACCGGTGATCAACGGAGCCTCAGGACGCAGCTCGTTGTTCTTGAGCGCCACCACGAAGTCGGAATATTGCAGCAGTCGGGGTGCCTCCGCTCGCCAGCCGAGCTCATAGCTTGATGCCTGGGGCTTGAATCGGGCTACCACGATGTGGTAGGAGTGAAAGAACCCTCCTTGCTCGTAATGCACCACGAAGAATTCTTTGCTTCGAGCGGCCCAAATCACGCGCCTCGAGGGAAGCCCGCCGACCATGACATCGATGGGATTCCAATGTTCTCCCGGCGCGGCGAGCAATCCGTTGTGGTCAGCACAAAGCTGAAAGAGGTCTCTCGGGAGGGGCGTAGCCGCGTTCAGCATGCGGAAGTTTGCCCGGTTCTCCAAGCTAGCCCGGTCGCCAGTAGATAGGGACGACTGCGCTTGGCAAGACGCGCTGATAAAGAGCGCAACCGCGAAAATGAGTGCTCGCACTCTCAGGGCCTAACGTTCGAGGTAACCGGCGCGCCGACGGATTGGTGAAGAGAACGAAGGCACGTAGCGCCGCGTCCGGTTGACCGTAAGGTTAGGCGTTGTTGCTCGCATCGCTTGGCTGAGCCACTGGACAAAGAATTTCCCGCGCAATTCTCCACGCTCCGTCGGCCTCCTTGCGCAGCACCATCAGAAAGTAAAGCGAAGTCGGTGTTCCCGGGCTTGTATGCGTGCGGCCGGCCACGCAAGCGAAGTCGCCATAGACGTAGGCGAGACGGCCGTCGCCTTCGATCGTGTGCGGCGTGATCTTGATCGAGGACAACACCGTGCCGGTTTCAAGGCGACGAAGCATCTCTTCGCGACCATGGACCGGAGCAGCCCCGAACATGACAAACGTAGCGTCTTCCGTGTATGCGTAGGCCCGATTGCTGAAATCGGTGTCCTCAAGGATTCCGACAAGCGAATGCAAGGTCTCGCGGATCTCAGCTTCATGAAATCCAGGCTGCGCAGTCGAGGTCGTCATTGCGGGTGCGCCTTGCTTTACAGGATGCCTTACACACCTAGTTGGAGATCGTACATTTCCCGGTTCACGCGACTGCGCTCGGGCGCAAATATCCCGGCGCTGCGCGCGACTGGAGTTGGCTGTATGGATTCCCGGCCGACCGTCGTTCGGTCGATCGGCGCAGTGGCATCGTGCGTCGCCATCACATCAGCGATCAGTCGTTCCGGCGCGCGTTGCCTGCTCGAGTCGGGTCACGACATCCGCACCGTGCAGGAATTGCTCGGCCATTCGGACGTCAGGGCGACGACAATCTACACGCACGTGCTCAAATCGTGGCGGCCGCGGCGCGATCAGTCCGTTCGACCGCCTGGCGCGCTACGACGGCAACAATCACGAATGACGAGCCGGATGGGCCCATCGCCCGTTGATTAAGCCGCGTGCTCTCCGGGAAGATCGGTGTCCCGCCCCGTCACGATCGTCAACAGCGCGAAAAGGAGCATTCCAACGCCGACTCCCGCACTTGCTGCGACCAGTAACCACCACGCTGACACCATAGCGCTTCCCTCCCATCGAGCGATTCGTTGGACGGTTGCTTCGCCGCCCACTTGCGTCGCGTTCAATCCCAGCTGAGCGCGCCTCCGGTCTGGTACTCGATCACGCGCGTCTCGAAGAAGTTCTTCTCCTTCTTGAGGTCGATCATCTCCGCCATCCACGGGAACGGATTGTCGGCCTTGTCGAACAGCGGATCGATGCCGATCTGCTGGCAGCGGCGATTCGCGATGAAGCGCAGGTATTCCTTGAACATCGGCGCATTGAGCCCGAGCACGCCGCGCGGCATCGTGTCCTCGGCGTACGCATACTCGAGGTCGACGCCTTTTTTCATCAGCGCGCGGATCTCCTCGCGGAACTCAGGCGTCCACAGATGGGGATTCTCCATCTTGATCGTGTTGACGAGATCGATGCCGAAGTTGCAGTGCATCGACTCGTCGCGCAGGATGTACTGATACTGCTCGGATGCACCGGTCATCTTGTTCTGCCGGCCCATCGCGAGAATCTGCACGAAGCCGACATAGAAGAAGAGGCCTTCCATGATGCACGAGAACACGATCAGGCTCTTCAGCAGATCCTGGTCGGCCTGCATCGTGCCGGTCTTGAAATTGGGATCGGTCAGCGTCTCGATGAACGGAAGCAGGAACTCGTCCTTGTCGCGGATCGACTTCACTTCGTGATACGCGTTGAAGATCTCCGCCTCGTCGAGGCCGAGGCTTTCGACGATGTACTGGTACGCGTGCGTGTGGATCGCTTCCTCGAAGGCCTGGCGCAGCAGGTACTGCCGGCATTCCGGCGCCGAGATGTGCCGATACGTGCCGAGCACGATGTTATTCGCCGCGAGGCTGTCGGCGGTGACGAAGAAACCGAGGTTGCGCTTGACGATCAGCCGCTCGTCGTCGGTGAGCCCGTTCGGGTTCTTCCACAGCTCGATATCGCGCTGCATGTTGACTTCCTGCGGCATCCAGTGGTTCGCACACCCCGCCAGATACTTGTCCCACGCCCACTTGTACTTGAACGGCACGAGCTGGTTGACGTCCGCCTGGCCGTTGATCACGCGCTTGTCTTCGACGCGCACGCGCTTGAAGCCGTTCTGCATCGCCTGCTGCTCGGCGTCGAGATCGTGCACCGGCTCGCGCGCAAGCCGTGTCGACAGCAGTCCGCCAGTCGCGGCCGGGCGCGCGCCGGCGGGCGCAGGCGGCACCTTGAGCGGGGAGGGGAAATCGTCGTCGAAACTCAGCATGGCGGGTGTCTCCGAAACTCGTTCTTATATTGGGGCAAATCTTGGGTTTTCACTTGGAAGAACCACCTCCGGCCCGCTTGTTTTGGCAGGCGCGGAGGCGGCCGATTTTCATCGCGTCCTAGTTCATGGCCTTGAGCTTGTCGTAGAGGAATTCCGGCGTGAAATCCTGGCCGTCGAGCCAGGCGATCGACGCGAGTCCGTAGTCGAGGTAGAACGCCGAGAAGCGGTCACGATCGCGGAGCGGCTCGAGCTCCTCGCCGTGCAACTCGTCGGACAGGTCCACCACTCCCTTGCGTCCATCGTTGAATTCCAGCCAGACCTTGTAATCGCCGAGGTAACGCGCGTCGATAACGTGCCTTGGCGCAAACTCGTACCGAGCCAACAGGTGCCTCCTTTCGCGAAGTGGACGTTCCGTGCCTGCCGTGGCTACCGACGCCAAACGCTCGCGACGGCTCCCGCAGAGGCACCACACTGGGACCCCATCCTGGAGAAAAATCGGCGCGCAGCGGCATGACGTTCCGCGAGCTGCGCGCCCCCAGGAAAACAACTGCGAGCCGTTGCCGGCCCTTTTCGGTCTTGCTGGTCCCTGGCGCGTACACGCCAACTTCGCGTCCTGTCTGGGTCCGCGCGGGTCCGTCATCCCGGTATCGCCGCGCAATGCTCTTGGTGTCATCGCTGCTGTCGCTTTACCGGTTCACCGAATTTGGTCGGGTGCCATGCCGGTCAGGATCCACCGGGCCACGACATCCACCACCTGAAAATCCTTGCCGCTGAAGCGCGGCCTGTTCGCTGCTTCGCTGTAGGTGCTCTCCGCGTGCTGCGCGCGCTCGTCGTGCACCGTCACGAGCGTCTTGCGGCCCCATGTGCGCGCAACGGTTGCGCACGTCAGGCTGGCATCGCGCCGATACCGGACGGCGAGCATGCGCATCTGGTCGGACTTCTGCGGCTGGTCGAACGCCTCGTCGGAACAGGCGAGCAGGATTGCGCCCGCAAGATCCCCGATATTGGCCGTTGCGACGGCAGCCGACAGCGCGCCGTTGTTGACGCCGAGCACCCACGTTTTCGCCAACGGCCACTGCGTCTTCACCCAATCCACGGCGGCCTGCAGATCGACGACATGCCGCTCCGACATCCGCCATTCGCGATCCATCACCGGCTTGTCGGAGGGCGGTGACAATGCCATCACCGGACCGCCGATCGACAACGCCAGCCGCTCCCGCTGCGACAGCGGCAATCCACCCTGCACGCGCGGCACGCCGTCGGGACACGTCACCGCAAACCCGCCACCACCGCCGGAGAGCACGATCACCGCGTGCTCGTCCTCCGCCGGTGGCGCGCCTCCCGACGTCACCAGCAACACTTCGCGTGCGCCGGGTCGCGCTTCCAGCACCTGAACGCGTTCGCGTATCGCCTCCGCGGGCACCGTCGCCGGTGCGGCAGGGACGACGGCGGCCGCCGTCATGGCTGCGCTTTGCAAGAGCGGGTGCTATTGGCACGCCTCACAACTCGGGTCGTCGATCGCGCAGAACTTCGGTTCCGGCTCCGCCACAGCCGCAGGCTTCGCACGACCTTTCGCGCCGATTGCCGGAATCCCACCCGACTCCGACACGGCGTTGAGCTCGCCGCCCCGGCCGGTCGATTTCTCGGCGGACGTAGCAGCCAGCGTGCGCAGGTAGTACGTCGTCTTCAAGCCGCGCATCCACGCGAGCTTGTACGTGTCGTCCAGCTTTTTGCCCGACGCACCCGCCATGTAGATGTTGAGGCTCTGTGCCTGGTCGATCCATTTCTGCCGACGCGCACCCGCTTCGACGATCCACCCCGCGTCGATCTCGAACGCCGTCGCGTACAGTTCGCGCAGCGGTGCGGGCACGCGGTCGATCTTCGCGAGCGAGCCGTCGAAGTACTTCAGGTCGGACACCATCACGTCGTCCCACAGACCGAGTGCCTTCAGATCCTTGACGAGTTGCTCGTTGACGACCGTGAATTCGCCCGACAGGTTCGACTTCACGTAGATGTTCTGGTAATCGGGCTCGATCGACGCGGCGACGCCGATGATGTTCGAGATCGTCGCCGTGGGCGCGATGGCCACGCAGTTCGAATTGCGCATGCCGTGCGCGGCGATGCGCTCGCGCAGCGGCGCCCAGTCGAGCGACGACGATTCGTCGATTTCGACATACCCGCCGCGCTCGTCGCGCAGCATAGGCAGCGTGTCCTGCGGCAGCACGCCGCGATCCCACAGACTGCCGCGATACGACGGATAGCGGCCCCGCTCCTCGGCAAGCTCGGTCGATGCCCAGTACGCGTGGTGGCACACGGCTTCCATCGACGTATCGGCGAATTTCAGCGCCGCCGCCGATCCGTACGGAACGCGCATCAGGTGCAGGCAATCCTGGAAGCCCATGATGCCGAGCCCGACCGGCCGGTGCTTGAGGTTCGAGTTGCGCGCCTTCGCCACCGCGTAGTAGTTGATGTCGATCACGTTGTCGAGCATCCGCATTGCCGTGGTGATCGTGCGCTTCAGCTTCGCCTGATCGAGCTCGACGCGCCCGTCCACCTCATGCATGTGCGCGAGCATGTTCACCGAGCCCAGGTTGCACACGGCGATTTCGGTTTCGCTGGTGTTGAGCGTGATTTCCGTGCACAGGTTGGAGCTATGCACGGTGCCGACGTGCTGCTGCGGCGAGCGCACGTTGCACGCGTCCTTGAACGTGATCCACGGATGCCCGGTTTCGAACAGCATCGACAGCATCTTCCGCCACAGCTGGTTCGCCGGAATTCGCTTGGCCAGCTTCAGTTCGCCGCGCGCCACCTTGTCTTCGTAGCGCAGGTACGCCTCCTCGAATGCGCGGCCCCAGCGATCGTGCAGGTCCGGCACGTCCGACGGCGAGAACAGCGTCCAGTCGCCGCCTTCGACGACGCGCTTCATGAACAGGTCCGGAATCCAGTTCGCCGTGTTCATGTCGTGCGTGCGCCGGCGATCATCGCCAGTGTTCTTGCGCAGCTCGAGGAATTCCTCGATGTCGAGGTGCCAGGTTTCCAGATACGTGCAGACCGCACCCTTGCGCTTGCCGCCGTTGTGCGCGAGCCCCGCGGCCGTCATGTACGACTCGTCGACATCCACCTTCAGGTCGACGACGAGCGGCTTCGGTGCGATGGGCGTTACGGCGCGCACGCGCGAGAATATGGTGCCGCCGAGCGTGATCCAGTTGCGCTTGCCGATCGGCTTGCAGCCCACGAGCGCCGCGATCTCGGGAACGGCCGGCACGCGCAGGTCGAATGCGCGCGTGGGCTTGTGGAACGAGACCGTGGCGAGTGCGTCGCCTGCGGCATCCTGCGGATGCTCACGCTCGCGCACCTGGCCGCTGACCGGCACGCCGAGGCGCAGGCACTGATAGCGAAGACCTTCGGCGAGCGGCTGCGATGCCGACGTGAAGTAGATCTCGGCGCCGCGCGAGACGCCGCCGTCGGATTCGAGCAGCCCGCGCACGAGCGCGAGCGTCTGCGGACGTGGCAGGTGCGCAAGCCGCGGCGCGATCCGCTTGCGGTGCGAATCGTCGTACAGATCGTCGCGCGAGAACGGGATGGTGTGCGGTCCGGCGCCGACAATGCCGCCCGTCGTCGCGTTGCGCACGACACCGCGGTCGGCGGCCCATTGCACCTGCAGATGCGTCTCGCCCCGCGACGCCGTGCGGAACTGCACGCCGTGCTGCTGCAAGTATTCCTGAACGAAGGCAAGGTGCTCGTCTCGCGCCGGATTGCCCGACACGCTCCACTGCTTGCCGTCCTTGGCCAGGTGACCATCGCCGAGCAAGATGCCGTAGAGGCGCGCATCGTCCTCGGCGATGCCGTCGACGGGCACGACTTCGGTCGGAATCGTGAGGCCGATGTAATCGCCGACCTTCAGCTGGCCGGCATCGGTCCACTTCGGCGCGATCTTGCCCTTCGCGATCCAGTCGTGCGTACGCTCGCTTGATTGCTCGAGCGGCACGCCGCACAGCGCCCAGAACGGATGCGCGTCGGTCACCTCGATCGGCGCCAGCGAATGCTTGACATCGACAGCGACCATCGGCTCGGTTTGTTCGTAGACGAGCTTGTCCGTCACTTCGCGATAGACGCCACTCTGGCCGAGGACGAGGTCGCCGGTCTGCACCTGCCGAATGGGCAGCACGCCGCGCGACGTATATACCTGCGTGTCCGGCGCGAAGCACTGGTTGACGGCCACCGCCGTGTCGTTGACCACCTTGAGGAACGGCACCACACCCTGCGACTTGCCGTTCGTCCCTTTGATGTGCGAACCCATCGCGCGGACGTTCGTCCAGTCGTTGCCAAGGCCGCCGGCGAACTTCGACAGGAGCGCGTTCTCCTTGATCGCCTCGTAGATGCCGTCGAGATCGTCGGAGACGGTCGTCAGGTAACACGACGACAGTTGCGACCGGTGCGTGCCCGAATTGAACAGCGTGGGCGTCGAGCTCATGAAGTCGAACGTCGACAGCACGTCGTAGAACTCCATCGCGCGCGCTTCGCGGTCGACCTCGTTCAGCGCGAGGCCCATCGCGACGCGCATGAAGAAGCATTGCGGCAGTTCGAACCGGCGTCCGCCGACGTACTGGTCGATGAGGAAATAGCGGTCGTACAGCGTCTGCAGGCCGAGATACCCGAACTGCAGGTCGCGCTCGGGCTTCAGCGCCGCGCCGAGCTTCGCGAGGTCGTACTGGGTGAGCGCATCGTTCAGCAGGCCGACCTTGATCCCGTGCTTGACGAACTGCGGGAAGTACTCGGCGTACTTCGATTGCATGTCGGCTTGCGTCGCTTCCTCGCCAAGCGCTTCGAAGCGCAGCGCGTCGAGCAACAACCGCGCGGTGACATACGAGTAGGCAGGATCCTTCTCGATCAGCGTGCGCGCGGCGAGCACGACGCACTTGCGCACTTCCTCCATCGGCACGCCGTCGTAAAGGTCCTTCAGCGTTGCTTTCAGGATGCGGTTGGGCTCGGCATCGGCCAAGCCTTCGCAGGATTCCTTGACGAGCGCAGTCAGGCGCTCGAAGTCCAGCGGCTTGCGCACGCCGTTCTCGATGACGTGCAGCGTCGTATCTTCGGCCGGTGGCGCCTTCTGCTGCTTTTCCTGCGCGCGTTCCTGTGCGCGCTTTTCGCGATACAGCACGTATGCGCGCGCGACTTCGTGCTCGCCGCCGCGCATCAGCGCGAGCTCGACCTGATCCTGGATTTCCTCGATATGGATCGCGCCGCCATCCGGCTTGCGCTTCAGCAGCGCGGCGACGACCGCGTCGGTGAGGCGCGTCACCTCGTCGCGCACCCGCGCGGAGCTCGCACCCTGGCCGCCGTTGACGGCGAGGAACGCCTTGGTCAGCGCGATCGTGATCTTCGCGGGCTCGAACGCGACGACGGCGCCGTTGCGGCGGATCAGCTTGAACTGCGCGAACCGCGGGTCGGCGCTGGTTGCGACCGGGCTTCCGGGTTCTCCCACCATCAGGTCTCGTGGCGGCGTTGCGGGGGAGGATGCGGAAGTGGTGGCGATACGCATGAAATCGGCTCCTGATTGATGCCTTGTTGGTTGCTGCTCGTGGGCAGCGTTATTCGGGATTTGGCGCGCCCAGTGGCGCGACTTTCCGGGCAGCAGCCCACGAAAGCGGGCGGCGGATTCTCCGTATCCATACGCCCCTTGGCGCCAGGCGGCGCCGAATGTGACATCCCAGTGAAATCTACTATATGTTGTGTCGCACAGCGTTTTCAATACAAAGCATAGTAGCTCGATGGGGCAAGCGCAAGCCTTTTTTACTCCACAGCGGGCGGCCCGAAAACAGGCGCAAAAACAGTCCGCTACCGCGGTATTTGCAAACGATCACCGTTGTGCGCACCGGGTATCCACTGGTTTGTCCACAGCGCCGCCAGATAATTCGTTTCCCGACGAACGGAGCCTGCGGGCGTTGCAGTTTTACGACACCGTCATCCGGGCCGATGATGGCAAGGTGAACAGCGCACCGCCGGCGATCGCGACGATTCGCTCGTTCGTCTCCCGCTCGAATTCGGCAAGCCCCGTGAAGCGCCCGAACGCCGGCAGGATCGCGCGCCGCGCACCGAGGACGAAGCAGGGCAGTCGCGCCGATTGCTCGCCGCTGCCCTGAATGCGCACGCCGGGGTGAAGATGTCCGCAGAGTGCATAGCCCGTGGGCGGCGCATTCGTCTTGTGGCACGCGAGGAACGGCGGTAGCGCGTAGGGCTCGTCGACGCAGCGAACGTTCCAGTCCGCTGGTGGGTCGCCTGCGCGCGCGTCGTGATTGCCGCGAACGAGCACGACATCGGTGGTCGCATGCCGCGTTCGCCACGCGACAAACGCGTCGGACAGCGCCGGAACGCGCCCGGCCCTGGCGTGCAGGAAGTCCCCGAGAACGACCAGACGTGCGGCACTCGTGCGCTCGATCAGGCGCGTCAGGCGCGCGAGATCGGCGGCCGTCGAGCCGCGGGGCAGCGGCACGCCGCCCGCGCGGAACGCCGCGGCCTTGCCGAGATGAACGTCGGCGACGAACACCGTGCGCTCCCGCAGCCAATGAAGTGCGCGCTCGGCGTGCAGCGCGACGCGCTCGCCACCCACGACGGTGTCCAGCACGCCGTCGTCGGCGCGCGCCGTCGCGGGTGCGTCGAAACCAAGGGGGAGGGACACGAGAACGAGTCGAGTTGCGAGGCGTTTGCGCGGCCGCGCGTCGACGGCGCACAATCAGAGGAGAATTGTAGCCGAGCCCGCGCGGTTTCGACGTAGCTGATCGCCGCGCCGACGAAATCAACGATGCCACGCTTCGCCGCCAACCTTACGTTCCTGTTCAACGAAGTGCCGTTCCTCGAACGTTTCGGCGAGGCGGCGCACGCGGGATTTCGCGCCGTCGAGTTCGCATTTGCATACGAGTACCGGATCGCGGAGATCGTCGCTCGGCAGCGCGAGCATCGCCTCGAAGTTGTGCTGATCAATGCACCGTCGGGCGATTGGGCGGCCGGCGATCGCGGCCTCGCATCGCTGCCGGGGCGCGAGCACGAGTTCACGGCGGCCATCGCCAACGCGCTCCAATACGCGCGGGCGTTCGGATGCCCGCGTATTCACGTCATGGCCGGCGTCGTTCCCGAAGGGGCAGATGCGGCCGAACGCGAGCGACGCACGCGCACGTACGTTCGCAACCTGCGCCTTGCCTGCGCCGAAGCGGCGAGCCAGGGCGTGACGATCATGATCGAGCCGATCAACGCCCGCGACTTCCCGGGTTATCTGCTGAACACGCAGGCGCAGGCGCACGCGATCAGGTCCGAGATCGGCGCGAAGAACCTCAAGGTGCAGATGGATCTCTACCATGCGCAGATCGTCGAGGGCGACCTGACCGAGAAGCTGCGGATGTACCTGCCACATATCGGCCATGTGCAGATCGCGAACGTGCCGGGGCGCACAGAGCCCGACGTCGGCGAGATCAACTATGGCTACCTGTTCAAGGTGCTCGACGAGTTGAAGTACGACGGCTGGGTAGGCTGCGAATACCGGCCTGTCAAGGGCACGGCGGCAGGCCTGACGTGGCTTTATCGGCTGCTGGACCGAAAGCCGTCGACGTTCAAGGCATCGGACTGATCGAGCGGCGGGAAGGGGCCCGACTCATGGCATTGTCGTTCACGTGGCTTGCAGCGGATTTCGCGACGGCACCGCAACTGACGGTCGAGAACATGGCCGAGGCAGCCGCTGCGGGATTTCGCAGCGTCGTCAATAATCGCCCCGACTTCGAGGCCGGGCCATCGCAGCCGGCATCCGACGCGATCGAGCGTGCGGCGCAGTCCGCCGGACTCTCCTATGCATTTCTGCCGGTGCAGTCGGCGTATCAGTCGCCCGCGGAAATCACCCGCATGCACGAGTTGCTGCAGCAATTGCCGAAGCCGGTGCTCGCATTCTGCCGCTCGGGCGCGCGCACTGCGAATCTCTATCGCGCGGCCCAGGCGCTCGACTCAGGATCGCAGCGCTAAGGACCGCGCGGGGCACCTCGTCGCCCGCTTACAGCGCCGGCCTCTTTGCACGATCGCGCCGTCGCACGACGTCCGCGTGTCGGCCTCCCGCGCTGATTCGCGATTGCCGTCGATCCCGCTCGCGGGTCCCTCGCCGGCCGCTCACAGCGCGGCCTCGTTGCACTGA
>Ga0207697_10001833_pt1 | contig 11377 bp, 12 predicted proteins | sample KBSSwiS5withPhiX_FD_184293 | JGI IMG/M metagenome (GOLD analysis project Ga0207697, IMG submission 184293) | Switchgrass rhizosphere microbial communities from Kellogg Biological Station, Michigan, USA, with PhiX - S5 (SPAdes) (version 2) | ecosystem: Host-associated > Plants > Roots >... | reverse complement strand
AAAATGCAACGGGACATTCGATTAAAGGTGTAGACGTTCGAGTGGAAGCGAAAAATGGCGACAGGTCGCTCATGACCGTTAAAACAGATGAGAACGGTCGTTATATTTTCACTGGCCTGGCGGCGGGCACATACCGGGTAACGTTGGTTGTGAACGGTAACTTAAAGACTTCCATCAATAATACCACACTTGAACAAGGTGAATCGACAAAGCTCAACTTCGATCTTACTCAAGCGCGTGCATCTTTAACTGCAAAGAAAGGTACACACAGGGTTTGGATACCCGCGTTTACAGGAAGTCGTTTGCCAGGCCGCTGGGTAGAAGTTGATGACAGCGGCGCCTGGGCAGCGGAAGCTAGCGCGAACAACATCGTGCGGGTTAGTGGCGAAGAACTTCAACGAACAATTCACAGCCTGGACATTAAGAGAGGACAATAGACTAGCCGTGAGTCTGCCTGCCACGTGTGGCCGACGGTAAGCATTTTGTTGTGCACATTCCTCACCGCTCAACTGCCACTCAAGAGTGTCAGTGATCAATTCCGAATCCTCCACGCAGCCAAATGCCTGATAATCAGTGCCTCTTCCTTTTTGTAAGAACGAACGGAATAATTTTTGCGGCGGCCGTATAACTACCCTTGATATGGGAGGGAGGATTGCCAAGCGGATTCATCTCTAACAAAACCTCTTTTTTTGCGCCCTTTGCAGGAGCAAATCGTATCCTGTCGGTTGGTGTCTGTCCGTCCCTACCTGACAGGTAAAACCTCGTTGTTTTACCGCTCACAGATTCGGTGACCTTAAGATTGCTTGCCTCCACGTGTTCATGATTGAACTCAAACACGATTCTCAGGCCCGCCGTCTTCGCTTTGTAGAAGACGGTGTCGTGGGCCTGTGGCTGAGCGGAGGCGAATACACCGACCACGCGAACAGCGACAAGCGCCATAGCGATAGTCAATGTTCGATAGTTCATGAAGCGAGTCACAAGCTCAGCCGCGCAGCAAACAGAAGCAAGCTTTCGAGCTTTGAAATCCGCTGTGCTCATGCGCCTCGATCATTCTGCATGATTGACGATGAAGCCACAACGGGCGGACAAGTGCTTAAAACTCGGTGGAATCGAGACGCTCCCGTGAGCTAGCGCCCTGAATCGTGTAACTCTACTAGCGACTGCGCTGCAAATGTTCGCCCCGCAATCGAGGTTACTGGCACCTACTCGATTTCCGCAGTGATCTGACCGTTGACGTCCTTCAACGTTACCATATCAATGCCTGCCAGCTTCACCTTGTCGAAAGTTACCGAGAGTCCCTCGTCGTCTATCAGGTTAAAATCCCAGGTTTCTGAGTTTGCTTCGCTCTTGAAGCGAACCTGGATACTCCCACCGGCCGCGAGCACTTTTCCGCCGAGAAGAATGTTTGCGTCCCAATCTTTGTTGTCAGAAGCGGTGATATACAGACCTTCGAAGCTTCGCCCGGTCTGGTTAAGGAGATTGAAGTCCAGATCGGATCCGAATGCGTTTGCGACGCTTACCAGAAGCACGAAGAGAAAGAAACGGAATTTCATGAGTGGGAGCTACTTCTTCTTTTTCTTCTTGTGAGAGCTGGTCTTTTTGTAAACCGTCTGGCCGTATTGGTTCTTCACCTTTGTCGTCTTGAACACTCTCTTGCCTTTGTACTTCTTGCTTGTTGAAGTGTAATAGCGCGGTTGGCGGTAGATTTTCGGTTGGTTGTAGTATGGATCGAAATCGCTGGGATAAGGGCGGTCGCCGACGTACACGACCATTTCGCCTGGGAGCAGCAACGCGTTAGTAACTTCAGCACAACCCGCGACAAGAAAAGCCGTGATCAGGATGTAAGCGAGGCAGCGAAGAATCACCGTTCTCGTCTATCAGGAGCGTTTCGGTGAGTCAAAGAAAAATTCGGCTCGGGGAAGATTGGTGTTATCGAGTCGGAATTCTATCCAACTAGACGGCGTTTTCGCCACACCAGCTAAGAGGGACACCGGCAGGGCACTTGCAGTTGTGGGCGAGATGGAAGTCAGATGTACATGCTGCGTCACAAAAACCGCCGGCAATGTCGCTTGCGACCCAAGGCCGCATCCGCCATTCGCCCAAAGGCGGAATAGAAATATCCGAAAGGAGGTGCGAGGTGAGATGTTAATCCTGCTCGAGGACTACACGATCAACGACCTTGTTCGGGCCTGTCCCTACATAATGCACACGAACCGGAGCGCCCACTTTGATTTTGGTTCTCGCCGTATTCGGGTCGAGAACCTTGCCGCTTCGGGTCACGTAAGTGACCGTTTTGCCGAAGCGATAGTTCACAGGTCCGTTGGTCTCCTTAAGAACGATTGCACTGCCAGGCGTGAACTGAGTGATCGTTCCCGTGCCTTCAGTAGTAGTGGTGGTCGTGCTTGTGGTTTGCCGCGGCACGTCTTGAGTCTTCATAAGCGGCTGCTTAATGGTCTGTCCCCACGCAAACGAGGCCACGGCTGCCAAGGCGATGGTCAATAGTATTTTTTTCATCATTGTTCCTCTGTAATTTAGTTGTGGCGGCTGCGACTCGTCTCTTCGTGCTCAGCTTGAGCAGGTTAAAACCGGCCGATTGCCGCTGTACTAAATTCGTATCGGATCTCAAAAGTGGACGCGGTGTCCCAGCAGCGACTGCGCAACTCGCGCGTTTGTCCGCGTGCAAAGCTACGGCCTCGCTTGCACAATTAAGTTAATTGTGTAAAAATCCCCCTCTCCTCGGTGGTGCGCTCAGTCGTACCTTAAAAGTCCCGTAGCAAAAACTTAAAAGCCGTAGTGTTTCATGAAAACAAAAATTAGGAATGTAGTCACCTTCGTTTTGCTCGCCGCAGCATCGCTGACAATGCTATTTGGGTCACCCGCGAACCAGTCGAGCACTAACCCTTCGACTGAGCCTGACGTATCATTACCGGGGAGAGTTGCGAGAACTAACGACAGCACAGGTACTAGCACTCGTGCTAACGCCGATCTACCCAGTCTACGGTACGGCTCGCACATAGACCTGAATCAAGCCGGCGTGATCTTGGATCAGGTGGATGCGCGTTCGTTCACGCTGGAGCCGAACCAGATAGGCGTTAACAGAGGTGTCGCAGTCTCGCCGAACACGCGCGCCCAAAAATTCGTTAATCCAGATGGTTCTCAGATAATTGCGCTGGTGATCAAGAGCTCCGGCGCTTCTGGTGTAGGCGTACATTTCCGCAACTTTGCGCTTGCTGACGGCGACGAGGTTTACGTCTATGGCGCCGCGCCCGATAGCATGGTTTTTGGTCCCTTTACCGAGAAGGGACCATGGGGTAGCGACGAATTTTGGTCTGGGACCGTGGATGGAGATACGGCCGTCATCGAGTTCTATAAGAGAACCGACGAAAACCGGCAAGGCTTCGAGATTTCTGAGATATCGCACATCTTAGCCGAGCGCGATTGGCGACTTCCATCCAATGGACCCGACGTTCTGAATTGCGAAGTCGATGCGTCATGCTTCGGCGACCCGGAGAAAAACGCCATTGCAAGAATTGTATTCAACAACAATGGCATGTTCGTCTGCACGGGCACTTTACTGAATAATCTGGCCCAGGATGAGACTCCTTATTTTCTGACCGCTAATCATTGCGTCAACAGTCAGGCAGTCGCTCAAACGGTTGAAGCATATTGGTTTTACCAGACGACCGGTTGCAATAGCGGCGTTTTGCGAACCTGGGTCCATTCTCCTCCGGGTGCCAATCTCCTTGCAACGCAAGGCGCTAATGATTTTTGCTTGCTGCGGCTACAGACCAATGCGCCTGCTGGGGCATTCTTTTCCGGTTGGACTTCCACTCCTCAATCAGCAGGCAGTGGTGTTTTCGGCCTTCACCATCCCGACGGGTACATGCCGCCTGCCGTTAGTTCATATTTACGGAGGTCGACTGGCAGTGTTATAAACGCGAATTTCAATTGCCTCGATCTGGCAGACGGTTACCAAACTGGCTGGACGTCTGGCAGCACCGAGCCTGGGTCGAGTGGGTCCGGTCTTTTCACGTCGAGTAACCACTATCTGATCGGCGTCCTCAGTTGCGGACCTGCTCCGCCCACGTGCAATAATCCAGGAGCGGGGTACAGCAAGTTTGCCAATTTCTATCCCTTAATACGACAGTACATATATTCAGGCGCACCGTCGGCACCAATAGCTAAACCGGCGACGTATCTGGCCGCTCACAGCTTCAGAGCGAACTGGAGGAGCGTGAGTGGTGCCACCGGTTATATTCTGGATGTAGCTACGAACAATTCGTTTACCAGTTACGTACCAGGCTATCAACATCTGAACGTCGGTAACACGGTTGGGCATACCGTTGCCGGCTTAGGTGCAAGCACCACTTATTATTATCGCGTACGCGCTTATAACGGCAGCGGTACCAGCGGCAACTCGAATGTTATAAGTGTAACTACCCTTCTTCCAACCGGGCGTCCCGCCGTCGAGACGAATCCGGCGAGCCTGATCACGAGCCATTCAGCCAAGCTTAACGCAGCAGTAGATCCCCACGGATTTAGCACGACAGTGTACTTTCAATATGGAAGAACAATCAGCTATGGATTCCGGACGCCCAACCAGATCAGAACTGGCAATAGTTATCAGAACGTCGCAGCCAATATCTCGGGTTTGACTGCACACACCACGTATCATTTCCGGGTCGTGGGTATCAACGCCGCCGGCACCAAATACGGCGGCGATAGAACATTCGTCACACCGTAGGATAGAACTTTTTAGGAATCCATTCACACAGCCGTTTGGCCTTGGCATCGCTCATCGTCATTCGCAGGCGAAGCTCTCGTAACGTCTGTATCAAGCGTCCCATGTCTCCTTCATGCTACTAAGCCAGCTGCCCACCTTACGTTGTTACTTTCCCTCACCCGAGTGCGGTTCACGTGGAACGCATTTGTTCGAACCCAACCGGTCGATTGGCTCCTACGTCTCGCTCGTCTCCCGGTATATGGTGAACGCACATCGCAGCGTCACGTAGGCGACTGTAACACCTTCCATAGCTGATTGCCTTCTGCGCGCTAGCAACCTTGGCGAACAGCAGCGCGTTGAAAATCAGGTTAGGCCCTAATTTGAATACGATTTCGCCTAACACCCAATGATGCGGCTTTGTTCTGATTGCTAGCGATCTTTAGTGCCCCGGTCGGCCTCGTTCGTGGTGGGATTGGATCGGCCCGCAACACGCCTGCCACCTTTGACGTCTTTTACCGGCTTCAGGTCACGAATTATCGCTTCCCTTATGTCCTTTTTGACGCGGCGCCACGCGCACCGGACCATATCGAGGTTTGGGATTTGTCTATTCATCGTCAAAGGCCTCCCGAACGTTATCTCAAAACGACGTTTTATCGATGAACGCGGGTCCTAGCAAGCCGAAAAAGCGGTTGATAGCGCGAACAACCTGATGGGAATGAATCGATCAGTAATCTTTTGATTCGCCTCGTGGCCGGACGTTCGGACCACACGTCCGGCAATCGAAATCCACCTCCCGCGCGAAGCGAGCGAAATGATGCTGGCGCTCAAACTGGTTAGTTCCATCACAAAAGCGTTGATCACACGGCGTTCTACAGTTTGTGTTGATGGCGTAGAAGATAAAGCCATACATCCTGATTTGTTGGTCCGGATTTTTGAGAACAACTGCGAACTGGTCCCTACGACGCTGAGCGATCACCGATACGCGCCAGTCACTCGAAAAAACCTCGCCATCGTGAACTCACTCTGCTACGAATGGCGGTATGAACAGAAACATTTTCTACATAATTGGAGTAATTGTCGTTATCATAATCGTGCTCAAACTGCTCGGCGTATTTTAGCATTCACCGTTACTATCTTCCTTGCTGCCGCTCAATCGGACGTCAGCGTTTCCTTGTGAACTGCAGAATGAAAAGCTGACGCTTTCTGGAACTCGAAATCGAGATGATTGGACCTGCATTGCTAGCAGGCAGAACAAGGATGTTACTGGTTTGATCCGGTGCGGCACAGGTCTGACACGATACTCAATCCAGGAGGCTTGATATTGCGTGGTAGATCCATTTCTGCTTTCCAAGGCGGGGACATCGGCCATCTATTAAGACGCTTGTCTATCGTGATCTCCTGGTCCGTTGGCGGATCTGAAGCGTATTGAAGCACGGTAACTATACGGAATTCCGTCGTACGTTCAGTCAGCCAGAAGCAGACTAGATACGATTCCCGATCGCGCTTTGCCCCATTGTCGGGACTAGCGATGACAACGTGAAAGAGATAAAAAGGCCAATCTTTGTCGACAATATTCACCTTCTCGAAACGCGCTGAGAAGGGATGCGGAACACCATCCCACACTAAAAATTGGGCTTGTTCGCGTGCGATGTTATCGTTGTTAACAACATCAAAAAGCCAATCGACACTTGTAGCCGGCGCTCGGAATGTGGCAATCGTTAGTGCGATCAAGATAATGGCGAGGTGTCGCATAAGATCAGGCGCTAATTCCGGCCTTCGTTTATTGCCACTCGAAGAAGCGCAATCATAGAAATTGGTTTTAGCCGCAAGGGTGACGTGCTGCGAGTAGAACTTTCCTACTGGCTACGTATTGAGTCGGACAGCGCACCTAAAGCGTGTCCCGTTTACACGGCCGGCAAATTAAGGGAAGTAAACATTAAGCGCATACGATCCGCGGTTTTCCTTAGGCTAATTCCTTGGATGTCCGATGATCGCGAAGACGCGGCTTAATCCAAATCCGATTCTGTGATGTAACTCTCTTTTCGACGCCTTCAAAGTGTAACGACCCAACATTGGCAGTTACAATGACTATGTGAACGTTGATACCCGCCCGAAGGTGCCCAGCGATAATCGGTCACGCCACGACGCGTAATTTCTCCCTCGATAGCGTTCTTTTCTTCCAGATTTTCCTCGACGTCATTATACGCGCTGCTGTGCGTCACTTGTTTGTCCCAACTCGTGCGCGCCATGCTCAAACAATGCTTGAGTTCGTAACGCCGAAGTTGCAGATCCGAAGTGGCTAAATGTTGGATGTCATTCCGCGTCGAACAACAGCCCGCCACGACAAGTCCGGCTACCATTGAGAAAATTATCTGTTTCACGCTTCGCCTCCTCCAGGTTCACTCCTGCAGTATCCGATGCAGGCGTTATGGGTTCCTTTATACAATCCTACGATTCGGTCAATAGCGTCATTCCGCCCAGTTACGTTTGCTTTGCAAAAACATGCTTCAGGGTGCGGTCGCCCTCGGGGGAGTAACTGAGCCAAACGGGTTAGCGTTGGGTTCGACGATTCGTGGAAATGCAACAAAACAGATTGATGCAGTGATCGCACGGAGTTTGGATAGCGCCTCAATGCGAACAAAACTCCGCCCTCAGGTTTTCCAGGAGCGGGACGCGGCCGCGTCGAAACGTCCGAATTTTCACCGAATCGGTAGGGCGCGACCGCGGGGCGCGCCGAACGAAATGCTACTGTCATTGCGTTGGCCGCCTTAGTCAGACCGCATAACACGGGTAATTCGAGCCGAGGTGATAGAGATCCCATGCCCACCATACGTGGCCGAATAATTGGCTGGTACAAAAACCGCATCCTGACCAGATGCCTCAGCTGAACCGTGCACTTTTGTGCCGTTATATGAGAACTCCACCCGGACATGGTATGCATTTGAGTTTTTGAAGCGCGCGACTCGCGAGCTACCCGAACTCTCGTACGAAACTGTTACACCGTCCTTTTTGTTTTGAGCGGTTACAACAGTCACTTGCATAAGCGACATCAAAACAGAAACCACGAAAACGTATCGACACGTCCTTTGGAGAATCGTCATGACCCTTTCAACAACAAACCGATTGCCTGTGTCAATACCAGAGTAGTGGATGCAGCTTGGCAGGGCAATTCGCAACATGACAAGGGCAATGTTCCGACGGCGACGACAACGCCCTGCGCGGAAAAATGTTTGCCGACGCCGAGGCGCACCCCGCGCTAGCTCTGCGCGCCTAATTACGTTCGACCGAGCCTTGATCGCGGTTTGAGTTGCCAGGCTCGCATTGTTACATTGAATCGAAGGAAAGGACTGAGAAATGAAAAATTGTATTAGACGAAGTGGAGTGACCCTATTGCTGGGCATCTTTCTGTTGCCGGCTTTTACGCAGTCGGTTCAATCCCAAACACGCCCGTGGTGGTTTTACGGCTGCCCTAAAGGTGTCATGGCACAAATCCCCGGCGATGTACCGGGCCCGGGCACTGCGGGGTGGACGCAATATCAAACCTGCTTGCAACAAAACTTGAATGTGTCGCCCCAACAGAGTGCCCAGATTGCGCCAATTCTTGCCAGCGAAGGACAAAAGGTGATCGCAATCAGAAAAAACAATTCGCTTTCGAACGTTCAAAAAACACAAGAGGTTAAGACTCTCCAGAACGAATCCGATCCGCAGTTGAAAGCGATTCTCTCGTCTGCTCAATACGACAAATTAAAAGCCGTTCGGTATCAGGCCCTTCGATGGATAACTCAGAAAAGACTCGGCTGGCAGTAAAGGCCCTGTAGTCGTCTCACACGATCTTGTTTGCGAAAATAAGTCGCTTACAAGATGTTTCTCTCTCTGCGCGCGTCGTCATGGTGATTTGACAAAACACCTGTTGAGCGCCTTAAGTCCTGCTGGATGAAACTGACTCAGGTTCGATACTTTTCCACATCGATAACTTTTATCTGCTGCTGTATCTCGATCGCATTTGCAGCGAGCGTAGCGGCCGCTCCTTTCACTCTTCCGGATTGGGTCCAGCTCTCGCCAAACAATTCTCCTCCGGCGCGTTCAGCCCTCGCAATGACCTACGATCCGATCAGTGGGAAGACCATTGTGTTTGGCGGATTCAGCGGCACAGGCTATCTGAATGACACATGGAGTTTCGACGGCACAACGTGGACGCACATTACCACACAATCTGCTCCTCCACCCCGCGCAGCCGCGCAAATGACCTATGATTCGGTCGCTCACAAGGTAGTACTCTTTGGCGGATACAACGGAACGAATTATCTGGGCGATACGTGGCTTTGGGACGGCTCGACATTGCAGTGGACGCAAGCCACGCCAGTCCATCACCCTCCTGCTGTTACCGGTCCGATGCTATTTCCCGATCCTAATGGCAGGGCCGATGTTTTTGGCGGCTTCGACGGCCACTTCTATCAGCTCACCATGTGGCAATGGAACGGCTCCGATTGGACGCAGCTATTTCCGCCGACTGTTCCCTTCGCTCGCGCGTCAGCGGCCGTGGCAACGAATACGTCCACAGGACAGGTTGTTATGTTTGGCGGTCTGGCCAGTGTTAATCCGAATAACACATGGACCTATGATGGCACCACATGGACCGAGCAATCTCCGGCCGTACAACCTGCCTTAGTGTATGCCGCTTCTGCTGCTTTCGACCCCGGGCTGGAAGGGGTGGTACTCTTTGGAGGTGGAAGCGGTGGTGTAGACCAAAACACGACGTGGCGATGGGATCAGACTGCCGCCACGTGGACGCTTTTATCTACGCCGCACTCGCCGCCCGCACGCGAGGGTGCTGGCATGACCTACGACGCGGGCTTACACCGTGTCATTCTTTTCGGCGGTGAGAATAACAATGCACATTTCAACGATACGTGGCAACTCAATTCAACATCAGCACCTACACCTACACCTTCTCCTACTGCTACTGCTACGCCTACACCCACTGCTACTCCGACCGCGACACCAACGGCTACACCGACATCGACGCCATGCACAGGAAGATGTTCACCCACTCCCAGGCCTCGTCCAACGCCGCATGCTCGTCCGGGCTCTACAACGTAATCTGTAGCCTCACCGGACCCATTGCGGTTTGCGCGCCGATTCCAGTTCCATAGACGCCGTCAGCTTTTCATTCGCTCGCACCGATGACGCTCTTGCCGTCGCCGATGTGCGTCAGTAATCCAGATCGTTCGCCCTTCAGAATCAACGGCTGACACCCAGCCGAGACTCCAACCGGCTTTGCTGAGATCTCAGCTATGCACCCGCTGCAGTTGTTCGTTCACCGATTGTTCTCTGCCACTTGAGGCGCAGGTTTGCTCGCTTCGAGTCGGCCATCGGACGGACTCGCTGTGGCGAGCTGGACGCTAATTTTTTGGATTTGCGCGGCCTGCTCTTTCACGGTTGTGATGAGACTTGCCACTGTCGCTTCCAACGTCTCAGTCTTTTCGTGTTCTTTGAGGAACTCGCTCAGCAACATCGCGTTGACCGCTTCGTAGCGCACAGTGTAGAGCTCGCCCTTCTCATTGTGACTCACCAGATCGGGATTCACTTTGGCCACTTCCTCCGCGATCAGCCCAAACTGTGGTTGGCCGCGCGGATCAATGTCCTTCTTGTAATGGAAGGTGACGGGCTTCAAAGCCAGGATTGCTTCGCTAGCCTTGCCCATCGGCTTGATCTCATCTTTGAAACGCGCCGAAGAGCTGGCGACGCCGAGCTGACCGCTGAAGTTTACGACCACTGGATCACCAGCGACCGCTACTCCAGCAATGCCCGCCACAAAGGTTCGCGTGTGGTCGCTTTGGTTACCCAAGCGAATTGTGGAGGAGTCATTAGCTGATCCCTCGTTTCCAATATCAATGTTAAAGCTGCCTCTGGTCAGGTGGTCACCTGCAAAAGTGCCCAGCCCGATATTGCTGCCACCGGTTGTGACTGAACCAAGCGCACCTTGACCATGCGCGGTATTGCCGAAGCCTATAGTATTGCTTCCCAGAGCCTGGTAACCCGTGGCCGTGTTGTCGTGGCCCTGGGTGTTGCTAACGAGCGCTCTAGCGCCAGTGGCTGTGTTGGAAGAACCCGTGGTGTTGTGAAACAGGGACTGAGCGCCGGCGGCCGTATTTTCCTCACCACTGTCGTTTCTGAAGAGTGCGCGCCAGCCCGTAGCTACGTTAAGAGCGCCGCTTGTATTATTCATGAGAGCTTGAAAACCATCCGCAGTATTTTGATCGACGGCATTGTTCATGAGCGCTTGAGCGCCGGTAGCCGTATTCTCTTCGCCGGTGTTGTTACGATAAAGCGACTGCCAGCCGTAAGCCGTGTTTCGGTTGCCAATGGTGTTATGAAAAAGAGCTTGGAAACCGGTCGCGGTGTTCGCTCCGCCAGTGGTGTCGTGATTCAGCGTCCCCGCTCCGACCGCTGTGTTCCACATCCCGCTGGTGAGGCTGAAAAGGGCGTTGTTTCCCTCGGCCGTGTTTGCCCCGGGATAGCCTCCGTCCGGTGGCGGAACCACGGCTTGTACTTTTGCGAAAAGCCCAAAACACAGGAGCGTGAGTGTGATGAGAATTGGTGAAGTTATTGTCTTGATCTGAATCAGTGGATTCATACGATTCGTCCTTTCGT
>Ga0207697_10001831_pt1 | contig 11404 bp, 6 predicted proteins | sample KBSSwiS5withPhiX_FD_184293 | JGI IMG/M metagenome (GOLD analysis project Ga0207697, IMG submission 184293) | Switchgrass rhizosphere microbial communities from Kellogg Biological Station, Michigan, USA, with PhiX - S5 (SPAdes) (version 2) | ecosystem: Host-associated > Plants > Roots >... | reverse complement strand
ATCTCGAGAAGCGGGGCATCCGGCACGTTCGCTTCGGCTCGCCGAGCGTCACATTCACGTACTTCAACATGGAAGACCCGGCCGTCGGCGGCTATTCGACACAGCAGATCGCGCTGCGCCGCGCGATCGGAATGGGCTTCGATGTCGACGAGTTGATCCGCGTGCTCTTCGCCGGCAATGCGCTGCCCGCGAACCAGTTGCTACCGCCGGGGGTCAGCGGCCACGACCCGTCGCTGCCCGCCAAGTCCATCTACGACCCGGCCGGCGCGCGAGCGCTGCTCGACCGCTTCGGCTTCAAGGACCGCGACGGCGACGGCTATCGCGAGACGCCGGACGGCAAGCCGCTTACGGTTGTTCGCGGCACGCTTCCGGAGTCGTGGTACCGCGAGGCCGACACGCTATGGAAGAAGAACATGGATGCGATCGGCGTGCGGATGCAGGTGCAGCAGCAGACGTTCGCCGAGCTTTTGAACATGAGCCGCAGCGGCAAGCTGCCGATGTTCAACCTCGGCTACCGGTCGCTCGAGCCCTCCGGGTACCAGATCCTGCAGACGCTGTGGAGCCAGTCGCCGCGCGACACCAACCCGTCGCAATTCAAGCAGGCCGCTTACGACACCGCCTACGAGCAGTTCCTGCGCACGCCCGCAGGCGCGGCGCGCATATCGCTCGCGCGCAAGATGTCGGACATTTCGCAGGCGTACATGCCGATGATCCTGCACACGTACGGGGTGGGCAACGTGCTCTACTACCCGTGGCTGCAGGGCTACTGGCCGTCGGCGTTCGGGTTCTCCTGGAAGTACCTCGACGTCGACGTCGCGATGCGCGCAGCGAAGGGCAACGGCGCGAGCAAGTGATGCGCGCACGCGGCGCGACTTACGTCTCGGTCGGCAGCGCCACGCCGAACAGCGCTTCGCGCAGCTTGTAGAGCCGGTCGCGCAGTTCCGCCGCGCGTTCGAACTCGAGGTTCTTGGCGGCGTCGAGCATCTGTTTCTCGATCTGCCGCAGCTCGCGCTCGAGATCCTTCTCGGGCATCGCCGCATACTTCGCGCGCACCTGCGCCGCCTTCTGCACGGTGCGCTCCTCGTCGATGTCGTAGACGCCGTCGATCATGTCGCGGATACGCTTCTCGATGCTCTTCGGCGTGATGCCCATCCGCGCGTTGTGCGTTACCTGCTTCGCGCGACGCCGCTCCGTTTCGCCGATCGCCGCCTTCATCGAGTCGGTCATCCGGTCTGCGTACAGGATTGCCTTGCCGTTGATGTGCCGCGACGCGCGCCCGATCGTCTGGATCAGCGACCGCTCGGCGCGCAGGAACCCCTCCTTGTCCGCGTCGAGAATGGCGACGAGCGACACTTCCGGGATGTCGAGGCCTTCGCGCAACAGGTTGATACCGACGAGTACGTCGAACTCGCCGAGCCGCAGGTCGCGGATGATCTCGACGCGCTCGACGGTGTCGATGTCACTGTGTAGGTAGCGAACCTTGACGCCGTGCTCGCCGAGATAGTCGGTCAGATCCTCGGCCATTCGCTTCGTCAGCGTCGTCACCAGCACTCGCTCGTTGCGCGCCACGCGCAGGTTGATCTCCGACAGCAGGTCGTCGACCTGGGTCGCCGCGGGTCTCACGTCGAGCACCGGATCGACGAGGCCGGTAGGCCGCACGAGCTGCTCGACGACCTGCCCCGCATGCTTCTGCTCGTAGTCGGCCGGCGTGGCAGACACGAAAACCGTTTGCGGCAACAACCGCTCGAACTCGTCGAACCGCAGCGGCCGGTTGTCGAGCGCCGACGGCAGGCGAAAGCCGAAGTTGACGAGATTCTCCTTGCGCGCGCGGTCACCCTTGTACATGCCGCCAACCTGCGGGATCGTCACGTGGCTTTCGTCGACGAACATCAGCGCCCGCGACGGCAGGTAATCGATCAGTGTGGGCGGCGGCTCGCCGGGGCCACGGCCCGACAGATGCCGCGAATAGTTCTCGATCCCTTTGCAGAAGCCGATCTCCGACATCATCTCGAGATCGAAGCGCGTTCGCTGCTCGATCCGCTGCGCCTCGATGAGCTTCATCTGCCCGACGAAGAAGTCCTTCTGCGTGACGAGCTCCTGCTTGATCGCCTCGATCGCGTCGAGCACTTTCTGCCGGCCCGTCACATAGTGCGACGACGGGAAGATCGTGTAGCGCGCCATCTTGTGGCGCAAATGTCCTGTCAGCGGATCGAAGAGCTGCAGCGACTCGACCTCGTCGTCGAACAGCGATATGCGCACCGCGCTCTCGGCGTTCTCTGCGGGGAAGATGTCGAGCACGTCGCCGCGCACGCGGAACGTGCCGCGCCTGAAGTCGAGCTCGGCGCGCTGGTATTGCATCTCGGTCAGCCGGCGGATCGCGTCGCGCTGCGACAGCTTGTCGCCCTGGCGCACGTGCAGGATCATGCTGTGATATTCGGTCGGATCGCCGATCCCGTAGATCGCCGACACGGTGGCCACGATCACGCAGTCGGGACGTTCCAGGATGGCCTTAGTCGCCGACAGCCGCATCTGCTCGATGTGCTCGTTGATCGAGCTGTCCTTCTCGATGTAGAGATCGCGCGACGGCACGTACGCTTCGGGCTGGTAGTAGTCGTAATACGAGACGAAATACTCGACGGCGTTGTTCGGGAAGAATTCGCGAAACTCCGAATAAAGCTGTGCTGCGAGCGTCTTGTTCGGCGCAAGCACCAGTGCCGGGCGGCCGCTTCGCGCGATGACTTGCGCCATCGTGTAGGTTTTGCCGGAGCCGGTGACGCCGAGGAGCGTCTGGAACGACAACCCGTCGGTAAGTCCCTCGGCCAGCTTCTCGATCGCTTCGGGCTGATCGCCGGCGGGCTCGAACGGCTGATGCAGCTCATAAGGACTGTCGGGGAAGGTAACGATCATGACTCTCGCGCAGGGACCGGGCAACCGGGCATTTTAAGGTCTGGACGAACGCAGCGTGCGAAGGCTCGAACGACCCAGGTCCACGCCCGATCCGCTGCATGTGGGGGCGGACCTCACTGGCGCAACCCGGCATCGTCGAAGAACTCGCGCAGCATGAAGTTTTCCAGGTCTCGCGTGTCCTGCGCGCGGGCGGAGAGCGTGATGTTGCGACCAAGCCGGTGCGACTCCCAGACGAAGTCCTCGTTCTCGTAGCGCCGGATGATCGAGATCATCTCGCGGACGATGGCGATGCGGATGTCGGGGTTGTCGCCCTGCCGCACTTCAATGCGCTGCTGGGCGCGCCGGTTGATGTCCTTGTTCCAGCCGAAGAACGTGAACTCGGCGTCGGAAGAGCCGAGCTTCGTGATCTGGAAGATGCCGCCGCTGTTGCGCGTGCCCTTGCCGAAATCGCGCGTGTTCACCGACGCGAGATTCTGCGCGACGATCCGATCGCGGCGCGCGATGTCGCTTTCGGGTGCGTCGGCCGTGTTGCCCTGCGACGGATCCGGCTCGCCGCGTGCGCGACGACGCTCGGCGATGAAGGCCGACAAGTCGGTCGGTGGCGGGGTCCGCTGCGCCGGTGCGGGCGGTGCCGGTGGTACCACGGGCGGAGGCGGCACGGGTTGCGGCTCCACGGGTGGCGCGATGGTCACCGGTGACGATGGGGAGGTGAGCGGCGGCGCAGCGGGCGGCGGTGACGGTCTGCGCGGCAGCGGCCTGGGCGCAGGCTTCGGACGCACCTGCGGCGTCGGCGGCGTGGGGGCCTGCTCCGCAACGACCACCGGAGGCCGCGATTCCGGCACGAGCGTTGACGGGCCTTGGAGCGTGGCCGTCAACGGCGCCGACACCTCGTCGCCGGGCGCCAACGCGTTGTTCGCGAGCAACGGCACTCGCGGCAGCAGGTTCCACAACGCGGCGAGGTGAACCAACAGCGACAGCACGATCGCCAGCCAGAGGACCGGAATCGTGATGACGTCGTGTCGGGAGCGGCGTTCGTCGCGCCAGTCTTTCATCGGGTTGTCGATTCCGGCCCGAGGCCGGCCGATGCGATTGGGGGCAGTTGCCGGGAGGCGGTGCGATCGATGGAAGCGAAAGCGACGCTCGCAGCGAGGGGCACGGCTTTGGACAGCGGTGATCCGGCGCCGTTCTGGCGGAATATCCTGCTGTCCGGCCGAGCCGGACGCGGTGGCCAGCCGCTACTTTACACAACTGCCCAACAGCGGCGATGCCGGCAACGGGCTACGTGTCAGCTGAGCCCGGGAGTGCCGGGGCAGCCACAGCGTCAGCGCCAGCCACCCCGACGGTGTCGCAATTACTTCATTTCAGGAAGCGACTCTTCGGCGATCGACGGCGCATCGCCCACGACGAACTGCAGCGCTGCAAGACGCGCATACAGCGGATTGTCACGGACGAGCGCGTCGTGCGTGCCCAGCGCGACGATGCAACCGCGCTCCATGACGGCGATCCGATCGGCATGGCGCACCGTCGCGAGCCGGTGCGCGATCATCAGCACCGTGCGCCCCGCCATCAGCCGCTCGAGGGCGCGCTGGACGATCCGTTCGCTTTCCGCGTCGAGCGCGCTGGTGGCCTCATCCAGCAACAGGATCGGCCGGTTGGCGAGGATCGCGCGGGCGATCGCGAGCCGCTGTCGCTGACCGCCGGAGAGCTTCACGCCGCGCTCGCCGAGCAGACCGTTGAAGCGATCGGGCAGCCGCTCGATGAATTCCGTCGCATAGGCGGCGTCGCACGCTGCCTTCACTTCGGCGTCGGTCGCATCGGGACGCCCGTAGCGAACGTTCTCCAGCACGGTCGACGCGAAGATCACCGGATCCTGCGGCACGAGGGCCAACTGCCGGCGCACGTCGCGGGGCTCGGCGGCGCGCAACTCGACGCCGTCGATCCGAACATCGCCCGCTTGCGGATCGTAGAAGCGCAGCAGCAGCTGGAACACCGTCGTCTTGCCGGCACCGGACGGGCCGACGAGCGCGACCTTCTCGCTGGCGCGAATGTCGAGCGAAAAATGTTCGAGCGCCGGCGTGTCGGGCCGTGACGGGTAGTGGAACGTCACGTCGTCGAACGTGACGGTGCCGTGACCCGGCGCGGGCATCGGCACCGGATTCGCCGGTGCCCGGATCGCCGGCTGCACGGCGAGGAGCTCGAACAGCCGCTCGGTCGCACCTGCGGCGCGTTGCAGGTCGCCGATAACCTCGCTGATCGAGCCGACTGCGCCTGCGACCAGCACCGCATAGAACACGAATGCCGAAAGCTGGCCGGCGCTCAACCGCCCGGCGACGACGTCGTGCCCACCGATCCACAGGATCACCCCGATGGCGCCGAACACGAGCACGATGACGGCAGCAACCAGCAGTGCGCGCTGACGTACGCGACGCGTCGCCGTGGCGAACGCCGCTTCGACGCGCGCCGCAAAGTCGGCGCGGTCGCGCGCCTCGTGTCCGTACCCCTGGACGGTGCGGATCTCGTGCAGCGATTCGTCGAGAAACGCACCGACGTCGCCGACGCGATCCTGCGTCGCGCGGGAAAGCTTGCGCACGCGGCGGCCGAACAGCACGATCGGCGCCACCACGAGCGGCACGCCGGCCAGCACGAGCAACGTCAGCTTCGCGCTCGTCAGCGTCAGCATCACGAGGCCGCCGACCATCAGCAGGAAGTTGCGAATCGCCATCGAGGCGCTCGACCCGACGACCGTCTCGAGCATCGTCGTGTCGTTGATGAGCCGCGAGATCACTTCTCCGGTGCGCGTCGACTCGAAGAACGTCGGCGGCAAATCGAGCAGGTGGTCGAACACCTCGCGGCGCAGATCGGCCGTGACGCGCTCGCCGAGCCACGACACGTGGTAGAACCGCATGTACGTCGCACCGGCCATCACGACGATGACGCCGAGCATCAGCGCCAGCATCCGGTCGAGCTCGGCGGTGTTCGACGCGGCGAATCCGCGATCGACGACGAACTTCAATCCCTGGCCGACGGCCAGCACCGCGCCGGCCGCGACGACGAGACCGATCGCAGCGAAGATCACCTCGCGCCGGTACGGCCGCAGGAAGCGCCCGATACGGGCGACCGTCTTCAACGCGGTAACGGGCGGAATCTTGGGTGCTGGTTCGAGACGGGTATCGGAACGGGCCATCGGAATGAGATCGGAATGTGTGTGCTCGACGGGAGCGACTTCCGGACGTTGGGTACGCCGCCCGGTTCCACAAGGCGGGCATTCACGCGCTGTACAATAGCGTGTTTTCGAACACTACCGGATTCACCATGAACGCTCCGCTTGCCGCGTCACTGTTCGGCGCCGTGGATCTCGCGCCGCGCGATCCGATTCTCGGCGTTACCGAAGCCTTCAACGCGGATGCCAATCCGCGGAAGGTCAACCTCGGCGTCGGCGTTTACGTCGACGACAACGGCAAGGTGCCGCTGCTCGATTGCGTGAAGCGCGCCGAGCGCGAGATGACCGACAAGGCGTCGCCGCGCACGTACCTGCCGATCGACGGCATTCCCGCGTACGACAAGGCCGTGCAGTTGCTGCTGCTCGGCACGGATAGCGAGATCGTGGCGCTCGGCCGCGCCGTCACCGTCCAGGCACTCGGCGGCACCGGTGGCCTGCGCGTCGGTGCGGATTTCCTGCGCAAGTTCGCGCCCGGTGCGAAAGTGGCGATCAGCACGCCGAGCTGGGAGAACCACCGCGCGCTGTTCGAGGCCGCGGGCTTCGAAGTGATTTCGTATCCGTACTACGACGCGGCGACGCACGGCCTCGATTTCGCCGCGATGCGCGCGTCGCTGAATGCGATGGCAAGCGGCACGATCGTCGTGCTGCACGCGTGCTGCCACAACCCCACAGGCGTAGATCCGACGCCGGAGCAGTGGGACGAGATCCTTGCAACCGTCCGCGCACGCGGGCTCGTGCCGTTCCTCGATCTCGCGTATCAGGGCTTCGGGGACGGCATCGACGCCGACGGCATCGTCGTGCGCAAGTTCGCTGCAACGCCCGGACCGCTGTTCATCTCGAGCTCGTTCTCGAAATCGTTCTCGCTTTATGGCGAGCGCGTCGGTGCGTGCACGATCGTCGCCAGCGACAAGGACGAGGCCGCGCGCGTGCTGTCGCAGGTGAAGCGCATCGTGCGCGCCAACTACTCGAATCCACCCACGCACGGCGGGCAGATCGTCGCGATGGCGCTCACCAGTGCGCAGCTGCGTGAGATCTGGGAGATCGAGCTCGGCGGCATGCGCGAGCGCATCCGCGCGATGCGCGAGGCGCTGGTGGCGAAGCTCGCCGAACGCGCGCCGGGTGTGGACTTTGACTTCGTCCGCAAGCAACGCGGCATGTTCTCCTACTCCGGCCTCAACCGCGAACAGGTGCAGCGGCTGCGCGACGAGTTCTCGATCTACGCCGTGGATACCGGTCGCATCTGCGTGGCGGCGCTCAACTCGAAGAACATCGAGTACGTCGCCGATTCGATCGCGGCGGTGCTCGGCCACGTGCCGGTTCCTGCTCCGGCGACGGCCTGACCGACCGTGCGCTTCACCTCGCATTGAGGGTGGGTTGAAGCGTGGGCATGCGATGTTATAATTGCACTCCTCCGCGGGAATAGCTCAGTTGGTAGAGCGCAACCTTGCCAAGGTTGAGGTCGGGAGTTCGAGACTCCTTTCCCGCTCCAGTTTTACGGGAGAGCCCGCAAAGAGCTCTCCCGTTTCGTTTGCGCGACGGCAATGAATTCGGCGGTCGCGCCCCACTCCTGGCGGGGTGGCAGAGTGGTCATGCAGCGGCCTGCAAAGCCGTGGACGCCGGTTCGATTCCGACCCCCGCCTCATTTCCTCGAATAACGAATCGTCAGCCTGACGGCCAATCCAAAGCCCGCTCACAATGACCCTGCGGTACGACCCCTAGTGGCCGAACTCGGCCGTGATACGCAGAACGGGATCACCACGCGCTTCGCCAGCCGCTTGGAGGCACCGGCTTCAGTGAAGTAGGACTTTCGCCTGATTCCTGCGACGCGAACAGTTCGCCCTTAGTGGCGCCGGCGTACACCACTTGCTCAGAGTTGTCACCGGCCGATGCGGATGATCTCGTGAGCGATGACACCGACGCGCGTCACCACAACGTTCCCCTCACTCTCTGACAAGTCGCCCCAGAGCTTCCCCCGGTGCTCCGCTACTCCCTTGCACCCGAAAACCATGCCTGTCAGTCTCGGGATCAATTCTCGCTGCTCCGCGGGTAGCACGAGCGCGAGCAAAGCGGCGATGACGTCGAGCAGTTCGGATTTGCCGTCGAAGTCACGTTCATCGGAATGCCCAAGGTCCAGTTAAGCTCTATTGCGGCGACTTGTTGGGATCGATTCCCGCGAAATATCCCGTGTAATTGCATCCTAGGGTAGAGCTCTGACCGACCAAACGTCCCGTCATCACGCCCGGGTGATTGGTCAATTCAACGAACACCATTTCACCTACTTCCCCGCTGCTGCAAATGTAGTTTCCTCCTAGCGTGCCCATATGCCCGGATTGCGCATATCCGCCAGAATAGGTGCGAGTGCCGGCGGCTGGGAACTGCCAAATCATCGACATCGTTGATCCGCTCTGACTAATCGTGACGCCAAAGCCGCCAGCGATCGTTTGGTTGCCTAGATTAAAGCATCCCGTTGCTTGAAACTTCCCAGCGATCAGGTAGTTGCCGGTGTAATTCTCAAGCGCGGCGATCATTCATCCGATTCCCGTTTCGCCCGTCTCGCGGGGTTAAGCGCCGACTCGCTGAGTCAAGCGCTCGCTAGATGCTAACATCGAAAGGGAACGCCCGATCGCTGCGGCCGCCGCTCGAACGGCCCTACGCGGAGCACGGATCGGGCCATCGCTCGCGAGCTACCCGCCTTGGAACGGTCGGTCTTCCGCTATATCCTGCGGCATAGCTGGCGGGACCAGGTCCTGCTGCTCGTCGTCACGGCCGTCGGCTTCCCGCTGATTTACATCACCCTCGAGATCCCGAAGCGCATCGTCAACAGCGCGATCGGCGGCAAGGACGTGCCGTCGACGTTCGTCGGGTTCGAGGTCACCCAGATTTCGTACCTGTTTGCGCTCTCTGTGCTGCTGCTCACGCTGATCACCGTGAACGGCGCGATCAAGTACTGGCTCAACGTGTATCGGGGCGTCGTCGGCGAGCGGACGATGCGGCGGCTCCGCTACGAGCTGTATCAGAAGGTGCTGCTGTTCCCGCTGCCCCAATTCAAGACGATGTCGGCCGGCGAGATCATTCCGATGATCGTTTCCGAGACCGAGCCGATCGGTAGCTTCGTCGGCGAGTCGTTCAATCTGCCAGTCTTGCAGGGCGGACTGCTGCTCACGTATCTCGTATTCATATTCAACCAGAACCCCTGGCTGGGGCTCGCGGCCGTCGCGCTCTACCCGCCGCAGGTCTACCTGATTCCGCGGCTGCAACGCAAGATTAACGCGCTGGCGAAGGACCGCGTCCAGACTGCGCGCGCGCTGTCCGATCGCATCGGCGAATCGGTGGCCGGCGCGGCGGAGATCCGCAGCAACCATACCTTCTACCTCGAGGGTGCCGACATCAGCGATCGGCTGGGGACGATCTACGGCATCCGCGTGGACATCTACAAGCGCAAGTTCTTCGTCAAGTTCCTCAACAACTTTCTAGCCCAGGTCACGCCGTTCTTCTTCTATTCGGTGGGCGGGTTCTTCGTCATCAAGGGCGAACTCTCGCTCGGCGCGCTCGTCGCGGTGCTCGGCGCCTACAAGGACATCCTCAACCCGTGGAAGGAGCTTCTCGCTTGGTACTCGACGAAGGAGGACGTGCGCATCAAGTACGAGCAGATCGTGTCGCAGTTCGAGCCGCCAGGACTCATCGACAGCAGGTTGATAGCCGAGGCACCACCGGTAATTCCGCGTCTGGCTGGCGAGGTTGCAGCACAGGCACTGACCTACAGCGAGGATGGCGTCACCAACCGTGTCGATCGGGTGTCTTTCCGCATAGCGTCCGGCGAGCACGTCGCGCTGGTGGGCAGCCACAGCGGCAAGGACGACTTGGCATTCCTGCTGGCGCGGCTGTTAATGCCGAGCAGCGGGCGCATCGTCGTGGCGGGCGCCAATTTTGCCGAGGTCCACCAGGCGGTGCCCGGGCGGCGCGTCGGCTATGCGACGCAGAACGCGCACGTGTTCTCGGGCACGCTTGCACACAATCTCTACTACGGCCTCAAGCAGCAGCCGGTGCGATCCGCGGTCTACGACGAGCATGAGTCGATAGTCCAGAAGAAACGCGTTCACGACGCGCTGGCCGCGGGCAACATCCCATACGATGTCCACGCCGACTGGATCGACTACGAGGCCGCCGGCGTGGCCGACTCGAGCCAACTAATCGAGGCCGCGCTCGCCGCGCTGCGCCTCGTCGAAATGAACCGGGAGGTCGTTCGATTTGGCCTCGCGAGCACCGTCAACCCGCAGGCCAATCCGGCATTTGCCGCCATGGCGCTGCAGGCACGGGCGCGGATTCGCGAACGGGTGCAGCGCGAGGGCCTGGAGCCGTACATCGAACTGTTCGATCGGAATGCGTTCCATGCGAACAGCAGCATCGCCGAGAACTTGCTGTTCGGCGCGCCACGGCGGCCGGAGTTCCAACTGGCGAATCTTGCCACCAACCCCGAGATCGTGAGGCTGCTGCGCGACGTCGGGCTGCTGGAGTACCTCTACTCGGTGGGCGCCAAAGTGGTCGGCATGATCGTAGAGCGGTTTGCCAACGTCCCTCCCGACAGCCCGATTTTCGAGCAGTTCAGCCATATCAGCGCAGATGATCTGCCGGAATTCCGGACATTGCGGGCGAAGATTGCCGCCGGAGGTTTGGCGGAGATCTCCGACGAAGAGAAGGCGCGCTTGCTCGCACTCACGTTCCTGGTCGTTCCCGCGCTACACCGCCTCGGCGTGCTGGACGAGTCGGGAAGGAAAACGATGATGGATCGCATCGTCGCCGCACGCTCCGAGTTTCAACGGCGCTACGCTGAGCGCGACGACGTCATCGATTTCTTCGACGCTGACCGTTTCAGCCCGGCGCTGTCGATCCAGGACAACATTCTCTTCGGGCGGGTCGCCTTCGGGCAGGCGAATGCGGTGGAGCGGGTAACCGAGCTGTTCCGCGAGGTCGCTACTGAGATCGGCATGGAACCCGAGCTGCTGCGGCTCGGGCTCGCGTACGAAGTCGGCAACGGCGGATCTCGGCTGTCCTACTCGCAGCGGCAGCGCCTCGCCATCGCCCGAGCCATCATGAAAAATCCCGACATCGTAGTGTTCAACGAGCCGACCTCCGGTCTCGACCCAAGCACCGAAGTGCGGATTGTGCGCTCGGTGCTAGGGTGGGCAAAGGGACGCACCGTCGTCTGGACGCTCGGTCGCGCCGACCTCGCGCGCGAGTTCGACCGGGTTGTCGTGCTCGACGACGGGCGTGTGGTCG
>Ga0207697_10001829_pt1 | contig 11413 bp, 8 predicted proteins | sample KBSSwiS5withPhiX_FD_184293 | JGI IMG/M metagenome (GOLD analysis project Ga0207697, IMG submission 184293) | Switchgrass rhizosphere microbial communities from Kellogg Biological Station, Michigan, USA, with PhiX - S5 (SPAdes) (version 2) | ecosystem: Host-associated > Plants > Roots >... | reverse complement strand
GCAGTCGAAGCCGTGGCGATTACCTTCGCTCCGCGCGCCTTGGCGATTTGAATCGCAAACGATCCCACACCCCCTGAACCGCCGTGAACTAGCACGGTCTGACCGACGCTCAACTTCGCCGTGTCGACCAACCCCTGCCATGCAGTTAAGGCCACAATCGGCACCGCTGCCGCTTCCACGTACGTGAGCGATTTCGGCTTTGGCGCCGCTTCGCGTTCAGTCACAAGAGCGTATTGCGCGTAACCGCCGCTATTGTTCAAGCTGACGTAGGCGAACACAGGATCGCCCGCTCTGAATTTTGTGATCGTACTTCCAACTCTCTCGACAACGCCTGCGACATCGCCGCCGAGAATTATGGGAAATACGCGATTTCCCTCTTTAGCGAACATTCCCGATCTGATCATGCCGTCGACCGGATTCACACCACCCGCAATTACACGGACTAGCACCTGATCGTCCTTTGGTTCCGGTCGCGAGATTTCTTCATATTTCAAAACCTCCGGGCCGCCGTACTCGTGAGTGACAACAGCTTTCATTGTGGGCGCAGGAGATTGCATTGCTGAAACGCTGAATTCAGATGAGGCCGTTGCCAAAACTGCGAGAAACACCAGTCTGACGATTTGCATGACGTGCATTTGATGGAGCCGGCGCGCCATCGCGCCGAAGTGCAGCGGCCAATGGCGGCCGTCTTCGTCTATTGCGTCTTTGCTTCAGTGTGAAGGGCGCCAACCCATTTTCCGCCCTGTTGGATCCAAACACTTCCGGTGTTGTACGTGCCGGACACGTCCTTGCCGTCGGCCGTCGCCTGCATCTTCGCCTTGTAGGTCATGACCGCCATCTTGGGATGCGGGAAGACCACTTTCACATCAGAAAACGAGTACTCGCGCAAATCGCTTTTCGAGATGTCGGCAACCTCGGCGTCCAAGGTTTTCACTCCCTCCGAGTAGACGCCATAATAATCCTTGGACATCAGCGCCTTGAAAGCGTCTGTCTGTTTGTTCTTATATGCTTCCCAGGCGGATTTCTCGAGATCAGTGATCGTCGACTCGCTCGGGGCTGATTTGCCTGCCTTCGGCGGCTTCCCTTGAATAAGGCAGAGAGGTGCGATCGCCAGCAGAGTGATACAACAAAGAATGAATAGTTTTTTCATAATCCTCTGTTTATTCAAACCCTGACTATTCGTCGAGCCTTTGATTTAGGCGACTCTTTACTTGCTTCGTTATCTAGCCAGCTGCAGTTCCCGAAGACGCAGGCGGCGGCATTAACACAGGCGAAAATTCCGGCGGCATGAAGCCGGCCCATACATCGTACTCGGAACCGAACTGCCGAAGGAACAACAGCGAGAACGCGCCAAGCGTAACTGGAACTGGCAAAAGTATAACTGTGCCGACGTACGGAATCGCAGCAATGCAACAAGTCGCGCATGTTACCGCACAACTAATCATGAACACTGCGACTGCTAAGAGCAGAAGAAATAAGACGTAAAGAAGGATTGGCCCAGGATGGGCGCTCACCAAGTCCACGGCTTTGGCAAACGCTAGCCGCGCGCGACAGCGTTGCCGATACATGATCGGGACCATTAATTGAGAAACCAGAGCCCAGACGAAGGCAAGGCAGATCGCAATAAACACGAACACCGACAGGCCAATCCAAAATGCGGTACCCGGTTGTGCCTGATCACCCCAGGGAATAAACGGCACAATGAGTGCGACCCCTGCAATCGCCATCACCGCGATGAGCACGAGCACTACCAGGAGCGAAAACAGGAAAAAGCTGTTTCCCTCTGCGCGAAATTCTTTCCATGGTTCGACAATCGCAGCGCGATTGCGAACGATACAGTCAACAAGAATGAAACGCCCCCGCGCACGCAACCACGCAAACAGGACAATGAGCAGAAGCACGACGCAAACCAGAACGCAAATGCCCGTGATGAGGACCGGCTGCGGAATTTGGCCGATCGTTTCGTTCAACTTATGCGCGTCTTCGCGACTGTCCGGGTAGTTGAAGTTACCGGCTCCACCTCCACCGGCACCGAGATTTGCAAGCCAGGCAGCGAAACCGATTACGAGCCATTTTTTCAGATCGAACGGCTGAAACAAAATTTTCTTCATCAACTCGAATGCTTCGCCGAACGGCTTGAAGATTTCGATTTTTGATCCGTCTCCGTTCATGTCCGGATTGGTGACAACCGGCGGTGATTGTAGGGCAAGCGCACAGCTTGCCAAGCCAAACGAGGATCAACCGTTGTGGCGTCAACCGAAGAAGGCAATCTTAATGTCGATGTCGTGGGCAAAACGCCGCTATCCAATTGGCGCTGAACTGATCGGTGAAAACGAGACGCATTTTCGCGTCTGGGCGCCGAAGGCGCGGGAACTTGATGTTGTTTTCGAAGACGCTGCGGAAGCGAAACCAAAATTCTTTCCGTTGGCAGCGGAATCCGGCGGGTATTTCTCCGGCGTAGCCAACGCAGGCCCCGGCACTCGGTACCGTTTTCGCGTGAATGAAGCGGAGAATTTTTATCCCGATCCGGCGTCGCGTCTTCAACCCGATGGGCCGCACGGGCCGTCGTGCGTTGTGGATGCCACAAAATTCCGATGGACCGACTTCGACTGGCCTGGATTGAAACTGAAAGGCCAGATCTTTTATGAGATGCACATCGGCACGTTCACCAGGGAAGGAACGTGGCGCGCCGCTGCCGAACAGTTACCCGAGCTCACGCGCATCGGAGTCACGGTAATTGAAATGATGCCAGCTGCGGAGTTCCCCGGGAAATTTGGCTGGGGCTATGACGGCGTCGATTTGTTCGCGCCTTCACATTTGTATGGAACACCCGACGATTTGCGCGCGTTCATTGACCGCGCACATTCGTTAGGTGTTGGCGTAATTCTCGACGTCGTTTACAACCATTTCGGGCCGGACGGAAATTATCTGGGCATTTATTCCGACGATTATTTGGTTCGGGGAAAAGAGCACGAATGGGGCGATGTGATCAATTTTCATGGTCGGAACTCGGGACCAGTTCGCGAATTTTTTATCACCAACGGCCGTTATTGGATCGAAGAATTTCATTTCGATGGCTTCCGTTTCGACGCGACCCACGCGATTCACGATGAGTCCGAACAATACATTATCGGCGCTATCGGGCGCGCAGCGCGCGAAGCGGCCGGCTCGCGTTCCATCATTCTCATCGCCGAGAACGATCTGCAGGAAGCAAGAATGACGCGGGCGCAGATTGAAGGCGGTGACGGTCTAGATGCGATGTGGAATGACGATTTTCATCACAGCGCCATTGTTGCATTGACCGGTCAAAACGTCGGCTATTTCAACGATTACTCGGGAAAACCGCAGGAATTTATTTCCGCCGCCAAATACGGTTTTTTGTATGAGGGGCAGGCGCTTTCGTGGCGAAAAGTGTTGCGCGGCACTCCGACCTTCGGCATTCCCCCTGAGGCGTTCGTTTGTTTCATCGAAAACCACGATCAGATCGCGAACACCGGTTCAGGTGACCGGCCGCGCTTTCAAACTTCCCGCGGTCGCTATCGCGCAATCACGGCTCTTCTTCTGCTCGGACCGTGGACACCATTGCTGTTTCAAGGCGCAGAATTCGGCGCCTCGAGTCCGTTCCTGTTTTTCGCCGACGTGGGCGATGCAGCCGTCCGCGATGCGATTCGGAAAGGTCGCGCTGAATTGCTGGCGCCATTCTTATCGCTCACCGAGCAGGAGACATTGAGGAGCTTACCTGCGCCAGATGATCCCGAAGCGTTTTCGCGCTGCAAACTCGATTTTTCCGAACGCGAAAAGAATCGCGAGCTTTACAATTTGCACATCGATCTTCTCAAATTGCGCCGGGAAGATTCGCGGTTTCGACTGCAAAGTTCCGGCGGGATCGACGGCGCCGTCCTCGGACCGACAAGCTTCGTGCTTCGGTATTTTTCGGAAGCCGATGATGATCGTCTGCTGTTGGTGAACCTCGGAGAACGCAACATTGTGCAGCCTGCTTCGGATCCTTTGCTGGCCCCGCCGTCCGGTCGCAGATGGGAAACGCTTTGGAGCAGCGATTCGCAGCGCTACGGTGGCACGGGTTCAACCGCAGTCGCTCTTCCGGAGCAATGGGTATTGCCAGCTGAATCGACCGTGGCTTTACGGCCAGTCTTGTAGCGCCGAAAGCATTCGGGGCTGTCCAATCAGTAAAGCAGCTGAGATCAATTAAAGGTCGTGGAGCCCGGTTAGGCCTGTCAGGCTACACCTCACATTTCCTCCTTGACCAACCGACAGCAATTCTCCCAAACTCCGCGTCGTTGAAAAGATTATGAAAAACTTCTCTATATCAGCCTCATTCCTGCTGGGGCTTGTGACTGTTTCGCTTCAGGCCGGCGAGCCTGTCGCATACAAGCAGGTTGCGCCGCCGCCACCGCCACTTTATGGAACAGGTTTTTACGGCGCGATCGATGCGGGCGCGAACGTGTTTCAAAATTTCGGTGACACCAGAACTTTTGACGACAGTTTCACCGCTTTCGGCACAAGGCTCGATCTCGATCTCAAAATCGAACCGCAACATGAGGTTGGCTTCTTCGGGGGTATCAAACTTGGTTACGTCTTTGGCACAGGCGTGGTTCGTCCAACGATTGAAGGCGACTTCTTTTACAACGGCTTTAGGACCGGTTGGGATGGCACCCTGAATACGGCCTTCACCGCTTGCCGGGGGTGTCAACCCGTTAACTTGGGTTCGGTGAACGGGAATGTGAATACCTGGGTTAACTCGGGCGCATTTTTGGTGAACTTCATATTGCGATTCGCACCTGGAAACCAAAGATTCCAGCCATACGTTGGCGCCGGTGTTGGCGCTTACTATGCGCAGTCAGAGGGTCTGAACGCCCAAATCGACGATCTACACTTCCGAATCTCGCCCGCAACCCTTAGGGAGAACGTCGGGTCAAACGCGTTCGCGGACCTGGCGTGGCAGATCGTCGCGGGCGCAGACTACTATTGGACCCCGAAGTTTAGCACGTTCATTGAATACCATTTCCTCGATTACACGTCGGACACCCTAGTTGCCGTGCGAGAAGCCGACACAAGGCGGCTTATTCGAAATGCTGAGCGGGAATTTGATGTCAATTTCGATGTGAAGCAGCATTTGGTCGGCGCCGGTCTCCGGTTCCATTTCTAAAGGCAGTCCTGAACAACCAGTAAAGTTGCCGGGTACCTTCTACCTCGGCCTTCGCTAATCGGAGCGGCTCCTGCCTTCGCGGGGCCGGGCTTCCTTCTACCCACCCGCAACGGGGAACTGTTCCGGTGGTGTTTGGACCATGGACTCCGCGTGGTCCAGCCGATGACACTCATGAGCGTCGGTTTCTACAGCGAGCCCGCAGGCGCGTTCCTGCCCTCGATACTCTATTGACCCTGCGTCGCTCGGAAGAAAAGTGGGTAAGCTCCCTGAATTCTGAGCATGCGCGAAGTTGCACAATCTATTTCCGCAGCGCATTACTCTGGCCGATGAAATTGCTGGTTCCGACATTGTCGATTTTCATGCTGTCGATTTTCGCTTATGCGCAGGAGACACCGACGTCGACACCCGCATCCACGCCGCCGCCAAGGGTCTATCCCGTGGCGTTGCCGAACTACGACGAGGAAACCGCGACACGATTACAGATTTTTTTGGACAACAACGACTTCGGGCCCGGCAAGATCGATGGAAGAATGGGCGAGTTCTTCCGGAAAGCGCTTATCTCATATAAGCACGCCAACGCGATGCCAAAAACCGGCGCGGTCGATCAGTGGATGCTCGATCAAGTGCCGGTGACCTACACGACTTACACGATCGGAGAAGAAGACTTAAAACAGGTCGGCGACGTTCCAGGAGGCCGCGCAGAGCAGGCGAAGTTGAAATGGCTGCCTTACACGTCGCTACTGGAATTCGTTGCCGAGCGGTTTCATTCCGCTGAGGCGTACATTCAGAAACTAAATCCCGGCAAAGACTGGGAACATCTTCAGCCGGGCGAAACTCTTAAAGTGCCAAATGTCTTGCCCTTCGAAGTACAGAAATTCATTGAAGGAAAAGTTCCTGAAAATCAAGCGTTCGCCTCTCGCAAGATCTTCGTCGATACACAGGAGCATTTACTCGAGGTCTTCGATCATGATCAGCTCGTCTGCGTGTTCCCGATCACGCCGGGCTCGAAAACTCTGCCGGCGCCTGTCGGCACATGGAAAATCTTAGGTGCAAACGTTTGGCCCTGGTTCCGCTACGATGAAGGCATGCTGAACTACGGCGTGCGAACTGAGAATTATTACAATCTCCCCCCGGGCCCAAATAATCTCGTCGGCATTTTGTGGATGGGCCTGAACAAGCCAGGCATCGGTATTCACGGCACGAATAATCCTGAGACAATTGGCCGCGCTGCCAGCCACGGCTGTATTCGCCTCGCCAACTGGGACGCCGCACGCGTGAAAGACCTCGTGAGCGCGGGGAATACCGTAATCATTTTTTAAGGAGCAGACGTCATCCTGAGCGCAGCGAAGCGGAGTCAGGATCGCAGCATAACCTGGAGGTAACGCTTCGGGATTCCTCGACTCCGCTCGGAATGACGTGAGTTCCACAAAATTTTTCGCGCGGAATCGCGATCTCAAACGTCTAGGCTGTAGATCGCAACAAATGGATGCCAGTGAACGCGAAAAGTACCGGGCGGCCATACACGGCGATCGTGAGGCATTTGAAATGATCATTCGCACCCATAGTCGAACGCTTTTCGCGATCGCTTACGGCATTCTGCAAAACCGCGAGGAAGCAGAAGATGTGGTACAGGAATCGTTGATTAAGGCCTGGAAGATGCGCTGGCGCGTACGCGATCCGGAGAAATTTCCCGGGTGGCTCAGCATGATTGCTCGCCATCGCGCGCATGACGTCTTTCGAAAACGGCGATCTGCGCCAGTTACTCATGAAGCGCTAGAAATGAGCGACGCCAATACGCCTGATACTTTGGCGATGGATCAACAATTACTCTCAGCACTCGCCACGTTACCGGAACTACATCGCGCCGCCCTCACCCTCCGTTATTTCGAAGAAATGGATTATCGGACGATCGAGAACACTCTAGGCCTCACAAATGGCGCGCTTCGCGGAATTCTCGGCCGCGCTCTGGCTTCAATGCGCAAACAACTTCGCCCCGCTCTCGCTTCAACAGACTAAATCTATGGCAACCGTTCACGACGAAATCGATAACTGGCTCGCTGCCGATCTTTACGGCGAACTCTCTGAGGAAGACCAGCGCCAGTTGCACACGCATCTCGTCGAATGCGTCGCCTGCCGAAAAGCTCATCAGGAAACCAAAACCATGAACAAGATTCTCGAAGAGACTCTCGCTCCGCAGAAACCCGATCCTGCTTTCGAACAACGAATGCTGGCCAGTTTTCGCAATCGCATTCCCGAAAGAAGCGGATTAATAAAATTGCTTGCTGATCTGATGCGCTTGCGCGCCGCGCAAGTCACCGCGGTTGCTGCGGTATTGCTCGGACTTGTGGCACTCGGCGGCATGATGACGCGCGAAAGCGCTAAGACGCCGCTCGCCCGTGACCGCCAGGCAAAGGGACAGTTATTCGAAGGATTAAGACAGGTCGCGGCGAGGGCGGACGCTGGTCGAGCCGGGGCTTTAGATAAATCGGAGGAACTCGCTGCTGGAAAACCAAAAGACCTGGCGCTCGCACCGCCGCCGGCAGCCTCTCAAACCCAATCAAGCGTCGAGCAGGACTTCAAAGCATACCCAGCAACAGTTCCAGCGACCGAGACTGCCCAAGCGGAAATGGCTGCGAAGGAAAGTAACAGCGAAGCGGTGCCGTTGGCCTACGCAGCGGAGCCGAGCTCAGCCCAAACACCTGCCCCGGCGGTGGCGAATCGCAAACTGATCCGCAACGCAACCGTCGAACTTGAAATCGTCAGCTTTGACGATGCGGTGCAAAAGATTACGGCCTTCGCAAATGAAGAACGCGGATATGTGGCAACCACAAATTCGCAGAAACAGGCAAATGGAAAATTGCGCGGACAGGTGATCGTCAAGGTTTTGCCGGAAAATCTGGATCGCTTTCTGCAAAAGATTCGCGGACTCGGCGAGTTGAAGAACCAAACCCTTGGGACAGAAGACGTGACCAAGGCCTATTTCGATACCGATGCGCGGCTCAAGAATGCGCGGGTGATGGAACAGCGGCTGATCGAGATGCTGAAGACGAAAACCGGCAAAGTTGCAGATTTGCTTCAGGTCGAAAAGGAACTCGGTCGCGTGCGTGAAGACATAGAAAAAATGCAGGGGGAACTGAAATACTGGGACTCTCAGGTGCAATTCGCCACGGTCACGATCTCGCTGGCCGAAAAGGACATGGAAGAGCCGGCAGCCTTCCTGATCAAAGAGCGTTCGCAGCTCGCGCTTTATGCGCCGGATGTTGAGAAGATTTACAACGACATCAAAGCACTTGCGTCACAGAAGGTGCAGATCACAAATGCGCAACTGAACCGCGACTACTCGGGCCGCGTCTCCGCAACAATAAGCATGTTGATCGCACCGGACGAGAGTGACGCGGTCATTGGCAAGGTGAAGTCGTTCGGTCGGGTGGAAAACTTTCAGACGCAAACCGAGCGGGTCGCTCAGGGCGGCAGCGGCATGTCCGAAAATGCAAAGACGAAACGCGACAAAGTCGAACTCAACATCACGATCTCTCGCGAGGAACAGGAGCAGGCGGTTCAGCAAACGAGCCTGCAGATTCGCACGTCGTCCGTGGACGAAAAGGCCAAAGACCTTCGAACCATCGCCGAGAAACAAGGCGGACGGGTTCGCAGCTCCACCTTTAGTCGCGATCCCGACGGACGCGAACTGGCTAACGTTTCGTTGCGCGTGCCGATGAAAAACTACCCGGCGCTTATGCAATCACTCGATTCGTTAGGCAAAGTGGAAAACGTGACTGTGCAACGCCAGGACCGCACAGGCACGCAAATTGATGAAGGCAGCGCACCAGCCGACATCTCGATTCAGGTTTATAGCCAGGGCAACATTGTCTCTCACGAGAGTGGCCCACTCGCCACGCTGCGACGCACCCTGGCGCAAAGCGCCGGCGCAATCATGTGGAGTGTGCGTATGATTGGGGTCGCCATTGCATTCCTTGTCCCGTGGGTAATCGCGATTGTCGCGATTGTCTGGATCGCGAAACGCGTGATGCGCGCTCGGCGAAAACTGTAGCGGCGCTCTGTGAGCGCCGTCGTCCGGAGCTTCGGCGGTCACAGACCGCCGCTACAACAAAGCGCAAACATCCTTGCCCGCGCTAAAAACGAATCATAAGTTACAACGAATAGAGGAGGCCCCCGAATGAAATCTCAAAGCGGTATCAGTTACGACAACGCGGCCGTCGCAAGTTGCCCCAAACATTTGCTCCAATTCGCGGTCGATCAGCGCTACGACGATTACACCCCAGTCGATCACGCAGTCTGGCGATTCATCATGCGCCAGAACATTTTTTTCCTGAAGGAGTACGCGCACAAAGTTTATTTCCAGGGACTCCTCAACACCGGAATCTCCTTTGAGCGGATCCCGCGCATCCAGGAGATGAATGATATTCTGGCGAAGATTAGCTGGGGCGCGGTGGCCGTGGACGGATTTATTCCGCCGGCGGCGTTCATGGAATTCCAAGCCTACAAGGTCCTGGTGATCGCGTGCGACATGCGCCAGATCCATCACATCGAATACACGCCGGCGCCGGACATTGTGCACGAGGCCGCCGGACACGCACCGATCATTGTTGATCGCGAATACTCGGAATACTTGCAGCGCTTTGGAGAAGTCGGCGCGAAAGCGATGTCGTCAAAGAAAGATTTCGAGCTGTATCAGGCGATCCGGCACTTATCGATCCTGAAGGAGCGGCCGGACGCCGATCCGAAAGAAGTCGATGCGGCAACCAAACTGGTCGAACACGGGCAAAAGAATCTTGGAAAGCCTTCCGAGATGGCGCTGCTATCGCGTTTGCACTGGTGGACGGTGGAGTACGGACTGATTGGCGCCGTTGAAACTCCGAAAATTTACGGCGCCGGATTGCTTTCATCGATTGGCGAATCGGTTTCGTGTCTGGAGCCGGCGGTGAAGAAGATCCCCTACTCCATCGACGCTATGAATACAGCGTTCGATATCACTACAAAACAACCGCAGCTGTTCGTTTGCCGCGATTTTCTGCACCTGAAGGATGTGCTGGAAGAATTTGCCAGCAAGATGGCCTATCAAGTTGGCGGGCTCGAAGGTATTAACAAAGCCATCGAATGCCAGAACGTTACCACCTGTGAGTATTCATCCGGCGTGCAAGTGAGCGGCGTTTTCACCGAAGTCATCACGGACGAAAGCAATTCGCCGATTTACCTGCGCAGCACGGGCAAGACAGCACTCGCGTTTCGCGATAAAGAGCTCGTAGGCCACGGCATTGATTACCACAAGGATGGGTTTGGTTCGCCGGTCGGAAAATGGAAGCAGACGTCAGCCTCGCCAGAGTTGCTCACAAGCGATCAATTGCACGCGCTCGGAATCGTGGAAGGCAGGAAGGCGAAAATTGAATTTGTCAGTGGGATCGTCGTATCAGGAAAAGTCGAAAACATCTTGCAGCGCGACGGCAAATTGCTGTTGATCACGTTTTCGAATTGCACCGCGAAATATGGCGACCGCGTCTTGTTCAATCCCGATTGGGGCATATACGACATGGCCGTTGGCGAGCGCATCAGTTCTGTGTTTAACGGAGCGGCGGACAAGGACGCCTATAATCAAGTGGCGCTCATTCCGAAGGAGCGGACAATCAAAATCCCGTCCGACGCAAAACGACGGCGGCTTGAAAACCTCTATGCGCAAGTGCGAAAAATTCGCGAGAGCAAGACTGGCTACGAACGGCTTGGGGAAATTTGGGAAACACAACAGGCCGAACATCCTGAAGACTGGCTGTTGTCGATGGAAATCTTCGAGATCCTCGACGCTACGGATCAACAGCGCGAACTGAAGACCAGGATCGAAAAGTTCCTGAATGACAGGAAAGCGAAGACGAAAGATCTCTCGACGCTCGTTAGCTGGGGCTTCCGGTTGGTCGAGTACCACAAGAAACCGGAATACCAGGCAACCCTGCAAGCTTCGCCCAAGTAATTGGAGCCGCTCCGCTGTGCGAAGCGAGGACGCGCCGCCCATAGGCCGGCGGCTACAGAGCCCGGCATTTGTCATCCCGAGCGAAGTCAAGGGATCCCGCAGAACTGCCTCAAGGTTCCGCCGCGGGATTCCTCAACTCCGCTGCGCTTCGTTCGGAATGACGGATTCCAAAATCAAACCGCTTCGTCTTTAAAGTGCCGTTGGCCCTTTTGCGCCTTTGCGTATTCGTCCTTGCTCAAAATATTTTCATCGAGCTGCATGTCGGT
>Ga0207697_10001819_pt1 | contig 11445 bp, 8 predicted proteins | sample KBSSwiS5withPhiX_FD_184293 | JGI IMG/M metagenome (GOLD analysis project Ga0207697, IMG submission 184293) | Switchgrass rhizosphere microbial communities from Kellogg Biological Station, Michigan, USA, with PhiX - S5 (SPAdes) (version 2) | ecosystem: Host-associated > Plants > Roots >... | reverse complement strand
GAGCCACAAACAGCTTAAGGTTGCCCGTACTTTGATCCGATCTCGCGAGCCATGATGCGTCGCCAGCTTCTTCTCTGCGCATTACTTCTCGCCGCAGGCTTGGCCGGCACGATCATTCGTGCGGAATTATCTGACGAAGAGAAAAAGCAGCTGTTCCTGAAGTCACGCGAACGAATGCGCACCGTCGCATCTCCTACCCCCGAAGCATCGGCCACACCGCATCACAAACCAAAACCGGCCAAGCATCCGCCCGCGAAAAAGAAAAAACCAGCGACGCCAAAACCAACCCCCGAGGAGGAAGAAACTCCGGAGCGCACACCAAGACCGACGTCGGCTGAGACTCCCGAACGCCGTCCAGCTCCCGAGGAATCCAAGCCGGAACGCAGCCCGACCCTCGCGCCAGCTGCACCATCCACCACATCTCAGCCGGCACCGTCAGTCGGACCCTCTGAACCCGCGCAGGTCGTCATAAAAAAATCCGGCTACCAGAAGCCGCGCGGATTTTCGCTGCCCTTCCATCTTTTCGGAAAACATTACAACTACGTGACCAGTTCGGTCCGTCGTGAAATCGATCGCGCCCCCGTTCTGCGCGAACGCTGGCGCTTTATCATCGTGCATAATAGCGGCACTCGTCAGGGCAACGCTCGCATCTTCGACTACTACCATCGCAACGTGCGACGGATGACCAACGGTCTCGCCTACCATTTCGTTATTGGCAACGGCACCTCCTCCGGGAATGGCGAGATCGAGGTCGGCAATCGCTGGCGTCGCCAGATCAATGGCGGCCATGTGCATAGCGATTACCTGAACAACATCTCGTTAGGCATTTGTCTCGTGGGCGATTTCAATCGCGACCAGCCGACCCGCGCGCAGCTCGATTCCTGCGAAGAACTGATCCGCTATCTGCGCGATCGCTGCGGCAAAGTCGAGCGACACGATATCCCGGTCCGCCCTCACCGTGAAATGAATCCACCGCGCTGGCCGACCGATTGCCCAGGCGACGACTTTCCCTACCGCTGGTTCGGACAATTTCGTTAGGCCATGGCGGTCGCAAAACGCTCAGCAGCCTGAACGAAGGTTACAAACGCGAAACTATTGCCGATTCGTGGTCAGGTTGGACGAGCTCTAAATCATGGGCCACATGAAAAAGCTACTACCTCTTCTCGCTGTGGCGTTGCTTGCAACGCCGTTAACTTCAAAGGCCGATGTGGAAGATCGGCTCTACGATTTCACTGATGCCTACTATCTCGCGAACGGTGTCAACCCCGCTCTCATCGAAGGACGGATGGAAGCCGGCACTGGCATTGCCGTGACCGACACACCCATCTTTTCTTTCCAAAGAAATGTGCGCGCGCTGCTTACCCTCTCGGCTTACGATCATAGCGGCAACATCAATTACTTCACCGTTCTCGGTGGATTCAGCACGGCCGCTTTCACGGCTAACTCAGCTGGACAAAATGCCCGCGCCATCGCGGACAGCTTCACCGAGTACCTGTTCCCACAGGCTGGCACCGATCCGATTGGTTTCACCTTTCGGCAATCGTCGGTGCTCGACATGCGTAATGGTTACTTCGGTAAAGATCCGCTTGGCCTTTGGATTCACAAGTGGGTGAATTTCACCTCGAAGGCTTTAACCACCCGTGCCGGGAAGCAATTCCTAAATGGATTGGCGAAAAAGAACGGTAAATCGCTCGACGGCACTCCCATCATTGCCACCCAGAGCGACATCGACAGTTTGCTCAGCAAAGGCTACATCACGGTTGTAACTCGTGCGGAGACCGATCCGCTGCGATATGCGATCTGCCCGGTGATAGACGATCCGACCGACGGCGGCATTGCGCCGGATCAATTCCTCGCTCTACCGCTCAAAGCCGACGGCAAGCCGGTAGAACCGGAGTTTCTCAGCAACTTCCTGAGCTTGCAGACGACTGGAGACTGGGAATAATTCCTGTCTGAACCTTTGTTTCCCCGCGTTCTCAAACGTTGTTTGGGAGCGCGGGGATTTCCTTTTCCGAAACCAAAACGGTTTATTTGGCTTGATTTATCCGATCGATCACGTGCAGACTCATTAAGGCTGGATAAATCGTAGGAAACCCGTCCCAAGCTTGCGCGGAAAACCCCTTGCCGCTCGAAAGGGGCATAACGAGGAAATGTATGCTGATCAATCCGAAAGTCTGCGCTCTTTGGGCGCTATTACTACTTGCTACTTTAAGTGCTCGGGCACAATGGGTGCCGGTCGATTCCGGGACAACGAGTAATCTCTATGGCGTTTTTCTGCTTGAATCCGGAGTCGGCTACGCCGTGGGCGATGGCGGGACCATCCTTAAGACCACAGACGTCGGGGTGAACTGGAACGCATTGACCTCTGGGACAACCAAGGCGCTCTACGATACCTACTTCTTCAATGACACAGAGGGCGTCGCTGTGGGTGACAGCGGCTTGATTCTCCGCACCATCGATGGCTCCACCTGGCAGACCGTCGCGAGTGGAGTGAGAGATAGCTTGCGTGCCATTTCCTTCAATGGAGCCCATGGGATCTGCGGTGGGTTGAACCAAGATATTATTTATTCGAGTGATTCCGGCGCAACCTGGCGCGTTTCGCAGAAAAACTTCTTCGGTGGCGGGTTCTTCGGTACTCACATGATAAGCCCGACCGTCGGTTTTATCACGGGACAGAACTCAATCTTTCAACCGATGCAGGGCACAACGGTCGACGGCGGAGTCCACTGGTCTTTTCATCCCTTTTATTTTGATAGCAACGAGGGCGGTTGTGACGACGTCTTCTTCTTCGATGAAACTAATGGAGTGACTTCGGGAGTCGTTTGGGACGGCACCGGAGCGATCGCAACGACGAGCAACGGCGGATCCGATTGGACCACGTCATTATTCCCAAGCGGAATGCAGGGAATGGATTTTCCTAAACCGAACAGCGGATTCGCGGTTGGCTTTGCTGGGACAATTATGAAGTCCAACGACTCTGGGAACACTTGGTCGCCACAAACAAGCGGTACGTTGTTCGATCTCTTCGACGTTCATTTTACCAGTGCCGGACAGACTGGCCTTGTGACTGGGGCGGCCGGCACAATTCTTCGCACGACCAATGGCGGGCAAGCTGGCGGTATGGAATTGCTTTCAGCGGTGTCGAGCAAAGGTAGCTTTGATATCGACTTACCGCTGACAAAGCCATTTGGAGTCGAAAGCCGCAGCGGCGGGGCCGGCGGCAATTACAGCCTAACTCTTACTTTCAATAATCCCATCAGTTCTGTCGACGACATCGCCACCTCGTGCGGCTCAGTCAAAGGTAGTCGAATTGCTGACGACGATGTTCATCGGCTCCTCGTCAACCTCACTGGAGTCAACTGTAACGAGCAGTATCTTACCGTTACCTTAACAAACGTTCACGATGACCAGGGTAACACCCTTTCTTCTGCGGCGGTAACCGCGGGCTTATTGCTCGGCGATATCAACGGCGATGGCGTTGTTGATAATACTGACTCTCATGAGACGAAGATCGATCGTGGGCAGCCAAATGATGCAAGTAACTTCCGCGAAGACATCAACACAAACGGCCACATTGATAAAACGGACTTTAATCGGGTCAAAGCCCAGATCGGCACGGCTTTGCCGCCCTAACCCGGAAGTTAACCGTTGACGGCTGGCCGAACGCTATGCGTCACGCCTCTACGTTCATCGACGTGGGACTCAAATTCCATGCGTGCTAGCTTGCATTAATCCGATTTCTCGAGTCCCACCAACCCGTCCCAAAAATTCGCTGGCCGAGGCTCAGCGATGCAACGATGGGTATGGCCTATGGAACGATCAATCTGCGAGTCAAATCGCGCTCCTCGCACCTCTCGGATGCCCTCCGAACTTGCGCGCGTAATGCCGCGCCCTAGCCGTCGTCCGAAACCGTGGTGGCGGGTGGCCCTTGCCATGCTAGTTCTTGCCTGTGCGTTCTCGAGCTACGGTTGCTCAGATGCCTTCATCCCTCCGCCCGAAGACCCTCCACTCGGTCAAACAGGCCCGGACGCACCCCCGCCCCATCTTGATAAGCCGGGCGACTTATGATCACATCAGGCTCAGTTGTCCGCCTTTCGGAGCCCTCGGCCGTTTGTTTCAAACCTCCGAAACACCTTCTTCTCTTCCTTGCTTCGGTTAGTGCGATGCTAGCAACTGAAATGGGCGCACAGAACTCTCCGCCGTCTCAAGCGCCCTTCGACGTCGTGATCAAAAACGGTGTTGTCTATGACGGCACCGGTGGGGAGGGACGGGAGGTGGATGTAGCTCTACGCGGCGATCGCATAGCGGGGGTAGGCGACTTCAAGAATTCGCCCGCCAAGCTGGTGATTGATGCTCGTGGACTGGCGATCGCTCCGGGGTTCATCAACATGCTCTCGTGGTCAAATGAATCGCTAATCGCGGATGGGCTTTCCCAAAGCGAGATAAGGCAGGGGGTGACAACCGAGATTATGGGCGAAGGCGACTCGATGGGTCCCGTCAACGATCGAGTCCGTGAAGAGATGCTGCGGGAGCAGAGGGACATTCACTACAAAGTCGAGTGGGCGACATTGGCTGACTATCTCCGCTATCTCGAAAAGCGTGGCGTTTCCTGCAATGTCGCCTCTTTCATCGGGGCAACTACGATTCGCAAAAACGTGATTGGCTATGAGGACAAACAACCTACTCCCCAACAGCTCGATCAAATGCGGGCACTGGTCCAAAAAGAAATGGAAGCCGGCGCGCTTGGAATTGGGACATCGTTGATTTATCCCCCAGCCTTCTATGCAAAAACGCCAGAACTAATCGAGCTGTGCAAGGTCGCGGCGCGATACAAGGGCAAATACATCTCGCACATGCGAAGTGAGGGCAATCAACTCCTCGAAGCGGTCGATGAGTTAATCCGAATTAGCCGCGAAGCCAACATTCCGGCAGAGATTTACCACATTAAGGCCGCCGGAAAATCGAATTGGCCAAAAGTGGATGCGCTGCTCGCGAAAATCGAAGCTGCGCAAAAGGAAGGGGTCAAGATTACCGCCGATATGTATACTTATACCGCTGCCGGCACGGGCCTCGATGCCTGTTTGCCGCCATGGACGGAAGACGGCGGTTATCCTGCGCTTTTCAAGCGGTTGCGTGATCCTGCAACGCGAGAAAAGATCGCCGCGGAAGTAAAGACACCCAGTGACGCATGGGAGAACCTCTATCTCGCGGCTGGGTCGCCTGAAAACATCCTGGTTGTCGGTTTCAAATCGGAAAAATTGAAACCACTAACTGGTAAGTCGCTCGCTGAGGTGGCGAAGATGCGCGGCAAGGATCCGGTCGAGACCATTATGGATCTGCTCGCTGAAGATGAATCCCGCATCGACACCATCTATTTCGTGATGTCAGAAGAAAATGTGCGCAAGGAAATAGCGAAACCATGGATCTCATTCGGTTCGGATGAATCCTCGCAAGCGCCAGAGGGCGTTTTTCTGAAATCCAACCCCCATCCGCGCGCTTACGGCAACTTCGCGCGCGTTCTGGGTAAGTACGTGCGCGACGAGAAAGTAATCTCGTTAGGCGAAGCCGTGCGTAGGTTGAGTGCGCTCCCAGCAACCAACCTCGGGCTCGATCACCGTGGTTTTATCCAAGAGGGAATGTTCGCCGATGTCGTCGTATTCGACCCCGCAACCATCGCCGATCGTGCCACCTTCGCCCAGCCACACCAGTACTCCGTCGGGATGAAACAGATCTTCGTCAACGGTGTGCAAGTTCTGAAGGACGGCGAGCACACCGGTGCGAAACCCGGTCGGGCTCTCTGGGGACCGGGAAAGGTTCGTTAGGGAAAACTCAGCCGCGACTTATACAAGTTCGCTACAGCTGCCGCGGACCTAACGCCTAACGATAAGGATCGAACAGCGCTTACTGATCCAGCGCATAGACTTCGACCAGCGCGACACCGGTGCAACCGTTCGCGCCTCGAATCCAGGCAAGGAAAAGCGTTCGGAGGGGCTGCAAGAAACTATACACACTATAATTTGTATAGCACTCTGCCTGCCGATTGAATTAGCCTACAACCTCGATCGCAGACGCCAGGAATATTCGTTAATTCCTACCGATTAATTGGTTATGTCGAATTGAAAAGCGGCCTGCGACTTGCTTCTTAAGACTTCCAGTCATGAGTCAAGCATTGCAGATTTTGGCGGTCGAAGATGAAAAAGCTGTCGCGCAGATTCTGGCGGTCGTGCTCGGCGGTCCCGCTGCGAAAGTGAGCCGGGCGGCGGACGGTTGGGAGGCATTGATGAAGATTGGCGTCGCGGAGCGACCCTATGACGTCGTAATTACCGACCACAGAATGCCAAGAATGACCGGCCTGGAACTGGTGCGTCGCCTGCGGACCCGAGACTTCAAGGGCAAGATTCTTGTTCTTTCCGCCCACCTGACCGACGAGGACATTCAGGCTTACGAATCGCTAAATGTCGACATGATGATGTCGAAACCGTTCGACTTCGAGGAACTGCAAAGCGCAGTTGCGCTGTTAACGAAGGGCGCTTCCGTCCGAGTAGCTGCCTAACGACCACGAATTGTCGTAGCTGATAGTCGACCAATCTGCTCTTCTCGGATTCTTTCCGTTAGGCAGATTGCTGCGCTCTCCCCGCTTACACGCTTCTTGCGCGCTGAGCAGATGGCCTAGCTTTGCATTGACCGTTTTGCTTATGGTCGATAAAGGGAGCTGAGATGAAGCGATTTGCTCTATGCCTAGCTCTGATTGCGCCCTTCGCCCTTCTGTCTAAGCCCGCCGCGGCATCCGAAGCGACGGATTCGTCCTACCAGCAACTGGCGAACTTGTTCACCGACTGGCGCGCATTCAACCATCCCGCGATCGCCAATGGGCGGCCCGATTACAGTGCCGCCACCATGGCCAAGAAGGCCGAGGAGCTCTCCGCCTTCCGCGCGCGCCTAAAAGCCATCGACACCAGCGGCTGGTCGACCGAGCAGAAGAACGACAATCGCGTGGTTGAGGCCGAAATGAACGCCCTCGATTTCTTTCTTCGCATCCTCAAGCCCTGGCAGCGCGACCCGACCTTCTACGTGACCGTTTTCCCGGAAATGAGCGACGTTCCCGCGCATGAAGGACCGTCGGCCGAGCCGAACATCGACCTCTTCGCCTACAAGTCCCCATTGTCGCCGGCCGACGATGCCAGGCTCACGGAATTGATCGGCGCTATCCCGGCCCTCCTCGCCGACGCCAAGATCAACCTCGCCGGAAGCACCGCCCACGATCTCTGGGCCTATGGCGATCGAGCCTTTGCCGACCAAGCCGATTTTCTCGTCCAATGGCAAAAGGGCGGTCTGCAACTGCGCGACCTTGGCGGCACCCGGAAAATCTCGCTGGACGGGACGAGCCCGGCGCTCAAGGCGGCGATCGAGAAGGCCCGCGTCGCCAGCGCGGACTTTGCCGCCTACGTAAGGGCCGAAGCACCCAAGCGCCAAGGCCCCTCCGGCGTCGGCAAGGTCAATTACGATTGGTGGCTCAAGCACGTCATGCTCTCACCGCTCACCTACGATCAGCAAGTCGGGCTGCTCGAGCGCGAGCTCGACCGATCGCTCTCGTCGTTGCGGCTTGAAGAAGCGCGCAACCGCGACAAGCCGCCGATCACTCCGATTGACGACCCCGCCGCATATGCCGCGATGAGCCGAGCCCATGCCGAAAAGCTCTACCGACTATGGGTCGAGACCGGCACCATCACCGATAAACCCTATTTGCACGACGCGCTTCTGGCCCAGGCGCCGACTTACGTGCCTTTGGCCGACCGCAATTTCTTCAGTCACGTGACCGCGCTCGACCCGCTTCCGCTCTCGAGCCATGAATTCCACTGGATTGATCTCGCCAAGCTCGCCCACGAAGCGCAGCCGACACCGGTCCGCTCAATGCGTCCGTTGTTCAACATGTATGCCGACCGTTCCGAAGGTTTCGCCACCGCGATGGAAGAAATCGCGATGCAGGAGGGAATCTACGACGACGAACCTCACGGCCGCGAACTGGTCTGGGCGATGCTCGCCAACCGCGCGGCGCGCGGGCTCGCTTCGCTCCGCGTCCAGAATAATGAGATGACGTTGGAAGAGGCCGGCAAATTCCACGCCGGCTGGACTCCGCGTGGCTGGTCGGACGCGAAGAGCAAGCTGGTCGGTTTCGAACAGCTCTTGTATCTGCGCCAGCCTGGTTACGGTCCCAGCTATATCGTTGGCAAGTCGCAGCTCGACAGCATGATCGCGCGCGCCAGCCACCAAGCGGAATCGTCAGGCAAGCCGTTCAGCCTCCAGCAGACTTTCGCAGCCATCTGGGCGTCGGGCATCGTTCCGCCGTCAGTCATCGACAGCGAGTTTCTCGAGCGCCTGCCTTGACGGCCCAGCTCGCCAGAGACCTAAGAAAACGACTCTATCCGGTCGAAGTCACCAGGTTCCTTCGAAAGCACCGAAAAGAGCAACGCCGTTTGGCTACTGCGCTCCGCTCATCGTCTTGATTAATCGATAAGTAAATTCGACGCTTTCGTCGAACTCGCGCGCGCCGATCCGCTCGTCGCGGCCGTGCGCACGGTTTTCGTTCACGTCCTGCCATGTGCCGCTCACGTCATAGCTCGGGATGCCCGCATTGCGCGTTTGGCGGTCGTCGCTGAAACCGGTGGCCATCGTCGGCACGAGCGGCACACCGGGCCACATCGAATGCGCGATATCGGTGATTTTCGCCAGCAGTTGCGGCGACGGCGGCGACTCAGGGCTCACTATCGGCGGCGCGTCCTGCGTAATACTGATCTTGGGATCGGCCAGCGTTGCGGTTAATTCTTCCTGAACGTGCTGCGCGGTGTCACCAGGCATGAGGCGGCATTGGATCGTCGCCTTCGCGCGCTGCGGCAGCGCGTTTTCCGCGTGGCCGCCAGAGATCAGCGTCGCGACGCAAGTGGTGCGGAGCTGTGCATTGAAGCGCGGGTTTGCACTCAAGCGATCTGCGGCTGCGAGATCCGGCGGCGTTTTCGCCACGGCGCGCATGTCCGCGCTCTCCGAACCCGGCTCGAGGTCCGCTAATTTCGCGAAGCTCGCTCGCGTCGTGTCCGTGAGCATGACCGGGAACGCGTGCACTTCGAGGCGCGCGAGGCCGTCCGCGATGCGATAGATTGGATTGTCTTTGCCGGGGAGCGAGCCGTGGCCTCCGGGGCCCGTCGCCTCGATCGTAAAGGTCAGGTAAGTCTTTTCGCTGGTGCCGATCTCGAAGAACGCGCGTTTACCATCTTTGTAATCGCCGCCCCCACCGTCGAGGTTGATCGCCATGCTGGCGTCGATGAGCTCACGATGGTTTTTCAGCAGAAATTGCGGGCCATTGGAATCGCCACCCGCCTCTTCGTCGGCGGTGAACGCGACGATGACATCGCACGACGGCGTGAAGCGCTCGCGTTTCAGGCGGATTAGCGATTCGACCATCGCGGCGTCGCCATTCTTCATGTCAACGGTGCCGCGGCCGTAGAGCCAGCCGTCCTTCTCCGTGAGCTTGAACGGACCCATCGACCAGTCGGCGGCCTTTGCCTCGACCACGTCGAGATGGCCCATGAATAGGATTGGCTTGGCGCTGCTTTTTTTGCCGCGGTAGCGCACGACGAAGTTTCCCTTCGTGGGACGGTCCGGTGGCGCGATGAACGTTAGATCGTCTTCGGCAAAGCCTGCCGCGAGCAGGCGCCGGCGGATGGCTTCGGCGGCTTCGGTTGAGCCGTGCTCGTGCGTGGTGTTGATCTCGATCAGCTCCTTGAAGATCGCGCGCGCGAGGACCCTGTCGGGCTCAGGCGGCAATGGGCCTGGCGACGCGGTGGCGTGCACGGCGGCGCAGAGGGCCCAAACAGCCATCCCGCTTCCTCCGGAGTAAGGTCGGGAAATCGAGAACATTCCAGGGAGTTGAATGGATTTCTCTAGAGCTGTCGAGCAACTGTTCGCACACTAGCTTTCGCAACTTAATGGAAGGATCGGCACAATCCCGACCTCCTCCTCGCGCTCTCCGCCTTGACTTTTCGAGACAGAAGTGGACTCTCCCAAAACTGCCACGGGGACAAAACGGGTAGACTCACAGGTTGAAAATGACCTCTGATTCTGCTCGTTAAACCACTGCAGCAGAAAGACTTTCGGGGGTATAGCTCAGTTGGTAGAGCGCTTCGTTCGCAATGAAGAGGCCAGGGGTTCGAATCCCCTTACCTCCACGCCCTTCACGGTATCGTCTACTCGTTAGGCCAAGGACGCCGGCTCCGGAATATTTGCCGCGGGCTTGGTGCGCGCATTCAAAAATTCCACGATCTGCTGAACGCGGCCGCCGCGACCTCGCTCGAAAAGAAAAGTCGTTCTCGTTCCCCTGCCGCTTTCCGGTGCGATGACTAGATTCTCGGAAAGAAACTTCGGTTCCCGCGCGACGAGACAGCCATCAAGATTGATTGTTTGCGCACGCGCGCCCCAGCCCTTCTGGGCGATGAAAACGAGTTTAGCTGTATCTTCGTTTGTGGCGATGAGGGTTCCACTGGAATTGGCCGGTAAGCCACGGATGCGTTTACTGATGCAAGGAACAGCCCAAGCAATAGTTTCGCCTAACAAGTTCTCCCGAGCGAAGGATGCCGCGGCGCGGGAGGACAAAGAAGTGGGCAGACTGGGCGTTGCTTCGTTCTCGGCCGGTCCGTTTAATTTTTTCCAGATGAGCCACAGCTTGAGCTTAACTGCGCGAAAAATCCGGGGCGCGAAGTAGAGGATGATCGCGAGGAGAAAAATGCAAATGCCGAGCGCCCAAAGCGGGTTGTAATGAATGAGTGCGAGCCCGCCGACGACAGCGGCGTCTTCGGCAAGACTGAGGCCGATATTTGAGAAGGGCTCGGGGGAGGCGTTCGCGACGAGACGGGTCGAGGCTTTCGCGGAGTGCGTGGCAAGACTCGCGCTTCCTGCGAGGAGAGCGATGATGACATCGAAGGCCGGGCTCGTTTGTCCCAGGACCCGAATCGCAAGCAGCGCTCCGCCGATCGGGCGAATGATGGTATGGACGGTGTCCCAGGCCGAGTCGACCCACGGGATTTTATCGGCGAAGAACTCCAGCAGATAGAGCGTACCCGAGATCCAAAGAACAACCGGCTCGCCCAATACAGCGAGCGACTGGTAGGCAGGGCTGAGTACGATCCAATGTTGGTGGATCGCCAGGCCGGTCACAAAAACCGTGAGATAAAGATTGAGACCAGCGAGGAAGGCAAGGCCGAGCGCGACACCAAGGAGCTTCAGCTGATCCACGCAGGAACTATGCGGTCGCGCTGTGCGAAGTCACGCGCTGTTTTCTTGAGCCTGAATAGGATAAAAAAACCTTGTTAATCCTGCTAATCCTGTCTTTTTCCTGCCCATGCTCGACATCCGCTTGATCCGCGAACAGCCCGACTTTGTGAAAAGCCGGCTTGC
>Ga0207697_10001818_pt1 | contig 11446 bp, 6 predicted proteins | sample KBSSwiS5withPhiX_FD_184293 | JGI IMG/M metagenome (GOLD analysis project Ga0207697, IMG submission 184293) | Switchgrass rhizosphere microbial communities from Kellogg Biological Station, Michigan, USA, with PhiX - S5 (SPAdes) (version 2) | ecosystem: Host-associated > Plants > Roots >... | reverse complement strand
GCCCGGAACAGGATTGCCCATCGCTACAGTGAAGGTCTTCGCGACGTTGTCGGCGTGCCACGCATTCCGGCCGGCTACACCTCGGTGTGGGCGCAATACACGATCCGAGTCGCGGGCGGCCGCCGTGATGCGCTTGCTGCCGCGCTGCAGGCTGAAGGCATCCCGACCGCGATCTATTATCCGATCCCGCTCCATCGTCAGCAGGCCTACAAGCATTATCCGATTGGCAAAGGCGGCGTTGCCGCAAGCGATCGCCTCGCGTCCGAAGTCATAAGCCTGCCGATGCATGCCTATCTCGACCTTGCAACGCAAGATCACATTATCGATGCGAGCCGCCGTGCGCTTAAAAAGTAAGCGGTGGTCACGGAACGTTCCATGGCCTTTCGCCTAACGCCGACTTTCCACAGCCTTCCAATTGCACCAAGCCGATTGCAGATTCAGCGCAACGCGGTGATTCCCGCGCACCTATGAATCTTTAATGGAGTAAACAAATGCGTGAAATGTCCGTACCTAGCGCGCTCAAGCATGGCGCCTATAGCGAGTTGGTGATGTTGCCGGGAGAAGATCCGGCAGCCTTCGAGGCACTGAAGCAGAGCCTATTCGATGAATACAAGCCTTCAGGACCGTCCGAGGAATCGACGATGACATCGATTGCCAAAACGCTGTGGCAACTGCAGCGCTTGGGCGTTTATGAACACGTGCAGTATCTGAAAGCACGCGGCAATCGCCAGGGAAAAGACGGACCGAATGAGGCCATCAAGAAGTTCATGGCCGCACGTGGTCTGACTTTTTCGAGCAAGTCACCGTCCGAGGCGCCGACCGTTCCCGAACCGCCGAAGGAAAAAAGCAACGATGAGCTTTTGCTCGAGCTTGGCAATTTCGTCACGCTTGATCACTTGGACAAAGAACTGGAGGTGGAAATGAAGCTTTTGGCCAAGCTTGATCGCTTGCTGAAGAGGTACTTCCAAATCCGGGCGATGAAACCGCTCATCGGCTCAGGCGCTCCGGCGGCACCCGCGTTGGCCAGCGCCACGCCGGTGTTGGAGTTAACCATCACCGATGCGCCAACAGCATCCGAGGTCACGGACAATGACGCCGCCACCAGCGACGCGGTAAAATCTGGGGTTGTGTGAAAAGAACGCACACGTAAAGATTGTGGTTTTGCCAAATTGGCCGCCCGTGACTCAATTGGCCGCGGGCGGCCCCGGTCGCGCCGGCGCGGCCCTGGAATTTTTTAAGTGCGATTTTTTTTGCTCTCTTACGGTCAAGTGCGCTTGTAAATGTCGTCGAGCCGCTCGATATCGTCTTCACCGAAATAGCTGCCAGTCTGCACCTCGATCAGTTCGAGCGCGATTTTTCCCTTATTCGCCAGCCGATGCACGCTGCCGATGGGGATATAGACCGACTCATTTTCATGCACCGCTCCGACCTTTTCGCCGATCGTCACTTCTGCAGTGCCACGCACCACGACCCAATGCTCGGCACGATGGAGATGCTTTTGCAGTGACAGGGTACCGCCGGGGATGACGACGATGCGTTTGACCTGAAACCGTTCGCCAATATCGATCGACTCGTAATAGCCCCAGGGCCGGTGGACCCGCTTGTGATCGGTCGCCTCCGGTCTTTTTTCTGCCTTGAGCTTGTCGACAAGTTCGCGGACTTCCTGCGCCCGCGCGCGGGGAATGACCATCACGGCGTCCGAGGTGCTGACCACTACGAGATCGTTGACGCCAACGACAGCCGTTAGACGATCGTTGGAATGCACCACGCAACCTTTCGCGTCCATGGTTACGACCGAGCCTTGCAGGACATTGCCGGCGGCGTCACGGGATTTAGAGTCGGGGGGTGCAATGTCGTACAGCGCGTCCCAGCTGCCTATATCCGACCAGAGGAAATCGCCAAGCGCGACCGCAGCCAGATCGGTCTTTTCCATTACCGCGTAGTCGATTGATTTCTGCGTCGCGCGCGAAAACGCACCCGATTCCAGACGCACGAATCCGAGATCGTTGCTGGCAGTCGCGACGGCCGCGTCGACACTGGCAGCCATCTCAGGCTCCAGCCGTTTGAGCTCGGACAGCAGCACGGCGGCACGGAAAAGAAAGTTGCCGGAATTCCAGAGATAGCCTTCGCGGACATAGCGTGCGGCGGTTGCAGCATCCGGCTTTTCCACGAAGCTCTTCACCGCGTAGACGCCTTCACCGATCATTTCGCCGGGAAGAATGTAGCCGTAGCTGGTCTTTGGTTCCGTCGGCTTGATACCGAAGGTGACGATGCGGCCTGCCTCGGCGGCGACACGTCCGGCCTGACAGGTTGCCCTGAATGCGTCGACGTCTGGAATGATGTGATCGGCGGCAAGCGCCAGCACCACGGCCTTGGGGTCGCGGCGGCTGGCGACCATGGTTGCCGCGGCGATCGCGGGCCCCGAATCGCGTCGCATGGGCTCAATAACGATCGTCGCGTCGACGCCGATCTCCTCGGCTTGACGCCGTGCAAAGAAATGGAAATTGGGGCCGGTGATGACGATGGGCGGCGCGAACATTGCATCCCGTACGCGCAGCAGCGTTTCCTGGTAAGTCGACTTGTCGCCGATCAATGGCAGGAACTGCTTTGGCAGGGCGTCGCGCGACACCGGCCAAAGCCTCGTTCCGGCGCCGCCTGCCAGCAGAATTGGGATGATGGGTGAGGCCATAGGTGGTGATTAGGGCGGCTGATATGGGCTCTTTGTTCCAGCGAAGAATTGTCTTAAGGCAGTTCCGCGTGTCTGACTATCGCTATCGTCGCGTCGGGCTCAAGTATCGATCGGCTGTATTAACGCCTTCCGGCAGGGACTTTCCCTGATGATTAATCGGATTTTGACTGTCGGCGGCTTCACGCTTCTCTCGCGTGCGACCGGCTTTGCCCGGGATATCATCCTGGCCGCGGTTCTTGGCGCGGGGCCCGTGGCCGACGCCTTCTTCGTGGCTTTGCGGTTGCCCAACCACTTCCGCGCCATATTTGCAGAAGGGGCGTTCAACGCTGCGTTCGTCCCCGCTTATGCGCGCATAAGGGAAAGCGGCGGAGCCGGCCGCGCCGCTGTATTCGCGGACCGCATCTTCACCCTGTTGCTTGCGAGCCAGATTGTTTTGCTTGCGGTTGCGCTGCTGTTCACGCCGGCGGTGATCGAGGTGCTGGCGCCCGGCTTCTCGCACGACCCCGGCCGTTTCGCGCTCGCAGTCGAACTGACACGCATCACATTTCCCTATCTGCTGTTGGTGACGCTGGTGACGCTTTACGGCGGGATCCTCAATGCGCTGCACCGGTTCGCTGCAGCCGCTGCCGCGCCGATCCTGCTAAACCTGTCGCTGATTGTTGCGTTGACACTCGCGGCTTTCTTTCCGACCGCCGGCCACGCGGCGGCATGGGGTGTTCTCGTTGCCGGTGTGCTTGAGTTCCTGCTGGTCGCGGGCGACGCGGGAATTGCCGGCGTGCTGACAAAGTTTCGCTGGCCCGAGCTCGATGCCGACGTGCGGCAATTCTTCCGCGCCCTGGGGCCGGCAATTGTCGGCTCGGCCGGCGTCCAGCTCGCTTTGTTTGCAGACACGATCATCGCAAGCTTTTTGCCGGCGGGCGCGTTGTCGGCACTCTATTACGCCGACCGGCTCAATCAGTTGCCGATTGGCGTCATCGGCATTGCGGCCGGCACGGTCATTCTCCCCGAAATGTCACGTCGCATCGCGGGCGGCGATCACCATGGGGCTGCGCATGCGCAAGGCCGCGCGATCGAATTCACGTTGCTGTTGTCGATTCCCTGCGTTGCCGCCTTCTTTGTAATCCCCGACCTTATCATGCGCGCGCTCTTCATGCGTGGCGCCTTCACGGCGGCCGATGCCGAGGCCGCGGGGCGCACGCTCATGGCTTACGCATTCGGTTTGTTGCCGTTCGTGCTCATCCGCAGTGTGGTGGCAACTTTCTTTGCGCGCGGAGATACAGCGACACCGGTCAAGGCGGCGTTATTTGCCGCCGCGGTCAACATCGCGTTCAAGGTGCTGCTGATGGGACCGCTCGCGCAAGTCGGCCTTGCGCTGGCGACATCGATCGGCGCCTGGATCAATCTCGGTCTGGTGATCTGGTTCGCGGCGCGCGCCGGTCATATGCCGCGCGATGAACGCTTGCGCCGGTCAGTTCTTCGGTTCGTCATCGCCGGCATTGTGCTTGCGGCAGTGCTGTGGCTGTGCCACGCGCCGGTTGCCGGATGGGTCGGGAACTGGCACGGCCTGCGTGATCTTGCCACGCTCGGGGTGCTCGCGATCATTGGCGCGGTGGTTTACGCCGGTGTCGTCGTGATTTTGTTCGGCGGTGGATGGCTTGCCGCTTTTCGCGGCAAATCACATCGATAAAAAGCACTATTTTCAAGCTATTGCCGAATTGCCGAGGTGGACATAGGTCACTGGCGACGGTATTGGGACTGCCCGCAATCATTGCTGTTGGCTGCAGGAATTCATGAATTCTCGACGGCTTGTTTCATCATTTTTCTTGATGCGTCGCGCCGCGAAGGTTGCCTTGGCACTCGCGCTTGCGTGTTTCATCGCGAGCTGCGGAGAGCGACAGCAGCAGGGCGGTGCACCGCCACCGCCGACTGTGACGGTCGCGAAGCCGATCAAGCGCACCGTTTTTGACTTTGACGAATATGTCGGTCGCTTCACGGCCATCAATTCGGTGGAGGTTCGCGCGCGCGTGTCGGGCTATCTCGACAAGCTGCATTTCAAGGACGGTCAACTGGTCAAGCAGGGCGACCTGCTCTTTACGATCGACAAGCGGCCGTTCCAGAACACGCTTGACCAAGCGCGCGCCAATCTGGTGCAGGCGCAGTCGAACGTGGCTTACACGGAAGCCGACTATACGCGTGGGCAGGCGCTTGTCCGCGACAAGACCATCACCGACCAGACGTTCGAGCAGCGTGCGCAGGCATTCCGCAACGCCAAGGCATCGGTGACCGCCAACGAGGCGGCGGTGCGGCAGGCCGAGCTCGACCTGGAATTCACCGAACTGCGCGCTCCGGTCAATGGGCGTATCGGCGACCGCCGGGTGTCGCCAGGCAACCTGGTAACCGGTGGAACGAGCGGAAACACGACGATGCTCGCAACCATTGTTTCGATCGATCCGATCTATTTCGAGTTTACCTTCGATGAAGCGTCATATTTGCGGTACGAGCGGCTGGCAAAGAAAGGTGAGGACATCGCGAGCCGCAATGCCAGCGTGCAGGTGGCGCTCAAGCTCATCGATGAGAGCGACTTCGATCATGAAGGCCGCATGGATTTCGTCGACAATGTCATTGAACGCGCGACCGGCACGATCCGCGGGCGCGCCGTGTTTGCGAATCCGAGCGAGGTGTTCACGCCGGGTATGTTTGCGCGCGTGCGCGTGCCAGGCTCGCCGCCCTATGAAGGCCTGCTGGTTCCCGATATCGCCGTCGGCACCGAACAGGCGCGCCGCTATGTCGTTGTCGTCGACGATCAGGACACCGCACGCATCAAATACGTGACGCTTGGACAGCTCACGTCCGACGGTCTGCGCGTCATCAAGGAGGGCCTCGGCCCCGACGATCGCGTCGTCGTCAACGGTCTGATGCAGGCCCGCCCCGGCACCAAGGTCCACGCCGAAGAGCAGGGCACAAAGCCGACCGCACCGGTCCAGGCGGGAGGTCCGCCGCAAAAGTCAAAGTAGCAGGCGGCGCGAACGAATGCGCATATCTCACTTTTTCATCGACAGGCCGATTTTTGCCTCCGTGGTGTCGATCATTTTCGTGATCCTCGGCGGCGTGGCGTTTTGGCGCCTGCCGGTCGCGCAATATCCGGAAATCGCGCCGCCGACGATTACGGTATCGGGGCAGTATCCGGGCGCCAGCGCCGACGTCGTCGCCGCGACCGTCGTCACGCCGATCGAGCAGCAGATCAACGGCGTCGAGAACATGATCTACCTGTCGTCGAACTCGACCGGCGATGGCCGCTTCACGATCTCGGTCACCTTCGAACTGGGCACCAACCTCGATATTGCGCAGGTGCAGGTACAGAACCGCGTCTCGATTGCGCAGCCGCGACTGCCGATCGACGTGCGCAACATCGGCGTCACCGTCAACAAGAGCTCGCCCGATCTGATGATGGTCGTGCATCTCTATTCGCCTGACAAATCGCGCGACACTCTCTTCATTTCAAACTACGCCACCATCGAGATCACCGACGCCTTGACCCGAGTCGATGGCGTCGGCTCGCTCATTGTGTTCGGTAGCCGCGACTACGCGATGCGCGCCTGGCTCGACCCCGATCGCCTGCAATCACTCGGCCTGACGGCGAACGACGTTGTGAATGCGCTCGCCGGCCAAAACGTGCAGGTCGCTTCCGGCGTGCTCAACCAGCCGCCGATGGATAAGTCCGGCGCCTTCCAGATCTCGGTGCAGACGCTCGGGCGCCTCACCAGCACTGAGGAATTCGGCAATATCGTCGTCAAACAGACCGCCAACGCGGTTGTCCGAATTAAAGACATCGCGCGGATCGAGCTTGCCGCCCAGGACTATTCGACCAACTCCTATCTCGACCGAGACCCGGCGATTGCGATCGGCATCTTCCAGCGGCCGGGCTCGAATGCACTTTCGACCGCAAAGAACATCAAGGCCACGATGGACGAACTGGCCAAGCGCTTCCCGCCCGGCCTGAAATACGACATCGTCTATAATCCCACCGAATTCATCCAGCAGTCGGTCGACGCGGTGCAATCGACGATCGGCGAGGCGATCATCCTGGTCGTTCTCGTGGTCATTCTGTTCCTGCAAACCTGGCGCGCCGCCATCATTCCAATCGTCGCCATTCCGGTATCGCTGATCGGCACCTTCTTTTTCATGGCGCTGTTCGGCTTCACGCTCAATAACCTTTCGCTGTTTGGACTTGTTCTTGCCATTGGCATCGTGGTTGATGATGCGATCGTCGTCGTGGAGAACGTCGAGCGCAACATCGAGGCCGGCCTTTCGCCGCACGATGCGTCCGTGAAAAGCATGGACGAAGTGGGCGGCGCGCTGATCGCGATCGCGCTGGTGCTCACCGCCGTGTTCGTGCCGACCGTGTTCATCACCGGCATTTCCGGCCAGTTCTACCGCCAGTTCGCGCTCACCATCGCCGGGGCGACCTTCATCTCGCTGATCGTTTCGCTCACGCTCTCGCCGGCGCTCTGCGCGCTGCTGCTCAGGCCCAAGCACCAGATGGCCGAGGGGCACTGGTGGAGCAAGCCGATCCGCGGCTTCTTTGCTCTCTTCAACCGCTATTTCGACAAGCTCACCCGCGGCTACGGCTGGTTGTCGGGCAAGCTCGTGCGCATCGCGGTGCTGATGCTCATTGTTTACGCCGGTGTCATCGTCTTCGGCCTCAACGAGTTCCGCAAGACGCCGGTCGGGTTCATTCCGCAGCTCGACCGCGGCTACCTGATCATCATCACCCAGCTGCCGCCGGCGGCGTCGCTCGACCGCACCGACGAAGTGAACCGCAAGGCGACCGAGATCGCGCTCTCGATCCCCGGCATCGCGCATGCCGTAAACATCGTCGGCTTCTCCGGCGCGACCTTCACAAACGCGCCCAACGCGGGCGCCGTGTTCGTGACGCTCGACCCCTTCGAGAAGCGCGCGGCCGATCCGATGCAGTCGGCCGCCGCCATCCAGGGGCAACTGTTCCAGAAACTGTCGTCGATCCACGAGGGCCTGATCTTCGTCGCAGCGCCGCCGCCGGTCTCCGGCGTCGGCAATGCCGGCGGCTTCCGTATGATGGTCGAGGACCGTGCGGGCCGCGGCTCGCAGGCACTGCAGGGCGCGGTCTACGCCATGATGGGACGGGCCGCGCAAACGCCCGGCCTGCTGCAGGTCTTCTCGCTGTTCGAGAACACGACCCCGCAGCTCTATCTCGACATTGACCGCACCAAGGCGCAGCTGCTCGGCATCAATGTACCGGACGTCTTCGCGGCACTGCAGATCTATCTCGGCTCGTCTTACGTAAACGACTTCAATCTGTTCGGCCGCACCTATCGTGTGGTCGCTCAGGCCAAGAGCGACGCCCGGGCCAATCCAGAGGATGTGCTGAAGATTCGTGTGCGCAACAGCACCGGCGAGACGGTGCCGCTCGGCGCCTTCACGACGGTGCGCACGGTCACCGGGCCCTATCGCGTGCCGCGCTACAATCTTTATCCTGCGGCCGAGCTCGACGGCGCGGCGGCGCCCGGCTACAGCCAGGGGCAGGCGATCAAGATCATGGAGCAGCTCGCGGCGCAGACGCTGCCGCAGGGTTTCACTTACGAATGGACCACGCTCGCCTTCCAGCAGATCCGCGCCGGCGATACCGCGATTTTCGTCTTTTTGCTGGCGGTGGTTTTCGTGTTCCTGGTGCTGGCGGCGCAATTCGAGAGCCTGACGCTGCCGCTTGCGGTCATCATGATCGTGCCGATGTGCCTGATCGCCTCGATTGTCGGCGTGGTGCTGCGCGGGCAGGACAACAACATTCTCACGCAGGTTGGCTTCGTCGTGCTCATCGGCCTTGCCGCCAAGAACGCCATTTTAATCATCGAATTTGCCAAGCAGCTCGAGGATGGCGGCCGCAACCGCTTCGACGCTGCGGTCGAGGCGGCCCATCTCAGGCTGCGTCCGATCCTGATGACGTCCTTTGCCTTCATTCTCGGCGTTACCCCGCTGGTCTGGGCGATTGGCGCCGGCTCCGAGCTGCGGCAAACGCTCGGCACCGCGGTGTTCTCCGGCATGATCGGCGTCACTTTGTTCGGCCTCATCTTCACGCCGGTGTTCTATGTGGTCACGCGCTGGATTGCGGTACACTTGTCGTCCCGCCGCGGGCGGCAAGAGCCTTCCAAGCAACCCACGAAAGCTGACAGCCGCAAATGACAATGAAATTTGGATTCGGCCAGCCGCTCACACGCAAGGAAGATGACACGCTCCTGCGCGGCGCAGGGCGCTACATCGCCGATGTCGAGCCGGCAGCCAGCCTGCACGCGGTCGTGGTGCGCTCGCCGCACGCCCATGCCCGTTTCCGGATCGGCGATCTTGGCCGCGTACGTGCGATGCCCGGCGTCCGCCTGGTGCTGACGGCCGCCGATATCGGCCATCTCGGGTCCTTGCCGACGCCGGGCGTGCTGCCCGACGTCGAGATCAAGATCCCGCCGCATCCGGTTCTCGCGCGCGAGGTTGCGCGCTATGTCGGGGATTCGGTCGCCTTCATCGTCGCCGACACCCTGGCTGCTGCGAAAGATGCATGGGAAGCGATCGAGATCGACTGGCATCCGCTGCCGCATGTCACCGGCGCGATCGACGCGTTAAAGAAAGGCGCGCCGCAGGTCTGGCCCGACCGTTCCGGCAATCTCGCCTTCGAGGTCGCCGTCGGCGACGCGGCCGCCACGAAGGAGGCTTTTGCAAAGGCCGCAAAAGTCGTCGAGCTCACCATCGTCAACCAGCGGCTGGTCACCAATTATCTCGACACCCGCGGCGTGGTCGCCGAATACGACGGAAGCCGTTACACGCTGACGCTCGGCAGCCAGGGCAGCCACATCATCCGCGACATCATCGCCGGCGACGTCATGAAGCTGCCGCCGGACAAGATGCGCGTCATCACACCTGATGTCGGCGGCGGCTTCGGCACCAAGCTGTTTCCCTACCGCGAATATGCGCTCGCCGCGGTTGCCGCCGAGCGTCTGCGCAAGCCGGTGAAATGGGTCTGCGAGCGATCCGAGCATTTTCTCGCCGACAGCCACGGTCGCGATAATATTTCGACCGCGCGGCTCGCCGTCGACGACAAGGGCCGTTTCCTCGCGCTCGAGCTCGATATCGTCGCCGACATGGGCGCCTATCTGTCGGCCTATGCGCCTTACATTCCCTGGCTCGGCGTCGGCATGGCGACCGGGCCTTACGACATCCCGGTTGCGCATGTGCGCCTGCGCTCGGTCTACACCAACACGGTGCCGGTCGATGCCTATCGCGGCGCGGGGCGGCCGGAGGCTTCCTATCTGATCGAGCGCGCCGTCGATGCCGTCGCGCATGATCTCGATATCGCGCCCGATGCGCTCCGCCGCCGCAACCTGATCAAGCCGAAAGCGCTGCCTTACAAGACACCAACCGGAAAGATCTACGACTCCGGCGATTTCGCCGGCACGTTGGCGCGCGCGCAGGAGATTGCCGACTGGGACGGCTTCAACAAGCGCGCGGTGCAATCGCGGCGCGCCGGGCGCCTGCGCGGCATCGGCATTGCGACCTATGTCGAGGCCTGTGGCAACAACGGGCCAGAGACGGCGACGCTCACGCTCGACCGCGATGGCGGAGTCACGCTGCTGATCGGCTCGCAGTCGACCGGGCAGGGGCATGCGACGTCATACGCGCAGCTGATCGCGGAGCGGCTCGGCCTGCCGCCGGAGCGCGTGCGCATGGTGCAGGGCGACACCGACCGCATCAAGAGCGGCGCGGGCACCGGTGGGTCGAGCTCGATTCCGGTGGGCGGCGTCTCTGTTGATCGTGCCGCCAAGACGCTGGGCGAGCAGCTCAAAGATATTGCGTCCAACGCGCTGGAGGCGAGTGCGAACGATCTCGAGATTGCCGATGGCGCCGTGCGCGTGGCGGGCACTGATCGCGTCATTTCGTTTGCCGACCTTGCCGCGCATCCGAGTGCGTCGCCCGAAAAATTGCGCACGGCGGAGCAATTCAGCGTCGAGCCGCCGACTTATCCGAATGGCACGCACATCGCCGAGGTCGAGATCGATCCCGACACCGGCACGACGTCTATCGTAAATTACATCGTGGTCGACGATTTCGGCGCGACGCTCAATCCTTTGCTGCTCGCCGGCCAGGTGCATGGCGGGGCGGTGCAGGGCATCGGCCAGGCGTTGATGGAGAGCACCGTCTATGATCCGGCCTCCGGCCAGCTGCTAAGCGCGAGCTTCATGGACTATGCGATGCCACGCGCGGGCGACGCGCCGGACTTCGTGTTCGAGACGCGCAACGTTCCGTGCAAGACCAATCCGCTCGGCGTGAAGGGTGCGGGTGAGGCCGGAGCGATCGGATCGTGCCCGGCGGTCATGAATGCGATCGTCGATGCGCTCTGGCGCGCTCATCGCATCCGCCACGTCGATATGCCGGCGACGCCGCAGCGCATCTGGCAGGCGATCCGCTCGGCGCGCGCCTCCACCGCCGGCTAGCGCCTGTTCACGATTTCGTGATCGCGATCCCCGCTTAAGGGAGCCGGAATAACCCTTGTGAGACAGATGTTTGTCTGAGGGGAAGGGAAACAGCCAACCAGAGAGATTTGCCAATGGGACGACCTGCCGGAGCGGCTCTTGCCGTCGCATTTCTCGTGCTCGGAGTAGGCGCGGTGATCGCACAATCTGACCCGATCGCCACGCGAAAGGGGCTGATGAAAGAGAACCAGGACAACGCCGAGAT
>Ga0207697_10001814_pt1 | contig 11450 bp, 10 predicted proteins | sample KBSSwiS5withPhiX_FD_184293 | JGI IMG/M metagenome (GOLD analysis project Ga0207697, IMG submission 184293) | Switchgrass rhizosphere microbial communities from Kellogg Biological Station, Michigan, USA, with PhiX - S5 (SPAdes) (version 2) | ecosystem: Host-associated > Plants > Roots >... | reverse complement strand
CCGCGAAGCACTGCGAAAGCGATACAACACGCGCTCGCAGATTCCATCCCTCGACAGGGTGCTGATCCGTGAGTATCCCGGCTGGACGCAAGAGGTGCCGGACGTCGTCAAGGCGGAGGACATCCTGGCGCACCTCCGGGATTGGAACAACGCCGGGTCGATGCCGGAGCTCACCATGGTCATCCTGCCGAGCGACCACACGGTCGGCACGACGCCGGGCTGGTGCACGCCGCGCGCCTGCGTGGCGGACAACGACCTGGCGTTAGGCAGGATCGTCGAGGGGCTCACACATTCCCGCTTCTGGCCGACCATGGCGATCTTCGTCGTGGAGGACGACGCGCAGAACGGCGTGGACCACATCGATGGGCACCGGACGGTCGCGCTCGCGATCTCGCCGTACACGCGCCGCGGCATTGTGGACAGCACGTTCTACAGTCAGCCGAGCATGGTGAAGACCATCGAGCTCATTCTGGGCCTTCCGGCAATGAGCCTGTTCGACCTCGTCGCAACGGACATGCGCGCGAGCTTCCTCGCGCCGGGTCAGCAGCCGGATCTCGCGCCGTACACGGCGATCGAGCCCGGCGTGTCGCTCACCGAAACGAACGTGCGCGTGGGCGATATCCGCGGCCCTAACGCGGCCGAGCGACGGAAGGCCGCACTCGCCTCGGCCCGGATGCGCTTCGACATCCCCGACGCCGCACCGTCCGATCGGTTGAACCGCATTCTCTGGCACGAGGCGCGAGGCTGGCAGACGCCCTTCCCCGGCGTCAGGCAGGCGCTGTTCTTCCCGCTGTCGCGCGACCTGGCGGATGAGGAACGCGAGGAACAGGAGGAGCGCGCTACCCGCAAGCCACGTTGATTGGCTGCGGGATGACCGAAACTGATGACTACCCGGGCTCCTCCTCCGGCCAGCCGGGAGTTACCGCCATCTGATCCGTCTCGCCCGTGCGGATCCGATACACGCGCTCGACCGGCAGGACGAAAATTTTCCCGTCGCCCACATCGCCCGTGCGGGCCGAGTCGAGAATCGCGCGCACGGTCGGCTCGACGAAGTGGTCGGACACGCCGATCTCGAATCGCACCTTGTCCTGCAGCTCCATCTTCACCGTCGTGCCGCGGTACGTCTCGACGCGCTCGGTCTCACCACCGTGCCCCTGCACGCGGGACACGGTGAGCCCCCGGACCTCCGCCATGAACAGCGCCTCGAGCACCTCGTTCGCGCGCTCGGGCCTAACGATCGCGACGATCAGCTTCACGCGGGAACCTCGAGCGGCACACGCATCGATTCGTCAGTGGGCCGCGTGGCGGCCGACGCGATCGAGGGCATCACCAGCACCGCACCGTCGCCTCGCGTGTAGGCTTCCTCACCATGCTGGGTGATATCGAGGCCAACCGCCTCGTCGCGCTGACTGCTGCGAACCCGGGCAACCGCGTTCACGAGCTTGATGAGCGACACCGTCGCGAGGCCGCTGTACGCAGCCACGACGACGAGGCCGATGAACTGAATGCCGAGCTGGCGTGGATTCCCCGCAATGAGGCCGGCCGACCCGCCCCACTCGGGCCGTGCGAACACGCCGGTCAGCAGTGCGCCAGTGGCGCCGCCAACGCCATGCGCGGCGACCACGTCGAGCGAGTCATCGAGCGCCGTGCGGGTTCTCCAAAGAATAGCGAAGTAGCTGAGCGGTGCCGCGATCGCCCCGATGCCGATCGCGCCTAACGGCGATACGAAGCCGGCCGCCGGCGTGACCGCCACGAGACCGACGACGATCGCGGTCGCAACGCCCACCGCCGTCGCGCGTCCCGTGCGCGCGAGCTCGATCAGCATCCACACGACCAGCGTAGCCGCCGGCGCGAGGAACGTGTTCACGAACGCGAGCGCCGCGGCCTTGTTCGCGCCGAGCGCGCTGCCGGCGTTGAAGCCGAACCATCCGAACCACAGCAGCGCGGCGCCGAGCAGCACGTACGGCACATTGTGTGGAAGGAGCGCCTGTCTACCGTAGTCGCGGCGCGGTCGGAGCACGAGAGCCGCTGCGAGCGCGGCGGACGCCGCGTTGACGTGGACGACGGTCCCGCCGGCGTAATCGAGGACGCCCAATGAGCCGAGCCATCCGCCACCCCAGACCCAGTGCGCGGCGGGTGCGTAGACGACGACCGTCCACAGGGCGATGAACGCGAGATACGGCCCGAATCGCATCCGCTCGACAATCGCGCCGGAGATGAGCGCGGCGGTGATGATCGCGAACGTGGCCTGATAGGCCATGAACAGGAGATGTGGAATCGAGCCTTTGGCCTCGAGGCCGACGTTCTCGAGACCCAGGAATTCCAACCCGCCGACGACGCCCGTCCCTCGCCCGAACGCGAGGGAGTAGGCAAGGAGCGCCCAGGTCAGCCCGACGATTCCGAGCGATGCGACGCTCATCATCATCGTGTTGAGCGCGTTCTTGGCGCGAACCAGGCCGCCATAGAAGAACGCCAGGGCGGGCGTCATGAGCAGCACGAGCGCCGTCGATACCAGCATCCAGACGGTATCGGGGGCGCTCGGTTCGGCGGACTGCGCAATCATATGGTCGGAGGCAGGGTGTGGAATTGGACGGCCGGGGGCTAACCGGCCCGCTTCGCACACCCTATACCTGCTCGGCCGTGGCGTCAAGCGATTCGTGCGCTGCTTGCACGAGATGAACAGCAATTTGGCGTTATAACGGCTCTGCGTGGCAAAACGCCCACTGCTTTCTGCAAAACACGCAGACTTTCTCAGGCAGCACCGACCATACAAATGACCGAATTCCAGGCCTTGACGGCGAGTCGCTCCACGTCTTCGTGAAGGCCGGCCACCAGCGCGGCACGGGGGGTCATCCCACGCAGCTCCCGTCCCGGCGTCTCGAGCCAGCGCCAGACGTCGAGGTCGTCCGCGAAGATGTCGCGAACGATTGCGAGCGTGAGCTGGAGCGCCCGCACTCGGCGCCCGGTGCGAAGCAACGTCGTATCGGCCAGCGCATCGGCCGGGAGCCCGAGCGCCTCCGCAGCAGCGAACGGCGAAAGCGGGGTGGTATCGGGACCGCAGAGCCAGAGCTCCAATTCATCTCGTTCCATGGAAACCTCACTGCACCTACTGGGTGTTTCGCAGCACGGCCCACGCGCGGTCGTACACGTCGCCGGCCTTGGGGCCAGCCACGGCGACGTCTACCGCATGGCGCGGGCAGAGGGTGTGGATACCACGTTCCCACGTCTCGCGCTGGACGGCGGGCGCCCCGCACACCTCGCAGAGGGTGGCCGACAGCTCCTCGAGCGCCCACAGGAGCTCGACGAAGGGACGGGGTCCGCGGACGTCGTACCAGGAGAGTCGCCCCCATCGCGCTCGACACAGGAACGACGCTGGCGGATCCGACGCGGCAGCCGCCGCCGCAGCGACCCGGACGATCCCGACCCAACCCGGGACGGGTGAAAGCTCACCCGATCGCGCGACTCCTTCGATTGCTGGCGCTGGCCGGTCGATCTCGGAGTCCACGCGTTCTCCGTTTGATTCGGTATATGTTCGGGGAGAACAAGAATAAAGGGAACAAATGTAGCCGCAAGAACAGCCGGGGACGGGGGACCCCGTTATCTCTGCCGACTCCCATCCGTCGCCGCCGCCGATTCCTTATTCCACACAAACCGGTGGAGGAAATCGCCCATGTGATTGAACGTCCCCACCCAGTTGCTGTGGAGCATCGACTCGTGGAGATCGTCCGGGATCACCTGCAGCTCGTAATAGATCCCCCGTGCGCGCAGCAGCTGCACGAGGCCCACGGTCTGTGCGAAGTCCACGTTCCGATCATCGTCGCCATGCACGAGGAACACCGGCGACTTCCAGCTGTCGATCGCCGAGATCGCGGACGACTTGTAAGAGACCGAGGTCGTGTCGAGCGAGCTGCCGTACAGGTGCACGCCCGCGAGGTCCGCGCCCGCAACGAACAGATCCGAGTTGCGCGCCAGCGCCTGCGACGTGAGCAAGCCGCCATACGAGAGTCCCCAGATCCCGATGCGCGCCGGGTCCACGTCGGCGCGCGTCTGCAGATACTTGCCGGCGGCGAGCACGTCCTGGTACTCCGCGTTGCCGCGCGCGTTCGTGTTCTGCGCTTGTCGGAACGATCGGCCGTAGCCAATGCCGAGCCGGTAGTTCACCGACAGCACCACATAGCCCTGGCTCGCCAGCCACTGGTTCACCGCGTAGGCCCAGTGGTAGAACTGCATGTAGTGGTACCCCGGCATCATCTGGCGAGGAGGACCGCCATGCACGAAGACGATCGCCGGCCGGCGCTCGCCCGCCTTGAGATCCTTCGGGAGGAAGAGCTGGTTATGTGCCTCCACCCCGTCGGGCGACTTCACGATGACGATTTCCGGCGTCACGTGCTGGGACTTCGGGAAGTCGGCGCCTAACGTCGGGAAGATCACGCGCGCCTTGCCGCCATCCACTGGCACGAGACCCACCGACGCCGGCGTGCTGGCGTCGAAGTACAGCACCGCCAGCTGCTTGCCTGACGCGAGCGGCTGCGGAGACGTCTCGATCCCATCGCCCGTCGAGATCCGCTGCGGCGTCCCGCCTGCTGTCGGCACCGACCAGATGTGCCGCCGCTCGATGTCGCTCGCGTTCGTGCAGTAGTAGAACGTCTTGCCGTCGGCCGACACGGCGGCGGACGTCGCATCCTCGATCAGCCCGTTCGTTGTCGTGAGCAGCACCGGCTTCGCGGTGGACGCGTCAGCATCGAGCGAGTAGTAGCGCTCCCATTCGTCGTTGAGCGGTGACACCGGAACGAGGATGCGGTCGCCGGCCCATAGCAGGCGCTGGATCGCCGGGAACGTCGAGTCGTTAGGCGCGTTGTGCCACAGCTCACGCGCCGACCGCGTCGACACGTCGGCCACGAGGATCGCGAGCGTGTGCCCGCCGGCGAAGGTCGCGCGACAGAGCCCTGGGATCAGGGGTTGCGACGGAGCCGAGTCCGGGCGGGCGCGCCCGGCGCCGCCGCCAGGGCCGAACGGATTCGCCAACCCCGGGGGACACACGCTGCGTGGCGACGCACCACCCCCAGCTGGACCCGGCGGGTTACCAATGCCACCCTGCCCTTCCTGCGCCTGCTGCCCGAAGGGTGTCCCGGGGCGCCGCGTGAACGCTACCCGCTTCCCGTCCGGCGACCACACGGGTGCCCCGTCGAAATCCACGCCAGGCGCCATGTATGACATCGAGCGCGTCTTCCCGTCGTAGACCGCGATGAACGAGTGGTTTCCACGATCGCTGACGAACGCGATCTTCGACCCATCGGGCGACCATCGCGGATTGCTCTGCCGCCCCCAGGCCTTGATGAATGGCTTCTGGCCGCGGTCCATAGAATCCGGCGCCGCGGATGCGACCACGCGGCCGCGGTAGATCTGATTGTCCTTTACGTACAGGACATAGCGACCATCAGGCGAAAGCTCGGGCGCGCCACCCTCCGCCACGCGCCAGGGAGTACCGCCGCTGGTGCGAGCGGCCCAGATCTCCCGTTCGGCGCCGGACGGATCGTGCGATGGGTTCGCGATCCATCCCTGCCGATTCGGCGCCGACCCGCGAACGAACACCGCGATGGAGCCGTCGTCGGACAGTTTGACGTCCGTGAGGTCGCGCCCGTCGTCGTCCAGAAAGCGTGTGAGGCGCACCGGACGGAAGGACGGCGCGACCGCCGTGTAGACGTTCCGCATGCCGCGGTCATAGGTCATCCAGGCGATGCGGTCGGCTTTTCGCGCGGCCGTCATCTCGAGCGGCGACGCAGGGCTCAGGTACTGCGCGATCGTCGGCTTCCCGTGCGCGACGGTTCGCGCCGCGCCCTGCGCGTTGAGGCCGATGGGCGCACAGAGGAGCGTCGGGATAACGAGACATGCGAACGAGAGGCGAGGCATGAAGACTCCGGAGACGGGCGACGGGCGATTGGTGACTCGGGCGGTGCTACCATCCGCCAGTCGAACGGGCAAATAGTGCGTTAACAGTGACCGTGACAGATACGTCTCACCCAATGAGATCGATGTCGAAGGTTCAACCGGTGGAGGTCGAGTCGGCACGATGAAACGGAAGCTCTTTATTACGGCGGTGGTCTGCGCCGCAAGTGCGGTCACGGTAGGCGCGCAGCAGCCACGCGGACAGATGGGGCCCGGCCCGATGCCTGGCCCCGGCGGGATGGGCGCTTCTCGCAGCGGCGCGGTGGACGACCCCGCACAATTCCTTCTCGCACGGACAGGCGAGCTGAATCTCACCGACGCGCAGGTGACTCGCCTGGCCGCGATCGCGCGCCGGTCGGCGGAGCGTCGGCGCGCGCTCCGCGTGCAGATGGACTCCCTGCGAACCCAGCGGCCGCCGGGCGCCGCCCGGCCAGACTCGGCCGAGCGCGCGCGTATGCGTCAGCGCTTCGAGGAGATGCGGCCGGCGATGCAGCGTCTTCGCGATCAGGCCCAGGCGGACCGCCGTGATGCGATCGCGGTGCTGACGCCGGACCAGCAGGCGCGGGCATGGGAGCGCGTTGCGGCGTCGGGACGAATGCATCATGGTGGCATGGGTCGCGGCTCGAGACACGGCCACGGCATGCACGGCAACCGCATGGGTCCGCGACGCAACGACGAGCGACGAGGCACAACCCCGCAGCGCCGTCCGGATGACCAGTGACCGAGGGCGCAACAGCCTAACGGCGCCGTTCGGGATTGGCGCCGTTCGGGATTGGCGCCGTTCGGGATTGGCGCCGTTCGGAATTGGCGGGGTTTGGAATCGGCGCCGTTAGGCCGTTGCGCCGTTGGTTACTTGGACTTCGCCCAGTGCTTGGCGGTTGACCACTGTGCGGGATCAAACAGGGCCGGATCCACCGGCACGTCCACTTTCCATCCCGAGTAATCCTCCGCCTGCCGGCGCACGCCGCTCTGGAACATCTCGATCTTCGTCGCCAGCCACGCCCCGTTGCCGACGCGCTCGTAGCCGCCGAGGTGCACGTCGTACGGCGGCTGGCCGCTCGCAAACGAGACTATCATCCGCTGTAACACCTTCCGATCGGTGTCGACCCAGAACTGTGGCGACGTCGTATCGGACGCCGACGCCGCCCCGACGATCCACACCGGCTTGCCTTCCCACGTGCCAGTTCGGACGCGGGTCAGGTCCACCTTCATCTGCCCGAGCTCCTTCACCGTCTTGGCCACCGGCTGGACGTAGACGCCTTCGATGAGCGGCAGGAACTCGTTGCCTGACGCATCGGCCGATTGAAGCTTCCCGCCGCGAACGTTGAACGAGGAGTCCGCGGTGTAGATCACGCCGTTTCCGTCGGACAGCTCGCCGAAGTCGATGCGAAGCCTCGTGCCGGCGGCCGCCGTGTGGGCGAGCGTCTCGTACCACGTCTGCACGCGCTCCGTACCGTCCTGGGTGCGGCGGGTCGTCTTCTGCGTGAACGTAAGCGAGTGATACCACTTGCCCGCGTAGGCGGCGCGCATGGCCTCGAGCACGTCGGAGCCGGTGCGCGGAGTCGCGCTACCCTGCGCCGTTAGGCATGGTGTGACGCACGCAACGAGCGCGGCAGCGAGGAGCGAGGAGCGAGGCGCGAAACGAATCATGGAGGGCTCCACCGGTGGTGACGAACGAGCGAACGAGGAGCCGAAGCTTGGAGTGTGGCCGCGGACGCGTCAATCCGACCGGGACGAGCCGCTCATCGCCGGCTGCTCGGCTGGGATGCCGGCCACGCGCCGAAGCGACAGCGTGAAGACGGCGCCCTCGCCGAACACGCTTTCGACCGTGATGTCACCGCCCATGGCGCGGGCAAGATCGCGACTGATGGACAGTCCGAGCCCGGTCCCCTGCCCTTCGCGCGTAAAGGCCTGATCGACCTGGACGAACGGCTCGAAGATCGCCTCGAGCTTGCTGGCCGGAATCCCGACCCCGGTGTCCACGACGCGCACGTTCGCCGTCGCGTCGGTGCAGCGGCACTCGAGCCTAACGTTGCCGCCGGGCTCCGTGAATTTGATGGCGTTGGACAGCAGGTTGATGAGCACCTGTTGGACTTTGTCGATGTCCGCCTGGACGATCACGGACGGCGAACATTGCCGGTACTCGTATTCCAGCCCCCGCGCGCGCAACTGTGGGGCGACCAGCGAATACATCCCATCGAGGATGTCGTGGAGGCGGACCTCGATGAGATGATACTCGACGTGGCCGGCTTCGATCTTGGCGAAGTTGAGGACGTTGTTGATGAGCCCGAGCAGGTGGCGCTGGTTGCGGCGGATGCGCTCCAGGTCCTCCCGTTGGGCCTCGGTGACCGGCCCGCGGATGCCTAGCTCCAGGAGGTCGACGTAGCCACCAATGGCATTGAGTGGCGTGCGCAGCTCGTGCGACATCGCGGCGAGGAACTGCGCCTTCACGTCGTTCGCGTGCTCGGCTGCGACGCGCGCTGCGTCCGCGTCGGCACGTGCGGTGCGCTCACGCGCGAGCAGCCGTTCACGCTCGATCTCGCCGTCCTTGCGATCGGTGATGTCGAGACACGACCCGATGTAGCCGGCAAAGTCACCGGACTCGTTGATTCGCGGCGTTCCGGAGCTGAGCACCCAGCGATCGACACCGTCGTGCCGGCGAACGCGCAGCTCGACGCGGAACGGCTCGTGTGCGGCGGCGTGCGTGCGGTACGTGTTCAGGGTCCGCTCGAGGTCATCGGGATGGACTACCGACGTCCAACCGTCTCCGACCTGGTCCTCGAGTGGTCGTCCGGTGAACTCGACCCACGATCGGCTGAACCATTCCGCGCGGCCTTTGGTGTCGCCGAGCCAGATCATGACGGGAGCGGAATCCGCCATCGTGCGAAAGCGCGCTTCGCTCTCGCGGAGGGCGCGTTCGGCCTCGCGGCTCCGCAGCAACGCGCGGATCGTCGCCAGGAGCACGGGTGGCTCGACGGGGTGGGTCAGATACCCATCGGCGCCAGCGTCGAGGCCCCGCGCGCGCTCGTTGGGCGATGTGAAGCTGGCCGAGATGAGCAGCAGCGGGATGTCGGACGTCTGAGGGTCCGCTTTCATGCCACGGGCGATCTCGAACCCACTCCCGTCCGGCAAGCGCACATCGAGCACGATGAGGTCTGGACGCTCGGCCGCGAGCCGGATGGCGTCGGCGGCTGTCTCGCCTTCGATGACGCGATACCCGCCCTCCTCGAGGACGCGAGTGAGCACCCAGCGATTGGCCAGCGTATCGTCCACCACCAGTACGTCGATCACTGGCCGATCAGACATTGGACACCTCGATCGCGCGAGGGCGATCTCGATCATCGTTAGGCGCGGCGGCCGCGGGGTTCCGTTCCTCGTACAGGATGGGCAACATCAGCGTGAACACGGAGCCCCGTCCGACCTCGCTCTCGACCGTGACATCGCCGCCCAGCAGCCGTGCGAGCCGGCGCGACAGCGGGAGCCCGAGCCCGGTTCCCTTCACGCGGCGTTGCACAGGGCTTTCGACCTGCGCGAACTCCTCGAAGATTCGCTCGAAATGAGCGTCCGCGATCCCGATCCCCGAGTCGGCCACCGCAAAGCGGATCGTATCGCGGTCACCCTCCCGGGCTGACACGCGCACCTCGCCGCGGTCGGTGAACTTGAGCGCGTTCGAGATGAAATTCCGGAGGATCTGCGCGACTTTCGACTCATCGGTCTGCAACAGCGGCAGCGGCGGAACGGGCTCGAAAACGAGCGATACCGCCTCATCGGTCTCGATGGGCCGAAACACGCCGCGCAGCGCACCCCACAGGTCTTCGACCGTGAAGGCATCGACGCGAACCTCGGTCCGGCCGGCTTCGATTTTCGCGAGGTCGAGCCAGTCGTTCACGAGATCCGACAACGAGTCGGTCGAGTTCCGCATCATCTCGATCGCGCGACGGTGGCGGTCGGTGAGCGGGCCCTCGTAGCCATCGAGCAGGAGGCGCGCGACGTTCCGAACCGCATTCAGCGGCGTGCGAATCTCGTGATTGAGGTCGGAGAGGAACCGGGTCTTGAGCTCGTTGACGCGCTCGAGGTAGACGGCGCGCTCGTCGAGCTCCGCGTAAAGCGCCAGCACCCCGCGATTCGTCTCCGAGAGCTCCTGCGCGAGCCGGTCCGTCTCCGCCTGCTTCTCGCTGAGATGCGCGAGCGCGCGCACTAGCTCCTGACTCTGTGCCTGCATCTCGAGCACCGGGTCGAGGGCGCTGGACGCGGCCACGGCGCCCATGGCCGCGTTGATTGCGCCCGGCGTGACGCGCACCGTGGGGGGGAGATGCTTGCCGATCAGGATGGTGGTCCCGTCGTTAGGCGACGACGTGGCGGAGAACACGTCGGCCAGGCGCCGAGCGCCCATGATCCCGATGCCAAGCCCCGTCGACGACACGTACCGGCCATCGAGCACGTCGGCGAGCCGCGCAATTCCGGGCCCGCGGTCCTTCACCCTCGCGACGAGCATCGCCGGCGGCCCGTGGTCGATCCAGAAGTCCACGCGCCCGCCACCGGCATACTGGTGGGCGTTGCGTGCAAGCTCCGAGACGGCGGTCGCGAAGCGCGTCTGGTCCTGGGCGTCGAACTTGAACTCCGTCGCCAGCTGACGTGCGCGTTGACGCGCGAGCACCACATCGTGCTCGCGCGCCAGGTCCACCGTCAGCAGGGTAGTCGCGGTCGACATGGCTTCCGCTCCCATCACGCAGCCATCCGGGCCACCCGGATGACCACCACCAGCGAGTCATCGCGCCCACGCGAATAGTCGCGATAGAGCACACCCGCCACAACACTCGGGTCCCGAGTAGCGAGACCCGGATACCGAGTCAGATCCCACCGGCCGCTCAGTCCATCCGAGTGCATGACGAGCAGGGCGCCAGCCGGCCAGTCGTAGGCGAACTCCTGGATCTTTCGCGCCTCGTGACCGGCGATCCCCCCATAGGACACCAGGCTCTTCGTCTCACGCGGCGACACGAGCGAGGCCGAGATATTTCCGAGGCCGGAGTAGCGGACGGAGGTTCCCGTCATCTCGATGGCTGCGATTGCCAGAGCCGCGCCACGCGTCGACCGTAGCGCGGCATGCACCTGGGCGACAATCATCGCCGGTTGATCGCCGGACCGGTCCACGGCGACGTCCACGGCATGCCGCGCTTCGCGCAAGCCCTTGGCGATGAATTGTGCGGCGGTCGGCTCGTCCTCGACCAGCAGGATCCGCATGAATCCATCGATGTTACTTCTTGGACGGCTTTCCGTCGGCATCGACTTCGACCGTCAGTTTCTTGCCGGCTTTCGTCTGAACCTGCCCTTCGTACCGGGTCTTGCCATTCTCCAGGACGGATTCGAGCCTCACGATCTTGCCCCTGGCCTCAAGGGCGGCCTTGACCGCGAGGGGCGCCTCGTCGACGTCGAGTTGCTCTTCGACCACGTAGACCTTGCCGGCGGCGTCGATCATCAGGTCGCGGGTGCGGCCGTTCACGAGG
>Ga0207697_10001811_pt1 | contig 11456 bp, 7 predicted proteins | sample KBSSwiS5withPhiX_FD_184293 | JGI IMG/M metagenome (GOLD analysis project Ga0207697, IMG submission 184293) | Switchgrass rhizosphere microbial communities from Kellogg Biological Station, Michigan, USA, with PhiX - S5 (SPAdes) (version 2) | ecosystem: Host-associated > Plants > Roots >... | reverse complement strand
GGGGAAGAGCCGATCCACCGCGGGCACAACGGCGCGCGCGAAGTAGGTCTCCTGACGGATCGCCGGATCGCTCGGGTGGTCGGCGTACCAGGGGAGTTGGCTGAACGACGGGGCGACAGCGATCAGGCCATGCTGGTTGTGTAAATCGAGGCGTTGAACCTCGCGCAAGGCTCGGCGGTCTCGACCAACACGGACGTAACCGGCACGTTCCGCTTCCCCGCGCTCGCTCCGGGTTACTACGACGTCACAGCGTCCGTGCCCGGGTTCACTGCCGTCAAATTCGAGCGTGTGGAAGTCCTGCTCGGACAGATCAAGCGGCTCTCGTTCGTGCTCGAGATTGCAGCGGTCGCCGAAACGGTCCGCGTGTCGGCGTCGTCACCGCTCGTGGACGTTCGACAGAGCGCTCGAGGGTTCAGCATCCGGCAGGACACGATCGACTTGATGCCGAAAGGTCGCGACTTCACCAGCCTCGTGACGCAGGCACCAAGCGCCAACTTCGAGCCCAAGCTCGGGGGGATCTCCATCGATGGGTCGAGCGCGTCCGAGAACCGGTTCATCATTGACGGCGTCGAGACGACCGACCTGGTCAACGGGTTGTCGGGGAAGAGACTCCTGCCGGAGTTCGTCGACGAGATCCAGTTGAAGACCAGCGGGTACACCGCCGAGTACGGCGGCTCCACCGGTGGCGTGATCAACGTGGTCACGCGTAGCGGCGCCAACGAGTGGCACGGCGACGCCCGCCTCAGTTTCCAGGGCGACGCGCTCGAGGGTGGACCACGACGCACCCTGCGAAAGGTGCCCGCCGACTCCAGCCGCGCCGAATACATCACCTACCCCGAGGACAGCTACACCCGGGCGGAGCCCGGCTTCGCGATTGGTGGCCCGATCAAGCGCGATCGCGCCTGGCTGTTTGCCGCCTACCAGCCGGCCCTCACGCACACGGCACGGACGGTCACCTTCACGTTCGACAAGTCCACCGCGACCAAGTCGTCGGACGTGACGGAGCACTACTTCAGCGCGAACCAGACCGCGCAGTTGAGCGACGGGCTCCGCACGCGCGTGGCCTTCAACTGGAGCCCGTCACGGCAGGACGGATTCCTGCCGGCGCTCGACGGCTCCACGTACCCGAAGGGCAACTTCGATGTCATCGACAAGCGGCAGAACTACACGCTCTCGGGCAGCGCCGACTGGGTGGCCACGCCGAAGCTGTACGTCGGCGCCCGTGCCGGGTACTATCTCACCAACCACACGAACGCCAACGTCACCGAGGCGCCGCTCTATGTGTTCCAGAGCGACAACCATGACTTCCTCGATGTGCCGCCCGACCTTCAACAGGACTTCGGGTTCCGCACCGATCTGACCAACGACGTGAGCAAGGTCGATCGCCTGTCGCGTGTCAACGCGCAGGTGGATGGCACCTACTACGGGAGCTTCGCCGGACGGCACATGTTGAAAGCCGGCGTCCAGCTCGATCGGCGGGCCAACGACGTCGACAAGGGCGCCAGCGCCAACGTGGTCAATATCTTCTGGGACAGGAGCTTTCAGGGACAGCGCGGCCGCTACGGCAATTACCGCGTGCAGAGCAACCCGATCGACCCGAAACGCGGCATCGTCACCACCGGCACCGTCAGCGACACGACGGTCGGTCTGTTCGTGCAGGACGCCTGGACCGTCCACGATCGCCTGACCGTCAACGCCGGCCTTCGCACCGAGAACGAGACGGTCCCGTTCTACAACCCGACGGCCGCCGCCGGACTCGCTCCCATCCACTTCTCGTTCGGTGACAAGCTCGCACCGCGGGTCGGCGCGGCGTGGGACGTCGCGGGCGACGGCCGATGGAAGGTGCACGGCAGCTGGGGCGTCTTCTACGACATCTTCAAGCTCACGCTGCCCCAGTCGGGGTTCGGAGGGCTCAAGTTCACTCGCTACATCTACACGCTGGATACGTACGACTGGCCAAGCCTCGTAAGCAGACCCGGCTGTCCGCCCGCCTGTCCTGGCCGTCTGATCATCCCGCCGGTCGGCTACGAGGGCATCTTCGACAACATTGATCCGGCGCTCGACCCGATGCGGTTGCAGGAGGCGACGGTCGGCGTCGAACACCAGCTCTCGCCGCACGTGTCCATCGCCGCGCGCTACGTCCACAAGCAACTCGATCGCGCCATCGACGACACGGGCTTCCTGCAGCCGGACGGCAGCGAAGGGTACGTCATCGCCAACCCCGGTGAAGGACTCACGGAACTGGCGTTCACCAACCCGGTCACGGCCCTGCCGAAGGCCAAGCGCAACTACGACAGCGTCGAGCTCGCAATCGAGAAGCGGTTTGCCGACAACTGGTATCTACGGAGCAGCTATCTCTGGAGCCGCCTGTATGGCAACTACACGGGCCTGTCACAGTCAGACGAGAACGGCCGCACAGCACCGAACGTCGGCCGTGCCTATGACTATCCGATGATGATGTTCCAGGATGGAGGGCAACCGGCGTTCGGTCCGCTGCCGACCGATCGGCCCAGCCAGTTCAAGACCCAGCTCATCTATCAGTTCAACTTTGGCACGAGCATCGGAGTGAACCAGTACCTCGCGAGCGGCTTGCCGGTGAGCCGCGAAATCGGGATCTTCCCGACCAGCAACTACCCTGTGCAGTATCTGGGACGCGGTAGCGATGGCCGCACGCCGACCTACTCGCAGACGGACCTGCTCATTCAGCAGAACGTCCACCTCGGTGGCACGAAAGCGTTCCAGGTCTACTTGAACGTCCTCAACCTGTTCAACCAGGACACGGTGGTCAACCGCTTCGTGACCTATCAGAAGGTCAACGGCGTGAAACCCGACGAGAACCTGTTCTACACCGGCCAGCAGACGCTGGCGGGCCTGATCACGTCGCAGAACATCGTGAAGGATCCCCGCTTCCTGATGGACAATGGGTATCAACTCCCGATCGCGGCGCGCGTCGGCGTCAAGTTCCTGTTCTAAGACCGGAACGCGACTCTATCGTGAACGTCTACCCCGCGGGCTTCCGCCCGCGGGGTTTTTTTATGGCCTCGCGACTGCCGACGGTCACCAGGCGCGCGGTGCGCGGTCAATCCTTGTTCCAGTGTGTGAGGCCGCAGTGCCATCGCTGCGTAGTCCCGCCTCAACCCGAGCGGGCACGGCGCTCTCGTCCCACGAAGGCTCGAATAGGTTGCCGCCGGCAGGATGACGGAACCCGAGAAGGGAACGAAGAAGGCTCCGCCACCGATGTCTCAGGGACTGAAGCGAGTCGAGGACGCGGCGGATCTAGCGCGCACGGACCGGCGCCAATTGCGTCAGGAGTGCGTCGAGGTCTGAGGCCGTGAACGGCTTCGCCAGCACCGCGGCGTGGTCGAGACCCTCCGGGACGCCCTGCAGCGAGGCAAGGTCGCCGGTGATGAAGATGAACCCGACCGCCAGACCGGGGAAGGCGGTTTGGACCTGGCGGGCCAGCGCCACGCCGCCCCCGCCCGGCATGCGGACATCGGCAATCATCAGCCCGGGCTCGAACGTCTGCACGAGCGAGAACGCTTCGTCGACGGTCTTCGCTTCCGCCACCTCATAACCGCGCCGCGCCAGCAACCGCCCCAGCAGCCGCCGGATCGGCTCTTCATCGTCGACCACCAGGACCCGCGTCGGCGCGTCGCCGGTGTTCGACGCGCGCGGCGGCAGGCTCTGGGCGACAACATGCGCCGGCAGGGTCAGCCGGAAACAGGCGCCGACGTTGCTCTCCCGCGCCTCCAGCGATCCGCCGTGCGCGGCAGCAATACCGTGTGAAATCGACAGGCCGAGCCCGGTCCCCTCGCCCACTTCCTTGGTCGTGAAGAACGGCTCGAAGATGCGCCCGCGCAGTTCCGGGCTGATCCCGGGACCATCGTCCAGAACCTCCAGGACCTGCTGGCCCGCCGCGTGGATCGTCCGCACGACGATGCTGCCGGCTCGGGACGGCGATTCGAGCGCCTGCTCAGCGTTCATCAGCAGGTTCAAGACAATCTGCTGGATCCCCTCACGGTCCACCAGCACCGGCAGCGGCTCGCTGGCGCACTGCACCCGCAGCGTGATGTTCTGCTGCCGGAGGTGATACGCCCGCAACTCGGCCGTCTGCTTGACGATCTGATTGAGGTCGGCCACGGTGCGATCGGGCGGGCTGCGCCGGACGAACGACAGCAGGTTGCGGACGATGTGCCCCGCCCGGCCCGCCTCGCGCCGCACGATTTCGAGATCCCGGCGCATCATTGCCGGATCGTTGTGGTCGTCGATCAGCAATTCGACACACCCGACGATCGCCTGGAGCGGATTGTTGATTTCGTGGGCCACGCCGGCCACCAGCTCGCCAACCGCCGACAGTCGCTCGCTGTGAACCAGTTGGTCGCGAAGCCGCAGCTCGTCGGTGACGTCGCGCTCGACCGACACATGATGCGTAATCTCGCCGCGCTGGTTCTTGAGCGCCACGACGGTGCTCGAGGCGGTGAAGGAGGATCCGTCACGACGGCGCCGGCGTAGCGTGCCGCGCCAGATGCCGTGCGCCCGGAGCTCCGCCGGGATTTCGTCGCTGAGCGTCAGAAACTCCGGCGCGAGCGGCTGCGGGAAGCGGAACAACGAGAGCTCGCGGCGCGTGAAGCCGACCGCCTTGAGGAACGCGTCGTTAGCGTGCTCCACCGAGCCGTCGGCCCGGGCAATGAGGATCAGGTCGCCGGTCTGCTCGGTGGCGGCGCCGAGGAGTCGCGCCAGGGAGTCGGCCCGCTGCAGCTGGCCGCGCTGGACGACGAGCCGCAGCGTCAGGAGGCCCAGGCCGCCGACCGTCGCCATGCCGGTCAGAAGCGCGCGGAACGAGGTGCCCTGAGGATCGCTCGCCCGCAGCGGCAGGGCGGCGTAGCCGACAATCGGAATGAGCAGCACCGGCATCGCCGAGAGCAGGGCGAACGTCACGGCGGACGTGCGCTCGTCGACCACATCGGTCTCGGGCGATGCCGGCGCCGCCTGAATCGCCCACACATAACTCAGGAACGGGACAATCCAGGCAGCGTCGTAGAACGAGCCCACGTGATACGTGTGATCGGCAATGGCCTGATTGGTGAGAATCCGCAGGAATGCCCCGGCCGTCGTGCCGATCGCCAGACGGCGATAGGTCCGTCCCCAATCGGTCTTGCGGGCCACGATTGCGATCGCCCACATCGTCCCCGCCAGCGTGAAGCGGAAGACCTCGACGCTCGTCAGCAGGGCCGAGTTGCCCAGGCGCTCGTGATTGAGATCGGGCACCAGCACGAAGTACGCGTATGCGAACACGGTGAGCAGGCCGTAGCTGGCGATGTCTACGCTGACCGCGGCGGTGGCGTACTGGCGGATGCCGCGATGAGGGCGCGCCACCACCGCGAGGAGCGGCGCCGCACCGCCGGTCAGGGCGAAGATGGTATGCCACTCGACCCAGTGGTTGCCCTGACCGTTCGCTTCGGCGATGGCCCACCCGACATGCCCCAGCAACCAGACGCACATTCCGGCAGCGAACGTGTCCCAGAACAGCCGCTGACAGCCTGACCATTGATCCCGTCGGCGGCGGATCGCGACCACGACGAGGGCTGCGGCGCACACGATCGCCGCGTTGCCGAACAGCGATCGGGCTGTCCCGGTCGGGTTCAGCGTCGCCGCGGCCGCGGCGTAACACAAAAGGAATCCGAGCCCGAGTTTCAAGTGGCTCAAATCAATTAGGGAGGCGCTTACTCTAGCACGACTCAGATAGAGACGGCACTATGTTGCGTATAGCGCAATGACGGCCGGCGCAACTACAGATGTTCCTGGCGAGACGGAACCGGGCCCCTGCGCGGCCGGGTCGATGCCAGAACGCCACTCACAGTATGAGCTTGCGCCCGGATGAAAGAGTGGCCCCGAGCCCCGTCAGCCCGCGGCCGGCGCGCTCACCGCGCGTTGACGTGCTGCAGGTAGTCCCCAGACGCGATGCGGGGCGCCTGGCCGAGGGGGGCGTTGTAGAAGTAGACGGAAGCGACCGCGCGAGTCCCGTCGGCGAGCGTCACCTCGGTCAGCTCCCGCGTATAGAGCGATTGATCGGGCTGGCCGGGGCGGAACCCCTCGATGTCGTCGAGCGCCGGCAGGATCGCCTCCGGCTCGGACATCTCGTAGACTTCGCCGCGGACTTCGCCGCCGGGATCCGGCACCGCTGCCGGGTACAACCCGAGGTCGAAGAGCGCCGCGCGCATCGTCCCATGCCCTCGGAACGTCAACTTGGCGTCGATGCCGGCGCGCTGGCGCCGCGCGAATCCCGCCATGAGCGTGCCGTAGAAGAAGACGAGATCGGGCACGGGAGTGTTGTGAGCCTACACGCGGGTGCCGGGCGGCGCAAGCACCGCTGGCGTCGAGTCGTTCGTACGTGCGAATGCCGGCGGTGGCCGCCGGCATTCAGGGTCCGATCACGAGGGACGCGCGGTCGTCAGTGATACATGACCTTCGGGGCGGCCGTCTGCGCGTGAGACACGGCCATGTCGATCAGCTCCGCGGGCACCACGAAGGAGAGCGAGACAGTTTTCCCGGTGCCGGTCAGCTCCAGGGACTGCGCCGCGGCGGCGAGCCGCGGGTCGTTCTGCGCCTGGAGGCGTCCGAGGGCGAGGACGCCGCGAACCACGTCGCGCAGATTCTCAGCGGACTGATCGTCGCGCGCCTCGGCGCGGATGGTGCCTGACACGCCGCCGTCGACATGCGCGGCAGCGGCGAACCACTTGACCGAGCCGAGCTGGCTCGCAACCGGCGCCGGCAGCTGGGCGTGGCTCGTCAGGACGTCGAGGCGACCGACCGCCCACGCGTTGTTCGAACGCTCGATGTCGTTCACAAGCTCTGTTATTTCGTCGTTGCTGTTGAGACTCTGGGCCTGCGATTGCGCGTCGATGGCGTGCTTGACGGTAGCGCTTTCGCCGAAGGCGATGAGGGTCGCGCTGGCGCCGCCCGGGACGGCGCGTTCGAGGAACGCGATCGTCATGCTCGGGTGGATTGGCTTGAGGGTTTGGGTGCCGTCCGGAGCGGGGAGCTCGGCGTTGTGAGTGACGGAAACCAAGTGCTTGCCGCCGTACTCTTCGACTGTGCCGCCATGCTCGAGGGCCAGCCCTTCGAGCTTGATCATGTCGAAGCGTCCGCGGGCCACGACCAGACCCGACTTGTCGCCAATCGTGCCCGTAATGCCCGGGACCATGGCGGCGACCACGTAGTCGATGTCGTGCTCGATATCGATGCCCGTCTGGGTCTGGAACTCGGCCTGGCCTTCGCTTGGGACCGGGATCGCCAGCTTCAGCCGTTGCCGGAGCTCCGAATCCATGATCGCCCGGACATCGGCATACGCCACGACCGCTGCGTCGGATGGCACGAACGCCAGCTCGGCCCTTAAGGTTGACGCAAACAACGGCTGAACGCCGCCGCCGCGATACGCCACCAAGCCGGTGATCAGGCCTGCCACCACCACCGCGCCGGAACTTGCCATGAAATACCGGGTTCTATTGGTCATGCGCGTTGCCCTCTGGCGAGTATAACGGTCAGGGCCGATCCAAAGTTCCACAATTTTACAGCTAACCGCCGTCAAACGAACGAGTTGCCGTCGATTTCTGGGACGAGCGCCAGCTCGGCTCCACTCGCCCTACTGCTCCAGCACGTATTCACGCCGCTCGACGGTCCACGTCGACCACGCCACGAACACCACGAAGACGATCAAGAGTCCGGCCAGACTACCCGCGAGCGACGGGCTCTCCCGGAAAATTCCCTGGACCATGCTCAGGATGCTGTCGTTCGGCATGGCGTGCGGCACCAGCCCCTGCAGGTAATAGGCGACCGTGAACCGCTTGAGGTAGCCCGGAAAGGCGAGCGCCGCCTGTTCCCAGCCGAGGATGAAGATCAGCCCGATCAGCAGTGGCCTCTTGAACCGGGCCCCCACGAACGCGAACAACGCGCCGTACGTCGCCAGCCCGAGCGTCAGAAGAGCGAGATCCTTGATGAGATCGATGAACGAGCCACCCAGGCTGCCCTTCATCGGGACGACGAGCAGGTAGACCAGCACGATGGAAGGCAGCACGACCGACACCGTGCAGACGAGATACGCCAGGTACTTGCCGAACAACACCGCCCCGCGCCTGATCGGCCGCGTGAACAGGTAGGTGATGGTCTTGTCCTCGATTTCGTCGGCCATCAAGGCCGAGCCGTAGAAGACCCCCAGGATCGGGACCGCGAAGCGCAGGTAGAAGATCCAGATCATCAGGCCGAAAATCGACGGGCCGGTCATCCGGATGGTCGTCCGGCCGGTGTTCATGTCGTTGAAGACCGGCGCCCCGAGGCCGACGAGCACCCGCAGCAGCAGGGCGATGAAGATCGGCGCCCCGACCACCAGCCCCATGAAGATGGTGCGCCGCGACCAGAGCATCTCCCCCACCGACAAGTCGAAGACCCGCAGGCTCGAGGTGAGGAATCCCGGGGCAGGCGGCAGGGGCCGGGCGGCAGTGGGCTGGGTCATGGGCTCGGGTCCGGGGTCACTTGACCAGGTACTGGAAGACGGCCTGAAGGTTGTCATCCGGCGACGTCACCTCGTCTATCGCGCCGTAGGCGCCGCTCGCGGCCAGCTCGGTCAGGCGCGCGTAGAACGCATCCGGCTTGCCGGTCTCGACCACCACCGCGCCCGCCTCGAACTTCAGGCTGCGCACATCGTCGTGCGCCAGGAACTCGCGGGCCAGGCGGCGCGGGTCGTCGGCGCGCACGAATACGGTGTGCGGATGCTCGTCGATGAGGTCCCGGATCGCATGGACGTCCCCTTCCGCCAGAATCCGGCCGTTGTTGATCAGCAGGATGTTGGCGGTCATCGACTCGATTTCGTGCAGGATGTGGCTCGAGACGATGATGCTCTTGCCGGCCCGGGCCCACTCGCGAATCAGCCGGATGCTCTTTCGCCGGGCGAGCGGATCCATGCCCGACAGCGGCTCGTCGAGGATGAGCAGGTCGGGATCGTGGACGATCGCCTGCGCCAGCTTCACCCGCTGCCGCATGCCCTTGCTGTAGGCGCCGATCTTCTTGTTCGCCGCGTCCATCAACTCGACGATCGTCAGGGCGCGAATGGCGGCGGCGTTGGCCTCGGCGTCGCTGAGGCCGTTCAAGCGGACCAGCGCGGTGACCCACTCCAGCCCGGTCATCCGCTCGTAGAACGCGTCCTGCTCGGGGCAGAAGCCGATCTGGAAGTACAGATGGGGGTTGCCCCAGATCGGCTCGCCGAGGACCTTCACGACCCCCTTGCTGGGGCGCAGCTGACCCGTGATCAACTTCATGAAGGTGGACTTGCCGGCGCCGTTCGGCCCCAGCAGCCCGGTAATCCCTGGCGGCACGTTGACCGACACGTCGTTGAGACCGATGACCTGCCCGTACCACTTCGAGACCTTGTCCGCGGTGACGATCGGCAGACCCGCGGCGCGCGGAGCTGGGACGGACGGTTCGGCAATCGCGCTCGGCTCGACCGGGAGGGGCCCCCTCATGTCACCACCTCCACGCCCCGCACGCGCCGCTCGAGGACGGACAAGGCCAGCGCGATCAACCCGATGACGACCGTCAGCGATACCTGCCACGGCGTCGCATAGCGCGGCGTCAACCTGAAGATCACGTCGACGACCTGATTGAGATTCGCCCCCACCGAGAGCCACGACAAAGACGAGTCGCCGGTGACGGCGTACATCACGTTGTAGACGGCAAAGGTGAAGAAGATGAAGCCGGCGTAGAGAATCCCGACGTACCGACTGCTCTTCGACAGCGACGAGAGCGCCAGCATCGTGAACGTCGCGAGCAGCGCCTCGAGGAAGCAGGCGACCGTGATCGCCGGAAAGAGGAACAGGTTGGCGCGGAGGAAGTCGAAGCTGCCCTTGAACGCGACCTGCAGGAACAACAGGAGCAGCGCCGGGACCCAGGTCACCAGCAGGAGGAAGACAAACAGGACCGCCGCCTTGCCGGCGATGTATTCCGTCCGCATCAGCGGCTTGGACAGATAGATCTGCAGCGCATTGGCGCGCCGATCGTTCGCGATCAGTCCGGCGCCGACGTAGATCGTCACGATGAAGACGAAGAAGTCCTGCTGGCTGAGGAAGTCGCGGAACGTCTGGGCTGTGACCCCGAGGACCGAGGCCACCTGGGCGTAGTTGGCGGAGGCGTAAATCTGCACCGCGCGGGCGATGAACGGGCCCCAGGCGAACAACAGGACGCCGAGGAAGGCCCGCTTCCGGAGCATGCTCCGGACGCCTGCCGTGGCGATGACCTGCCAAGCCCCGCCCGGCCGCGCCTTGCCGCCGCCGTAGCGGCGGTAACTCTGGTCGTGGATCGGCATGCTAGTGTCCGGCCGGGGTCGCCGCCGCGGCCGCAGCCAAGCCGCCTCCGCTCTCTGACTCCTCACCGAGCGCCTTCGCGAAGACGTCCTCCAGCGTCGGAACGCTCGGCTTCAAATGACGCACCTGTACGCCGCAGGCCGCCGCCTGGGCGAAGATCGTCTGCTGGTCTCCGGCGCCGCCTGACGCTTCGGCCAGCCCGATCGGCACGAAGACCCGCATCACGTCCTCGTCGGTGCCGTGGGGATCCATGCCGGCGCGCCGCAACGCGTCAAGGAAGCGCGGCAGGTCACCTTTGATGCGGAGCTCGTACACCCGCCCCGCCGGCCCTTTGAGCTTGTCGATCGGCCCCTGGGCCGCGATCTGCCCCTTGTCCATCACCACGACGTGATCGCAGGTGAACTCGACGTCCGGCAGGAGGTGTGACGAGAGGATCAGGCTGACGTTCTTGTTGTGCCCGAGGTCGTGAATGAGCTCCAGCATCTCCTCGCGTCCCTTCGGGTCCATGCCGTTGGTCGGCTCGTCGAGAAAGAGGAGATCGGGATCGTGGACCAGCGCCTGGGCCAGCTTGATGCGCTGCTTCATCCCGGTCGAATAGGTGTCGATGTTGCGATAGCGGGCCTCGCCGAGACCGACGTAGTGAAGGACCTCGTGGGCCCGCTGCATCGAGTCGACCTCCGGGAGCCCGGCCAGCTGCCCGCAGTAGGCCACGAAGGACACCGCGTTCATGCCCGGAATATGACCGTCGGATTCCGGCATGTAGCCGAGGCTGGCGCGGATCTCGAGGGGACGTTGCGCCACGTCCAGGCCGAGGACGGTCATCCGCCCCTGCGTCGGCTTGATGAAGCCAAGCAGCGCCTTGAGCATCGTGCTCTTGCCGGCGCCGTTCGGACCGAGGAGGCCCACCGCGCCGCGTTCGAAGCGGGCGCTCACCCCGTTCAGCGCCCGATTGTTGCCGTAGATGACCGTCACGTCGTTCAGCTGGACCACGGGATCGGTGCCGGCGGGCGGCTTGGCTGGGGCGGCGGTCGCGTCCGTCTGGTTGGGAGTCAAGCGCTCTGGGAGATACGGAATCAGGAGGCCGGGAGTTCGCTCGGCGGGCTG
>Ga0207697_10001803_pt1 | contig 11474 bp, 6 predicted proteins | sample KBSSwiS5withPhiX_FD_184293 | JGI IMG/M metagenome (GOLD analysis project Ga0207697, IMG submission 184293) | Switchgrass rhizosphere microbial communities from Kellogg Biological Station, Michigan, USA, with PhiX - S5 (SPAdes) (version 2) | ecosystem: Host-associated > Plants > Roots >... | reverse complement strand
GCGAAGAGATCCTGAAGGTCGGTTTCCGTCGTATTGAACGAAAGATTCCCAACGTATAACTTGGTACCCATTTGAGTTTATTCTGGAAAACGCGGCCAGGTCACTGTTCCCGGTTATCGGATTTCAAACTGCCACTGAATAAACTCAACTGACAATTCACCAACTGCCCGAGCGCTGTTTTCTTTGCCGCCTTAGTAGGAGCTTTTCCGCTTAAACGCAACAACAAAGAGAAAGGTCTACAGTTCTAAATACCATAATGAAGTCCGAAGAGCAGAATCCCCGGCGCGTCGCCATCGTTGCTGACGGCATCGTCAGCCCCCTCGGATTCGGGTTAACAGAGACGCTTCAGTCCCTTCAGCAGGGACGCGACTGTGTCACGCCGGTCAGCACTTTTTCGGTGGAAAAAACACGGTGCAAGACTGCCGCCCAGATTGATGATGGACGATTGTTGAGCAACGCAAATCGGCGCCGGCGGGAGCGCCGTTTACATCGCGCTTCTTACATGGTCATGACGGCATTGGCTGAACTTCTTGAACACGCGCCGGACTTCGACCCTGAAATCGCCATCGTCGGTACCACCAGCGGGGGTATGAGCTTCGGGGAGAATTTTTATCGCACCCTGGGAAATGGTGGCGCTTGTTCCGCAGCCTTGATCGCAAATTATCCGCCGCAAAAACAGATCGTCGATGCCATGGAAAAATTTGGGATCAACGTGCCCGCCCAAGTGATCGCGAACGCCTGCGCCTCTGGCACAAACGCAATTGGTCATGCTTTCAACGCGATTCGAATCGGCCGCTACCAACGCATTCTGGCGGGCGGTTATGACGCATTGTCCGAGCTCGTCTTTGTTGGTTTCGATTCTTTACAAGCGGCGACGCCGGAAAAATGTCGACCCTTCGATTCGAATCGCTCCGGCATGGTATTAGGCGAAGGCGCGGCTTTGTTCGCGCTTGAAGAATTCGAGTCCGCGCGCAGGCGTGGCGCGGAAATTCTTGGCGAGATACTTGGCTACGGAATTTCTACCGATAACCATCATTTGACGCAGCCGAATCCCGACGGGAGCGGACCGCGTCGCGCCATGGAACAAGCGCTGGCCCAGGCGGAGCTTAAGCCAAAACAGGTCGGTTACATTAATGCACACGGCACGGCCACCGTGCTCAACGACACGGCTGAGGGGAAAGCGATCATAGAATTGTTCGGCGAGGTACCGGTGAGCTCAACGAAAAGTATGATGGGTCATTCGCTCGGCGCGGCGGGAGCGATCGAAGCCGTTGTCAGTCTGCTGGCGCTGCAACATCAATTTTTGCCGCCAAATATCAATTTCCGGGAAGCCGAGCTATCTCTGAACATTGTGGCGAACCAACCGCGCGACGCGCAATTTGATTGCGCAGTTTCCAATTCATTTGGTTTCGGCGGCACCAACGCAACGATTGTTCTTCGCAAGCTCGCGCGATGAGTTTGAGCATCGCCGGCATGAGTTGGATCACCCCGCTCGGAAGCGGCGTGGCTGATGTTTGGAAACGGTTGGTCGCGGGCGAAGCCGCGCCGGTTGAAACCTTGGAGAACGAACAGAACGGCGCGCGCTATCTCGTCCGCCGTGTTCCAGCCACCCTGACGGCCCATCTTCCGCCGCATCCGCGATTGCGCCGGGCCAGCGCAATCTCAAGGTTCGCGGCGGCGGCCGGACTCGCCGCGCTGGCGGAAGCAAAGACGCCGCCATCTCTCGATCGCGTTGCGCTTGTTTTCGCCATTTCCAACGGCGGCGTCATCTATACGCGACGGTTTTATGCGGATATCGTGAAGTCCGGGGCGCAATCTGCCAGCCCGATGCTATTTCCCGAAACGGTCTTTAATGCGCCCGCCAGTCATCTAGCCGCGATCCTTGGAATCAGCGGTGCCTCTTATACCGTTGTCGGGGATGGTGCCGTCGGCATCCTTGCACTCAAGCTGGCGGAAGACCTGATTGCGTCGAGTGATCTGGACGCCTGCCTTGTTGTCGCAGCCGAGGAAATCGATCCGCTCGTCTGCGAAGCTTACCGGCAATGGCGCTTCCTGCGGGATCCCAAGAAACCGGAAACGGGGCGCGGCATGATCATGAGCGAAGGCGCGGGAGCGGTCTTGCTGGAGCGGTCTGATGGCGGGAGTGAGATCGACCAGATTGTTCCCGGCGCAAATTTCTTCCGGCGTTCCGAAGCTTCGGCGCGACTAGGTAGCGTGGTCGCCCGTCTCGAGAACGAAATCGGATTCGGCATCGGCAGTGCGAACGGCACATTCATCGATCGAGCCGAGCGCGCGGCCGTGGGAGACGAATTGCCACTTTATTCACCAAAAATCGCGCTCGGTGAAAGCGTGGGTGCTTCCGTCTTCTGGCAACTCATCACGGCCGCAAAAGCCTTGGAAACTGGAACGCTGCCAGGGTCGTCGAAGCCACCCGTCAATTCGCACGCATTGGTGCTCGCTTGTGGTCTCAACCAACAGACTGGGGGGGTGACTCTGCGCGGACGTGATCGCTCTGCTTTTCCGGGGAGCGCGTAAACGCCAGTCCGGACCTTTTCGCCTTTGCAACACTTTCGCCCTGCGATACCTTTCGAGCGCGCCATGCGAACGCGGGCAGCGGTCTTTTTCCTTCTTCTTTTTGCGGCTGCTCATAGCAGCACCGCCGCTGATTTCGAGACGCCAAAAAACCAACCGATAGAGATCACTTCCAGCGGCGAAACCCGCTACGAGAATGGTATCGCGATCGCCCAGGATAACGTCGCGATTCACTGTGGCGATGCCGACATTTACGCTGACTCAGCGCGCTATGACTCGAAGCGGCATGAAGTTACAGCTGACGGTCATGTGCGAATCTATCGGGAAGACAAGCTCTTTCTCGCCGAGCACGGAACCTACAATCTCGATACCAAGGAGATTCACGCTGACACCCTTCAAACTTCTTCGGAGCCCTATTTTGTGAAGGCCCAAAAACTTGTGAATTTTTCCGACGGACGCTCCATCGTCGAGAACGGCGATTTCACGACTGATGATTCGATCAATCCCGATTTTCATTTTCACGCTCACAAAGTTCGGATTTACGAAAATGATCGAGTCGTTTTCCAGAATGTGACTTTTTATATTGGGAAAGTTCCTGTTTTTTGGTGGCCATATCTTTATCAATCATTAAACGACGCCTTTAGCTTTAGCATCTCGCCCGCTTATCTCAGCACTTGGGGACCGTCATTGTTGGGTTCAGTGACATTTCCGATCGCCGAGAAAATTAAGGGGACAGTCCACCTGGATTATCGGGCGCGGCGTGGAGAGGCCATCGGCTTCGACTCCGAGGCAAACTACGGCAAGGACGAGAGCAGTTATCTCCGGCTCAAAACCTATTTCATCAACGATCAAAACCCGGACATAAATCAAACTTCGGTGCCGCGCGGGCCCATTGGAAGCGCCCGTTACCGCGTAAGTGTGGAAGACCGGACGAATTTCACGAGCGACATCTATGGCATCGTTAACATCACCAAATTAAGCGATGCTTTCGTCATGGAGGATTTCTACCAGTCCGAATTCCGCATCAATCCAGTGCCGGACAACGTCGTGGCGATAACTAAAACGGATCCCATCTATACCCTGACCACGATCGCGCGTTTTCAAGCTAACGAGTTCTTCCAGCAAACCGAGCGTCTTCCCGAAGTAGTGCTGGACGTCGTCCGGACTCCCATTTTTGGAAGTCCAATCTTTTACCAGGGCGAAAGCGGGATTGCGGACCTGCATCGCAACTTCGCGAGCGGTTCGGGCTTCGACGACTACGAAAGCTGGCGGGTCGATACTTTTCACCAATTCCTTTACCCAAACACTTATTTTGGCTGGTTGAGCATCGTCCCACGTGCCGGGTTTCGCGCGACCTACTACAGTGAGACGCGCGATGTCGGGAAAACGCTTTTCACTCCGAGTAGCGATCCGCTGATCCCAGACTTTATTGTGCCGGATAATACACCGCTTCACCTCGATGGCGACAAAACTCGCACTGTTTTCAACGCTGGAGTGGAAGCATCGTTCAAAATTTCGCGTGCCTGGGAGGAGGTCCAGAGCAGCGCGCTTGGTCTGGATGGGTTGCGCCACGTTATTCAGCCGTTCACCAATTTTTCATGGGTTTCCAATTCCGGCGTTGATCCGGCGGCGATTTTACAATTCGATCGCGTCGAACCAACCACGAAATTACGCCCAATCGATTTTCCGGAGTTCACCACCATCGATTCGATTGATCAATGGACGATTTGGCGGCTCGGGGTCCGCAACCGGCTGGAGACTCGGCGCGACGACACGAACGTTACCTGGTTCGAACTCGACACCTATTTCGACGTCAACTTCGAGAATCCTTATGATCGCACTCCTTATTCGAATCTTTTCAACAACATTCGTTTTACTCCGCTACCATGGGCCTCGCTCGCCATTGATTCCCAAGTGCCCGCGTTTGATAAAGGATTTACCGAAGTCAATACGACCATATCGTTCCAGCCGATGGCGAACCTGCAGCTCAACGTTGGGCACCGCTACCTAAACAACAATCCATTTTTCGTTAACAGCAGTTTGTTTACTTTCGGCGGATATTACCGGATTAACGAGAACTGGGGGTTCGCGGTATCGGAGCAATACGAGGCGACGACCGGGTTGCTTGAAATACAGCGTTATGCCATCTATCGCGATCTCTCCAGTTGGGTCGCTTCTTTCGGCGCGGTCGTGCGCGACAATAACGGGGTAAAACAGTATGGTGTTCTCTTAACTTTTACCTTGAAAGCGTTTCCGAAACTCGGGTTCGACCTCAATTTCGATCCGGGCGGCGCGGGACAATAATTGATCGCGCAAAGGTCGAATTCGGGTAGCATTCCCGCCACTTCGTTGGGATAACCTGAAATGGATCTATCGATTATCGGTTCAGGATACGTCGGTCTCGTCACCGGGGCCTGCTTTGCTGATGTTGGCCACAACGTGACCTGCGTCGACAACGATGCGCGCAAAATTGAAGTATTACGCGCCGGCCGAGTGCCGATCTACGAACCTGGTTTGGAAGAACTGATTCACCGCAACGTCGCCGCCCACCGGCTGCGCTTCAGCGGTAGTATTAAAGAAGGCGTCGATAACTCGCAGATCGTTTTCATTGCGGTGCCGACTCCACCTCAGAGCGACGGCAGCGTCGACCTGAGTTTCATCGAAAAAGTCGCGCGCGAGATCGCCGGCGTTCTCACCGATTACCGGGTTATCGTCGATAAGAGCACGGTGCCGGTAAAAACTGGCGAAAAAGTAGCCGAATCGATCAAACGTTATAATCGCCACGGCGCGAAGTTTGACGTTGTCAGTAATCCGGAATTCTTGCGCGAAGGCTGTGCTGTCCACGATTTGATGCATCCCGATCGGATCGTCATCGGTGCGCAAAGTGAACACGCCGCAGATTTAATGAAAAAGGTTTACGAGCCGTTCATGGCGCCGATTCTTGTTACCGATATCAATAGCGCGGAGTTGATTAAACATGCCGCCAACTCATTTCTGGCACTGAAAATTTCTTATATCAATGCCGTCTCCGCCATTTGCGAGGCCAGCGGCGCTGACATCGAAAAAGTGGCGGACGGAATCGGAATGGATCGGCGGATTGGCCGGAATTTTCTTAACGCCGGGATCGGTTATGGCGGATCATGTTTCCCGAAGGACATTGCCGCATTCATTACCATAAGCGAAAAACTGGGTGTCCCCTTTTCCCTCTTAAAAGAAGTCCAGCGCATTAACGCGGAGCAGAAAGAGCGGTTTCTAAAATCGATTCGCGATACCCTTTGGGTCCTGCGCGAAAAAAAGATCGCGGTTTGGGGACTGACCTTCAAACCGGATACAGATGATATTCGTTCTTCCGTCGCGATTGATTTGGTCGCCGACATGTTACGCGAGGGCGCGCAGGTTTCGGTCTACGATCCCAAAGGGATGGAGCGGGCCCGCGAAATCCCGGAAATCAAGAGCGCGCGATTTTGTGAAAACGCGCTTGCTGCAGCTGACAGTGCAGAAGCGCTTGTGATCGCGACGGAGTGGGTGGAATTCGGCAATGTGGACCTGGGGGTGGTGAAAGAGAAAATGACCACGCCGATTGTTTTCGACGGCCGCAATTTGTTTGATCCCTCGACGATGGCAAAAATGGGGTTCCACTATCATTCCGTCGGACGCACCCCGGTTACGCCCGACTGATGTCATCGAGCAAGGGACTGCTCGATCCACCCTGCATAGGGGAAAGTGGATCGGCCGCTCCGTCGGGCGCTCCTAACTAAGGGCGGCATTTGCCGCCTAATTAGGCTCCTCCTTCGGCCCCTGATTTGAGAAGTAAATTCTGTGAGTTGCATGCGGCGCGGGCGGTGGAATCATAGCGATCTATGCGTGATCCCCGCTTCGATAGACTCGCCGAGATCCTGGCGGGTTATTCCACAGAGTTAAAACGTAATGAGAAGGTGCTGATCGAGGCGTTTGACGCGCCCGATGAAATGACGATCGCGCTCGTGCGGGCGGTGCGGAAGCGAGGAGCGATTCCTTTTGTGCAGTTGCAGAGAGCGCGGGTTAGCCGCGAGCTTGCCCTTGATGCGAGCGAACCGCAGTTGCGTCTCCTGGCCCGGCACGAACTGGCCCGGATGAAACAAATGGACGCCTACATTGCCGTACGAGGCAGCCACAATATCACCGAGCAGGCCGACGTGCCGACCGACCAGATGAAACTGATTGCAAAAAAAATGCGACCAATCCAGGACCACCGCGTTCAGAAAACGAAATGGGTGGTGTTGCGATGGCCGACCCCGGCCATGGCCCAGCTCGCCAGCATGAGCACCGAGGCCTTCGAAGATTTTTTCTTCGAAGTTTGCACCCTCGATTACCGCAAGCTCCAACCGGGAATGAACGCGCTAAAAAAACTAATGGAGAGAACCGACCGGGTCGAGATCGCGGGCCCCGGAACGGACTTGCGCTTCAGTATTAAGAAAATTCCGGCCGTCATTTGCGGTGGCGATCGGAATATTCCGGATGGGGAAGTTTTTACTGCACCGGTGCGCGACTCGGTCAACGGCTTTGTCACCTTTAACGCGCCAACAATTTATCAGGGCACGAGCTTTGATCATATTCGGCTGGAATTCGAAAACGGAAGAATTGTCAAAGCGACGAGCAATCAAACCAAGAAGTTGAACGATGTTCTCGATGCCGACGCCGGCGCCCGTTACATCGGCGAATTCTCGCTCGGCTTTAATCCGCACATTTTGCATCCGATGCGCGACATTTTGTTCGACGAAAAAATTGCGGGTTCGTTTCATTTTACTCCCGGTCAAGCTTATGAGACGGCCGACAACGGAAACCGCAGCCAGGTGCACTGGGATATGGTCAACATTCAGCGCCGGGAATATGGCGGCGGCGAGATCTATTTTGATGGCAAACTCATTCGCAAGAACGGCGAATTTGTTGTCCCGGCCCTGCAATCGTTAAACCGGGCAAGGTTGCTCAAGCGAAAATAAGAAACCGCGCGGAATTCCCTGCGCGGTTCCCAAGAGTTTTCTATCGGAAAGGTTAGGCGCGTTTCGCTACCGGATTCAGTTGGAGCAACGCAATCTCGCCATCGTCCGCCATCTGCACGTTCGTTATTTCGAACATCGGTGCATTTTCAACGGATGAAGCGCCCGGACCCGGCAACTGCACGGCAACGGTCTTCGATGACGAATTGAGAATGATGCCGGCAATTTCGAAAGTAGGAGAAAATTCCACGCTCGTGATCTGGAAGGCCGCGGTGAGGTGCACCGAGGCGTGCGTCTGATGCGATGGCGTCAATTGCAAGGGGGCTGAGTCAAATCCCGATACCAGTTGCAGACTGGAAATATTAAATGACGGCGTCGCAAGCATGGCGGGCCCTTGTTGCTGCGATGGATTCACGCGCAGCTGGCCGAGGCTACCGGGCGCAGCTTGAATTTTGGAAATCTCGAAGTTGGCCTGCAAATTCATCGGCGCTTGCTGCGGCGGCGATGAAGCCAGGCGCATCGTGACTACTTTCGAAATCGGCCGCAATTGCAGCGTGCCCATCTTGAAAGTGGGCGTTAATTGCATCGAAGCGATTTCGCAAGAGAGGGTGATTTGAACAGCCGTGTGCATGCCACCAGCTTGAATGACGGGAGCTGTTGGGGTCTGGAGTGTTTCAGGCATGGTTTCGATTATTGTTGGTTGTGAAGCAAAATGTTCTTCGTCACTGGCCGTTTGGATTTCAGTGGCCTCTGGCAAAGCGCCGATACCGGCAATAGCACGGCCAACCCCAGCAATCTCAGCAACAGCTGCAATTTCCGGTTTTTCTGGGGCTGCGATCTCAGCCGGTTGCTCCGCACTCACCACAATCTGATAAGGAACGGGCTGGCCTTGCTCGATCGGCTCTGGCTGCGGCGACGATTCCCGAGTTGAAATTTGTTCCTCGATTTCGAAAGGCGCGACCGCCTCGGCCACCGTCGGCTCGCAGACCTCCGTTTCCAAAACGCTCGCCTGCGCTTCCACGGGTTCGGAGACCTCCCATTCGCGCCTTGGTTCTCTTGGCGAGGTTTCTTCAGCGGCTGCGGCAACTGGCTCCGGCTCTGCTTGCTCAATCGCAGGCTCAATGGAGGGCTCAATCACCGACTCAACGGCTCGCGCAAACGTTGTCTCAATATACGTGGGCGAAGGAAATGCTGGCGGCGCGGGCGCAATCTCGGTCTCGCCGTTTGCTGGCACCTGCTCGATTACCGGTCCGCCGGATGATTCTTCGAAATCAACGTCGGCCGGCTCGCTGGTGCGACCATTAACGGTTGCCGTTTCCGGTTGGGATCGCGGAGTGGCTATCGTATCAGCCGCCCGCTTCGCCACAGGAATCACGGCACGCCGGAGCGAAGACTCGGAAGCTTTTAGCTGAACCGAGACCTGAGGCGGTCCACCTACGAAACGTTTTTGTATCTGCAAAGCCGGAGTTTCCTCAACCGTTTCGTCGTCATGCAACGGCAGCCCCGTCACCGTTGCCGGCCGATGACCAAGCTGCGTTATTCCGATTCGTCGCCGAATCTCCATTACCACCACGGACACCAGCAGACCGAAGCCACTCAGCGCCAGAATCCAAACCAGCAGGGGCCGCTGGCCAGTGAAGGAACTAATCCGTTCGCCAAACGTCGGCACAGGCGTGAACTGCCCAACTTTTGCCGGGGCGAGAACCGGGGCCGGCGTCGCACTCATTGCTGTGGTTACGACAGGTGGCGCCGATGCAGCCGGCTCAATCACGGGCTGCTGAGTAGGAGTTCCGGCAGCGAGCTCAGGCGCGGCCGTAGGCGCAGCAATTGTCGCCGCCGAGGTCGAAGCTTCAGGTGTTGAAGCGACGACAGGGGCGGTCACTACAGAGACGTCGGGTGTTGCGGCAATCGCGGGAGTAGCGGCCGGGGCAGCGGTAGCCAAAGCAAGTGCTGGGGACGGTGTCGCGCTAGCTGATGGCGACTCGACCGAAATCCCAGGAACCGCTGGCGCAGCTGGAAGATCTTCGGGACGCGCCGAAGTTCCGGTTGCTTTCGCATTCGAGACGATGACTTCTGCCGGAGTCGGGTTCACAACCGCTTCGCTGGCTTTCAGTCCTGCCGGCGAAGGTGCCGGCGTCCGCGCCAGCGCCAATTGCGTTCCCTCTTCCGCTTTCACCTCTACGCTAGGGATCGGGCTGGGCTCGATCGCCGGGACCGATGATTCGGTTTGAGTGGAAGCGACCGCGGCCCCACTAACCGAGGCGGTGGGGCTCGGCGACGAAACAGCCATCGCGTTCTTTAGCCAACCAAGATCGTAAAAACCGGCTGCATACTGGGCGTTCGAGGCTGATGGATAAATTTTTCGTGCCGACGTAATCCAATCGTTCGCCTTATCGGCGTTATCGTGTTTGAACTCCCAGGCCGCCTCCGCGTAATAGAGTGCCGGGGTTTCGCCGCTAAACTGGAACTGCTCCATCAGTTTCTGCGCCCGGCTATCCTTGCCTTCGAGTAGATAAGTGAGGAATATCCTGAAGTTGATCAGTTGCGCTGCCTGGTTCTTGTCTCCGCCCGGCGTTTGCTTCAACAACGCCTGAAATCGATCGCGCGCCTCGGCGTAATCCTTATTTCGGAATGGAACGTCTGCCAGATTGAACTGCGCCTCGCGAAATTTCGGATCGGCCTTGACAGCCTGTTTAAAGAACCGTTCGGCCTCGTCGTACTTTTGCTGTTCCAGCAGTATCGCCCCGCGCAAATTAAGGACCTGTGGCTGGTTTGGTTCGGCTGTATCCGCCTGCTCGGCTAATCTCGCAGCGGAATCGAAATCACGCTGCTCGTAAGCTTGCAGGCCCTGTTCGAACGCCGTCTTAGCCACTACTTTCGTCTTGCTCGCTCGCTCTTCCGGCGAGAGCAATTGCACCGCCGGCCGCTGCTGCCCAGGTTGCTTCTTCAGCCAGCCGATTTCATAAAGCGACTCAGCAAAGAGCTTGTTTAATTGGGGGGAGAAATTCTTTCCTGCTGCCGCCATCCAGTTCTTGGCATCAGGAATATTTTGGCCTTGGAGCGAAATAGCAGCGTTCGCGTAATGCACGGCCGGCGTATCGGGCGACAACTCAAATTTTGCCAGAATCGAATCGACCATGGTGTCGTTCCCTTCCAGCAAATAGGTCAGCAAAATCTTGTATTGAATCAGCTGGCCGGCTTCTCCCTGCAGCTCGGCGGCATTGCTCGTGAGCAATTCCTGGAAACGCTTCCGCGCTTCCGCCCAGTCTTTTTTCAAAAACGGGATCTCCGCCAGATTGAAACGGGCATTCCAAAATTTCGGATCGAGCCCTCTGGCTTCGGATAAGGCGGCTTCCGCCTTGTCGTAGAGGCCCTGGCGCATATAGACGACGCCGCGCAAATTTTGCGACGCCGCCAGGTCGGGTTTACGCGCGTCTATCGCATCCAGTTGTTTTAGCGCCTCCGTATAATTGGCGGCGTCAAACGCGCGATACGCTTTGTCGTACATCGCTTCGAGTTCCGAATTCGATGGCGCGACGTCGTTCGCGGCAATGGTCCCGAAAACCAGCACTGAAATCGCAGCAAAATTTCGAATCTTCATGCTGGGGGAGAATAGAACTATCGCTGGGTGACCCTGACAAGTTATTTCTACGGTTGGGGAAACAAATTTTCGGATCGAGAACCTAACGGGAATTCATGCAGCCCACGAAGCGCAACCCTTCCAGAGTGAGATTTTCGTGCACCGCGTCCACCTCCGGCAGCTTTCGCGCGATCAATTTTGCATAGCCGCCTGTCGCCACTATCCTGACTTTGTCCTTCCACGATTTCTCCGCCGTAATCCGTTGCAAAATCTCGCGGACAAGTCCCCGATAACCAAAGATCGCGCCGGCTACCATTGCCTGATTCGTCGATTTGCCGATCGCACTTCGCGGTTCCCGCAGAGAAATCCGCGGCAACAATGCGGTC
>Ga0207697_10001800_pt1 | contig 11480 bp, 8 predicted proteins | sample KBSSwiS5withPhiX_FD_184293 | JGI IMG/M metagenome (GOLD analysis project Ga0207697, IMG submission 184293) | Switchgrass rhizosphere microbial communities from Kellogg Biological Station, Michigan, USA, with PhiX - S5 (SPAdes) (version 2) | ecosystem: Host-associated > Plants > Roots >... | reverse complement strand
GGCCGGAGTGGCTCGGGGAAAACAACCTTGATCAAGCTCATTGCCGGTCTCCTCGAACCCACGGAAGGAACAATTCTGTTCGACAACACCGATCTGAAGACGCTCAACTATCGCGACGTCCGGCGCCACATCGGGATGGTGTTGCAGGAGAATCATATCTTCAACGAGTCGATCGCGCGTAACATTGCCTTCGGGGAGGTTGAACCCGATCTCGACCGCGTCCTCGCGGCCGCGCAGACCGCGGCGGCGCACGACTTCATTATGCGCTTGCCGTTAGGCTATGAAACAAAGATTGGCGAATCGGGACTCTCCCTTTCCGGGGGACAAAGACAGCGCATCGCGATTGCGCGCGCGATCTACAATAATCCGCCAGTGCTGATTCTCGATGAAGCGACCAGCGCGCTCGATACCGAATCCGAGCGTGCCATCCAGAGTAATCTCGAGAGAATGATGGAAGGAAGAACGACGATTGTCATCGCCCACCGCTTGAGTACGATCCGCGAGGCGGACTCGATTGTCGTTCTGGAAAAAGGAATGGTGGCCGAGGTTGGCAATCACGACCAGCTGATGGAAAAGCGCGGTCTCTACTTTTATCTTTCCAGCCAGCAACTCGGAATATGAAATGACCGGCGAACCAGACGGCCATGAAGCGCCCTCATTCCAACCTTAGAGTCGAAGATCTCACGACTGCCAATGACGCAATGGCCCGCTGTCTGCGCCTGGCCGCGCTGGCAGCGAAATCTGATGTTCCCGTCGTTCTCCTCGGCGAAACCGGAACGGGCAAGACGCTGCTGGCGCATGCCATTCATAATTCATCGACCCGCGGGAAACGGCCGTTTATCGCCTTCAACGCTTCCGCAATGAGCGACACGCTGATCGAAAGTCAGCTTTTCGGTCACGAACGCGGCGCCTTCACCGGCGCTCAAACCACGCTCAAGGGCAAGTTCGAACTGGCGAACACCGGCACTCTGTTCCTCGACGAGATCGCCGACATGAGTCCGCTGGCCCAGGTGAAGATTCTGCGCGTTCTCGAATATGGCGAGTTCGAACGGCTGGGGTCCGAGCAACTGCTGCATTGCGACGTGCGGATCATTTGCGCCACGAATTGCTCGCTTCTGGAACGGGTGGGGCTGGGCAAATTTCGCGAAGATCTTTATCACCGCCTCAACGGTCTGACCCTTCTAATTCCTCCCCTCCGTGAACGCATGGAAGAGTTGCCGGCCCTGATCGCAGCGGAACTGAAAGCGGCAGCGGCTAACGAAAATAAAACCATCACTGCGATTCATCCCGAGGCGATGGACAAACTAGTTGCCTATCCGTGGCCCGGAAATCTCCGCGAACTTAACCATACCGTCCGCACCATGGTTCTTTTCTGCGACGGCAACGTCATCCTGCCAGAACACGTGGTTTTCCCCCCTGACTTGAAACCCAATGCGCCGCTGATGCAGCCCGCCGCGTCGGGTTCAGAAGCTAATGGCAGCGGAGACAAAACTCGTAACCTGTCGCTGGCCGGCGCCGTCGCCCGCCATGTAAAGTTTGTTTACGAGCAGGCGGGTCATAATCAGAGACGGACCGCCCGGTTGTTAGGTATCTCACGGGCGACCCTGGCCCGGCATCTCCGGCGGAAGTCTCAAAATTGAGCCGCTTTATGGACAATATTAAAAAGATGGTATCGCCCCAAAGCCACGATCTGACGGGAGCGAATGGAAGTCCAAGACTCGTTAGGAAAAATCTTCTGAACGGGAGCACATTATTTTACGAGGGAAAACGAGCTGAATTTCGTACTGTTCAAATCATCTTATTTCGGTCAGACTGGCTTTTGGCATGAATGTTGTTAGGGGGAATTAGACGTGAGCACAGCCAAGGACAAAAAAAATACGCCGGCTGTTGGTTCACCAAAGCTGAAGCGCCGGAAAGAGAAATTGATCCAGCTCGACGACCTCATTCCGAAAGGAAATGTCTCGGGCGGTCGTCAATTGCTCTTCGGCGCGACTGACATCAAGCGCAACAGACAAACCTGAGGGACGCCGCCAATTCCCCTCGTCTCCCTAAAGGGATCGCACACGGACGATTTCAACAGGACTTCGAGCTTTTTTCGCGGCACGGGCTCGAATTTCATGAGGCTTCGAACAGCTCCTTGTCGGGCTCCGACTGCGGAAATGCTGGGCGACTTCCAAACTCTCTCTGGCTTGGCTCGCACCGCGCGATACCACGCTGTCGCGCCAGGCGGTATGTTTGTTACCTCGCGTCCGGCACAGAAAGCTCGGCCGAGCCCGAGGACGCTTTGCCTGCGTGTCTGGCTGGTGTTGAAAATAGCCCAGCATTTCAACGCTGGGCTTCGCGATATATTCCGAACAAGTCCCCTAAGGGACGAAAGAAAGGCCACTAAAGGCCGGCCGGATGCCGCGGCTCGAATCCCCGTGGTGGTCGATACGTCTTTTGCCAGCGCGGCGCTTCGCGATCGCTCCAACTGTTCCAAGCCGTGGTGTCGAGTCGTAATCCGGCAATGACAGCGAAGGCGTGGCCATTGCGCGCATAGACTGTGATCCATTTTCCGCGGCCACTACTGCCGAAACGAGTCAGCTCGTTCGAGCTCATGGGCGACCGAAGCAACCCGGCCGCGGCCAGCGCGTAAGATACCGTCCCGGAGCAATCATAACCGTTATCCGAAAAGGAGGCATGACCGCCGCCGTAACGGTACGGTTTTGACCGCAATTGGTTGGCAGCCCAGATCGCGCGCTTTACTACCGCGGGCGCTTGTTCCGGCGCGCAAGCCACGCCGTGCCGCAATTGCGCATTCCTCCCTGGAACGGTCGGACCGCGGAGGGGAAACAGATCGGCGACCACTGTCGTGGCCGTTCCAAGAAACAGAACTCCGAGTATTGCTCCTCCGCGCGGCAAATACTTCATCCCGACGATTGAGCCGTTATCGTGCCAGCGGAGGGACTGACAAATCAGACGACGACAAGCCATCGACTGACAAGGATTTCCGCGCCACAATTTCTCGTGCCGCCGATGAAAAAAGAGCAGATCGTCGAAGTCCTCGAGACGATCGCGACGCTTCTCGAATTGCAGGAAGAAAACCCGTTCAAGATCCGCGCTTACACCAATGCGGCTCGTTCCATCGAGACCTGGGGCGGGAACCTGCGCGAAATGGCAGAACAAGATCGTCTGCAAGAGATCCCGGGCGTGGGCAAGGCCATCGCCGGCAAAATCTCCGAACTTGCTCTGACCGGTTCGTCGCAATTCTACGACGAGCTGCGAGCGCAATTCCCGCCCAAGATCCTTGAACTGTTTTCCATCCCGGGTTTGGGCGCGAAAAAGATCAAGGCGCTCTACGAAAAACTGAAGATAACGTCCATTGCAGATCTCGCGCAGGCTTGCGCAGATGGACGAGTGGCGAAGCTCCCCGGGTTTGGCGAGACGACTCAGAAAAAGCTGGCGGCGACGATTGCCAACCGGACGCGGCAGACCGGAAGCTTCTCGTTAGGCGCGGTCGCCAACGAGGCTGAGCATTTGCTTAGTGATCTGCGCGGTCATCCCGACGCCGCTTTGGCGAGCACGGCAGGCAGTTACCGGCGTCGTAAAGAAATCGTGCGCGACCTCGATTTCATCGTGGCCACAAAAATGCCCGAAGCCATCACGGAATTTTTCGTCAATCATCCGCTCGTGGAAAGCGTGATCGCGCGCGGTGCGACCAAGACGAGCGTGCGGCTGCGTTCTGGAATTCAAGCAGATCTGCGGGTCGTGAGCAGCTCGGAATATCCTTTTGCGTTGGGATATTTCACCGGCAACAAGGAGCACAATATCGTGCTGCGAAACCGCGCCCTGCAACGTGGTTGGACTCTCAATGAGTATCGGCTCGCGCCCGTCGAGCCGTCGGAGAAAAGGAAAGAGGCTCCGCGGGAGATTCCAACTGTTCGGGACGAGATCGAGTTCTATCGCGCGCTCGATCTCGACTTCATTCCGCCCGAGTTACGCGAAAACTCAGGCGAAATCGATGCGGCGGAGGACAAGCGCCTGCCCCGATTGCTCGAGCCCGAGAATCTGCGCGGGACGTTTCATTGTCATACAAGTGCCAGCGACGGGCGCAATTCCTTGGAAGAGATGGCGCGGGCCGCGCAGGAGTTGGGACTGGAATATCTAGGCATTGCAGATCATAGCCGGAGTTCGATTCAGGCGGGCGGACTCGACCACGCCCGATTGCGCACGCAGGTGGCGATGATTCGCGCGCTCAACAAAACCTTCGATGGTTTCAGGCTGTTCACTGGCGTCGAGTGCGACATTCTCCGTGATGGCTCGCTTGATTTCGACGATGAGACATTAAGCGAACTGGATTATGTCGTCGCCTCGGTCCATTCCGCCTTTCAGCTGCCGGAAGCGGAGATGACCAAGCGCGTTATCAAAGCGATTTCCAATCCATTCGTGACTATCCTCGGTCATCCCACGGGACGATTGCTCTTGAAGCGAGAGGGCTATTCAATCGACATCCCCGCGGTTATCGAGGCGGCCGCCGAGACCGGCACTTGGATCGAAATTAATGCCGCTCCCAAGCGGCTCGATCTGGACTGGCGATGGTGGCCGTTGGCGAAGGAAAAAGGTGTGAAAGCGGTCATCAATCCCGACGCGCACGGAGTGGAGAAGCTCCAGGAGCTTTGGTTCGGGGTCGGCGTTGCGCGCAAAGGATGGCTGACCAAGAGCGATGTGATGAATTGCCTGCCGTTAGGCAAGATTGAACCCGAGCTGGAGCGAAAACGAGGTCGCTAGGCGAGAACGCGGCTGGAATGAGTCATTTCCTGTCCAGATTTGCACCCTGACCCCAATTTCAATTCCCCGATCATCAGAAGATTTTCTTACCCAGCGCCGACAGCGCCAATTCAGTACCAAGCTCTGCGGTGGTGTTCCGGATATCGAGTGTCGGGTTCGCCTCGACGAGATCGAGGGCCACGAGCTGGCCTGAATCAGCAACGAGCTCCATGATGAGGTGCGCCTCGCGGTAGTCGAACCCGCCTTTGACCGGGGTCCCAACGCCGGGTGCAATGGATGGATCGCAGACATCCATGTCGAACGACACGTGAATGCCGCCGGTATCACGGGCTGCGAGCGCCAGCGCGCGTTCGGCCACGGTTGCGATGCCGTCGCGATCGATATCCTTCATCGTGAAGACATGGACGCCGGACGCGCGAATCGCCTCCTTCTCACGTTGATCGAGATTGCGAATGCCGACGAGCACTGTGTGCTGAGGGAGCACCGAGGGCGTGGATCCGATCGATGCGAGCTCCAGAGGCTCCTGGCCAAGCAGGGCAGCCAGCGGCATCCCGTGCACGTCGCCGCTCTCGGTTGTCGCGGGAGTATTCATGTCGCCGTGCGCATCGATCCACACGAGGCCCAGCGGTTTCGAGGTCGTGCGACGGATCCAGTCGGCGCTTGCCGCGACGGATCCAGCGGCGAGGCTGTGATCGCCACCCAGCACTAGTGGCAGCGCACCTTCCTCAAGCGACTTCATCGCATAATCGTATAGCTCCTGGCACACCTTGGCGATGTCGTGCACGTATTTTTTCGATGTGTCCGCCGGCAGCTGCGTCTCTGGAATCGGCGTGGCCAGATTGCCTTTGTCGATCGTTGACCATCCGAGATTGGCGATCTGATCGCGGATGCCGGCGATGCGGAAAGCGGATGGTCCCATGTCGACACCGCGCCGGCCGGCGCCGAGGTCGATTGGGACGCCGATTAGATGGACAGGTTTCATGTGAACTTAAAATTCGAAACTCAACATGTCGTGCTTTGCAGCGTCAACAGTAAAGCGGTGTCGGTCATTGCGTCATTAATCCCCGATGCGCACGACGTCGAAAAACTTTAGGAACTCTGGTTCGACGTCGGCGCGGCGCGCAAAGGCGGGCTGACCCGCGATGATGTGGTGAACACGTTGCCGTTAGGCAAGATCGAGCGCGAGCTGGAGCGAAAACGAAGTCGCTAGGCGAGAACGCGGCTGGAATCAGTCATTTCCTGTCCAGATTTGCACCCTGACCCCAATCCCTGGCCCCAAGCTTGACTATCTGGTACCGACAGAAGCATCGGGCGAACTTAGCCGAGGAAGCAGATCGCGCCAGTTGAAGGACCGATTTCGGAGGAGCGGCCCGATTTCCGCTTGTTCCAACCTCTTGCTGAGCTATTAATGCAGCCGCCGAAGCCGGAAGTATCGTGAAAAAAGACCAAAGATCAGAAGCTGCCCCTGCCAAAACAGACGGGTTTTGCCTATCCAACCAGCCCGTGGTGGGAGAAGAACGAACTGCCTCGTCGAAAAAAAGCGATTCTCTATCTACGGAGCCTGCCGACGACTTGCTTTACGCTGTCGCGCGGGATCCAGGCTCACTCTTTGTCTATTGGGATTTGCAGTGGGCACGACTGTTCGCTCGCGCTGGAATTTCCGCCCGCGAGGTGCATCTGCGGACGTATCGAGGTGACGGTTCAATCGAGAGCACGCAGGAAATCAATCCGTTTCGAGGCCATTGTTACGCAAGCGTCAGCGCCGCCGGAACGGAATACTATTGCGAGCTGGGCAGCTTCGAGCGCACAGAGTGGAAGCCGCTTGTCCGCTCTGGCACTGTCGCCACACCAGAAGCCGAGATGTCGGAGGAATTTTCGGCGGAATTTGCGACCCTGCCGGCGCATCTCAGCTTTCAGAGATTGCTCGAGGTCTTTGGCGCGACCACCGATCTGGATCGCGCGAACCTCGCTCGTTCCGTGGCGAACTTGCAGGAAACCGCCCGGTTGCTCAAAAATGGCGCTGCACCTGGCGACTGGTCACAACTCGTGACGGAAATCGCGGGCCAGCTTAATGGCGGAGGCGCGGCAACCAGTGGCGCCAATGCCGATCTTTCCACACTCGTCGAAACGGCGCTGGACACGCCCAGCCCGGCCGCCCCGACTCCGGACGAGGTCGCCCGGTGGAAAGACCTCGCCCAGCGCTATGGCGGCTCAAGCTGGAGCGGCGGCGCCAGCCACAGCGGCTTTGGCGGCAGCAGCCTGGCCTGAACGCCACTTAAGGCTTCATCTTAATTCCCTCCGGCATTTCTGTCGGATGTGGCGCATCCAGGCGGCTGTGGTTCTTACCGTAGAGGAAGTAGATGAAGAGACCAATAATCAGCCACCCAAGAAGACGCATCCAGTTTGTCCAACCGAGGCCGAAAATCATGGCCGCGCAGGTTACGACGCCCAGAGTGGAGACCAGCGGAACAGCCGGAACGCGGAACCCGCGCTCAAGATCGGGACGGCGGACACGGATGATCCAGACGCCGATACAGACCAAAATAAAGGCGAACAGAGTTCCGATGCTCGTCATTTCTCCAGTAATGCTGGCCGGCACAAATCCCGCCAGGAGGCCGGTGAAGACGAAGAAAACCATGTTCGATTTCCAAGGCGTGCGGTAGCGCGGATGAACGTCGGAAAAGACGCGCGGCACAAGACCATCGCGGCTCATGGAAAAGAACACACGCGACTGCCCGAGCAACATGACAAGAATAACCGAGGAGAAGCCGGCCAGAATAGCGACGGTCACTGCTTTGGAGAGCCACTCGTATCCGGTCATGTATTTGCTGATGGCAAACGCAACCGAAGCCTCTTTTCCGGCGGTCCGGAAATCTTCCACGGTAGCAAGGCCACTCAGGACATACGAAAAGAGCACGTAGAGAATCGTGCAGAAGAATAGCGAACCAAGAATGCCGATCGGCATGTCTCGTTTCGGATTGCGCGCTTCCTGCGCAGCGGTGGAGACTGCATCGAATCCGATGTAGGCGAAGAAAACCACACCGGCTGCGCCGAGGATCCCTAGAATTCCGCCATAATGAAGCGTGATTCCTTCCGGAGTTGTGAAGGTGCTGGTGGCCGGAATCATTGGTGTGTGGTTGGCCGGATTAATGAATTGCCAGCCGAGGCCGATGATGAGGAGAACGATCGTGGTCTTCAGGATGACGATGAGCCCGTTAACGAAAGCGGATTCCTTCGTGCCTCGAATGAGGAGCAGCGTCAGGAGGAACAGGATGAAAATCGCCGGCACGTTCATGATGCCGTGAATCCCATCCGGTGAAATTTGGAAAGGCGAATGGGACCATTGGTAAGGGATTCGCACACCGAACCACTCCAGCACCAGATTGAAGTATTCGCTCCATGCAGTGGCGACGACCGCAGCCGCGACGGCGTATTCCAAGACCAAGTCCCAACCGATAATCCACGCGACCAGTTCACCCATCGTCGCATACGAATAGGTGTAAGCACTGCCTGCGACCGGGATCATGGACGCGAACTCCGCATAACAAAGCCCGGCAAACGCACAACCAATTCCCGCAACTATAAAGGCGAGCACTACGGATGGACCTGCCCGCTCCGCGATCGCGGCGGCCGTCCGAACGAACAAGCCGGCACCGATAATTCCACCGATGCCAAGTGCGATGAGATTCCACGCCCCGAGCGAACGCTTGAGACTGTGCTCGCCGACTTCCTGCGCTTCTGCCATCAGCCGTTCGAGCGGTTTGGTTTGGAATAATTTTGCCATAGTGAGTCCCGATCAGATTGAGTTAGTGCCGCTGTTGCTAACTGGGTCAGGCTCGAAAAGTCAAGCCAGCTGTGATTTTCTCCACAGGAAATAAACGGGCACCCCGGTCAGCACGATCATGAGACCGGGCCAGGTCGTCGCCGTTTGATAGATGAAAAGCACCAGGAGAATGACGGCCGCACCAACAACATAAAGAGCTGGGACGATCGGATAACCCAACGCTTTATATGGGCGCTCCTCATTGGGTCGTTTCCGGCGCAGAACGAAGATCCCGATGATGGTTAGAATGTAAAAGATGAGTGCAGCCGAGATAACGTAATCGAGCAGATTGCCATAGAGATTGCCGTATCCGGTCAGGTTGCCGGATGCATCTGTCTTGACCGTGCGAGGCAGGACGAGGGCTGCGGCCCAAACCCCTTGAAAAATAAGACCCCACCCGGGCACATGGTGCCGGTTCAGCTCGCCCACCGAGCGGAAGAAGAGACCGTCGCGAGCCATCGCATAGTAGAGGCGCGCCCCGGCAAGAATCAGCCCATTGTTACAGCCGAAGGTTGAGACCATGATCGCAACAGCCATGATGGTGGGACCTGTCCCCGGAAAAATCACGTTGGCGGTTTCGGAAGCGACACGATCGCTGGGCGCGTTCTGAATCGCGGCAAAAGGCAATGCGGCCAAATACGCGACGTTGGCGAGTAAATAGAGGCTAATGACAAGGATCGTTCCGATCGCCAGCGATAGCGGAATGTTGCGACGCGGATTTATCACCTCGCCGGCCGTGAAGGTGACGTTGTTCCATGCGTCCGACGAAAAGAGCGAATTCGTCTGCGCCACGCAGATGCCGACAAATAGACCGAATGCTGTCGCGGCGGTTAAGCCTTGACCCACTTCCTGCAAATTGCCGCGCAGCGTCCAGAAATCGCTGAAGTTCGCGGCGCCCGCACCCGACCTTAGACCGACAATGAGGCCGAGCACGATCAGCGCGATCAGCGCGCCAGTCTTGGCTGTCGTGAAAACGTTCTGGACGAGCTTGCCAATTTTTAGGCCGCGTGTGTTCATGAAGGTCAGGAGCGCGATCATGGCGAGACCAATCAACTGGGCGGTTGAAAGCGAGAGCGCGTAGCCACCAAAACGAATTGGCGCGATCAGATAATTCGATTCCGATACCCAGGGAATCAACACACCGGTATAACGCGCAAAACCAACAGCGACGGCCGCGATCGTCCCAGTCTGAATGACGAGAAAAAACGTCCAGCCATAAAGAAAGCCCCAAAAGGGCGAGAAAGCTTCGCGCAGGTAAACATATTGGCCGCCCGCCTTCGGCATCATGGCGGCCAACTCGCCGTAAGAAAGCGCTCCAATCAACGTCAACGCACCAGTGACCAACCAGACAACGAGCAACCAACCGGGCGAACCCACCTGGCGTGCAATGATTGAGGAGACGATGAAGATTCCCGAGCCAATCATCGAGCCCGCGACCAGCATGGTCGAGTCGAGCAGACCGAGGCCGCGAACGAATTTATTGTCGTTAGTTGATGTTGACTCCGTCATGGCGCGCCTGGGTTCCGAGTTCAATTTCGCGGAGAGTTAATCACTATTGAGTTCAAGGGAGCAACCGCAAACATCGAGAACATGGAGTTGGGTCGGTTAATCTGATGTTTTCAACGGGCAGACGTGCTAACCTCGGGCGAAGTGAAGATGTTTGCGCGCCTGTTCCCACCCACTGTGCTTGCCCTTTTTCTTTGGACAAGCGCGCCGTTTGCCGCGGCCAAGTCGCGGCCTGAACCGGCTCTCGATAATCCGGTTTTTCAAGCGCTGCCACTCGAGCGCTCGCGCCAAAATCACCTCCTTCTACGCGCCGAGATCAACGGGAAGAAGGCTTTGCTCGGCGTTGACTCCGGTGCGCCTGTCAGCGCCGTCTCGATGAGCCGCCGCGACTACTACGGAATGTCACCTCTCCCTGGTTCTTCGAAGCTTCCGTCGCGTCTCAAGATCAACGGTGGCTATAATCGCGTTACCATCGCGCATCGTCTTCGCCTCGGCGCGTTGACCCTGATCGACGAACCGATGGTTGCGGTCGATCTTAGTTCGCCAGTCCGTGTCGCCCGCGAGTTCCACGAGCAGGAACTGGATGGCATTCTGGGCGCCGACATTCTTTTCCCCACTCAAGCGGTTCTTGATTGCGACGCCCAGGTCTTGTTCATGAAAATTGATCCTGACGCCCCCGGGACAGTGCCGGGAGTGAGCCGTTCCACTCGGGCGGGGTGGAAGAACATTCCGATTCGCGTGACGCCAGGCTGGAACCTTTACGTCGATAGCGAATTAAACGGAAAGCGCGCGCAGCTCATGATCGATACCGGAGCGTTCACCACCTTGATTCACCGTCCGTTCGTGCGCGAAATGCGTCTACCGCTGCGGAACACGCCTTACACTTCCGGCGCGGTGAACCTCGATCAGCGGGGTCTGCAACTGGCCACCATCCGGCGTTTTGCCATTGGACCATTCATGGTCAAAGGCAAGGAAGTCGGAGTGATGGATCTCAAGGGTTTAATCCACGGTGACCTTTTGCAAGGAAAGCCGCCGGTGGCGGGTTTGTTGGGATCGGAATTTCTTCGTCGCAATCACGCCATCATCGATTTTGGCACGCGCACGCTTTACCTGAAGCTGTAGAGTGATGTAGGCCGCGTCTCCTCACGCGGGCGGGCTTGCAGTGTCGTGAGGCAGTCACACCCGCCGCGTCGGGAGACGCGGCCTACATTCGGATACGTTTCAGACGCTTCTTCCTGCTTGCGGAATGCACATAATGGGCTAGCAGGCTTCCATGAAATTTTTGCCGCTTTTTTGCCTTTCCACTTTTGCCTTCCTGCCAATGGCTGGCGCGGATGTGTCGATTGTCCAATCCATCGAAAGCAACGGCGCCACTAACAACATC
>Ga0207697_10001793_pt1 | contig 11489 bp, 9 predicted proteins | sample KBSSwiS5withPhiX_FD_184293 | JGI IMG/M metagenome (GOLD analysis project Ga0207697, IMG submission 184293) | Switchgrass rhizosphere microbial communities from Kellogg Biological Station, Michigan, USA, with PhiX - S5 (SPAdes) (version 2) | ecosystem: Host-associated > Plants > Roots >... | reverse complement strand
TCGCCAACAGCCTGTTCGCCGACCGGGCAATTGCATCCGGCAACATCGTTCCCCAGGCACGTTTCACCGATTTGGTCGAGGTTGGCGAAGGCGAGCAGATGCGTCTCGTCGCCGAGGGCGACGGCGGCCAGGCGTTGCGCGCGGTTCACGTTCCGGCCGACGCCAACGCCGAAGACGGCGCCGGCACCTTCCTTCTGTTCGATACGCGCGGCGCCAGCGAATCGATGGGCGATTCCTCAAATCTGCAGGCGCTGCTCGACATGCTGCCGATCGGGCTCGCGCTCGTCGACCGCGACGGCAGGTTCCTGACCATGAACAGTGCCTTCCGACAGGCGGCGGGGCTCAAGGCGTCGACCATGCCAGTGTATCCGGGCGACCTGGTGATGAAGGAGGACAAGGCCGCCGTCGCGGATGCCGTCAGGCGCAACGCGCGCGGCCCCGCCATGTCCGGGGACCTCGCGGTGCGGCTTAATCACCAGGGCTCCGAGCCGGTCGCTTTGACGATCGCCGGCCTCCGTGGCCTCGGTGACGCTGCCGTCCTGCTCCTCCTCAAGGACAATAGCGAGGAGGCCAAGCTGAAGCGCCAGGTCGCGCAGGCGACCAAGATGCAAATGGTCGGTCAACTCGCCGGTGGCGTCGCCCACGACTTCAACAACATCCTGACCGCCATCATCGGCCATTGCGACCTGATGCTGATGCGCCATTCGCCCGGGGACAGCGACTATGACGATATCCAGCAGATCAAATCGAATTCGAACCGCGCTGCTGGCCTTACTCGACAGCTTCTTGCCTTCTCGCGCCAGCAAACCTTGCGCCCACAGGTGCTCCAGCTTCCCGACGTTGTGTCGGAGGTGTCCCATCTGCTGAAGCGCCTCCTCGGCGAGACCGTCGAGCTGGTCGTGAAGCACGGACGAAACCTCGGTCCGATCCGCGCCGATCCTGGCCAGCTCGAGCAGGTCATCGTCAATCTCGCCGTCAACGCCCGCGATGCCATGGCGGTGAAGGGTGGGGGGACGCTCACCATCCAAACCTATTCGGTCAAGGCCGACCAGGTCGCCGAACTGGGCTCGGACATTCTCCCGATCGCCGATTACAGCGCGCTTTCGGTTACCGACACCGGTACCGGCATCCCTACCAATGTGCTCGGCAAGGTTTTCGAGCCCTTTTTCACCACCAAGGAAGTGGGGAAGGGGACCGGTCTCGGCCTCTCGACGGTCTATGGCATCGTCAAGCAGTCGGGCGGCTTCATCTTCGCGGATTCGAAGGTCGACGAAGGCACCCGCTTCGTCATTTACCTGCCGGTCCACCGCGAAGAGGCCGGCGCGACGCGGTCACGCAAGAGCGAAAAAGCCAAGAAAGACGAGCTATGGGGCAGCGGGACGGTGCTCTTGGTCGAGGATGAGCCGATGGTCCGCAGCGTCGCCGAACGCGCGCTTACCCGGCACGGCTACAGCGTGATCACCGCCGACAGCGGCGAGGACGCGCTCGAGATCCTGGCGAAGAACGAACCCGTCGACCTCCTCATCAGCGATGTCGTGATGCCGGGCATGGATGGTCCGACGATGGTGCGCGAGGCGCGAGCGAGCCGGCCCGACCTCAAGATCCTTTTCATGTCGGGTTATGCCGAAGAGCAGCTTCGCAAGTCGATCGATATTGAGAACGTCAACTTCCTGCCAAAGCCCTTTTCGGTCGTCGAGCTTGCCGAGGCAGCGCGTCGCACCGTCATGGGCAAATAAGCGGTTTGCGGTTTATTCGTGCGCAGTTATGCAAGTGGCGGCATGTTTAGCGCGCGCTCCATCCTGATCGTCGAGGACGAGCCCCTCATCGCAATGATGTTGGAGGATTTTCTCGATTCGCTTGGACATCGCGTCCACGGCACCTGCGACAGCGTCAAATGCGCGCTCGACGAGACCGAAAAAGGCGGGTTCGACCTCGCCATCCTGGACGTCAACCTCAAGGGAGAGAGCGTCTGGCCCGTCGCAACGCGACTCCGCGAAAAGAAGGTGCCGTTCGTCATCGCAACCGGCGGCCACGTCGATCCGCCGCCGCCCGAGTTCAACGACGCGCCGGTGATCGAGAAGCCCTATACGGTCGACCGGGTGACCCCCGCGATCGACGCCGCATTCGCCGACTGGTCGCATCCCTGATTGGCGCAGCCGCCGCCGGTGCGGCCTGTCGGCATGATTGATTTCCAGGCCCACCTCATCTTTCCGGTGCATGCGGTGCCGGCATCGGGGCCCCTGCCCAAGGGCGCCGAGCGGCTATCGCTGCGCACGCCCGGTGGAGAAACGCTGTACGGCGTCCACCTTCCCTCAGACGAGGCCAACGCGAACCGGACCTTGATTCTGGGGTTCGGCGGCAATGGCTGGAACGGGCAGGACGTCGCGGAATATCTCCACGAAATCTTTCCCGATGAAGACGTCGTTGCATTTCATTACCGCGGTTACCCGCCCTCGACGGGCTCGCCGTCGGCTGAAGCACTGATTGCCGATGCACCCCTGGTCTATGATGCGGCGGTTGGAGCGACCAAACCCGCCAGAGTGATCGCGGTCGGGTTCAGCATCGGCACAGGAATCGCCGCCCAGCTCGCCGCCAGTCGAAAGCTCGACGGGCTGATCCTGGTGACACCGTTTGACGCCCTCAAGGCGGTCGCCCAAGCGATGTACCCATGGCTCCCGATCGGACCGCTATTCGCGCACGAAATCGACGCAGCAGGCCCCTTGCGGAGTAGCGAGGTGCCTGTCGCCATCATCGCCGCGGAGCGCGATGAGATCGTTCCGCGAGAGCGCACCGAAGCGCTCAGCAAGGTCGTTCCTCGACTGGTCTACGACCGCACGATCGCGGGCGCGGGGCACAACGACATTTACGCGCGCTCCGACTTTCAATCGGCGATGCGCGAGGCGCTGGCGAAGCTCGGCCGCTAGTGGCGGCCGGGCGCTTTGCCTGGCTACTGCGGCCGATCGGGACCCCTGAAGCAGGCGATGTCGTACTGCGACACCGAGGCCGTGTTCTTGTCGTTGATACCAGGCTGTTCGCCAGCATAATGGCTGCCCGAAACACTGGTGCCTTCACCGAACGGTGAGCCGTTGACGAGAGTGTTGCCGTGCTCTTCCCCGGAATTGCCCGGAGGCGTGCCGTCGTCGCATTCGACGCCCGGTTGACCCGTCGTGGCTGTCGGAGAAATGTCGCCCGAGCTCGGTCGCGCGTGGCCTGGAGCGCCGAATGTGGCGCTAGGTGCGAGGCCCAGCGAGACCCCGGCAAGCAGCGCGAGTATTGGTTTGGTCCGCATGTTGCTTCCTCCAACCCTGTTGGGGAACCCCCTGACCGGGAAGGAACGCTCCGCGACCACAACGCGGGCTCCATTCCGCCGTTCCCGACCTATCCTGGGACGCGTTAAGGTTACCACGGGCGCCGAGGCCACTTGCGAGGGGCTCGGGCTGCATCCATATTCTTGATTTGAAGCGGCAAATCATTGCGGCGGATACGTTAACCGCCTTGTAGAGTTGATTGTGCCATAAACCGGGCTAGCATGCCCAGGAGAGGTCGGTCGTTCACGGCCGGGATATAAGGACAGGAATGACCAAGCTTTCAGGCGGCGACAGCAAGAGCACCCTTTACTGCTCGTTCTGCGGCAAGTCGCAGCACGAGGTCAGGAAGCTGATCGCCGGGCCGACCGTGTTCATCTGCGATGAATGTGTCGAGCTGTGCAACGACATCATCCGCGAGGAATCCAAGTCCGCGCTGGTCAAGACCCGCGACGGGGTGCCGACGCCGTCGGAGATCTGCAAGGTCCTCGATGATTACGTGATCGGCCAGGACCGGGCCAAGCGGGTCCTCTCGGTCGCGGTCCACAACCACTACAAGCGCCTGTCGCACGGCGCCAAGGCGGGCAACGACGTCGAGCTCGCCAAGTCGAACATCCTGCTCATTGGCCCGACGGGGTGCGGCAAGACGCTGCTGGCGCAGACTCTGGCGCGGATCCTCGACGTGCCGTTCACCATGGCCGACGCGACCACGCTGACCGAGGCCGGCTATGTCGGCGAGGACGTCGAGAACATCATCCTCAAGCTGCTCCAGGCCTCTGATTACAATGTCGAGAAGGCCCAGCGCGGCATCGTCTACATCGACGAAATCGACAAGATCAGCCGCAAGTCGGACAATCCCTCGATCACCCGCGACGTGTCCGGCGAGGGCGTCCAGCAGGCGCTGCTGAAGCTGATGGAAGGCACGACCGCTTCGGTTCCTCCGCAGGGCGGCCGCAAGCATCCGCAGCAGGAATTCCTGCAGGTCGACACGACCAACATCCTGTTCATCTGTGGCGGCGCCTTCGCCGGCCTCGAAAAGATCATCTCCGACCGGATGCAGGGCAAGTCGATGGGCTTCGGTGCCCACATCGCCGCTCCCGACGAGCGCAAGACCGGTGAGATCCTGCAGCATTGCGAGCCCGAGGACCTGCTAAAGTTCGGCCTGATCCCCGAGTTCGTCGGCCGTCTGCCGGTGATCGCGACTCTGCTCGACCTCGACGAGACGGCGCTGGTGAAGATCCTCGTCGAGCCCAAGAATGCGCTCGTGAAGCAATATGCCAAGCTGTTCGACATGGAAGACGTGCAGCTCGAGTTTACCGACGACGCGCTCCATTCGATCGCGGTCAAGGCGATCGACCGGAAGACCGGCGCGCGCGGATTGCGCTCGATTCTCGAGGGGATATTGCTCGACACGATGTTCGATCTTCCGTCGATGGACGGGGTCGGCGAGGTCCATATCGACCGCGATGTGGTCGAGGGCCGAAAGGAGCCGGTGCGGGTCTATGCGGCCAAGGACAAGGCCGGCGACGCGGCCTGAGGCCGCCTAGACGATCTTCGGGAAAATTGCGGGCGTGCCGCTCCGGTATTGCCGGAACGCGTCGCCGAAACTTTGCTCGAGCAAGCGGTCCTCGGCGTCGGTTCGGATCTTCGTTCCGGCCAGGAATAAAGGAGCAGCGATGAGCAGCTGGCCCCAGTGGCCGAGCCCGATGGCGAGCGCGATCAGGAACAGCAGCATCGCCAAGTAGATCGGGTGCCGAACGCGTGCGTATGGGCCGCTCCTGATCAGTTCGTGGTCGCTGCGGGTGCGGGCGACGAGGCTCCAGTTCCGCCCCAACGCGCGTGAGCTTGTGACGAACAGAGCAATCGCGCTGCCCATCAGCGCGACGACAACGGCGGTTTCCAGCAGAGCGAGGGCGCTTGCGGGACCAAGCGCGATCCGGATGACGCCGAAACCGACAATGGCGAACCCGACCATTTGCAGCAGGATTCCAAGCCGCGAGCCGGAGCTGGTCGTCGCGCCGGTCTCCGAAGATTTTCGCCAAAACGCCCGCGCGATCGACAGGAAGAATCCCGCCGCCATCAGCCAAAAGGCGACGAATTGGGTGAGGCTGACGGGAACTGCGAACACCCGCCGAAACTAGGCGAAGTGTCTTACGTCGTCAACACACTCGCCTAGCGCAGCCCGCGAACCGCGGCCACCAGCTGGGTGCCGTAGCGCTCCATCAGGTGCGCATCGCGACCATAGGCATCCGGATAGAATTGCACGCCATTCGCCGTCGGCTGGGCGGTCAGATAGGTCATGTAGACCGGCACCGGCTTGGGCAGATCGACCTCTTCCTCGACCTTGGGATCGTGGCCCTTCGGCACGTAACCGCCGAACAGCCAGCTCGCGAGCCGCTTGTAGTCCTCGACGCGGACGCAGCCGTTGCTGATCCACAGCTCGTTCTTGGTGAAATGCTCTTTCTCGGGCGAATCGTGGAGGTAGATGCCGAAATAATTGGGCAGCATGAACTTCATCATGCCCATCGAGTTCGCCGGGCTCGGCAGGCGGCGCAGCCGGACATCCTGACGACCGTCGACCACGGCCTGCCAGTCGACATCGTGCGGGTCGATCGTCTTGGCGTCGTCGCCATAGTCGGTGAGCACCTGATACTCGCGCTCGGTCAGATAGCTGACGCCCTGGGCGACGACGCGCGGACCGATGAGGCTACGCACCAGCTCGGGCGGCACGTTCCAATAGGGGTTCACGCTCGCATATTTGATGTACGCAGCCATCATCGGCGTGGCGGTCTCGGCTTTTCCGACGACGATTTTCATCTCGTCGACCTTGCGGCCATTCTGCCACATCGAGAGGCGCGCATTGCCGGCGTCGACCAGCACATATTTGCGCTGCTCCTCGGGTGCGGGCAGGCGCCTCGCGCGCTCCATGTTGATGATGATCAACTGCTCATAATATTGCGCGCCGCGGTTCAGCGCTTCGATCGTGCCGGCGCCGGCGATCCCGTCGGGCTTGATCCCGTGGACCGACTGGAACTCCTTGACCTGCGCGGCCAGCGCCGCGTCATATTTCGAGCCTTCGGGAAGGCCGAGGCGCGTGCGGAGCATCGCCACCCGGTCGCCGGACATGCCGGTTTTCAGCGTCGGCCCGGCGGGAATCGGCAGCTGCGGCAGGCTCGCCCAGCGCTGCTGGTACTTGATCAGGCCGCGGCGAAGGTCGGTGTAGATCGGGTTGACGGCCGAGTAGAAGTCCACGGGAGCGCCGCTCCATGCGGCGAATGCCATGTCCGGCGCGGCATTGTCGTGGACGGCGCGGGGCACGAGGTCCTCGTCGATGTAGATCATGTCGACGCCCTGCTCGATCGCGGGCGGAAGGTCGATCGGCTCGAGCGCCGGAGACTTGTTCGGCTCGGCGGCCGGCGACTGCCATGCCTGCCCCTGTGGCGCGGGCCGCGCCATCCATGGCTCGGCAACGGGCGCAGGGCCGCCCCGCTGCGCCTGCGGTGGAGGAGGAGGAACGGGGCCCGGCACAGGCCAGTTGCCGTTCCACTGCGCCAAAGCGGCAGCGGGCAGCGTCAGCGCACTAAGCGCGAGAAGGGAATGGCGCATTTTCACCCGACTATAGATAGGGAAGGAAACTGAACGATTACAGAATCATCCATTCACTTCCGGCGCGATTTACTCACCTTCCAGCGGCAACGTGTCGCGTTCGGCGGTCGGCGCGCCGATCTTTTCGGCGATCCGCTCGACTTCCTCATCGCTCGGCGGCTGCGGCAGCTCGTCCTCCCCCGGGGCGAGCGCGTCGTCGGGAATGCCGGGCGCCGTGCCAGCGATATTCTCGTCGATCGGTTCGGCGTTGGGCCCGGTGCTGATCTTCTCGCGGTCGTCGGCCATGGGTTTTCTCCTTCGACTTCAACAGCGAGCCGCAGGCGGGTGAGTTCCGAATGTTCGCGAATGTTCGTAGTGACGAGCATCAGATTCGATCCCTTGTGACCTTAATCCGCGCGCGAAAGTTGCCAAAGTTGGCACCGATATGCGCGCGCGGGCGCGCGCGCACGCGAGAGCGCGGGCGATAGGGGAACGTTTGTAAAGGGATGCATCGGCTCACCTTCATTCAGGGAGCGAACCACCTATCGCATTCGAGCGGCTGTAGGACAGCGAAATTTCAGCGGCGCTGCGGTGTCCGCAATGGGTGGAAAGCAGACACAACACCATCCCATCAAAGCAGTGGCCGATTGGCGACCTGGCGTGATACGGGCGGCGAGTCACGGGGACCATCGGTGCTTGGAAGGGCTACGCCCGAACGACTACGCGGAGTTTCGGATGGTATCTTCGCCGTCCTTATTACGGTGCTCGTCCTGGACCTGCGGCCGCCTGGCGACCCGACATACGCCGCAATGCTGGAGCTGTGGCCCCGATGGCTAAGCTACACGCTTAGCTACCTTTTCTTGGCGCTCATCTGGATCAATCACCATTACTTGCTCCGCTACGTCACCGAAGCGAGCCCACGCCTTCTTTGGTGCAATTTCGTGCACCTCTTCTCGATTTCGTTCTTACCGGTTGCTACGGCTTGGATGGCCACCAGCAGGCTCGCTCCGGAGCCAGTGTCATTCTACGCCGCAGTCATCTTGTTGATGAACGCGACGTACATTGCGCTCGTATGGGAAGTTACGTCAACGAACGCTTTCGGTGAGAACGCTTTGACCATCCGGGTGGTCCGTTGGCGCGCACTGATAAGTCTATGCCTTTTCGCCGTTGCCGCCATTGTGGCGTTGAAGCACCCGGTCATGGCACTCGCGATTTGTGTCACTTGCCTACTGTTCTACGTAAAGCCCGATCCGGTGCATTAACGGATGGCGAAGGGGCGGCGCCCGTGGGGAGCCGCCCTTTCCCTTTTCAAAACTAGCGCAGCGACCGGAAGCCAGTTCGGAGCTCTTCTGACAAGAGCTGCGGCTGCTCCCACGCGGCAAAGTGCCCGCCTTTGGGGAGGACGTTAAAATGGAGGAGGTTGTGGTAGGCGCGCTCGGACCAACTCCGCGGACCTTGGTAGATCTCTTCGGGGAAAATGCTGACGGCAGCCGGAACGGAGATGCTCAGGTCGTGGAAAAATCCACCCTTGAACTCGGTGTAGAGCCGAGCCGAAGACACACCGGTGTTCGTCAACCAGGAGAGCGTGATGTTGTCGAGGATGTCATCCCGCGTAAGGTCGCCGTAGGGCTCACCATCGACGAAGAGTTTTGCGATGTGCCCGTAGCTCGCCACGTCATGGTCGATCATCCAGGCTGCAAGGGCGATCGGTGAGTCCGCCAAGCCGTATAGGGTTTGGGGATGAGCGATCATCATGATCTGCGTAGGCAGGTGCTGGAAAGCGAACGCGAGCTGGTCGTATGCGCGCTGCTCCTCGATCGACAGATCCGCCGGAGCCGGCGCACCCGACTGAAGCGCCTTCGTGACGTCATCCGGCACGCTGCCGGGGAAGTTGACATGGATGCCGATCAGCTCAGGCGGAGCCTGTTGCGCCATCTCGTTAGTGACGAACGCACCCCAATCGCCGCCTTGCGCGACGAAGCGGTCGTATCCCAGTCTTCTCATCAGAACGGTCCAGGCGCGCGCCATGCGAGCCGGGTCCCAACCGGGAGCGGTGGGCTTGCCTGAAAAACCATAGCCGGCACCCGATGGGATCACCACGTCAAAGGCGTCCGAGGCGCTGCCGCCGTGAGCCGTGGGGTTGGTCAGCGGATCGATGATCTTCAGCTGTTCGATAGGCGAGCCGGGCCAGCCGTGCGTGATGATGACCGGCAGTGCATTTGGGTGCTTGGACCGAACATGGATGAAATGGATATCCAGACCGTCGATTTCGGTGATGAAGTTGGGCAGTGCGTTCAGCCGCGCCTCGCACCGACGCCAGTCATAGTCGGTCGTCCAATATCCCGCGAGCTTCTGCATAAGCGCGAGTTGCACGCCTTGGGTGCCATCATCGACTAGCTCACGTTCTGGCCATCGCGTTGCCATGATGCGGCGCTTGAGGTCGGCAAGTTCTTCGTCGGACGCATTAAACTCGAACGGCCTGATTGATGTGTCGCCGGTCGGCTCCACCGTGGCAGCGGCGCCGATGAACGGTCGTTCCGCGCTGGCCGCATTGGGCTGCGCTGGGCCTGTCGCAGGTGTTAGCGTTGGGGCTCCGCCGGGCGTCGTTGGAGTGTTTTCCACGGACATGGTCGATCTCCTCGTCCGAGGCGCGGGCCGTCGTGCGTCCTGCCTGCGAACGGCAAGAGTTGCCGACCGACAGGGCCGGCGCTGCTGTCTCGTAAGAGGGCCAAAGGGCGGGCTGTACTCGGTCCGTCGAAAGCTTCGACTCGGTCGCGAAGACGGTCGTCTTTAACAGCCTTACGAGGCACTGATAAGCTAGGCTGAGCGATGATGCCGAACGTCTGCTTTGGGTCGGAAGCGGAGATTGCCCTCAAGCCTTCGGCTTTGTTGCACGCACCGAGGGCGTCGCCCATATACTGAGCCATGACTCGTTTTCTCCCGATCCTCCCGCTCCGCGACATCGTCGTTTTCCCCCACCGCATCGTCCCGCTGTTCGTCGGGCGCGAGAAGTCGGTTGCGGCGCTCGAGGCGGCGATGGCCGCGGACAAGGAGCTGTTCCTGGTCGCCCAGCTCGATCCGGGCGAGGACGATCCCGACCGCGACGCGCTCTACGACCTCGGCGTCATCGCCACGGCGATGCAGCTCCTGAAACTTCCCGACGGTACCGTTCGGGTCTTGGTCGAGGGCGTGAAGCGAGCGCGCCTCGTCGATCTCGTGGCCCGCGACGATTACGCGGTTGCCGAGATCGAGGAGGTCGAGGAGGACGACGCCGGCGGACCGGAAGCGCAGGCGCTGATGCGCTCGGTCATCGACCAGTTCGAAAATTACGCCAAGCTCAACAAGCGCCTTCCGCCGGAGACGGGGATCCAGCTCGGCGAGATCGAGGACGCTTCGGCGCTGGCGGACGCAGTCGCTTCGAACCTGTCGATCAAGGTCGCCGACAAGCAGGCGCTGCTCGGCGAGCTCAACCCGGCCCGCCGCATGGAGATGGTCTTCGCCTTCATGGAGGGCGAGCTCGGGGTTCTCCAGGTCGAGAAGAAAATCCGCAGCCGCGTCAAGCGCCAGATGGAGAAGACGCAGCGCGAATATTATTTGAACGAGCAGCTCAAAGCGATCCAGCGGGAGCTCGGGAACGAGGGCGAGGAAGGCGGCGACGAGCTCGCCGAGCTCGCCGAGAAGATCCGCAAGACGCGCTTCAGCAAGGAAGCCCGAAGCCGCGCCAACGCCGAGCTCAAGAAGCTTCGCGCCATGGCGCCGATGTCGGCCGAGGCGACCGTCGCCCGCAACTATCTCGACGTCCTCCTCGGCCTGCCGTGGGGCAAGAAGTCGAAGCTCAAGAAGGACATCGCCGAGGCGCAGCGCGTGCTCGACGAAGACCATTACGGACTCGAGAAGGTCAAGGACCGGATCGTCGAATATCTCGCGGTCCAGGCGCGGACCAACAAGCTCAAGGGTCCGATCCTGTGCCTCGTCGGGCCGCCCGGCGTCGGCAAGACCTCGCTCGGCCGCTCGATCGCGCGCGCGACGGGCCGCGAGTTCGTTCGCCAGTCACTGGGCGGAGTGCGCGACGAGGCCGAGATCCGCGGTCACCGCCGGACCTATATCGGTTCGCTGCCCGGCAAGATCATCTCGAACATCAAGAAGGCGGGGACTTCGAACCCGCTGTTCCTGCTCGACGAGATCGACAAGCTCGGCCAGGATTTCCGCGGCGACCCGTCGTCGGCGCTGCTCGAGGTCCTCGACCCCGAGCAGAACAGCAAGTTCCAGGACCATTATCTGGAGCTCGACTACGACCTCTCCGACGTGATGTTCGTGACTACCGCGAACTCGCTCGACATGCCCCAGCCGCTGATGGACCGGATGGAGATCATCCGGCTCGAGGGGTACACCGAGGACGAGAAGGTCCAGATCGCCAAGCAGCACCTGATCCCCAAGCAGATGGAGGCGCACGGGCTTAAAGCCGAGGAGCTGATTTTTACTGACGAGGCGCTGCGCAAGATCATCCAGCATTACACCCGGGAAGCCGGCGTCCGCACGCTGGAGCGCGAACTGGCCAAGGTGGCCCGCAAGTCGCTTCGCCAAATTCTCGAAAACAAG
>Ga0207697_10001792_pt1 | contig 11490 bp, 12 predicted proteins | sample KBSSwiS5withPhiX_FD_184293 | JGI IMG/M metagenome (GOLD analysis project Ga0207697, IMG submission 184293) | Switchgrass rhizosphere microbial communities from Kellogg Biological Station, Michigan, USA, with PhiX - S5 (SPAdes) (version 2) | ecosystem: Host-associated > Plants > Roots >... | reverse complement strand
CTTTCTACCCCAGCCGCGGTGCGCACGCCGACGGCACGACGGCCCTCGAAGACCACTTCCTCGACGGCCGCATCAGTCTCAATCTCAACTCCGAGCCGCTCCGCGACGCGCGCCATCGCAGCCGTGACTGCGGAACAACCGCCGATCGGATGGAAGACCCCGTGCTCGTACTCGAGGAAGGAGAGGATCGAAAACAAACTCGGGCAACGAAACGGCGACATGCCGAGATATTTCGACTGGAACGAAAACGCCAGCCGGATGCGGGGATCGCGAAAGAAGCGGCCGAGATATTTGTCGAGCGATTGGTGCGGACGGAGGATCGGCAACATCTTCAAGAGCCGCATCGTCAACAGGTCCCGCCAGCTTTGGAACGGTGTCTCCAGGCACGGCTCCATTCGCGCCAGCTTCGTCCGGTTTTCCTCGAGGAAACGGCGGAAGCCTGGCGCGTCGTTAGGCGCGATCGCGGCGATCTGTTGCTCCATGCGCGCGACATTCGGCGTCGCGTGAATCTCACCGCCCGCGCCGAAGATGATGCGGTACTGCGGATCGAGTCGCACCAACTCGACCTCCTCGCGGAGGGAGGTGCCGGCGGCAGCGAAGATCTGTTGGAGCACGCGCGGATAAAGAAAAAACGTCGGGCCGAGATCGAACTTGAAGCCATTCGCTTCGATCGACGAAGTCCGCCCGCCGATCGTCGGGAGCCGTTCCAGGATTTTTACCTTCACGCCCGCGGCGGCGAGCAGAATGGCCGAAGCCAGACCGCCGGGACCGGCACCGATGATGATAACGTCTTTTTTCATTTCGTTAGGCAGAGTGAGAGAAAGACGCCTTAGAATTTCGTTTTCACTCCGCAAGCGCGAAGGGCGCACCAGCCGCGAGTGGCTTCGAAGGCGAGGAAGGCGGCGGCCAGGGCCAGGCCAACGGCGGCCGCGGGAAACTTCCAAGACAACGCCAGGGCGGTCACGCCGAGGACGCCGGCTCCGGCCGCGCGCAAGAGTCTTCCCTTGTTTTCGATATTGGTCGCGAAGCGATTCGATTTTTCTGTTTTCATCGGATGGAATTTTGTTAGGCCGGCTCTGCCACCGCGTGGCGAGCCAGCAAAAAATGCGACTACAGAAGCGGTCGAAATTGCGGGCGATTACGCGAATGCCCGGCGTCACGGAGGATTGCCGCGGAAGGCACAACGGCGGGCCTTTTTTCACCAAAATCCGCGTGGTTCCGCGCCACGTCGGCCGCAGTCATCATTCCCTTGGCCACAATTGCGGTGATGACGACGCCGAAACAAAAAATCGGAAAGAGATACTCAAACATTTTCGTCCCTCCTCGAAGCACTGATGACGCGAGTCAGGAGAGCGACTCGGACGCCGACCCAAAGAGCAAGGATGCTGGGCACCCATAGACCGACGAAGACGCCGTAGTCTTTGTTGACGAGAAACCAGAGCGCAACGCTGGCGGCGAGGCTGGCGCAGGAGGCGAGAAGGAAGGGATGATCGACTTTGTTAAACATGATGATGATTGGTTTTTCCTGATTGATTTGTCTTACATTTGTATAGTCTCTTTGAACGGTTGTCAATGATTTGTTTATGTTTTCACTGATTGACTTCGAATCGGGGCGCATCCCTCGTTCTCTCCCGCAGTTGCGAAATAATTTGTCTGGGTACCCGACCTCGTGTATCAATCTTGTCTAATAGTGCGAACACCAGCCCCAAACGCCCATCATTCCATCAAAGCGGTCTCTCGCCGGACCGGCCTTTCACCCCACGTCATCCGCATCTGGGAGAAGCGCTACGGCGCGGTCGAGCCGCGTCGCACCAGCACCAACCGCCGACTTTATTCCGACGAGGAAATCGAGCGCCTGAATTCCCTGCGCCTCGCGACCGCCGCGGGACACAGCATCGGCAACATCGCCACACTTCCCCTCCGCCAGCTCAAATCTCTGGTCGCTAAAGCGCAGGGCGACTCATCGACAACGCCCGCGTCGAAACACGGCATCTCGGCTGCCCAGATGTTTCACGATTTCTGCCTGACGGCCGTGAAGAAACTCGACGGGCGTCTCTTTGAAGAAGTGCTCCAAAAAGCCGTCATCGCTCTCGGGAACCAGGGCTTATTGCGGCAAGTGGCCGCCCCGCTCGCCCAGACAATCGGCGAGCTCTGGCGGACCGGTGTCGTGACCGCAGCGCACGAACATTTCCTGAGCTCCGGACTGAAAGTCTTTCTCGGACACTTGTCAGGACAATTCCCGGTCTCGGCCAATGCACCGTGCATCATTATTGCGACTCCCGCCGGCCAACTGCATGAACTTGGAGCCGTCCTGGTCAATGCAGCGGCCGCGCAAGTGGGGTGGCACACGACCTATTTAGGCGCCAGCCTGCCCGCCGCGGAAATCGCCGGTGCCGCTGTCCAGAATCACGCGCTCGCGGTAGCTCTAAGCGTCGTTTATCCGGAAGACGATCCCAATCTGCCGCAGGAATTCATTAATCTGCGGCGGTTCCTTCCCGCAGAAACAAAGATTCTCGTTGGGGGTCGCGCCGCCCCCGCCTACTTCGAGACCCTGATGCAAATCGGAGCGGCGCTTAACGAAAGCCTTGACGAATTTTGCAACCAGCTGGACCTGCTGCGCCGCTCCAGCAAAGCGAGGCTCGCGTGAAGATTCACGAATTGCAGCGCGAACTTTGGTTGCCGCGGACGCTCACGGAAATCTTTCCATTTTTTGCCGACGCGACGAATCTCGGGACGCTGACCCCGCCCTGGCTAAATTTTCGGATCCTTTCGCCACGGCCAATTCCGATGCGGGTGGGCACGTTGATCGACTATCGGATTGTGGTGCATGGTATTCTGTTTCGCTGGCAGAGCGAAATCACGGTCTGGGAACCGCCACACCGTTTCGTCGACGAACAACGGCGCGGTCCGTATCGGATCTGGCGGCACGAACACCGTTTTGCGGAAAGCGACGGGGGCACGATGCTAAGTGACCGGGTCCAATACGCTGTCCTGTTCGACCCCCTCGTGCACCGCTGGCTGGTACGACCCGACATTGAACGAATTTTCGCCTTTCGGACAAAAAAGATGCGCGAACTTTTCCGCGGCGCCATTCCTGAAGCTTCCCGTTCGTAGCACGAGCTACTAGCTTGCGAGTTTCCCGCAGCGCAATCTCCCGCCTAATCACCGAGCGAAGCCAACGATCTCCTTCGAAACACGCAAGCTTTAAGCTCTCGCTACCACTGTGTAAACCGAAACGAGAAAACCGCCGTGAAAAAACCTTCGAACGATACGAGACCAACTCACGCGGGCGGGATGGTTTATCAGCGCGCAGACGGGAAAATCGAATATCTACTCGTTAGGCCAAAGAGAGCCCTGGCTGAATGGGTCCTGCCAAAAGGACATATCGAGCCGGGCGAAAGTAGCGAGGATGCCGCTGCCCGTGAAGTCTTGGAAGAGACTGGCGTGGAAGCACGCATGATTGCTCCCCTAGGGATCGTTCAATTCGAGACCAGAGGGAAGACGGTGCGAGTCCAATATTTTCTCATGAAAGCCATGTCGCTCGGTCGGGCCATGGAAGAACGCGAAACGCGCTGGGCCACTTACGACAAGGCGCTCCTTCTTCTCACTCACGAGTCGAACCGCGAAATACTTCGATCGGCGGAGGAAAAGCGCCGATTGATCGCGACAGATTCCAGGCCATAGCCCATCACTCGCTCGCCGGAGGGACTCGCAACCGCGAGTCCAGATTACTCTGGGGAGTGCACGCGCCGCGCGTGCGCTCCCCAAAATCAACCGAACAGTCGAACGACTCCACTCCCGGGCTCGATTCGTCCGATCGGTCTAGCCCGCAGTTGCTTCCCAACCGCCCCCACATCGTTAGGCGCAACGATCGCCGTCATTCCGATCCCCATATTGAACACCTGATACATCTCGTCGCGCGGGACGCGGCCGCGTTCTTGCATGACCTGAAAGATGGTTGGGACTTTCCAGCTGCCCACATCAATCACCGCGTCGCAATCGTTAGGCAAAATACGCGGCAGATTATCAATCAGTCCGCCACCGGTAATGTGAGCAAGCCCTTTCAATTTTCCGTGCGGAACGGTGGCCAGAAGCGGCTGATAGTTGCGATGCGTTCGCAGAAGTTCTTCGCCTAACGACAAGCGCAAACCCGGAACTCGCGCCGAAGGTTTCAGCCGCATTTGTTCGAAGAAAATCTTGCGTGCAAGCGAGTAGCCATTGGTATGCAAACCGTTCGAGGCGAGCCCAAGAACGACATCGCCCGGCTTGATCCGCGAACCGTCGATCATGCGCGCGCGATCGACCACCCCGACGATGCAACCAGCCAAATCGTATTCGCCGCGTTGATACATCCCGGGCATCTGCGCCGTTTCGCCGCCGATCAACGCGCACTTTCCAGCCCGGCAGGCTTTGGTAAAACCGCGCAGAATTTGCGCAAAGACCCGCGGCTCCAATCGCTCCGCTCCGATGTAATCGAGGAAAAAAAGCGGACGCGCGCTTAGAACCGCAATGTCGTTGATACAATGATTGACGAGATCAGCGCCGACGGTGTCATGCCGATCCATCGCAAACGCGATCTTCAACTTCGTTCCAACCCCATCGACGCTGGAAACAAGAACCGGTTCCCGCATTCCCGAAAAATTCGGAGCGAACAGCCCGCCGAACCCGCCTATCTTGCCCAGCACCTCGGGCCCATGCGTTTGCCTGACGAGTCCGTGGATCTTGCGCTTCAGTCGGTTGCCAAGATCAACGTCAACTCCCGCGCGCGCATAAGCCTTCTTCACGGCGAAAAGGTGTAGGGCAACGAGTCTCGTTGCCAACCGTTTTCCGCATCTCGACGCAAGATTTCCGTCGCCCACCGCTAATGGTCACAAACTCGAAAGGATGAGCCTCCACCGGGGCATTGCGCATTAGGAGGTCGATTGACGCGAGAGGCAGTTCCAGCTTTCTTCGCGAAAAGATTCCCAAGATGTCCGAGCTGGATCTCCTTAATCTCGCGCGCTCCTCCATGCAGAGCATTACGAGCGACTTTGCGCAAATCATCACGATCACGTTCGCAATGGTGGTGGCGATTTATTATTTCCTGCATCGCGCCGGGCTGCGGATGAAGGTTTTTGCTTTCAGCATCTATACCTGTGGCATGCTCACGTTCTTTGGCATGATGCTCATGGAATCGAACGTCGGGGTCGGCGCTCAGCAGGCAATGCGAGCGATTCCAGAGGCGACGCGTTCATTGCCAACCGCGCAGTTTCTCGGGGTCAGGTCGAGCTGGGTCGGAACATTTTCAATCGTTTTGCTGAACCTTCTCTTCCTGGTGCTTTGGATCGGCACCGCTTATCTGTTGTTCTTTTGGCGGAAGCCTGACGAATCAGCCCCGTAACTGAAGAGCGCGGACGATGAATGACCCTGAGGACGCCCGGAGACTGGCGATTCGCTGGTTCAACGAAGTATGGAACGAACGCAAAGCTGAAACAATCTTCGAATTACTCGGCTCGGACTCACTCGGTCACCAGGAAGGCAATGTCGATATTGTAGGCCCGGAGCAATTCGCCAAATTCCATCGCGTATTTCTCGAGACCTTGCCGGATATGAAGGTCGAGATCCTGGACACAATCGCGGAGGACGGAAAGGTGTGTGTCCATTGGCATATCAAAGGCACCCACACCGGCGAAGGACTGGGGCTAACGCCTACGGGAAACGAGATCAGGATGCGCGGGATGACGTGGCTTCTTATTAAGGAAGGTAAGATCACTGAAGGCTGGGACTCTTGGAATCAGCAGGCATTGATGGATATACTATCCGGCCAACCGGCGAAGGATAGAAATGCCTGATCGCGTCGATTAGGTGCAGACTGTTGCCAACCGTTTTTCGCGTGGACGCGCAAGATTTCCGCCGTCGTTCCGATTCTTGAAGGCTTCGCTCGATCAAACCAAGAGTCCGATTGACACCCGAATGATAATCCGGGTAACACTTGATCATGAATCCTCCGCGAACTGTAACCGTTTACATCCTCTCCGCGCTCCTTCTCCGCATCAGCAACGGATTTTCCTCCCAGCCCGCCGCTGCGGAACAACTCCACCCGCCGGTTACGATCCACAGTTTCCCGGTAGGAGTCACCCCCTACGCACTCACCTATGACGGAGCGAACATCTGGACGGCAAACTTCGGCAGCTGGGACGTCACCAAACTGCGAGCTAGCGACGGCACTGTGCAGGGCACCTTTTCGGTGGGAGGGATTAACCCATCTAATTTGACCTTTGATGGCGCCAATATTTGGACGACCAACGAAGGAACGAACACCGTCACCAAGCTGCGGGCAAGCGATGGCGCCCAGCTCGGCATATTCCCCGTTGGAACAGCCCCTGTAGGCATCGCTTACGATGGGGCCAATCTCTGGGTCTCAAATTTCGGTGATAACACTGTCACCGAACTGCGCGCCAGCGATGGCGCTGTGCTGGGCACACTCCCGGCGGGCCGTGTCCCGTGGGGAGTGATCTTCGACGGCGCCGATATCTGGATCGGCAGCAACAGCGGCTCTCGAGTGCGCAAGCTACGCCCCAGCGACGGCAAACTAATCGCAACGCTGGAACCAGGCGGAACTGAACATCGAGGTTTTGCATTCGACGGAAGCACAATGTGGATTGCCAGCTTATCCAACAGCATTGTCACCGCCGTGCGCGCCCGAGATGGTTGGATTCAGGGCACCTTCCCGGTCGGAGTCGCTCCCTGGGGCGTTGCCTTCGACGGTGCGCAAGTCTGGACAGCAAACTATTTCGGCAGCAGCGTGACAGTACTGCGGGCCGCAGACGGCGGTGACCCTAAAACTTTCTCGGTCGAAGCGGCCCCCACGGGAATCATCTACGATGGCACCAGCATTTGGGTAGCGTGCTCCGGCAGTAACACCGTCAACAAGATCACGCTAAAGTCTCCGTAGGCTGGCCCCATTTGAATTTGGAATCCAGCTGGCGCATCCCCGAGAAATTCGGCGCGAATAGCCCGCCGACCTTGCCGAGCAACTTTCCGGCGGCCGCCTCAGGATGCGTTTGCCTAACGAGTCAATGAGGGCAACATCTCTGCCTACCTTCCGGATAATCCCCACAGCAGTGAGGAGAGAGCACTGCTTCGTGAAATTTACGACTTACCCGATTCGGTCTTCGAGCAGCAGCGGTAAATCACCGCGAGTTTCGCCCGGACTTGCAACAGCGGGACACGGGGATGCAGCGACTTTGCTACTGAAAGGCAATGTGCTAGCTGTCGGAGGCTCAGATAACTACGCTCATCCAACAGTAAATGCGAAAACCTATGCCTAAACAAAGTATTCCATCTTCCGTCCTGTCTTTGTTTGTCGCCCAACGAGTTTTCCAGGTCTGCACGGCGGCCTTGGTGAGCAACTCTTGCGCGGTGTTTTTGCGGACCATTATAATAGCTGCCTTGTCGTTGGCACTCGTTGGGATGGAAGTGGCTGCTTCTGCCGCGGCTCCTTCCACCTGTCTAATGGGTGGAGATCTCGACCCGACATTTGACGGAGATGGAAAAGTGATGACGGATTTCAGCTCGGGGTTTGACGTTGCATATGCTGTCGCTGTGCAGTCGGACGGGAAAATCGTCGCTGCGGGGGTCATCGGTAATACGCAGGACTTTGCGATCGCGCGTTACAACGCAGATGGATCGCTCGACCCTGGCTTTTCCAGTGATGGCATGACGACGACGGATTTCGCCGGCGGCAATGACCAGGCCCGCAGCGTAGCAATCCAGTCAGACGGCAAGATTGTCGTAGCCGGCTACGCCGCTGTTGGCAGCGCGACCGACTTCGCGCTCGCGCGTTATAATGGGGATGGTTCGCTCGATCCCGGCTTTGCCGGCGGGAAGGTGACGACAGATTTCGGGTCAACCTTCAACCAGGCATTTGCGGTCGCCGTCCAGGCCGACGGCAAGATCGTAGCTAGCGGTCTTGCACTTATTGGGGGCGTGGATGTGTTCGCGGTCGCGCGCTACAACGCGGACGGTTCCCTTGATACTTCCTTCTCCTCTGATGGTAAAGTGACGACCGCTTTCGGTGTGTCTTTTGACCAGAGCCTTGCGCAGGCAATCGCGCTCCAACCGGATACCAAGATTATCGCCGTCGGCTATGCAATTCTTAGTGGGGCTGGGAACTTCGCTCTCGCCCGATACAATTCGGATGGTTCGCTTGATACTAGCTTCGACGGCGATGGCAAGGTGACGACGCTGATTGGCACCGGCGCTCACGCTTACGCATGCGCGCTGCAACCCGATGGCAAGCTTGTCGCCGGCGGGTTTGCTAACATTGGCAGCGGGCATCCATTTGATTTTGCCCTTGCGCGCTACAACACCGACGGCTCACTTGATTCCACCTTCGACGCCGATGGTAAAGTAACTACAATTGTTGGCTCAGCCCAGAACTCGATTTATGGCATTGCGCTAGAGCCCGACGGGAAGATTGTCGCCGCGGGGAATGCCAAACTCTCAACCTTTGATTTCGCTCTGGCCCGTTACAACGCAGACGGGTCGCTCGACACGACTTTCGACACGGATGGCCTGGTAATAACTGACTTCAGCTCGAATCTCGATCAGGCACTTGCTGTCGTGGTCCAAACCGACGGCAAAATCGTCGCTGCCGGCAGCGCCAGCCTTCCAACGGGCGGCTCCGATTTTGCCCTGGCCCGCTACGGCGCGTGCCCGCCGGACTTTCAACTTACCGCCGCGGCTTCGCGGAAGGTGCATGGTGGACAGGGTTCCTTTGATATAACTTTGCCGCTCGCCGGTGAACCCGGGGTAGAATGTCGCAGCAGCAACGGCCGGCATCAGCTTGTTCTTACCTTTAATGCCGATGTGGTAAGCGGAAACGCCAACGTCACAGAAGGCACCGGCACGGTTTCCGGCAATCCTGCTTTTTCAGGCAATACGATGACAGTCAACCTAAGGGGTGTCACTGATGTGCAAAAGATTACAGTTACTCTCAGCGATGTTACCAGCAGCACTTCAGAGGTATTGCCGGATACACCAGTGAGCATAAACATGCTGATCGGTGATACCGACGCAGACAAGACCGTTAGCCGTCTCGATGTGAATCTAACGAGAGATCAACTCGGCATGCAGGTGACTGACAGCAACTTCCGGGAAGACGTAAAGGTAACCGGCCTAATCGATCCGACTGATGTTCGGATTGTGAGATCGGATCTTGGACATTCCTTACCCTGACATTACCTGCGGCTCATCTCGGGTAGGGTGGGCGTCTCGCCCGCCGGCGAACGCGTCTCGCGTTCTCGCACTTCCCTTGCAGCCAAAAGATCGTTTCGGCGAGACGCCGAAACCGGCGGGCGAGACGCCCACCCTACCCGAGACGCCCCACGCTTCGCACAGCGAAGCGGCTACACCACCGGGATCACCGATCCAGCCACAACGTTGGCGAAAGCTCGCCCGTTTGGGAATTCACAAACCAACGGTTCGCAGCCAGAGTCCAGTTCATGAAACGTTCCACAAGAATTTCTGCGGCTCTGATCGCGCTCGCTTTGCTGAACACCACCGGCGCGCAGGAGGCTGAGCAGGCGGCAAAGAAGGCACAAAACGCGACTTCCGGGGAGCTCTACGAAAAGATCGCGGCGCTTGATGCGAAGGTGTTCGACGCTTTCAATGCAGGTGATGTCGATCGGCTGATGGGCTGGTTTACAGCCGATGTCGAGTTCTACGATGATGGCGGCGACCCTGGGCTCAGTGATTTCGCCGCGACCAAGAGGGATTTCGCGGCGCTCTTCCACAATGCGCCGGGTCTCCGTCGGGTGTTGGTGCCGGGAACGTTGCAGGTTTACCCGCTCAAAGGCTACGGCGCGATCGAGGTGGGCGAACAACGATTCTGTCATGAGGAGAACGGGAAGCAAGACTGCGGCACGACAAAATTCTCGATGGTCTGGCGCAAGTCCGGCGAGACCTGGAAGCTGGCGCGCGTCCTAAGCTACTCCCATTGAATCCCAGCGCTAGCTAGTCACTCCAGCGGGCCTGAATCAAAGCGGAACCCAACAACGCGAACCGCTGTTTCTCGGGGCCGATCGGATCACTTCAACCCGGCGAACAACGTAGGCTGCGCTTCTTCGGCCAGCGCTTTGGCCCGATTCTCGCGCTTTTCCATGATGAACTTGTCCAGCTCGGGATCGACTGGCAACGGATACTTCCCGGTGAAACAAGCGAGGCAGAAACTGTTCGCAGGCTTTCCAGTCGCAGCGATCATTCCCTCCAGATCGAGATAACCCAGACTGTCGACTCCGAGATATTCGCAGATTTCCGGCATCGTCTTCTGGTTCGCGATCAATTTTTCTGGGTCGGGAAAATCGATTCCGTAATGGCAGGCAAAGCGATGCGGCGGACAACTCACCCTCATGTGCACTTCCCTGGCGCCCGCTTCGCGCAGGTTGACGACGCGGGCCCGGGCGGTCGTTCCCCTAACGATCGAGTCGTCAATCACCACGACGCGCTTTCCTTCGACCGCTTCCTTGATCAGGTTGAGTTTGACCCGCACATCGAAGTCGCGAATGAGCTGGCTCGGTTGGAGGAACGTGCGTCCGATGTAGTGATTGCGCACGAAGGCATGTTCGTAAGGAATGTTGAGCTCGTGGGCAAAGCCGAGCGCGGCGTAGTTACCGGAATCCGGCACCGGCACGACGATATCGGCTTCGACCGGAAATTTCCGGGCCAGTGCGCGCCCCATTTCCGTTCGCACCTTGGCCACATTCACGCCTCCAATGATGCTGTCGGGCCGCGCGAAATAGACGTACTCGAACATACAGAAGGCCGGCTTTTCCTCCTTGAAAGGCCATTCCGATCGAATCCCATCCTCGCTGATGATCAGGACTTCGCCCGGCTCGACTTCGCGAATGAACTCGGCGTGGATCAAATCGAACGCACACGTCTCGGATGCGAGCACATAAGCGCCATCCAGTTTGCCTAGCGCCAACGGACGGAAACCAAACGGATCGCGCACGGCGATTATTTCGCGCTCGCTCATGAGAATGAGCGAGAAAGCGCCTTCGATCCGGCGCAGCGCGGTGAGAATGCTGCCGCCGTTGTTGGAAGGCTGAGCGAGGAGATGAAGGATGATCTCGCTGTCGGCCGTTGTCTGGAAGATGGAACCTTTGCGCTCGAGTTCGTCGCGCAGGACATCGGCGTTGATCAGATTCCCGTTATGCGCAATCGCGAGCTGGCCGCGAAAGCAATCGACCACGAAGGGTTGCGCGTTTTTGACCGTGCTCGAGCCGGTCGTCGAATAACGCGTATGCCCGACCGCGCGCGTCCCCTTGAGCCGTGCCAGTTCGTCCTGACCGAACACCTGCGAAACCAGGCCCATATCGCGATGCAACTGAAAGGTCGAGCCCGGTCCGTTGGCGGTCACGATGCCCGCGCTTTCCTGCCCGCGATGTTGAAGAGCGAAAAGTCCGTAGTACGTCAGGACGGCCGCGTTCGGGTGACCGAACACGCCAA
>Ga0207697_10001790_pt1 | contig 11496 bp, 10 predicted proteins | sample KBSSwiS5withPhiX_FD_184293 | JGI IMG/M metagenome (GOLD analysis project Ga0207697, IMG submission 184293) | Switchgrass rhizosphere microbial communities from Kellogg Biological Station, Michigan, USA, with PhiX - S5 (SPAdes) (version 2) | ecosystem: Host-associated > Plants > Roots >... | reverse complement strand
GCCGGCCGGTCCGAGTCCGGCGGCTCGCAACCATGTACGGACCGTTGTTGGTGAGACCGTCGCCCCAAGGCCCTTGAGCGCGCCGACAATTCGTTGGTATCCCCACCGTGGGTTCTCGTGAGCCAAACGGAGTACGAGGTCTCGAATCTCGCGCCGGATGGGCGGTCGTCCGACGCGGTGCGGGTAGGTCCACCGTTTCGTCACCAAACCGCGATGCCATCCGAGCAGCGTTTGTGGCGTGATGATGAACGCTGACCACGCCTTCCGTGGCAGGAGCCGGCTCGATGCCGCCAAGAAAAGCCGGTCGACCATCGTCAATATCGGGCGCTTCGTCTGCCGACGCAGAATCGCCAGTTCGTGCCGGAGTACGACGACTTCCAGCGCCTGAACCGCCTCGGAGCGCCGGCGCCAGACGGCCACCTGCAAGACGCGGCGAACCAGGACATAACACAGGGAGAGCAACACGTGGCCTCCGGCAAGCGAGATGCGCGGTTATTCTACGCATCCGCGTGCCGGTGAATCCCACTGCCACTTTGTCAAGGAGCAGGCGTACGAATTTCCGCACCCTTCAGGGTCACATCACAGTTGTTGCTCTACGCGGCCAGCGCAAGCCGCAATTCGACCTTCTCGAAGGTCACAACTGGCTTGAGCTTCCGGCCCTCACCCTGCTCCAGCCGCACCAAGCCAAAGCGTGCCATCGTGTGAAGGGTGCGCGATAGATTGCTTTTGGCCCGCCCGCTCGCCGCCGCGAGCGCGTCGATCGAATCAGGACGGCGTTTTGCAATCAGCGCCAGGAGTTCCCGGTTGCGTTCCGATAGAACCTTGGCGAAGCTCTCGACCGACGTGAACCAGATATCCGGATCGTCCGCTGTACGCTTCCTACGGCCGGCGACGACGTCGCGCGTATAGCGGGCGATGGCCTGCCGCGATGCAATCCCGACCTTCAGAGTCTTCATTCAACGCCCTCCCTCTTCAGGATCGCTTCGACTTCGTGCCAGAAGTCGTCCATTAGCGTGTCTGCATCGCGATAGGCGTACGGCCGCACAGACTCGCCCCGATGCAGATGATCGCGCGCCGTTGACGAACGGCCAGCAGGCCCACGCGTCACCCGCATCGGATGCGCGTTGTCGATACCGAACACGCGTCGGCCGGCCGCGTCGTGCAGCGTCAGCGTGTAGCTGACGCCTTGCGGACGGTCCGCGTCAGGCGGAACACGCCCAGCCACGATCTTGACCCAGAAGCCGCCGCCGACCTCGGCGATGAATCCGTCGAGATCGACGAGCCTGTCGAGGCCTTCGTCGCGGCGGCTCACCCGGATAATATATCAGACAATGATAACAAGCCGCGATGCCTTCAGAAGAAGCGCTCGAACCTGGCGAGGACATCCGTCGCAGCAGCAGTCATGTCTCAGAACAGCGGAAAGGCAACATCCCGCTCACAGACCCGGCGACTTCGAAGCTGGCATTCCCGATCCCGAAGGGCTGGTCGGTCGGCGTTGTTGGACCCAACCCGTAACATGGACCCAACTTCTTTTTGCAGCGAAACGTCGCTGATACTAGAAAAAATCAAGCCCGACGTATGGCACGACTCGAACATGCAGTCGGTCGGAACCAGACGCTCAATCAGACTGACTGAACAGGGGAAGTGATTGAATCAACTGTGGTTGGTGCGCCCTGCACGACTCGAACGTGCGACCTCCTGGTTCGTAGCCAGACGCTCTATCCAGCTGAGCTAAGGGCGCGAAGGGTGATTAAACGGAAGATTGATGCCCTCTCGCACACGTCGGAGTGCATGCAAATTTTGAGTTTATCACACGAGTCCGAGCCCGCCGGGGCGGTTAGGGCCGCAGCATCAAGGCGAGCAAGCCAGCCATCGTGGCAACCTGCCCGACCCAGAAGAGAAACGACCACTTCAACAGCTCGACGCGAAGAGCTGCCGTGTCGCGGGCCACATCAACGCGCAGGGCAGAGAGATCGCGCGACATCTCGAGGCGTAGCGCCGATATCTCCGTTCCCAGACGACGCTCGAACCGATCGGCTGCTGCTGTCAACACCTCGTCGCTCCATTCCGTTCGGGTCGACTCGAGTAGCGTGACGAGCCCTTGCGTTCCATCACTGCCCAGACGCTCTGCCAATTGTCTCGGTATCCGCGGGGCAATCATCTTCCAATGCCAATTCTCACCCAGCCCGTGCTCTGACGACGATGCCATCGTCGACCTGAGGTCGTCAAGAGACGCTCTCAACAGAGACGCTATGAATAGCCTTCGGTCGCGGGATGTGCCTGATACAACTCTTCGAGCCGATTCATCTCCTCATCCGAGAGCGTGAGCGACGCGGCCGCGATCGCATCTTCCAGGTGCTCGCGTTTGGTCGCGCCAAAGATGGGCGAGGTCACCGCCGGCTTGCGCAGCAGCCACGCCATCGCGACCTGCGCCGGCGAGACTCCGCGCTCCTTCGCGATCTCGTTCGTACGATCGATGACGGGCTTGTCGATGTCGACGGTCTTCACGAAGAGCGTCTTGCCGAAGGCGTCCGTCTTTGCGCGTGCGGTCGTCCCATCATCTGCGTAAGGCCGGGCCAGCTTGCCACGCGCCAAGGGAGACCAGGGCGTCGTCCCGATTCCCTCGGACGCACACAGGCGCAGCATCTCGCGCTCGTCTTCCCGATAGAGCAGGTTGTAGTAGTTCTGCATCGAGATGAACTGGGCCCACCCATTGGCGCGCTGCAGGCCGATGGCCTTCATGAACTGCCATGCGTGCATGGACGACGCACCCAGGTAGCGCACTTTGCCGGCGCACACGACGTCGTTGAGTGCCGCGAGCGTTTCCTCGAGCGGCGTGTCGTAGTCGTAGCGGTGGATGATGTAGAGATCGATGTAGTCGGTACCGAGACGCTGCAGGCTGTTGTCGACTTCCGAGAGGATCGCCTTGCGCGAGAGACCGCGGCCGTTCGGACCCTGCCGCATCGGTCCCCAGACCTTCGTTGCTATTACGACCTCGTCGCGGCGAGTGAAGTCGCGAATCGCACGGCCCAGCACCTCTTCGCTCTGTCCGTTCGAGTAGACGTTGGCAGTGTCGAAGAAATTGACGCCGAGCTCCAGCGCACGCTGGATGTGAGGCCGGCTGTCTTCTTCGCTGAGAGTCCAATGCCACTGGAGCACGCCAGGCGTCTTCGCCTGGCCATAGCTCATGCAACCGAGGCATACGCGCGAGACCTGCAGGCCCGTGCGCCCGAGCGTGACGTAATTCATGGGAACTCCCAATTCCCAAACCCAACTCCCAAGATCTTCTTGGGAGTTGTGAGTTGGGAGTTGGTGGTTGAGTGAACTGCTACCGCGCGAGCGGATCTGGCCGCATCTGGAACTTGACGACCTTGCCCTTGGTGCCCTTGCCGCCTTCGATATGCCACACGAAGTGCGTACCGTAGTTGGCGTAGAGCGCGCGTCCTTTCCAGCCCGCGTTTGGATCGTCGATGCGACCGTCGAGACCACGCGAGTAGAAGCCGAGCGGATACGGCACTCGCAGAGTGATCCACTGGCGTGTCTGCGGATCGAGCACCAGCAGCGCATCCGAGTTCGAGCCGTTTGCGATCGGTTTGTTCGCTCCCAGCCCCAGCACGTTGTGCTGATCCACCCAGTTGTAATAGTGGAAGTCGGCCGGGATGTTGGTCCCCTTCAACTTCGGGCCGCTGGTCTGATAGAGCGTCCACCCTTCCTGGCACTCGCTGCCATCGATCTTGCGCGGACCGGTGATCGCCTTGCACTTGCGGCGATCGAAGCTCGCGAGGTGGCTGCTCGCTGCGAGCGCGGTCCAGACGACGCCGTTGCTGTCGACGTCCACGCCGCGCGGATCGAAGCCAGGCTCGGGCACCTTGTAGACTTCCGTCATACACGACTGCGGCGGGTTCTTGCCACGATCGACGCGCACGAGATAACCAGGGAACCGCTCGGAGACACCCCACACCGAGTCGTCAACCGGGCTCGGGACCACGCCGTAGAGACTGAAGCTGACGAGCGTATCGAGCTTGGGATCGGGTCCGCCTCCCGTTCCACCAGAGCCACCCGAGCCACCTCGCGCGCCGAGCCCGCTCCCTCCCGTCGTATCTCCTGCATACAGGATTGAGTCACCGCGACCGGTGACCTGATTCCACGGCGGCGCCGTGATGCGGCCGTCACCGTTGGTGTCGACGACCTGCCCGCACCAGCCGACGGCTTTCTTCTCGTCCTTCGTCTCGTCGTAGACCTTCGAATCGATCCAGCCGACGATCGGGCCCGACAGCTCGTTGAAGTACACGGTCTCGTTCGGGTCGTTGTCGAACTGCAGGTGATGCGTCGCGTAGCAGGTGTCGATCAGCACGAACTGACGTGTCTTCGGATCGTAGAAGGAGGCCTGACGCCCGCTGTTCCGCAGCGGGAACCATGCCGCGAACTTGTTCGAAGGGTCATTGCACCAGTCCGGATCGGCGTTGGGGCGGATCTTCGACGTCATCCACACGCGTCCCTTGCTGTCGAGCATCGGGTTGTGCGGGTCGGCGGGGTTGTACGGTGGATTCGCCCACAGATGCTCGTTGCCCCACCACAGCGACGGACGATTCGGCGCCGGGAAACGTGACGGCACCTGCGCGCGCGGCGCGCGGGTCGGAATCTCGAGTTCTTCCGTCGAGTTCGTTTTCTGATTCAGCACCACGAGCGAGCCATGTCCCGCGGACACGGCATACACCGGACCGTACGCGTTCACCGTCGGGTGATTCTTGTCGGTCGACACCAGGTCGTGCATGAACGAGTGGTCGTCGCCAACATCCCACAACGTCAGCACCAGGTTGCGCTCGATGCCTGTCGGGCGCGGCGGCATCGGCGGCACTTCACCCTTGGCCACGCGCTCGGTCCAATCGGCATAGACCTTCAACGAACGAGTCTGTCCCTGATTGTTCAGCACGCCGTACATCGAGGTCCCGCGCACGCCGGTGCCCAGGCGCCACTCCCACGCTTCAGCATGTGACTTCAACTCCGGCTTCGCCTTCAGGATGTGATCGACGCTGCGCGTGAGCTGATTGCCAAGCTGATGACAGAAGTTGCAGTCCGACTTCAGCGAGTTGATCCAGTGGTTCTGCGACAGCATGCTCGGACCGAGACCGTTGCCCTGCGGCCCGGTGCCGGGGAACTCGCTTGCCGCTGGCGGCTCGAGCAGCGAAAGCCAATAGTTGCCAGGATAGACCTTGGCCGCTTCCTGCGGCGTCTTCGCCGGATTGACCTTCAGCGTCACGGGAGCGGTCGCCGGTTTCATCACCTGCCGCTCCGAATCAGCGATGCCGTAGCCACGAACGAAGACGCTGTAGCTCGCGCTCGGCAGCTCGGGCAACATGAAGCGCCCCTGATCGTCGGTAACCACAATCTTGATGAAGTTGGTGGGCAGATCCTTCGTCTCGGCAATCACCCACACGCCGGCTTCAGGTCCCTTGGCGCCCTGCACGACGCCGGTGATGAAACCCGTCGCGCCCGCGGCCGGCGCCTGTCCGTGTATCGTGACCGAGATGACGGCGGCTGCCAGCAACGCCACCGCACCACCGAAGAGCGCACGTCGAATCTTCACAGCACGTCTCCTGACTGGATAGTAGATGGTGGATCGTGGATGGTGGATCGTGTTCGCGGTTCGTGGTTCGCGGCTTCGGCCACGGCACCACTAACCACCATCCATCAACCAGATCAGCCGAACAAGTATAGAGCCGGGGTTCACCGACCACCAACGGCCAATACCCAGCGCCCTGCTCCCAAGGTCGGGACGCGATTTTGGAGGAAATTTGACTTGATTCACCGCCCTTTGGGCAATGATGCGGGCCAGTTCAGCATCACAGTCATGGGCACGGAGGCTTCCTGCTCGACAAGCGCCGGCAGTAGAAAGCGGCCATCCGCGCTCACAGCGATGCTGGTGGAGTTGCTCTGGCTACGGGCCTCGAACAGCGCCTTGGGTACGCCAAACTGAAACCGCGTTCCTGGCCTGACGTCCACCGCCATGATCTTGCCGTTCACACCGTGGTAGTAGAGATCGCGTCCGTCGCGGCTCCATACCGGGGCCTGGCCACCGTCGGTCGAGACCTGCCATTTCTCGGTGAGCTTCGGGAAGCTGACCACGTAGATTTCGTTGCGTTTCGACTCGTTCGACTGATACGCCAGCCATCGGCCGTCGGGAGACAGACGCGGCTGGGTTTCCTGGAATTCCGTCTGCACATAAGGGGTCGATTGGCGATCTCCAAACAAGGAAAGTACCCAAATATCACTGGTTCTCGGTGTGACCGTGAGCAAGAAACGGCCGTCGCGAGACGCCTCCGCGGGCAGCCTGGTGGTGACTTCCACCACTTCCTCCCCTCCCGTGTTGTTGGCGGCCTTCTCGACGATTCTGTCGCCGGCGCTATAAATGACACGGGTTCCATCCGCCGACCAGACCGGACTGCCAGAAAGTGGAGGAATTCTGCTCGTGGTCAAGCGCGATTCGGCGCCGCGTGCCAAGTCTCGTGTCCATAGAAAGGCGTAACCTACTTGGAGGTCCCTGCGCATGAAGGCTACATGCGTCTCGTCCGGGGAGAGGGAAAAAGGTCCCAGCTCCGCGGGCGCACCCGCGGTCTCGAGTCTTTTTCCTGTGCGGTCAAACCAGGTGAGCTGGGCACCCGTGGGCGCGCGGCCTGAGGTGTACACCAGAACACCGTTTTGGGACGCTGAGAAATAGCCCGAAGTCACGCCCGCACCCGCATAACCACTGTCGACCTGTTCCGCCACGTGAACCGCCTCTGCTGTGGTTTCAAGCTTGCTCGTGTCGAAGCGCTGAGCCACAAGCGTTCCGTCTCGAGCAAAGAGCAAATATCCCGGCGCCGCGTAGATTGTCCGGGTGTTCTCGATCGGCAACGGTTTGCGGGTTGCGCCGGCGAGATCCGCTACGAAAACGCTGCTCATCTCTATGTCGGTTGAGAGAGCCACATAAAGGAAGTGATGGCCATCGGGCAGGAACCAGGGTGCGAAGTGCGCGGTTTCGTGACGCGTCTTATCGAGCTCCGTGAGCGCCGCCGGAGAACCGCCTGCTGCCGAAACCCGAAACAGGGGCGAGGTGATCCGGCCAAAGACGATGACGTCGTCCTTGTTCCAGGAGCCATTCCACGGACCGATGCCACCGGTTGTCCCTTGCGCATCCGCGATGGTCACCGCCGGACCGCCGCCGTCCACATCGAACTTCTTCAGTTTCCCTTCGGCGAAGAAGCCGAGGCGCCGGCTGTCTGGCGCCCAAAAGGGCATTCCGGCCACGCCGTCGGCAACCAATATGTGCGGCGTGAGATTGTCCAGATCGCGCACCCAGAGCTCACTCTTTCCATCCACGACACCCGCGACAGCGACGCGCCGCCCGTCGGGAGAAACGGCAGTCGAGGGAGGCCGGCCGGGCTCGTACGTTTCTTTGGGCAACGGGAAGAACAACCTGGTTACCGGCACGGACTCTTCGCGGACGTGTGTCCACGTCACGAGGCCAAGCGCCACTGCGATCACTGCCAGCACCGCTGAGAGAACAGGCCAACCGAGCTGCGACCGCGATCGATCCGGCTCCCGGTCGGGTGCGGACTCGTCAAGCAGCCGTCTCGCATCCCCAATGTCGCGCAGCCGCCCCCTCGGGTCCTTCTGCAAACACTCCCGCAGCAGCCGCCGCACCTTCGCCGGCACTCGTTCGAGCTCCGGCTCCTTGGTAAGGACCTGAGCCAGCGTGTCGGCGACGTCTTCGCCTTTGAACATCTGCTCGCCGGTCAGCAACTCGTACAACACCACGGCCCACGACCAGATGTCGGCGCGCTTGTCCACGCGCTTGCCCTTGGCCTGCTCCGGCGCCATATACGCCGCAGTACCCAGGATCACTCCGGCCACTGTTGCGCCCATGCTCAACGTGGGCGAGTTCGTGGCACTGACTTCACTTTGTGCCTGGCCGGACTCCGGGCGGAGCGCCTTCGCCAATCCGAAATCCAGCAGCTTCACCATGTTTCCGGTAGGGCCATCGGGCGTAACTCTCACGTTGGCCGGCTTCAGGTCGCGATGGATGACGTCCTTTTCATGCGCGTACTCCAGCGCATCAGCGATCTGCATCGCGATCTTCCACGCGTCCTCGAACGGCAGCGGTCCCTTTGGCGAGCCGCCCTCGACCAGCTCCATGACGATCGCGCCGTCTTCGACGCCGTAAATATGCGCGATATTCGGATGGTTCAGGGACGCGAGAACCTCCGCCTCCCGCTGAAAGCGCGCCATGCGGTCGGCGTCGCCTGCGAGAGCTTCCGGCAACACCTTCAGCGCTATGTCGCGCTTCAGCCTCGCGTCGCGAGCGCGGTAGACTTCGCCCATACCGCCCGCCCCGAGTGGAGCGAGGATCTCGTACGGGCCGAGGCGAGTGCCGACGGCAAGGGCCATGAGGAGACCCGAGGTGAACTGGAGGCGCTACTGTAGTCTGCTGTCTGTACCATGAAAGCGCAATGCGCTGCTAGCCGGTCGCCCCTCGCTCGCCCTGTAGAGGCGGAACCTCTGAAGGCGACTCGAGCTCCGGCAGGTTGCCGTCGGCGGTTTCGGGGTCGCGCTCCTCGGCCTTCTCCTCGACGATGATTTCGATCGCCTTGCGCTTGTCCTCGATGAGCATGTCGTAGATGGCGCCGGCGGCGCCCGATCCCGGTGCATACCGGTGGCCGTGCCGCTTGCGGCGCGATTTTACGAACGCCGCAATGAAGAGCACGAAAACCAGGAGAACGGCGACCTGCCCGAGCTCCATACCCCATCGTCTCACGGACTTTGCACCAACCTTTGACTTTTGACCTTTGACTCTTGACCTTGAGCGCAGCGAACCCTTTGACTTTTGACCTTGAGCGCAGCGAAGCTGTGCTCCAGAGGTAAACGATGTCGAGACTCATATTCGGCGTCTGCCTGACCGCGCTTGTGTGGGTGTTCGCGAGTCCTGTGAGTGCGCATCACTCCTTTGGCGCCGAATTCGACGCCAACAAGCCCATCACCCTGACCGGCGTCGTCAAGAAAGTCGAATGGACAAACCCGCACAGTCACTTCTCACTCGAGGTGAAAGATGAGAAGGGGCGCACGGTCACCTGGGTGTTGACGGGATACACCGTGAACGCGCTCTACCGAACCGGATGGAAGAAGGACGTCACGATGAAAGTCGGCGACACCGTGACGATCTTCGGTTGGCGGGCGCGCGACGGCAGCAACTCGGCGCACGCGCGCGAGGTGACGTTCGCGGACGGCAAGAAGCTGTACTACGGACCTCCCGCCGGCACCGGCGAAGGCGGTCCCACTCCTGCGGTGAAAGTGCCATGAAGCGCCTTCAACTCCTGTCGGCGATCGTCGCGACCACGACGTGGTGCCTGGCGTGCGGGGCAACACCCGCGACCAATGAAGACCCGAAGCCCGCTGCTGCGTCGAGCGCGGTCCCGCGCGCAGCCGACGGCAAGCCGGACCTGACCGGTGTGTGGCAGGGCGGCAACAGCAGGCGGGGCACTTGGGAGGAAGCGAATTCCGGTCTTGGCGTCGGCGGCACGGGACTCGACCCCTCGGCGCCGGCCAACCCAGCCTCGCAGCAGGTGATCACCACGCCCGCGCCCTACAAGCCGGAGGCGACGGCACGCGTCCTCGAATCGTTCAACAAGCGTGGCATCGACGATCCGGCAGGTCTGTGTCTTCCGCTTGGCGTTCCACGCCTGGCGCTCGTGGGTCTGTTCCCGATTCAGATCGTCCAGACGCCGACGCAGATCGTGATCCTTCACGAGTACATGAGCGTGTTCCGCGTGATTCCGCTCAACGCCGAACATCGTACCGATGTCGGTCCCACGTATATGGGAGATTCAGTGGGTCGCTGGGAGGGAGACACCCTCGTCGTGGACGTCGTCGGCTTCAACGACAAAGGCTGGCTGACTGGCACGGGCACGCATCATTCCGATGCGCTTCATGTGACAGAGCGCTACACGCGCGTGGACAAAGACCAGATCGACTACGTCGTGACGATGGAGGACCCGAACGTGTTTACGGAACCGTGGACGGTCAAGACCACGTTGATGCTGAGGGAAGGGACGCGTCTACAAGAGTACGTGTGCGCCGAGAACAACGTCGAGATGGAGCACTACGCCAAGATCTTGAAAGAGGGCGTCCCGTTCAGGCGCTGACGATTACTTCTTGTTCTCGTCCTTCTCTCGGGGTTTTCCCGTAGCTCCCGTCACTTCTCGGACGCGTCGCGCCCGTCTTTGGGCGCGCCAGTGCCCGAGGATCCGACGAATAGACGTCGTCCGTCCGCGAAGGTCAGATCGCGCCCGTTGCACCGCAACGATCCGTCTTTTGCCCGGTAACCTTCGACGACGATCTCCGAGCCCTGCGGCAGCGATTTCTGCGTGAATCCTCTTCTGTACAGTGCGTTCGGCGGGCCGCCTTCGACCATCCAGCGTTCGACCGTGCCCTTGGGTGTCTTGACGTCCAGATGGATCCAGGTGTGCGGGTTGATCCATTCCATCTTCACGACGGTGCCGCGCAACGTGACCGGCTTGGTCGAGTCGAATTCGGCGGCGAAGGCATGATGTGCTGACACGCGCGTCGTGACGAATATCAGCGCGATGCCCGCGATCAACGTGACAAGCGTAGTGCGCATGGATCCCTTACCTCGATGAGGTCCTGGCGGCGTCGGTGCGGCCACCGCGCAGGAGGTTCGGCATCGCGTAGTTCCCCTCGTGACAGGCGTACTCGTAAATCTGCGTGTCGTCCGGCAGCTTCGTGATCGGAATCATCGCCGTCCATGCACGCGTAAACGTCGTCGGATCGTCGACCGTCACGGTGTATTCGATCGTCGCCGCGTCAACGCGCTTGAAGCGCTCGACCAGGTGCAGCGACTCGGACGGCCGCGTCCAGATATTGGCCCATTCGTAGTTGGTTCGGTCGACGAAGTTCGTCGTGTCGACGACCAGCGTCTCGCCTTCCCAGCGGCCAACCGCGTCCCCAAACCACTGGCGGATGGAGCCGTGCGGGCGACCGTCGACCGGGATCACGCGACGATCGCGATACTCCTCGTGCAGGATCGTGACATATCCCGGACTCTGTGCAATGCGATTGTGTCCGCCGTTAGGTCCCTGCCACATCATGCCGGTCACACCGTCCGTCAGGCAGCGCTCACCGGTGTCGGGATCCAGATAAGACTCGAATGGTCCAACGCCGTAGCGCGCCGCCGCGCGCGCTTCTGCTTTCTTCGCGTTCGGCGTGAACGGCAGTTGACCGTCTGGCGGATCCACGATGAGCGAGGTGCGATTGGAGACCTGTCGCGGCCGGCCGTGATCCTGCCAGAAGCTGTTGTACTCGTTGCCTCGAATCGGCGATTCCGCGGTGGATCGGCGCCCCACCGCAGTGCCTTCGACCCCTTCGAGTCGCTTCGCTTCCTGCTCCTTCTCGACTCGTTCTCGCGCGGCGACTTCCTCCGCCGTCAGCGTGTCGCGTCCCTCG
>Ga0207697_10001785_pt1 | contig 11516 bp, 9 predicted proteins | sample KBSSwiS5withPhiX_FD_184293 | JGI IMG/M metagenome (GOLD analysis project Ga0207697, IMG submission 184293) | Switchgrass rhizosphere microbial communities from Kellogg Biological Station, Michigan, USA, with PhiX - S5 (SPAdes) (version 2) | ecosystem: Host-associated > Plants > Roots >... | reverse complement strand
CATTCCGCGACTGGCCGGTCATGAGGTACGCGGAGCGCGGTTCGAGTGCGATTTCGTGCGTGGCGATCCTCTTTTCACCTGCTCCGGACGCTTGCGTGTCAGGCCGGATGTACGGACGAAACTTCATTCGGCATGTGGATAGCAGTGAGATGCCGGCAGTGATGTCGTATCGAGGCGCGTCGCGATGCCATCCAATCGGCGCCCCGGGACGATATTCATTGATGAGCGCCATCGCGAAGTCATCGGCGCGGATGTTCGCCCACGCCGCCACCCTGGCGCGCAAAGGGATGAGAAACGAGGGAACCGGCGGCGCGACCGTTGCGCGATCGTACGACCTGCCGAAGAAAGCCACGCGCCGGCGCGCGACGACTCCGCGCATCTCGAACAGCGAGAACTCGACGCGTGAGAGGTCGTCGACCAGCGCCGCCTCTTCTTCCGTCGTCACGAAATCAAGTCGATAGTGAAATCCCTCCGGCACCGTCTCGCCGAAGAGTGGACGTGATCGCTGAACCACGCCCCCAGTGTGGCATGCGTCCTCCGGAAGAGGTCGCTCCATCACCGGTGTGCCGTGGCAAGCGTTGTGTGGTTACTGGCGACCTCGCGTTTGAACTGACGCCATACCGCGGCGACGAGAAGGCCACCAACAATGGCATATGGGACGCACGTCACGACGCCCGGGTCGTACGCGCCTTTCTGAAGTGATTCGATGACGTGGTGGACTTCTGTCACGCCGAAGAGGCCGAAGATGGCAGGGACGATCAATCGCGGCAGGCCATCATGGAGTAGCGAGTAGAACAGCACCGAAACCACCGTCCAGACGATGGTGATGAGGAGCACGGTGGCGTAATCCGCGGCAGTCGGATCGAACCACGCGTAATAACCACCAATCAGATCCCGAATCGAGTAGAACTCATCGATACCGGTCAGAAGCTGCTCCGCCATGTGCAGCGGTCCGATGATCGTCAGCAGCAGGAAAAACGTTCGAATTCTCGGCATGTCAGTCTCCTTGTTCCCGGGGTGTGCTTCAACGCTCCGGAGTGTCCTGACGACGCCATATTGCGGGCTCCGTTCCGTTGGGCACGGCGCCGTGGCGTCACAGCCGTTTCGACGCAAATCGCTGTCGGACGGCGACTTGCCTGCTTGCTGAGGGTGCCTGAGGGTGATCGTGCGTTGATTCGATCCGGACAAGTGCTCCAAAGCGGACAATCAGGGTCGCACGGGATTAGACTCGGGAAAGACCAAGTCCCGCATGGAATACGAACGACTGCTGGCACGCGAACAGGAAAGACGCCGGAAAGGCGACAAGCTCGAGACGCTGCTGCAGACGATTGCCGAGGCGCTCGATATCCGCACCCTCTTTCCGCGCATGTCCGACGTCATTCAGGAGGTCATCCCTCATGTGACGGTTGCGCTCGCCTTGCTCACACCGGATCGACTCGGCGTCAAGATCCACGTCGCGTCGAACTACGAGGTCGGTGACCTTCCGATCTATCGCTTCACGAACGAAGGCGAAACGATCGGGCCCAATTGGCGCTCGTTTATCGCGTACGACTGCGCGGTTCTCGAAGAGGGTGTGGTTCGCGCCCAGGTGTCGCCACCGGATGCGTCCGAGCCGGCGTTCGTGGAGCTTCGTCCGGGTCCAGCGTGGACGCGCCTGCTCTCGGATATGCGAATCCGCTCGCTGCTTCGCGTGCCAGTGCGCATCAAGGATCAGCCGATCGGAGGGATCTCGTTTGGGGCGGACCGGCCCGCCGCGTACGGCGACGATGATGTGGAGCTTGCGAGGAGGATCGCGGATCACATCGCGCTCGCGTTGGCCCACGAGCAATTGGCCGAGGAAGCCGGCCGTGCAGCCCGCGCGCAGGAGCGCGCCAGCATGCTGGAGGAGCGGGTGAGCTCGTGCAGGAACTGGAGAGCCGCGGTGCGCACCGTGCGCTTGGCGAGTCGGCGGAGTGGAAACGTGCGCTCGTCGACGCGACGAAAGTCGCGGCGACCGACACGACGGTGTTGATCACGGGAGAGTCCGGGACCGGGAAGGAGGTCGTGGCCCGCTACATCCACCGCGGCTCGCAGCGCGCGCGTGGAGCGTTCATCGCTCTGAACTGCGCGGCTCTGCCAGAACAGCTGCTCGAATCCGAGCTCTTTGGCTACGAGCGGGGAGCATTCACCGGAGCGCACACCGCTCGCGCAGGAAAGATCGAACAGGCGGCCGGCGGCGTGCTCTTCCTCGACGAGGTCGGCGAGATGACACCGTCAATGCAGGCCAAGTTTCTCCGTGTCCTGCAGGAGCGGGAGTTCCAGAGACTGGGGGGAACGAAGACGCTCAAGGCTGACGTCCGTGTGATTGCGGCGACCAATCGCAATCCGCGCGCCGCGATGGAGCGCGGAATGCTCCGCGAGGATCTCTACTACCGGCTCAGTGTGTTCGAGATCGTGTTACCGCCCCTGCGCCATCGACCGGACGACATCCTGCTGCTCGCGGATGCGTTTCTCAAGGACGTGGCGGCCAGCGTGGGCCGTCCTGCCGCAGGTATCTCCGAGGACGCACGCGATCAGCTCGTTCGCTATCCGTGGCCCGGCAACGTGCGCGAGCTCAGGAATGCGATCGAGCGTGCCGTGATTTTGTGCGAAGGCGGTCTGGTGACGAGCGAGCATCTGCCGAGCGCCATCGCCGAATCGCCGAAACCCGCGCACGCGTTGTCAGCGCCGTTCGGCGCGGGCAATTTCCCCGCGGGCGGTGTCAGTCTTGCGGAGGTCGAGCGCGATCTGCTCCGCCAGGCGCTCGCCAGTGCGCATAACAACAAGTCGGCGGCCGCGCGGCTGCTGGGTCTGCAGCGCGGCCAGTTCTATTCCCTGCTCCGGCGCCATCGTCTCACCGACGCGCGGCGGTAACGCATGTCGTTTGTAGCGGCGAGTCTTTAGACTCGCCGTTGCCGTCGATTCGCGGACTGCTCAAGGCGGGTCTGAAGACCCGCCTCTACGTACCGGCCTAGTAGGTTTTCAGTCCCGCCTTGCGGAACACGTCGCACGTCTGTTCAACGAGCTCGTCGCTTGGCGGCTGGCTGTTCTCGAGTGTGTACTCGAGCCCAAGCTTTTTCCACTTGTACCGACCCATCTGGTGGAACGGCAGGACGTCGACGCGTTCAACGTTGCCGAGTTCGCCGGCGAAGGCCGCGGTTTTCGCGATGTCCTCCAGATCGTCGGTTAACCCGGGCACCAGCACGTAGCGGACCCAGATCGGTCTTCGACGCGCCGCAAGGCGCCGCGCGAAGGCGAGCGTCGGCGCGTTGTCCATTCCGGTCAGGCTGCGGTGCCGTTCGGGATCCCACGTCTTGAGATCGAGCAGCACGAGACTGACGGTTTCAAGCGCCTCATCACTCAATCGATCGCCGAAGTAACCATTGGTGTCGAGCGCTGTATGGATGCCCATCCCGGTCGCCGCGGCGAAGAGCTTTTCCACGAAGCGATGCTGCATCAGCGGCTCGCCGCCGCTCACCGTCAAACCGCCGCCCATGACCTTCAGACCCTGACGATACTTCCGCAGTTCCTCGACCGCCCTGGTCACCGTTACCGGAATTCCATTGGTCATCGTCCAGGTGTCGGGGTTGTGACAGTAGCGGCACCGCCACATGCAGCCAGCCGTCCACGCGACGACGCGCACGCCGGGACCGTCAACGGTAGCGCCGGTCGTGAACGAGTGCAGGAATCCCACGTCGCCACTGGCGAGCGCGGTTCGCATGTCGGACTCGGGGACGTGCTTGCCGAGACCGACGCGCAGCTCGAATGGGCTCGCGGCTTCGAGCGGGGTCGTTGACACGGCCTCGTTCTCAGGCATGGCGGCCTCCTCCGTGGAACGTCCGGTTGATGACGTCCATCTGTTGTTCTCGCGTGAGCCGCACGAAGTTGACGGCATAGCCCGAGACGCGAATCGTCAGGCTCGGATACTTCTCCGGGTGCTCGACCGCATCGAGCAGGGTCTCGCGATTCAGCACGTTCACGTTCATGTGATAGCCGGTGCTCCCGAAGAACGCGTCGAGCATGCCGGTGAGATTGTTGATGCGATCTTCCGGCGCGCGTCCGAGCCCCTGCGGCACGAGCGAAGCGGTCAGCGAGATGCCGTCAGCCGCGTCGCGGTAGGGAATCTTGGCGACCGAGGCTGCCGACGCATGGATGCCGTGGCTGTCACGTCCGTGCATCGGGTTCGCCCCTGGCGCAAACGGCGCTCCCTGGCGTCGACCGTCCGGTGTGTTGCCAGTCGCCTTGCCGTAGACGACGTTCGACGTAATCGTGAGGATCGACTGCGTGTGCACCGCTTTCCGGTAGGTCGGGTACTTCCGCAGCTTGTTCATGAACGTCGAGACTACCCATGCGGCGAGGTGGTCGACGCGGTTGTCGTTGTTCCCGAACATCGGGAACGTGCCTTCCGTCTGGTAGTCGGTCACCAGCCCGGTCGCATCACGAACGACGCGCACTGTCGCGAACTTAATCGCCGAGAGGCTGTCGGCCACGACCGACATCCCTGCCATGCCGAATGCCATCGTTCGCATCGGCGCATAGTCGTGCAGCGCCATCTCGAGCCGCTCGTACGCGTATTTGTCGTGCATGTAGTGAATGATGTTCATCGCGTTCACGTACACGCCGGCAAGCCAGTCCATCATCTTCTCGAACTTGTCGATCACCTCGTCGAACTCGAGCACGTCGCCGGTGACCGGTTCGGACTTCGGTCCGATCTGGTCGCCGCTGATCTCGTCGCGACCGCCGTTGATCGCGTAGAGCAGGCACTTCGCCAGGTTGGCGCGCGCGCCGAAGAACTGCATCTGCTTGCCGACGACCATCGGCGATACGCAGCAGGCGATCGCCCCGTCGTCGCCCCAGGCGCGACGCATGATTTCGTCGCTCTCGAACTGGAGTGAGCTGGTGTCGATGGCGACCTGCGTCGCGAATTTTCGGAAGCCGTCGGGCAGACGCGGCGAGTACCAGATCGTCAGGTTCGGCTCTGGCGCAGGACCGAGGTTGTACAGCGTCTGCAGGAAGCGGAAACTCGTCTTCGTCACGAGTGGCCGTCCATCGTCGCCCATGCCGGCGATCGACTCCGTCACCCACGTGGGATCGCCGGCGAAAAGATCGTCGTACTCGGGTGTGCGGAGGAACCTGATGATGCGCAGCTTAATGACGAAGTCGTCGATGATCTCCTGCGCCAGCTCCTCCGTGAGCGCGCCGGATGCGAGATCGCGCTCGAAGTAGATGTCGAGGAATGTCGACGTCCGTCCCAGTGACATCGCAGCGCCGTTCTGCTCCTTGACGCCGGCGAGATAGCCGAGATACAGCCACTGCACTGCTTCACGGGCGTTGCCTGCCGGTCGCGAGACGTCGAAGCCGTAGCTTGCAGCCATCTGCTGCAGTTCCTTCAGCGCGCGGATTTGCTCCGCCAGTTCTTCCCGATCGCGAATGACGTCGTCGGTGGACTGAAGGAAGTCGAGCTCGCTCTTTTCGTGCTGCTTGCCTTCGATGAGCCGCTTGACGCCGTAGAGTGCGACTCGCCGGTAGTCACCGATGATCCGGCCGCGACCGTAGGCGTCAGGAAGGCCGGTGAGGACATGCGAACTGCGGCAGCGCCGCACATCTGCCGTGTACGCATCGAACACAGCGTCGTTGTGCGTCTTGCGGTATTTGCTGAAAGTGTCGACCACGTGCGGGTCGGGCTCGTATCCGTACGCCTTGAGCGCGTTGACGACGAGCCGAAAACCACCGTTGGGCATGATCGCCCGTTTCAGCGGCGCCTCGGTCTGCAGGCCGACGATGATCTCGTTGTCGCGATCGATGTAGCCCGGTGCGTGCGCCGTGATCGAGCTCGGTATCTGGGAAACGTCGAGGACGCCTTTCTTGCGCTCCTCGATGAACAGCTTCTTGAGGATGTCCCAGATGTGCTCGGTCCGAGGCGTGGCGCCCTCGAGAAACGAGCCGTCATCCTCGTATGGCGTGTAGTTCTGCTGAATGAAATCGCGGACGTTGATTTCCTTCTGCCAGAGCCCGGTTCGAAAGCCGTTCCAGGGCGCAGTAGCGCCCTCAGCTGTCTTCTCCTGCGAAACCATCGCAGTCATGCATTACTCCTTGTGACGGGGTCAGACCCCTTTACACGTTTTCACATGTGAAAATATGTGAAGGGGTCTGACCCCAGCTAAACCCGCTGTTCGATCAGGCCCAGCAGCACGCCTGTGTGCCTGGCGATCATCAGTTCCTCGTTGGTCGGAATCATCCACACCGGCACCTTGCTTGCGCTGCTGGAAATGCGCGACGCTTTCCTCGCGTTCGCCTCGTCATCCAATTCGATGCCAAGCCACTCCGACGCCTGGCAAATGCGTTTGCGAATTTCGGGGGAGTTCTCACCGATGCCGGCGGTGAACACCAGCCCATCGAGTCCGCCGAGCGCCGCGGTGAGTGCGCCGATCTCTTTCGCCGCGCGGTACACGAAGTAATCCACGGCGAGACGAGCGTCTGGCTCCGTGCTCGCAAGCAGCGCGCGCATGTCGTTGCTGACTCCGGAGATACCGAGGAGCCCGGACTTCTTGTAGAGGATCGATTCGACGTCCTTTGCCGAGAGGCCGAGGCCCTGAAAGAGATGAAGGATGACGCCCGGATCCACGGCCCCTGGACGCGTGCCCATGCACAGGCCATCGAGCGCCGTGAAGCCGAGGGTGCTGTCGATGCTCTTGAGGTTCTTCATCGCGCACATGCTTGCGCCGCTCCCGAGGTGCGCGACGATGATGCGACCGCCAGCCATCTCGGGCGCGACCGACGGCAGCACCGACGCGATGTATTCGTACGAGAGCCCGTGGAACCCGTAGCGCTGCACACCGGCGTTGCGGATATCACGCGGCAACGCAACGATCTCTGCGACCGCCGGTTGACCGCGATGGAAGCTTGTGTCGAAGCACGCGACCTGTGGGACGCCGGGCAGCCGTTCCCAGACCGCTTCGATTGCCGCGAGGTTGTGCGGCTGATGCAGCGGCGCCAGCGGGATCAATTTGCGCAGGTCGTCGAGGACCGCTGGTGTGACGATGGTCGGGCCCGTGTATCGGGCGCCACCGTGCACGACGCGATGACCGATGCCGCGCACGCGCGCACCACCATGGCGTTCGCCCAGCCAGTCGGCGACGTAGGCCAGCGCCGCGCGTCCATCAGTGAGCGATCCTGTGATTGTCTGGTCGGCAATCGGCTGCCCCTCGCCGTTCTTTGCAGAGAAGTGGGGGCTGGTGCCGATGCCTTCGATCTGGCCGCGCGTCTCGAGCCGCCACGCGTCCCGCTCCGGCCGGCGGTACACGGAGAACTTCAGGCTCGAAGAGCCGGCATTGATTACGACAGCAAAGTCGTCCATGGCTGCGACTCCGGAATCAGCCGCCTTACACCGTCGCCTGCAGTGCTCGCCTCCGGGCGTGAGCCACGAGCATGGCGACGGCACAGCTCGCGCTTCGCGCCCTCACGCTGTCGGCGCGGCTCGTGAGGATGATCGGCACGCGCGCGCCGAGCACGATGCCAGCCGAATCGGCGTTTGCGAGGAACGTCAGCTGCTTCGCGAGGATGTTTCCCGCTTCGAGATCAGGAACGAGCAGGATGTCGGGATCGCCGGCAACCTCCGAGCGAATGCCCTTGATTCGCGCCGCGTCGCTGCTGATCGCGTTGTCGAACGCGAGCGGTCCGTCGAGCAGCCCGTGCGTGATTTGTCCGCGGTCCGCCATCTTGCACAATGCGGCGGCGTCGAGCGTCGCCGGCATTTTCGAGTTCACCGTCTCGACGGCCGCGAGAATCGCGACTTTCGGCGTGTGAACGCCGAGAGTGACCGCGAGGTCGATGGCGTTCTGACAGATGTCGACCTTGTCTTCAAGCGTCGGTGCGATGTTAATCGCCGCGTCGGTCACAAGCAGGACTTTGTGGTACGTCGGTACGTCCATGATGAAGACGTGACTGATCCGTCGGCCGGTGCGCAGCCCCGTGTCGCGCGCGACGACGGCGCCGAGCAGTTCGTCGCTGTGCAGGCTTCCTTTCATCAGCAACTCGGCCTCGCCCTGTCGCACCAGCGCCACGGCCTTCGCCGCGGAGTCATGGCTGTGCGCTGCATCGACGATGCGCGTCTGGCCGAGATCGATACCGTTCCGAGCGGCCACGTCACGGATCTTCGTTTCCGGGCCGACGAGGATCGGCGTGATCAGTCGCTCCTCCGCGGCTTCGAAGGCGCCGGCCAGTGACGACTGATCGCATGGATGCGCGACTGCCGTCGGCACGGGATCGAGATGGCGGGTCTTTGTCAGCGCTCGCTCGTATTTTCCGGTTCCCGTTTCTCGCGTCATATTGCCTCGCGTGATGCTATGGGGATCGACGCCGAAACCGTTCGCGCGGCCGGCCCCGTCTCTTTGAGGAGGAAGGTGAGAACGATCGCCAGCGCCACGCCGTAGAGCAAGGGTTGGAATGCCATCTGGTAGTGATCGAGCGTCATCTGTGTCGCTCCACCACTGACCGTGACGAGCAGCCAGCCGAATACCGGTCCGAGCAGCGCGCTGAACGTGAAGTTGAGGAAATTGACGACGCCAGTCGCGGTGCCGCTCATCGAGGGCGGGTTCGCTTCCTTGATGACCGTATACGGCAGCATAGCGGCGCCCGACGCGATCCCTGCGAGTAAACCGAGTGCGTATGGTGGAAACAGATCCACGCGGCCAAACAGAATCCACGCCAGGCAGGCGAGCAGCACTGTCGCGCCGGCCGCGATGACGGGTTTGCGCCTGCCGATGCGGTCAGAGATGAAACCGAGCAGGGGGCACCCGATGATCCAACCCAGCGGCACCATCGATGAACGCATGACTGCCGATCCGTACTCGAAACCGCGCGCCTCCTGCAGGTACCGGACACCCCACACCATGTCGAAGATGGTGGTGGGGATGAACAGCAGGCCCGCGATCATGCCGCACAGGATCGACTGCGGGTTCAGGAACACGGTTTTCATCGCGCCCCCTGCACTCTTCAGCCAGTCCGCGCGACGCTCTTTCTTCTCCGGCTCAGGCAGCATGAAGAAGAGCACCCCGCTGATCACCAGCCCCACGACGCCCATCGCGATCCAAAACGTGCTCCATGAGACCCCGGCTGCGATCGTCGGTGCGACGAGGACCTGGCCGGCAGAGCCACCGGCCATCCCGAACATCTGGGTCGCACCGATCAGCGTGGCCGCGCGGGATGCGGGAAAGTTCGTCGTCGCAATGTAGGCGGCGCCGACGAGGGCGAACACCCCGCCGGCGCCCTGCACGAATCGTCCGATGCTCGCGGCTTCATTGTTGCCCGACCCGAAGAGCAGCGCGCCGATTCCTACCAGCGCTGCACCGATGGGAATGACTTTGCGCGGCCCGAGCTGATCCATCGCGATGCCCGCGACCAGGCTGAACGGCGAATAGCCGTAATAGAAGAGGCCGACCATCGACGCCACGCCGAGCGCGCTCAGACCGAACGCCTCCGACAGCTGCGGCATCATCACGGCAGGTGCCGAGCGAAGCGTGTACTGATAGAAGTAGTACACCGCCGTGATGAGCCACGCGATCGCCGCCGTCTTCGTGGCGCGGTTCATGATCGTAAGCGCGGTCGAAGGCGCGTCAGCAGAGCACGAGCGAGACCGCGAGTCCGCCTTCCGACGTTTCCTTGTATTTCGCGTTCATCTCCCTGGCGGTGAGTGCCATCGCTGTAACGGTCGTGTCGAAATCGACGCGGCGATTGCTCGGGATCTCGTTGCTCGCGATTATGAACCCGGTAAACGCCTTCACGGCGCCGAACGCGCACCGTTCGATGCACGGCACCTGCACGAAACCGGCAACCGGATCGCACGTCATGCCGAGGTGATGCTGTAGTGACGACTCCGCTGCGTTCGCGACCACCTGATGCGGGAAGTCGTGCGCCTGCGCGATGAACGCAGCGCCCATTGCCGACGCGACACCAATTTCCGCCTGGCATCCGCCTTCGGCGCCGGACAACGTCGCGTTGTGTTTACACAGGTATCCGATTGCGGCGGCCGCGAGGAACCCGTCGCGCAGCTTCTCCTTCGGGAGATTGCGGCCACCCTCACCGAGCCCGTAGACAAGCGCAGGCAGGACGCCGGCGGACCCACCGGTCGGCGCGGTCACGACAAGATGACCGCGGGCGTTCTCTTCCGATCCTGCCAACGCGTAGGCAGCAAGCACTCCCACGCCGCGCTGCTTCTCGTACTTGTCATCCATCGCGCGCTTGTAGACGTCGCCAGCCTTCGTCTTCAGCTTGATCGGTCCGGGCAGCGTCGCCTCCGGCGCCTGCAAACCGGCTTTGACGATGTTGACCATTGCGCCGTGGATCTTGTCGATGAAGGCGTTGATCTCGGCCTCGCCCTTACCCGAGACGGCGACCTCGTTCGCCATCACGACTTGCGCGATCGACAGCTTGTTCTGGTCGGCGTGCGACTGCAGCTCCTTCATCGTCGAATACGGGAACTTGGGCTGTCCCTTCTTCGGCGGCTCATAGCCTTTCCATTCAATGAATCCGCCTCCGACGGAGTAGTACTCCTGCTCCAGGAGGACGGTGTCGCCACCCATCAACCTGCACGTCATCGTGTTCGGATGCGGGAACTCCCCCTTCGGGGAGTCGTACACGATGTCCTTGAGCGACATCGTCAGCGTCTTGTCGCCGAGTTTCACGGGGAAGGTCTGATCCGGCTTGGCGGCAAGGCTGTCGAGGAACTCGGGCTCGACCGTCGCCGGTTCCTTTCCGACGATGCCGGCGAGAGCCGCGCGTTCGGTGCCGTGCCCTTTCCCGGTCGCACTCAGGCTGCCGAACAGGTGCACCTTCATTCCGGTGACCTTGGCGAGCTGGTCGGCAGGCAGCTTGGTGCAGCGCTGATAGAAGTCGTATGTGATGCGCATCGGGCCGATGGTGTGCGAGCTCGATGGCCCGGGGCCGACCTTGTAGAACTCATCGATCGTCGTCATCACCGGCCCTTTCGCCTTCTTGACCACGTTCAGGTCTTCGGAGAGCGGCGGCGCCGCCGGGGGCGCGGGAGCTGGTGGAGCGGACGCGACCTGTTGCTCGGTAGGTGCGGCGCAGCCGGTGATCACGGCCGTCGCGCCGAAGAGCGCCGACCGCATCATGAACGCCCGACGGTCGAGGCCGGCCGGCAAGTCCGCGCCGGCAGGTGCAGCGTCTGGCAACAGGGCCTTCGGTTCTGAGTGCTGGTCACCAATCATGTGTGAGTCCTCATTCGAATTTGGGAATTCGATGGACGAGCGCCGACTTCGCGTCGCTATAAACAGCAGGGCTCATGCCTGCCGACCGCGCGAGATTGCCTGAGCTGGAAGTGACTGAGTCAGCAAGACTTCGCCGAATTTCTTCGGACGTGAGCCGACTCGAGGGAGGCGCGATGCCTCCGTCCTGTCGGAGGCCTTCACGGATATTGGAGGGCCGGTGTCAGGCAGTGAATCGTGAACGCGCGCGGGGGTGTCAGGCAGTGAATCGTG
>Ga0207697_10001784_pt1 | contig 11521 bp, 11 predicted proteins | sample KBSSwiS5withPhiX_FD_184293 | JGI IMG/M metagenome (GOLD analysis project Ga0207697, IMG submission 184293) | Switchgrass rhizosphere microbial communities from Kellogg Biological Station, Michigan, USA, with PhiX - S5 (SPAdes) (version 2) | ecosystem: Host-associated > Plants > Roots >... | reverse complement strand
TAGGCCTCGGCCAGGGCCAGCTGTGCGCCGTGGTACGGGTCCAGGTAGGTGTAGCGGCCGTTGGCGTCGGTGGCCAGGGCCACGCCGAGGCCGGTCTCCTCGTCCACCCGGACCACGCCGGCGTCGTCCGGGAACGCCATGGCGGTGTTGCCGCCGACGTAGCGGTCGTACTGCTTGGTGATCCAGGACTTGTCGCACATGTTCGGGGAGGCGACGAGTTCGGTGATGGCGGCGGCCAGGTCCGCCGGGGCGGAGGGACGGCCGGCGTCCTGCACGGACCCGGTGAAGGAGTCGGCCTGGACGGCGTCCTGCCAGTCGGGGCGGGCATAGGGTCGGTCGTAGACCGGACCGTCGTGTGCCACGGTGCGCGGGTCGACGTCGACAATGACCTCGCCTTCCCACGTGATGATGAGGCGGCCGGTGTCGGTCACCTCGCCCAGCCAGGAGTACTCCACCGCCCACTTGTCCATGACCGCTTCAAACGCGGCGATGTTCTCGGGGGTAACCACGGCCATCATGCGTTCCTGCGACTCGGACATCAGGATTTCGCCCGGGGTCAGGGTGGGGTCGCGGAGCAGCACGGAGGTCAGCTCGACTTCCATGCCGCCGTCGCCGTTGGAGGCGAGCTCGGAGGTGGCGCAGGAAATGCCGGCGGCGCCGAGGTCCTGGATGCCCTCCACCAGGGATCCCTTGAACAGCTCCAGGCAGCACTCGATCAGGACCTTCTCGGCGAACGGGTCGCCCACCTGGACCGCGGGGCGCTTGGACGGCTTGGTGTCATCGAAGGACTCCGAGGCCAGCACGGAGGCGCCGCCGATGCCGTCGCCGCCGGTGCGGGCACCGAACAGCACCACCTTGTTGCCCTTGCCGGAGGCGTTGGCGAGGCGGATGTCCTCGTGGCGCATCACGCCGACGGCCAGCGCGTTCACCAGCGGGTTGCCCTGGTAGACGGAGTCGAAGACCATTTCGCCGCCGATGTTGGGCAGGCCCAGCGAGTTGCCGTAGCCGCCGATCCCTGCCACGGCGCCGTGCATGACGCGGGCGGTGTCCGGGTGGTCAATGGCGCCGAAGCGCAGCGGATCCATCACCGCTACCGGGCGGGCGCCCATGGAGATGATGTCGCGGACAATGCCGCCGATGCCGGTTGCGGCGCCCTGGTAGGGCTCCACGAACGACGGCGAGTTGTGGGACTCGATCTTGAACGTCACGGCCCAGCCGTCGCCCAGGTTGGTGACACCGGCGTTTTCGCCGATACCCACGAGCATGTCCTTCTTCATTTCCTCGGTCACCTTGTCGCCGAACTGGCGCAGGTGGTTCTTCGAGGACTTGTAGGAGCAGTGTTCGCTCCACATCACCGAGTACATGGCGAGTTCCGCGCCGGTGGGGCGGCGGCCCAGGACCTTGACGACCTCGTCGAACTCGTTCTGCTTCAGGCCCAGTTCGGCCCAGGGGAGTTCGGTGTCCGGGGTCTTGGCCGCGTTCTCGACGGTGTCGATGTTGAACTTCCGGGCGGTCTCCGCGGGTGCCGCCACTGCGGGTGTCTCCGTCATTTGTTGTCTCCCACGATCTTGTTCAGGACAGAGGTGAAGAACCCGAGGCCCTCGGTGCCGGAGCCGAGCTCGGGACCGAAGCCGGCCTCCACGGCGTGCTCAGGGTGCGGCATGAGGCCCACCACGTTGCCCGCGGCGTTGGAAATGCCGGCGATGTCGCGGCGGGAGCCGTTCGGGTTGAAGCCGACGTAGCGGAACACAACGCGGCCTTCGGCCTCGAGCGCGTCCAGGGTCTTCTCGTCGGCGATGTACTGGCCGTCCTGGTTCTTCAGCGGCACGGTGATTTCCTGGCCGGCGGCGTAGTCCCCGGTCCAGGCGGTGGTGTTGTTCTCCACGCGCAGGACCTGGTCGCGGCACATGAACTTCAGGTGGTCGTTCTTGATCATGGAGCCGGGCAGCAGGTGCGACTCGGTCAGGATCTGGAAGCCGTTGCAGATGCCCAGCACGGGCAGCTTGGCCTCGGAATTGGCGGCGTCGATGATCTTGGACATCAGCGGCGCGAAACGGGCGATCGCGCCGGCGCGGAGGTAATCGCCGTACGAGAACCCGCCGGGAATCACGACGGCGTCAACGTCACCCAGGGTGGTGCCGGCGTGCCAGAGCTCCACCGGGGTGGCGCCGGCCAGACGGACCGCACGGGCGGCGTCGCGGTCGTCGAGGGTGCCGGGGAAGGTGACGACGCCGATCTTCGCACCAGCGAGCCTGGGGTTGGCGGCGACGGCGACGGCCTCGCCGATCAGGGGGAGTTCAGTCATTTCAGGCCTCAACGACCTCGACGTTGACGACGTCTTCGATGACCGGGTTGGACAGCAGGGTCTCCGCGGCGTCGCGGGCCTGGGCCAGGATCTCCTCGGTCACCTCGCCGTCGACCGTGAGTTCAAAGCGCTTGCCCTGGCGGACAGAGCTGAAAGCGGTGAAGCCCAGCCGGGGCAGAGCACCGACGATGGCCTTCCCCTGCGGGTCCAGAATCTCGGGCTTGGGCATGACGTCGACAACGATCCGGGGCATCCGGCAACTCCTGTGCGTGAGCGTTGGGTAAGGGCGCAGCGGAGTGGTGCCGTCTCACGCCGATCCGCTGTGTGTTGGACTGCCTGGTGAATGCAGCGTGAAAGGGCGCTCCGCGAGCTTGCATGCCCATTCTACCGGCCACCGCGCGTCCGGCCGTATTCGCAGCCGGGAGTGTGAACGCGGCCTCCCCGGCGGGTCCTTGAGCTGGAGAAATGGCGTCGCGGGGGCGGCTGCGCCCTATGGTCGGGGCTGCCGCGGGTCAGTAGGATGTGCGCATGGCTGAGAAACCGAAATCCGTGGTGTTGTCTGTTGTGGCCGTCGCAGTGTTCGCCGGGCTGGGCCGGATGGTCCTGCAGAAGATCAAGGCCGACCGCGCGGCGAAGGCGACCAAGGTGGCCGGGCCCCTGGATGATAAGACCCGCGCATGGATCAGCGACGTGGTCCGGACTCCGCGAAAGTAGGCCGGCGGCTGGTCGCCAGTAGGCCAGGGTAGGCCCGCGGACCATGACGGGCCGGGTCCCCCCCGCGCTGAGGTACCGCAGGGGTACGGCCGCGCGGGCCGGAAGTACCAATTGACGCAGTTCAGCGACGTCCCCATCGCGTCGTGTCGTATTGCGTGACAAATTTTAAATACCCCTCAGTGACCTATGTCATATCTCGCTCTCAGTCTGTACTGTATGAATCGGCTGGTATCCGTGGGGCTGGCCGGGCGACCGCCCGGTGAGTTCCCGCCAGTCCGTTGGGCCCGGCCTTGCAGCCGGGCCGTTCCTTTACGAAAGGTTCGAACACTCGTGACATCACCAGGAAAGAGCTTCCTTCGAAGCGGGGGACTCCGGAGGGCCGCGGCACTGACCCTGGGCTTGCCGGTTCTTCTGTCCAGCATCGCGATCGCCCCCGCCAATGCGGCCCCGGGGCAAGGCCTGGCCGTAGCCGGCGTCGCACAGAAGAATGTTGATCCGAATAACTACAAGGACGGCCGCTACATCGTTGTCCTGACCGAGAAAGCGGCAGCCACGTATGACGGCGGGACGGCCGGCATGCCGGCCACCAAGCCTGCGCCCGGCAAGAAGCTGGATGCCAACAAAGCTGAAGTGAAGAAGTACCAGGCACACCTGCAGCAGAAGCAGGCCCAGGTGGCCGGCAATCAGGGCGTCAAGATCAATCGGCAGTTCACCGCCGCCCTCAACGGATTCAGCGCACACCTCACCGCGGATCAGGCCATCAAACTGGCCAAGGACCCCAGCGTGCTGACGGTTGCCCCTGACACGGAAAACGCTCCGGACTACTCCAGCACCGATTTCCTGAAGCTCAGCGGGGCCAACGGAACCTGGAACACGAAGTTCGGCGGCCAGAACGGCGCCGGCAAGGGCGTCGTCGTCGGCGTCATCGACACCGGCTATACCCCGTCCAGTGCGTTTTTCGCCGGGGAAGAGGTCAAGCCCCTCGTCGGCCAGCCTGTCGTCGGTGTGCCGTACAGGACGGCGGACGGCAAGATCGCAATGCTCAAGTCCGACGGCGACACTTTTATCGGTGAGTGCCAGAAGGGCCAGGACTTCGACGGTTCAGCCTGTAACTCCAAGGTCCTGAGCGCGCACTACTTCGCCGAGGACTTCCTGCAGTTCGTGCCCCCGGCCGAGCGTGCTCCGGAAGAACTTCTGTCCCCGGTCGACGTCGCCAGCCACGGCACCCACACGGCCAGCACCTCGGCGGGCAACGCCAACGTCGAGACCTTCGTCGACGGGCGCAGCTTCGGCCTGACCAGCGGCATCGCGCCGGCCGCCAAGCTCTCCGTTTACAAGGTCTGCTGGGAAGACACCGACCCCAACACGGGCGGCTGCTACAGCTCCTCGTCCGTTGCCGCCGTCGAACAGGCCATCAAAGACGGCGTCGACGTGCTGAACTACTCGATCTCCGGTTCTGCGACGTCAGTTATCGACCCGGTCTCGATTGCCTTCCTGAACGCTGCCTCCGCAGGCATCTTCGTCGCAGCATCGGCCGGAAACTCCGGTCCGACGGCGAGCACTGTCAACCACGGCGGCCCCTGGGTCACCACGGTTGCGGCCAGCAGCTTCTCCCAGGAGCTTCAGGGCACTGTTGAATTCGCAGACGGCACCAAGTTCCGCGGCGCCAGCATCATGAACAAGGAAGTCAAGGACGCCGGCGTGGTGCTGGCTGCCAACGCTGCCGCGGCGACCCCGCCGTCGAACCCCGCACTGTGCGGGCCCGGCACCCTGGACCCGGCGAAGGTCGCCGGCAAAGTCGTCGTCTGCGACCGCGGCGTTGTCGACCGCGTCGCCAAGAGCGCCGAGGTTGCCCGTGGTGGCGGCGTCGGCATGATCCTGGTGAACCTGAGCAATTCCTCGCTGGACACCGATCAGCACGCTGTCCCGACCGTCCACGTGAACCCGCCGGCCACCGCGGCCATCAAGGCCAAGGTAACCGCCGCCCCGGACATCAAGGTGTCTCTTGTTAACAAGGACACGACCGGACTGCCGCTGGAGGCGCAGCCGCAGATTGCCGGCTTCTCCTCTCGAGGCCCGCTGCTGGCCACCGACTCGGACCTGCTGAAGCCGGACGTCACTGCGCCGGGTGTTGCAGTCCTGGCCGGTGTGTCGCCGATTGGCGCTGACGGTGCAAAGTTCGGATTCCTGTCCGGCACCTCCATGGCGGCACCGCACGTTGCCGGTTTTGGCGCGTTGCTCCTGGGCAAGAACCCGAACTGGTCCCCTGCAATGGTCAAGTCCGCCATGATGACCACGGCAGGCAATGTGGTGAACGCCGACGGCTCCAAGAACACCGACGTCCTCGCCACCGGTGCCGGCCAGGTGGATCCGGCACGCATGGTCGATCCGGGTCTTGCCTACGACGCCAACGAAGAGGACTACTGGAAATTCATACAGGGTACGGGGATCAACCTCGGCCTGCCGTCCAGCACCCTGCCGCGGGACATGAACGTCCCGTCCTTCTCGCTGGGCAACCTCACCGGCAAGATCACCGTGACCCGGACCCTGACCGCTCTGACTCCGGGCGTCTACAAAGTCAAAGCCAATGTGCCCGGAATTCAGGTCAATGTGGCTCCGGCGGCCCTGAACTTCAAGGCCGCTGGCGAGAAGAAGACCGTCAAGGTCAGCTTTGAGAACAAGAGCGCTGCCCTGGGCAAGTTCGCCATGGGCTCACTGAGCTGGGAGGGTGCAGGCAAGACCGTCACCTCGCCGATCGCAGTCCGGCCGCAGTCTGTCGTCGCCGCGAAGGATGTCTTCCTCAGCACCGAATCCGGCACGGGCTCGGGCGACATCAGCGTTGTGTCGGGCACCAACTCGCCCGTCAACATGACGCTGGACGGCCTGTCCAAGGCGGATTCTTCTGCCGTGGAGCTGGTTCCCGGCCCGTTCGCGGGCCGTGCCGATGCCTCGACGTTCGTCAAGACTGTGAACGTCCCGGCGGGTGCTCCGCTGGCCAAGTTCTCGGTCATCTCCTCTGACCCGGCCTCGGACTTCGACATGTGGGTGGTCACGCCACAGGGCGTCGAGCAGGTGGCGACGTCGTCGTCCAGCGAGACGCTCTCGATTGCTAATCCCGTTGCAGGCTCGTACACGATCTACGCGAACCTGTACTCCAGCCCGGGCGGCAAGGCCACGAAGGCAAGCGTTGATGCCGCGGTTCTCGGTGCCAACGAGAACAATGCGACCATCACGCCGAACCCTCTGGTGCTGCCGAACGGTGAAACAGGCAAGATCACGCTGAACTGGACCGGCCTGAAGCCCGGCTCCTACATTGGACGGATCACCTTTGCCGGTGCCAGCGAGCCGACGTTCGTCACCGTCGTCGTGAACGCTGCAGGAGCTGCCTCGGTGGCGCCGACCTCGGAAGGCGCGGCCGCGCAGTCCAAGTTCCAGCACCCGGAGCTTGAGCGCCCCAACAACGCCATCTAGGCGCGGCTCAACCCGATAGCAGAGGCAATGGCCGGCGGTTCGCACCGCCGGCCATTGCTGTCTCGTGACGCCTGCGAGGTTCCGCGTGGCTCAGATTGCTCCGGTGGAGCCTGCAACCCCGCCCAGCAGCGGCGCCATGGCACGCCAGCGGGCGATCTCGCAGCCATCGGTGCGGCTGAACGTGCTGTGGACTTCCCGGCCCAGGAACCAGCCGGTCACCACGGCGACCTGCGGACCCCCGTACTGCTGCGTGCACATCTTCGGCGGTCCCGGCTTGGGAAAGAAGATGTCCTCGCCGTGCTGCGTAACCGCCGCGAGGGCGGCCGCCGAATCCGGCAGCGTGGACGCCGGGGCGACGCTGCCGCCGTCGGCCGCCAGGCGGAAGGTGTACTCCGGCGCTTCCGGGGCCTCCGTCAGCCGGACGGTGAGATCGATGTCGTGGTGGCTGTGACGCTCGTGAGTGGCGGTCATTGCTGTCCTTCCGTGCGTTCGGGGGCAGGGCCGGAACCCATCGACTGGAACAGGGGAGCGAGCTCCTGCAACAGCCGCTGCCGCAGTACTTGTGATTCGGCTGAAAAAGCCCGCTGGTGCTCAACATACGCCGCTTTGCCCTCGGGCGTTTCGATCCTGATGGCGGGATAACCCCACTCTTGCAAGTCGTACGGCGACGCCCGCATGTCCATGGCCCGGATCCGCCACGATAGTTCGAAACAGTCCATGACGAGCTCGCTGGGCAGCAACGGGGACAGCTTGTAGGCCCACTTGTAAAGGTCCATGTTGGCGTGCAGGCAACCCGGCTGCTCCATGGCGCGCTGGTTCTCCCGGCTGGGAACCATGCTGTTCAGCGGAACGGCGTCCGGGGTGTAGAAGCGGAAGGCGTCGAAGTGCGAGCACCGGATCCGGTTCTCCTCCACCACCTCGTCGGTGCGCCCGGACCCGAGCCGCAGCTGCAGGTACTCGTGCCGGAGATCGAACTTGTCCTGCCGGTAGACCATTGCCCACTCGTGCAGCCCGAAGCAGCCGAACTGGGCCGGCCGCGCGGCAGTCCCGGCCAGGATGATCCCTGCGAACTGCAGTGCCTCCCGGCGCTCCCTCAGGAAGGCGTCGACGTCGACCGTCACTGCCGGCGACTCCTCCGGCAGCCCGGCGGCCGCGAGTTCTGCGGCGTCGGCCGCGCGGTAATACTTCCACCCGGTCCGCGCCTCAGCCTCGGGGCCGGAGAGCACGACGCCGGCGCCCGGGTGCCAGCGCAGCAGCTGTCCGGGCTTCTGGGTGTAGTAGGTGAAGAGGAAGTCCTCCACCGGGTGCTTCCGGCCGGCGGAGCGCCGCTCAAGGTAGGGGTCCGCGTAGCGGCGGACACGTTGGACGTGGGCCGCCTGGCGCGGCAGCCACTCTTCCTGCTGGAGGTGCAAGGGCTTAGCTCGCCCCGCCGGATGAGCCCAGAACATCTTTGGCGGCGTTCCAGGCGGCGATTTCACAGCCGTTTGTCAGGCTGAAGCTCGCCTGAACCGCCCTGCCATCCACGACGCCGGTGACGGTGGCCACCTGCGGGCCGCCGTACTGCTGGGTGCAGGTCTGGTTCTTGGCGGGCGGGGCGGGGCTGAGGATGGCCGGGTTGTTCTTGATGGCGATGCATGCGGCGGCGGCGTTGGGGTGCTGGCTTTCGGCCGCAGGAACCCCGTTTTGGCAGACCAGCGTGAAGTTGGCCGCGGTGCCGGTTTCGTTCGGCTTGACCATGATGGCGAGTTCGGCGTTGCCCTTGCCCGGTCCGGACGGCAGCGGGACCGCGGAGGGCGACGGGGCCGGTGACGTCGTCTCCGTCTCCGGCGACGGCGAGCCCGACGGCGCTGTGGGTGACGGGCTGGAGGGGGTGCCCGACGTCGTGCTGGGGGAGGGGGAAGGTGTGGGCCCGCCATTCGGCGTGCAGGCGGCCAATCCGGCCACGGCCATCAGGACGGCCGCCAGGACAAGTGCCGGGCGGCCCGATTGCGTGCGCATCAGCAGTCCTCCTCTGTTTTGCCCAGTCTACCGCCGGGGCGCGTCGTCCGGGCCGGGCCGTGTGGCGGCGATCAGGTCCATCATGGTGGCGTGCAGCTGGCCGACCTGTTCACGCGTCAGGCCCAGCCGGGCCATCATGATGCCCGGGACTTCTGTGGCCTGCTCCCGAAGCGCGGCGCCGCGCGGCGTCAGCCGGACATCCAGGGTGCGCTCGTTGCCTTCCATCCGCTGGCGGGTGATGAAGCCTGCCGTCTCGAGGCGGCGCAGCAGCGGCGAGATGGTTGCCGGCTCCTGGGCCAGGGCCTCGCTGATGTCGCGGACCGAGCGCGGGCTCGCTTCCCACAGGCACAACATGACGAGATACTGCGGGTGGGTCAGGCCGAGCCTGTCGAGGACGGGCTTGTAAGCGCCCACGACGCTTCGGGAGGCCACCGTCAGGGCGAAGCAGAGCTGCTGTTCCAGCAGGAGGTCGTCCTGTGCTGCCTGGGAGTCCTGGGCTCCATGCGCTCCCGGCATGACGTGCCTGTCCTGGATTGCTGGGGTTCCTTCGGTCACACCGACTCCTTCGAATGATTAGTGCACTAATGATTAGCGTACACTGGGAGCATTGTCTTGCTCCCACGAAAGGATAGCCATGGCCAAGGAAAATGCCGTCGAGCGGTTCATGCGGGCCACCGGGAAGTTCCGGGCCGTGTTCGGGCCGGCCAACCGCAGTTCACTCGGCCACGAGATGACCGACCAGAACAGGCGGCTGCTGGCGGCGCGGCAGGCTGAAACTGAACAGTGGGAGACCTTGCACCGGCCCGACGGCAGCACTTATGTGGTGCCTCGAAACCCTGACGACAAATCCCTGCGCTAGGTCCCTTTTAGCGCCACCCCACCCGGGCCATTTCCCGCTGCCGGGCGTAAAATGAGGGCACTGACACACCGCTGTGCAGCATCCTGAACCATCCGGGACGAGGAAAGGGGGTGGGACTAGTGACACGTGCTGTCAGAGCTTTCATGGAAAAGACCGACAAGCTGAGGCTGCTGTTCGGGCCCGCAAATCGAGGCGACACCGCGGCGCCTGTAGTTCACAAGCACGACGACTTCGAGCACGCCTCGGAAGACGACCTGGCAGGTTTCGAAGTCGAGACGGACGACCACGGACACCACTACGCTGTCCGGAAAACGGATCTCGGGAAAGAAGAGGTCTGACGAGGCCCGCTTCGCCGGTTCCGACGGTTCCGGGGGACCCCGGATGCCGGGGGCATCCTGGGCGGCCGCGTGGTACGCGGCCGGAAACGTGGGAATGCGGCCGGAGCTGTGGGGAAGCGGCCGACGACGGGCGGAGACGGGGAAGGGAGCGGCAGGTGCCGCTCCCTTCCCCGTCTTTATGCGCATCCGGGGTCCGCCCGGATGCGCAGGTGCGGCTAGCGGCCCGTGCCGCCGTAGACCGTGGCCTCGTCCTCGCTGTCGAGGTCAAACGCCCTGTGGATGGCGCGGACGGCGTCGTCTAGCAGATCCGCGTGGGTCACCACGGAGATCCGGATCTCCGAGGTGGAGATCATGTTGATGTTGATGCCGGCCTCGGAGAGGGCCGCGAAGAAGCGGGCGGACACACCCGGGTGCGAGCGCATGCCGGCGCCGATCAGCGAAAGCTTGCCGATCTTCTCGTTATATTCGATGCTCTCAAAGCCGATCCGGTCCTGCGCGGCGTGCAGGGCGGCCAGGGCCTCGGCGCCCTCGACGATCGGGAGCGTGAAGGAGATATCGGTCCGGCCCGTACCGTGGGTGGAGACGTTCTGGACGATCATGTCGATGTTCGAGTGGGCGTCCGCGATGACCTGGAAGATCGCCGCTGCCTTGCCGGGGATGTCAGGTACACCGACAACCGTGACCTTGGCTTCGGACCGATCGTGTGCCACACCGGAGATGATTGGCTGCTCCAAGGCAACTCCCTCTTGAGTCGTGATCTTGTCGTCGGCGCCGGGCAGAACCCAGGTGCCTTCGTTCTGGCTGAATGAGGAACGGACGTGCAGGGGTACCCCAAAGCGGCGGGCGTATTCAACACAGCGCAGGTGCAGAATCTTAGCGCCGGACGCGGCCAGTTCCAGCATTTCCTCGCTGGAGATGCGGTCGATCTTCCGGGCCGAGGCGACCACCCGCGGATCGGCCGTGTAGACGCCGTCGACGTCGGTGAAGATCTCGCAGACATCGGCGTCAAGCGCCGCGGCGAGGGCCACCGCCGTCGTGTCCGAACCGCCGCGCCCGAGCGTCGTGATCTCGTTCGTCGTGTGGCTCATGCCCTGGAACCCGGCGACAATCGCGATGTGCCCCTTGTCCAGGGCGGTGCGGATGCGGTGCGGGTCGACGTCGATGATCCGGGCCTTGCCGTGGATGCCGTCGGTGATCATGCCGGCCTGGGACCCGGTGAAGGACTGGGCCGAGGCGCCGAACTTGTTGATGGCCATGGCCAGCAGCGCCATGGAGATTCGTTCGCCGGCGGAGAGGAGCATGTCCATTTCGCGGGCGGGCGCGGAATCGGTGACCTGGCCGGCGAGGTCAAGGAGCTCATCGGTGGTGTCGCCCATGGCGGAAACCACCACGACCACCTCGTCGCCGGCGTTTTGGGCGTCCACGACCCGCCGGGCGACGCGCTTGATGCCTTCTGCGTCCGCCACCGAGGACCCGCCAAATTTCTTCACGACAAGGTGCTTGGTGGCGGCGGCCGAGACGGGCAACGTCTGCGATCCGGGCTGGACTTCGGTAGTGGGCAAACTCATTCGCGCACCCTCACTGGATCATCGGGGTTCTGGGCCAGGCAACCAAACGGCGCGACGGCGTAACTTCTCACCCCAGTTTATCGCCGTGCCGCCCGCGCCGTTGAATTGTGACCGAATGGCAGACACGCCGGGTTTGTCTCCACCGGACATGCCCAGTGCTGCGGGCCAGGAGTGGACATGGTCTCCCGTTCCGTGGACATGCTCGGTGCTTCCGTGGGACATGCTCATTTTTGGCGGCCTGGAGTGGGCATGAGGGCATTGTGTCCAT
>Ga0207697_10001778_pt1 | contig 11550 bp, 14 predicted proteins | sample KBSSwiS5withPhiX_FD_184293 | JGI IMG/M metagenome (GOLD analysis project Ga0207697, IMG submission 184293) | Switchgrass rhizosphere microbial communities from Kellogg Biological Station, Michigan, USA, with PhiX - S5 (SPAdes) (version 2) | ecosystem: Host-associated > Plants > Roots >... | reverse complement strand
CTCCGGCGTCGGCTGTTTATCTTCGTATCCGATTACGTACTCACGAATCGTCGTCGCGCCGATGAATGACGCCACGTTGCATGACACGCCGCGCTTTTCGAGATACTGCAGATATTCTGCCAGCGTATTCCAAGGGATGTCATATTTGATGTCGGTTTGCTCATGAATTCTGTGCTCGCGCACCCGATCGTTTACCGGCCCCATCGATTCGCCTTCGCCCATGATCTCGGTCGTGACACCTTGCCGAATTTCGCTTTGTGAGCGGCCATCCTGAATCAATGACTCCGTTGACCACGAAAGCATGTTGATGAACCCCGGCGCGACGGCCAACCCTTTCGCATCGATGAGGGTATTCGCTTTCGCCGATTTGAAATCACCGATGGCTGCGATCCGATCACCCCGAATCGCGAGATCGGCCTGTCGCGGCTCGCCGCCGGTGCCATCGTAAATTGTCCCGTTGCGGATGATCACATCGAAACTTCCAACGCTCGTCGACGGAGAGGGTTGCTGTGCGAACATTGTGAACACAATCGTTAGGAACGCGCCGAGCCAAAAGAGATTTTGTTTCATGCGCGGCTGATGGTAGCGAACGCTCATGCGGATGCAATGTCCGCTGCTGCAGCGTCCGCTGTCCTTAGCGGATCTCACTGCGCTCTCGGCGGTGTTTCAATCGCGCTGAGACAGCGCACGCTACAGTACCCGAAACCTGTCCTTCTGCCGGCAGAAGTGACCTTGCTTGGGCGACCGATCAAGGCGTCGGATTCGAATCGTACAATGAAGTCTGGCGCCTCGTGTTTCATAAAGGAACACCAGGCGAGACAGAGCCGCCTGGCGGCTCATTAGGTGGAAAGGGAAATTCAACCAAAGGGGGATATCTCATGAAAACGACAACGAAATCCAAGGGTCGCATTCCAGTATTACTATCGATCCTTTGCGCAGGCCTCGTGGCAACTTTTCTAGGGGGATGTGCAGAGAGTCCGTATGTATACAACACCGGTTATTACCCGAACGGATATTATACGGGATACTCATACGACTATAATGCGTACCCGTATACCTACTACGGGCCAGCTTACGATACGACGGTCGTACGCTCAGGCGTCCGCTATAACGATGCCTATGGTCCTCGCTACTACCGCACCAGGACGGTTTACGGCGACTGGTAATTAATTCGCGACCCGCGGTTGGCTAACGCACCGACGCAATCCGCATTTAGCGGTTGCGTCGATGCGTTAATTTTTTGCTTGCGTTCGCGAAAGGCGTCCCGTCAAATAAGCGCCCCCAACGCGTGACAGCTGAACGTCAAAAGAGTCGGTTTGTTATAACCATCGTTTCGCTGGTCGCCGCCGTGGCGTTTGCGATTCTATTCGGCGGCTGCGCCGATGTTCATTACGCTAACAGCGGGATTCGCACGCCCGAGGCACGCTATAACACTTACTACGCGCCGGATTATTATCCGTACTACCCATGGGACGCTTATTATGGCGGCGCGTACTACTACGGCGAGTAAGCCGCGGACGACACCGCCTTTTCGCCGCCGTTAGCCAAAGTGACAGCGACGTTACCTTTGTGCTCCAACGCGAATGTCCGACGCGTTGTCTATTGTCGACATGAACATGGAAACTACCAACTCAATGCTCGTTCGCGTCTCTCGTTTCTTCAGTGATCGATATGCTTACAGAACTCAGCCTGGATACTTATCCGAGCTAGTTGCCTTTGGGACGATCGTTTTCATCGCCGTCTGGCCAATTATTTTAGTCGCTCACGCGCTGGCCGTGGCTCCGAGGTAATCAACAGGATCGGCAACAATGCTTCACCAACGCCATACATACGCAGACCTGCGAAGACAGATTCATGACGACCTGCGGATTCAACATCCTGAGTGGGTCCAGCCAAATGGAGAATGCCCCACATGTGATTCTTACGAGACTCGCCTGATGAAAACGCTCGATGTCTTGAAACGACAGCGCCCGAGCGTCTCGTACGACTGCGACCGCGTTAAGTAAGTCTAGTGTTCACTCATCAGCGGGTGGCAGGCTGGATTTAGCGCCTGCTTGAGAAGGGGGCGGCAACACTCCATAGAAGTACTCGCCGTCGTCTTCATGCTGCGGCGACTTCATAAACACCTTTGCAATGTCGCCCGTAGCAGGTCCACTCGGAGCCTTAAAAAGATACAATGTAATGCGCACATCATCGGCCCGACCTGCGGTCAGGAATTTTAGCGGGAATGCATACGTGAAAGCGTCGCCGCTACGCACCTGACGCTGGCTCTCGGGCCCATTGGTGGATTCAAAAATGGTTGTCGAAGAGCCTGACGAATCCGTTTGTTCGCCAGTCACGTTGCCAGCGAATCTGCCTGATTGATGGACGATTACCCCCACGCGGATCTGCGTCGGTTGATTCTCATCGGGAAAATACGACCACTCTTTTAGTTCGATCACGTTCATTAGAGATCTGCGACTCTCCATCGACGCTCGGTATTCGTTCGACACGGCCAGACGGTGCATTTTGCTGTAAGCGGCGACACCTGTGACGAGAAGGATCACGGAAAGAACCATCGAGCCCAGGTAAATCCACAACGCTCCTGCCTTGGGAAATAACAGGAGAGCAATGGAACTCAAGGTGACCTGAACAGCGAGCAGCGTGATGTAACTCCAAAAGATAAGGCCGCGAAAATCCAACTTGATCCAGTTGCCGCCGCCACTGCCTCCGAGCAGCGCCCAATCCAGGAAATAGATCGGAATCGCCAGCAACCCGAGAACGAGACAGATCAGGAGATGTTTGCGCCAGACGGACTTCATCACATCTGTCTCTATCAAATTTCCCAGATGATGACACCTGTCGTTATGCGTTGGAAATGCGCGGTGACTTGCGCTAACGGAAGCGGTGATTGAGCGTGCCGCTCCGCAGCTAAAATGAACTTTAAACTAACCGCTCTTGTCCTCCTTATTTGTTCTGGCGGTCTTGCCGTCGGCCAAACCATCACCGACGCAGCTCACATCGAGGTTTACATCACGCCGTACTACAATTCCAAAGGCCCGGCTATCGACGCCGGCGCGTTTAGCAGCGGTTTGGCCGCGAAAAACGAAGCAGAGTTCGTAGCCACGATCGCGAAAATGAAAAAGTCGTGGGACACGTTGAATTTTGCAGAGACGTATGTGGCCGCGATTCGCCTCTATGATTTGGGTTTCCGGAAGGAGTCCATCTACTGGTTTTATTCGGCTCAGTATCGCGGACGTCTTTTTGCCAGTCTGATCAATCGGGAGAAGATGGGCAGCATGGGCGAACCAGGCTTCGAACTGTTCCAGGCGCAGAATGCCTTTCAACAGTTGGTCGGCCCGTACATCAACGGATACGCTTTTGGCGATATCGATCAATTGGTTCCGATTATTGAAAGAGTTCAGAGAGAAGGAAAAGTGATACCAGACCTAACGAAGATTTATCCTCGCGTGACTTTCAAGCCGAAGTCGGAATGGGACGCGGGAAATAAGGGGCTAAACGAGGGAATGACAAAACTGCTCGTGACCCTCAAGAACGAGAAAGCAAGTATCAAGCAGCAGAGGATTGAACACGGAATGGAAGCCAAATTCTCAAAGCTGCCGAGTAAGGATCTGCCAAAAGGCTCGGCATTATAATTCCGGGCTAATGAGTTGATTCGGTTTCTTTGAGCAACTGGATCAACTGATCTTTCCATAGCGCGGCAAGTGTGTGGCTGCCGTGGCCGCGCGTCTTGTCGCTCAACGGAATTACAATCGCGCGTCCTTTCGGCACGCGCTTGATCTCGCGTTCAAGGATCCCAAGCTCAGGCGGATTAATCAAATCATCGGCGGAGTTGATTGCCAGCAACTGTGCCTGGATTTTTTCCAAGTTCGGACCCGGATCGTAATCGTGTGAAGCTTCGAGCGCATAGAGCACGTCGTTGGCATCATCAGTCTTGACGATTTGCTCAACGAATTTGTCCAGGACTTCGTCTGTTTTCGCGAGCGAAGGGGCGTCCTTCTGACGCAATATCGGATTGCTGCTCATGAACCAAAGCATCTCGGCAGCGGTGCGCAGGCTGGGTGGCTGCGTTTTGTACTCGCCACCGTCCCATGCCGGATCGTTGCGGATCGAGTCGATGACCATGCGGCGCCACGCGCGATTGCGTCCCGAAATCTGCGTCGGCAAACTCGCAAGCGGCATGAGCGCGTCCGTGAAATCGGGATGCAGTTCGCCCCATAGCCATGTATGCATTCCGCCCATCGACGTTCCCATGACCAGCCGCGCGTGATTCACTCCAAGGCCCTCGGTTAACAAACGGTACTGCGCCTCCACCATGTCGAGGTAACCGTAGCGCGGAAATTTTGCATGCAGGCCGTCGCTGGGCTTGCTCGACTTGCCGTGGCCTATCCCATCCGGCAATACAATGAAAAATTTCGTCGCGTCGAGCGGCTGATCTTTTCCAAACAGTTCACCCGCAAATTCAGAACGAATAAATTGCGCGCCGCTGCCGGTTGTTCCATGCATGATCAAAACGGCATTAGTCGTTTTGCCTTCCGCATCCTTTTCCGGTTTCCCCAACGTTCGGTAATGAAGACGCAGCTCGGGTAACGTTTCGCCGGATTGAAATTTGAAATCGCGAATTGTGAAATCGCTTTCGGTCGGCGGGGGATAATCTGCGGCGGACGCTATACTGGCGACCAAAACCGATAAGAGAATTACGAACATTCGGATTATTGGATTCATATTAGACCTCACTTTTAAACGGCTTGTTGAGCGAAGCGAAACATCTCCGATTTGGTTCCATCAGCAGCGGTCCAGAATGATCGGAAATTCTTCGCTACGCTCAGAATGACATATGACGTGGCGTGTTAATGGTTTTGTTGTCGTTCGGCTTGAATTCGCTTGAGCAAGTCCGTGTGCGTTCGTTCAAGCTCCTTGGCGAATTGCACATTTGCGTCAAGAGCCTCAGGATAAATGTCGAACCGTTTTCGCAATTTCTTCGTAACCGGATCGTAAAAGAACGAAATGTCCTGGTCCAGGTTCGGCACGATCAGTTCATCACTTAGTTTTTGATACCACGCCATGCGACTCAATCCCCAGCGGATAACTGATTCATCGTTGCGGACCGCCATGAGGGTCTGCACGTCAAGCAGTTGGACGCCTCCGGATTGCAGCATCGTAGCCCAATCGGTGGGGCTGTAATCGGTGATGAAATAAAAGGGCTGCAGCGGCGGCATTTCACCGGCATCGAGCGCACGCAGAAATTCCGTGGCTTTCTTTTCCTGTTTCGCGCGATTAATTTTTCCGCTGTCGATGCCTTCACTCAATTGCTGCTCTAGCGCAGCCAGAATTTGATCGCGTCGGCCTGCATCCTGCCGGTGCTGCTGGTAGTTGTTCAGCCAGAAAGCCGCGTAAACGCCGACAAAGACCAGGATCAGTTCCGCTGTCCATCGACCGATGCGTGAGAGAAGCGAACGCTTTTTGTTTATAACGGCCACGAGTACCACGGCGGTCTGGAGACCGCCGCTCCTTGCTTATTCATTGCACAACAGAGTACCATTTCTAAATTAGCGTTGCCAGAAACACGCAATGGAAAAATCAGAGTCACTTCAAAACCTGATCCAGTTCGTTGTGGACTCAGTACAACAGGCGCATGCGGATGACGCGCCTTTCCATCACTTGCAGTTTGAGCGCATTTTTCCGAATGACTTTTACGCGCAGATGGTCGAAGCGATGCCGGTTTCCGAGGATTACCGGGCGATGTCCGGCAAAAGCAAGACGGGCAGCAGCAGGGCGGATGGAAAACCCACCCGCGCGAAGATCGATCTTTTTCCCGAATACGTTCGTCATTTACCGCCGAAAAAACGCGCAGTCTGGGATGCGACCGGCCGCGTGCTGCGTTCCAGGGCGTTGCAATCTGCTTTCGTCCAACGGTTGGCGCCGGGGCTGAAAGGCCGATTTGGAGAAAACTTCGCAAAGGTAAACATGTATCCGGTACCGATTCTGACGCGCGACATTCCCGGATACCGCATCTTCAAACATACCGACAGTCTTTGGAAAGGGATTACCGTCCAATTTTACCTGCCAGCGGATAATTCCACGCCGCATATCGGTACGATCTTTCACGAGGTATTGCCTAACGGACGCAAACCGAAGAAAGCGCAGATGCCGTTTTCGCCGAATACGGGTTACGCGTTCGCCGTCGCCGATAACACCTGGCATTCGGCCGACCCGGTCGGACCCGAAGTGACAACGCGCGATAGCATTCTCCTCACATATTTCGTCGATGCCGGGCCGTGGCGATTTGTTCGTAATCGCGGGCGTCGGCTGGCGAATTTTGTGCTCAACGAGGCGCGCAATTTAAAGCGCAACTAGGAAGGGACGCCGCGCTGCGGCGTCCGGTCGGCGCAGCGCGCCGACCCTACCGATCACCGGGGCAACGGCCTTTCCATGTTGGCCAGCGCATACGCGACGACTGCCACCACAGCAGAATTTTCCGCCAATTCTTTCGGCACAACTTTGTCCAGGGTGTCGGCTGCCGTGTGATGATAGTTGAAGTAGAAACGACCGTCTTGAATCGGACCAAAAGCTGGCACACCGGCCTTTTCGAGTGGCTCAATGTCGGCTCCGCAGTGTTCAACCAAATCGAGTATGCCCGCGCCTGATTCCTGCAAAATTGCCGCTACTGGCGCGAATGTTTTTTTTACCGCCGGGTCTGCCTTGATGTTAACGCCAATCGGATGACCCGCGCCGCTGTCTGTTTCCATCGCTGCGAAATGGTTTGCTATCTCTTTCTCGTGATCCTTCGCGTACTGTTTTGATCCGGCCTCACCGTTCTCTTCATTCATCCATGCAATCACACGAATCGTGCGTTTCGGTTTGAGACCAAGTTTTTGGATCAGGTTCGCCGCCTCCATCGAGACTGCGACGCCTGCGGCATCATCGATCGCTCCTGTGCCCAAATCCCATGAATCTAAATGACCTGAAACGATAACGACCTCTTCAGGATGCTCGCTGCCTTTAATGTCGGCGATCACATTCGCGCTTTCCGCGTCAGGCAGAGTCTGTGGTGTCAGGGTCAATTTCATTTTCACCGGTCCTTGTTGAACCAGATCGGCAATCAAATCTGCATCTTCGGCAGTTACCGCACCCGCCGGAATTTTCGGAGCATCTTTTGCGTAATCTGTCAGTCCAGTGTGTGGAAGGCGATAGTCGGCACTGCCCACTGAGCGAATCAAACAGGCAACAGCACCTTGCCTCGCGGCTGCGCTCGGTCCTTCACTGCGATAGACAACCGCTTCGCCATAAGCTGGAAAGCTGCGACCTTCCGCGGCCATTTGTTTGTCGAACGGATAATTGAACAGCACAATTTTGTCCGTGACTTTTTCACGGGGCATGGACTTCAATTCATCAAAATTTTTGACGATAAGGACCTCGGCTTCGATCCCCTCTTTTGGTGTAGCCACACTCCCTCCCAGCGCGCACAGAACAATCTTTTGCGTGGTGTTCGGCGCCTGTCCGGAAAATTGAACGAGCGCTGCTGTCTCTTCGCCCCGCACCCAATGGGGAACCATCACTTTCTCGAGCTGCACGTCGCAGCCGAGTGCTTTCAATTCGGCGCCGACGTACTCGACTGCTTTTGCGGCCTGCGCCGATCCACTTAAACGCGGCCCAATGTTATTAGCCAGGTGCGCAACCTGCCGATAAGCATAATCACTTTCCAGAGCAGCCTTTTGCAATTGTTTCAGTTCGGACAATGTCTGCCGCGAAAACACCTGCGGAGTTGGCGATGGCGATCCGTTCGGACTTGATGCCATCGCCGGTGTTTGTTGCGCCGAGAGACGTACCGTCCAAATAAACGGTAATAAAAACGCGAGACATATCGCGCAAAGCCCGTTTCTCGATTCAGGCATCGCAAACTCTGTCAGAAAACCTGTGATCATCAATCGAAGGAAAAGTCCAACCTGTCTCGGACTAATCGTTGTAGGGCAGGCGCTCCGCCTGGCAACCGCCATTCCCTCGGCAACCCAAGCAGTTACCCTACAAACTATTTCTCCTTTTTAAACTCGATCTCCTCGCCGAAGAGCTCGGGATTGCCGGCGTTTTTTGTCAGGAGTGCAACTACAGTGGCTGAGTCCCTCGTTCCCTTTGGAACAACCTTTTCGTTGACGTTCCGCAGTCTCAGATTCTTACCATCGTCCGACAATTTCCAAATGACGTAAGCATATTTGCGCTCGCTTGAGTTGAGGTCCTGGATAGTCGCGAACGGCGTGTCCGCGACGTCGGAGTGGTAAGCGCGAAAAAGATCGCCGTCGTAGTAAACGATGTAGATGCTGTCGTCGAGGCTACGCAGTTTCAGCTTTTCCCTTCCATCGGCCGACGTCCAATCGCCAAGCAGTCGCTCCTGCACTTTTTGAGTCGGAGCCGATGTGATTGGGATCTCATATTGGCAAGCAGTGAAAGCAAGGGTGCAAACGCCGATCGCTAGGCCGACTACTCGTAACCAGGCCAATTTTACAGAACTCACGAAGTCTTGCCCGCCTGAGGGAATCGGCCTTCATCGAAATCGATAAGATCTGGAATGCACTGGATGTCGTCGCGATCGGCGATGCCCATCTCCTTTTTTCGTTCTTCGAGCCGCGGCGTGATTGCATCTCGCCATCCGAGTTTTGACGCGAAGCCGTTCCAGACAAAAAGATCGCCATCGTTCAAGCGGCGTCCCTTTTCGTAACACCATTCCAGAATTTCTTCGTCCGTGCCGCCCTGCTTCACACGCTCAATCAAATCGCGATGATGCACGCGCAGAAAATTGCAGCACGTTCCATCTGCTGCTTTCAGCGCGCCGTAGTTTTCTTGATAATCTTCCTGGAGCTCGCCGCGTAGATGCAGCCGAATCTTGTCCAGCATGCGTGGGAAATACATCATGCCAGACGTCATTTCTGTGGGACTCTTTGGATAGGTTGTCATAGGCAAATGAATCGCATCATCCGCAACCAAGACAAGGAGTGACGGCTTCCAAGCCGTCACATCTTACGACGGCTTGGAAGCCGTCGCTCCTTGATCCATCAGCGCGAGGATCCGTGTCTTCTTCTCAGAGTAATCAAGCGAATGAAACCGCCGGATTTCATCCACACGCCGAACGGCATTGAGAGTGTCGAGAAACGTGGTGTAACTGGCGGCAAGCTTACTCGTCTCGAGATAACGGCCACGCAGATTCGCGTCGCGAAATGCCTCGGGACATTGCCGCGCGAAAAGGTGAAAGCGTAACCAGCGGCGGTCCGTCGCCGAGACGCGTTGCGTTTTTCGGAAAAAGCCGACAAACAGTAGAAGAACCAGATAAGTGTCCACCTGTGCCTGTAGCTCAAGGTTGCGCGCAAAGTCTTCCGACGCGATCTCGCGCACTCCGCGTTTAAACTGGAGCGCGGCATGCAACGCATGATTCAATTCTTCAACAAATGTGATCAGCGACCGGATATTGCCATCTCCCAAACCCGCACGCGGATCGTGTTGTTCGAGTTGTTCAATCAGCCAGCCAGAATAATAAATGCCGACGTAAAGTTGGTCGCCTGCCCGCCGCAAAAATGTGCGGGCGAGTTCGCTCAGTTCCCGCGCCGATGTCCCTGCGAGCATCGACAACTGCGCCGAGCGCGTCCGATCAATCAGACAATCTTCCAGATTGATTCCGACCTGCGCGTACGTTCGTTCGAATAATCGCTGGATTTGGCTGAAGAGTGTCTCGTTCACAAAGAAAGGGAGGGTCGCGCGTCTTCGTCCAGATTCAGCAACTGATCGGAAAGCTGATTCAACGCTAGCCGGACCTCGCGAAATCGGTCCGCCAAACCTTCGAACACATCATTCAGCTCGCACCGGCGAGCTACCACATGCGAAGAAACAAGTTGATAGTTCGTCCGGCCGACCTGCTCGTAAAATTGAATGTCCGGTCCGCCACGCAGACTGCGCCGTTGCGTGTTCTCATGAAAAATTCCGCTGATGAAAAGCGAATAATTGCCGATGTGCGCTCGTAGCAGGAATGCCTGCTCCGGAGTGGCGCGATTGAGCGCAATCAGAATATCGGAAATGTATTGTTCGGCGAGATGATGTGTCTCCTCAGAAACTTGAAGCCGGCTCGCGTGCGAAAACGTTTCCAGCAACGACGCGACGTAATCGCAAAGCTTTCGATCCCCGATTCCGCCCTGTTGCAGCACGTGGCGAGCAAGCACGTAAAAGTAGAACTGAGATGAAATCCGGAGATGCCCGCAGTGATTTAAAATGGCGTCGACCAACCGTGGATGATCGAGAATGGAATCACGCGTATCGACATCGCTCAACAGATCGACCAGAGAAACCTGATCGGTTTGCGAACGCGCCAGCGTGCGCACGATGAAGTCGAAATCGGCGGCGGTAAACCGCGCCCGACAATTCGCTCGAACCATCGGGACTTAATAATGCGTGATCCCCGCGCCTAAGGCAAGTAAGATTGCTAGCGCGGCGTGTATTGTCGGAACAAGGCATCTTTGTCTCTGCACCGCGCGGACTTCTAAGCCTGCCTGCCCACGAGTGCGATCTTGCGAAATCGCCAAGCGTTTGCTTTTAGCCGGGCCTCTTCAGCAACGTGCGCAAGATCAGGGTCGAGCCTGACAATAAGCGGTGAGCGCGACACACCAAGATGGCTTTAATACGTCAAGTAAATCTATTTCTATGACAATTGAAAAATGGGTGAAGGAAGAAAAGATGCGCTTAGGACGCTTTGAGATTCACTGTGTTAATGCACAGAAAAAAGAAGCAAAGTCTTTCCCACTTAAGATGCCGCGAAGCTGTTGGAGTGGACAGTATCGCACCTGGGATGATTCATTAGATGCTTTATCTATCCGCTAATGCCATCCGCAACATGTAAATGTGGGAGAGAAATCAATAGTGCAGTATCAGAATACTGGCACACCAAAGCCATTGGCAAACTCTACGGAATGCCAGGCAGCGTGCGAAAAACCCAACACTGCTTGTGGCCTAAGATTCGAATGCCAAAATGGAATCGCAAGGAAACGCGAACGCCCGGCTGCTTTCACGACTGATAAGGAGTAACAAACGCCATGTTTGATCAGCAGCGCGTCCGATTGTTAGAAGGGTTCACGGCTCGTTATAAATTCATTAGTCTAAATTCCGGGTATCGCCGTATTCCTCGCCGAGCGGAGAAACATGGTATTGCGGTGCTTCCAGGATGGCTTCCTTGCTCACGTTCACAAACACCTTAGATTCCTCATAACTGATCCGGTCGATATGCTTCGGTGAAATCACGATCTCCTTGCTCGAATACCAATGGCCAGTCTGCACAGCTAGGTGACAAATCGCCCAACTGTTGTCGTCGATGATAAAATCAATGACGTGGCCGATCGCTCCTTCGCTGGTTTGGATGGGGTAGCCGCTAAGAGCCTGTGTGCTTTGCAGATGAACATCGTCGCTTGCCTGCTCACTGGGCATAAGATGCGGCGGAGGAGGAGCCTCAGGAAAACCGCCCACGCCCCACGTTTCGACTCCGTCCCAGTATGCTTGATATTGTAGCGAGACTGGCTT
>Ga0207697_10001774_pt1 | contig 11572 bp, 12 predicted proteins | sample KBSSwiS5withPhiX_FD_184293 | JGI IMG/M metagenome (GOLD analysis project Ga0207697, IMG submission 184293) | Switchgrass rhizosphere microbial communities from Kellogg Biological Station, Michigan, USA, with PhiX - S5 (SPAdes) (version 2) | ecosystem: Host-associated > Plants > Roots >... | reverse complement strand
TGCCGCTACTGATAACTGCAGGATGCTTTGCATTGTTTCTTCCGGCAGACTCCGCGCTGCCGTGGACACGCGAGGAACGGTTGATTGGACTGGCGATTATCGATTACGCTTGCGTGACGTATCATTTTGCCGCGCAACATTTCGGTGCACTTTCACTCTATCGTTCGCGAGCGGATCGCGGCTCTTGCGTGCAGACGAGGCGATGGGATCGCTTTTTCGCGCTGACTGCTGGCGGCGTGCTTGTGTTTGTCGCGGATATTCTAGCTGGAGCAGTCGCGTATCAAGACCAGTGGGTCGATCGCTGGTTTCCTGCCTGGATTGTCTCAGCTGAGAATGGAATCCGCGGCGGCGCGATCTTGGCGCTATTTGCTATCACGACAATCATGTTAATTGTCGAACTGCGCACGTCGCGATGGTCGTTACCGCGCATCTTGTACATTGTTGGACTCGCAGTGATGGTAGGATTGGCGCTTCGGCCGCGGAGTTTGTTTCTCTTTCTTGTGATCTGGACGTCGCAACACTGGATACTCGCGACGGGGCTGGCGTCGCAAACGCCGTCGGCAGAGTCCGCTCCAACGACTGGGATTATTCGCCGATATCTGCACAGATTAAATGTGCGGCCGTGGGCGGTCGTGCTTTTCCTCATGCTCTTGTCGCTCGTGTTTCTTCCCATTTTTGAGGTGGAAGCAAACAGCGGGACAGGCACTTACTATGGCGACCGAATATTTGGTGCGTTTGCGACGCAGCTGCGAACGTCGACCTGGGTGCCCGCTCTCATCGCTCTCGGATTCGCGACAGGATTCATTCATTACCTGCTAGATCGAAGCGTCTATCGAATGTCGGACCCGCGAGTGCGCGCAGCAGCGTCTGGGTTGATTGGCAATGTCACGAGACGTTCCCGAACGAAAAACGTTTCGTCTTTCGCGCTCGTTTTTTTTCTCGCGTATGTCTCTGCATCTTCTCTGCAAGCGCAGATCGGGACTCCTGCGGCCCGTCCACAGCCTCCTAAGGCGATTTACACGCCGAGACCTGTTTACCGACCTGAATGGGCGAAACAGGGGCTCGCAGGCAAAGGCGTTGTTTTGGTGACGATTGATCAACAGACGGGCAAAGTTACTGGAGCGCGAATGCTGGAGAGCACTGGAAACAAACAACTCGATGGCGCTGCTCTTGAAGCTTATTCGCAGTGGCGTTTCCAGCCCGGCACAGGCTCACAGGTTAAGATTCCGATTGAATTTGCGAGTCGGTCCAAACCTCCGGCAGCCAAACAAGCGAAGCCGCCGTCGGCAATTCTCTACCCTCTATTGATTCTCCTTGGTTTTGGTGTGGCTGTGCTGGTGATGCGGGGAAGACGGAGAGCCTAACGTAATCTGCTTTTACATTTCGTTAGGCTCTATACAATGCGGTTCGCCGTTCTCTTCTGCGTTTGCGTGTCGCTCGCAATATCGCGATCCAACGCTGCGGAATTTTCGCAGACATATGATCTGCCTCCTCTGAAAATGGGAGCGACTGATCTCGACACTATTTTGCTGGAGACCCATGCCTTCATTGACGCGTCGAATGGTCCCGAGGATTCCGGTCGGGAGATGGTAAAGATTAGTATGGACGGTCAGGACATCGAGATTCCGCACTTGTCGCTTGCGAGCAGCATCGCGTTTCCAAATGAAGTTTTCGGGTTCGCGTACACTTACCAGCAAGCCGATAAACCGATCTCGTCGGTCACGATTGATTTGGGCGACTCGTTACGCCGCGTATCAGTGAGCGGCGAGTCTGCCCATAAGGTCGAGGAATTGTCAGAACTGCTCGAGAAGGATTTTCGTCGCTACTCAACTGCTGCCGGCGGCCTGAAATTCCGTCGTGCAGCCGGAATATGCCTTTCGATGTTGTTTTTGTCGTCGTTGATGATTAGCGGCGCCTATTGCTGGAACAATCGAAACTGGAGAGTGGCGTTGGGGATGCCGATTTGTTCCGCGATCGGTTTTTTGCTCGTGTTGCTCGTGCCGTGGAACAGATTTCTTCCTGGCTTTGTTCTTTATCAGCGCTATTCGCCGTTCTTCCTCGTCAGACACGCGTCCGAGTTTTTCTTCCTCGCGGTCGTAGCGGCTCTTGCCGGAATTCCGATATCGTATTTTCTTTCGCGAAACGGACGATAGCTATGTCTGATATGGTGACGAAGCAGATTCAGGCGTTGATCGATCGAGAGACGCTGGGCTTGAACAATAAAAAACCAGGCTTGTTTCTCGATTTCATTCATCCAGACATGGTTTGGCCGTGACCGCCTACACCCGGCGACCACGATCCGGTTCATTGGCGCTTTGTGTTAGGGAGATTTAACAAAGAACGATGGCGGCAATAATTCCAGGCGATTTTTGACCAATACGATTTGGTTCATAACAACCGAAACACCGTCAAGATTGAGGTCGCTCCTGAGGAGGATGCCGCCTTTGCCATTTTGGATATTGACTCTTTGTGGCGTGACAAGGACACAAAGCAAGAGATTCAGTGGAAGGGCCGGGCTTGTAAGTTTTACACGAGGATAACCGGTGGAGACTGGAAGTTTATTTTCCAGACGGGACCACTGGATTATGCGGGAGGCCATTCTTCCTAGCGACTACTCGCCCGAAGAGCGCGCAGACTGCCGACAAATCCAGCGAACGAGTCGCAATCCCGTCGGAAAACGTCACATGTTTTCGTGGACGGGCGCGGCGTGCGTACTGTGGGTGCGGCCCTCTTCGAAGTCAGCGAGCAATTCCATGAGGCGTACCTCATAAGAATCACAGATCGGAGATTCACCATTTGGCTGCACCCATTCTGGATGTTGGATCCGGAGGTCGTCATGAATCTGCCGCTGAAGCTCGGTGTAAGTGTGAATGTCGTGAGCCTTCGTCATTGCCTTGGCGAAAACTCAAGTGTACAGCCGAACCGTTCTTCCAAAGCCTCGTCGCCACCGTCGACCAGCTGTGGCGCTATGAGCGCGCGTCAACGGCCAGGGCTGGGCTAACTCGCTGTCTTTTTGGTGCTGGCGGCGCAGCAACATGGCCAGCAGTCCGCTTTCAGTAAGAGTCGCGGTTGATTTGGGGATGAGATAAATTTCTCTGTTTTTCATAAGCGCTTTTTGAGGTTAGACAGCGCTTCCGGCAATTTTCCATATGGGACCTTAGTCCTAGTCCTTTAGGGGGATATAAAAGGCGCGATAACTATCGACCATTCGCGGTTCGCTCCGCGAAGGTAAACGTAGCGTCGAACCAATTTCCGATGCGCTGGCTCGGCAACGCTACCCTAATTGCTCGCCAGCCTCAGTCCCCGTGCATAACCAATTTGATTCGGACCGACTTGATGGAAAGGCCAACGGCACCGTATGTGGCGAAATATTCGGCTGCCACTAAAACCGCACCCTCACCAGAGGCCTCACCTGAACCACGCGTTTTCGTGCCCTGATATGAGAACTCCACCCGAACTGGGTACGGATTTGAGTTCGTAAAGCGGGCGATTCGGGAAGTGCCGGACTGTTCGTAGGAAACTGTTACACCCTTCATTTTGCTTTGGCCCGTTGCAACAGGCCCTTGCAAAATCAAAATGAAACCGACCAAAATGAAAATGTATCGACTAGTTCCAGAAAGAGTGGTCATAGAAGATGTCAAAAAGCCAACTAATCGCCTATGTCAATACTGGAATTAGGTTCCGTCCAAATCGTTACAATCTGGAGAACTGGTAATGGAGAATAATGAGCTGATCGATGCTCTGCCTCTTTGGGCTCTTTTTATTTTCATCCTGCTCGTGGTCCTGCTCTCGGTTGAATTTGGCTATCGGTTAGGGAAATACAGGCGCGGTCATCACGAGACGGAGAAGGAAGCTCCGCTAGGTACTATGGTCGGAGCTACTCTTGGGCTGCTTGCGTTCATTCTTGCTTTCACCTTTGGGTTGGCAGCGAACCGCTTCGATAGCAGGAGGCAATCATTACTGGATGAGGCGAACGCGATTGGGACGACCTACTTGCGCGCCGGCATGCTTCCAGAGCGGGGACAACAAATTCGCGATCTTTTGCGAGACTATGTGGCTGCTCGTTTGGATGCTGTTCAGCCGGGTAAGCTTGGAGAGGGAATTCGCCGGTCGGAAGACATCCAGCAGAAAGTATGGACGGAAGCGGAGACCGTAGGAAACAAAAATCCGACCTCGATGGTGGTCGGTCTGTTCGTTCAATCGCTCAATCAAATGATCGACCTGCACGCGGAACGCCTGCAAGCCGGCGTTAGAAGTCGCATTCCCAGTGCAATATGGCTCGGCCTTTTCGCAGTCGCGTGCCTGTCGCTTGCGACTATGGGTTACCACGCCGGTCTCAGTGGAACCCGCAGATCTCTCGCAATCGTCGCCGTCGCGGTCACATTTGCCGTGGTCATAGAGCTAATTGCCGATCTGGACCGGCCACAGGAAGGCGTTCTGAGAGTCAGCCAACAGGCTCTTCTAGACGTGCAGCGGTCGATGAATCCACCGCAGCAGTGAGCGTGAGCTTCGGCGCTCAGAGGGCGCCGCTACAGGAAGTGCGCAATTAGTCGCCGAAACAAATGCCGAGGGCACGGGCCGTGCGAAGCAGATTGCCGTCGGGATGCACAGTTTTCAGTTTGCCGACGGCGTCACTGATTTTGATCGCGCCAACCTGTGGGCCGGTGAACGCAACCATTTTTCCGAATTCACCTGAAGCGACAAGTTCCACCGCTGTCGCACCGAAGATTGAACAAAGCGCGCGATCAAATGTAGTCGGCGATCCACCTCGCTGAAGATGGCCGAGAACGCATACGCGCGATTCTTTGCCAGTGCATTTCTCGATTTCTGCGCTCACAACCGCGCCGATCCCGCCGAGTCGCGCCTCGCCCGTTTTGGTGTGCTCGCCGGAAGTGATGAAGCCGCCGTCTTTCTCTCGCGCGCCTTCTGCCACGATCACGATTGTGAATTTTTTACCAAGGTTTTCGCGTTCCTGAATTTTGGCGCAAACGCTTTTGTAGGAGAATGGAATCTCAGGAATCAAAATCACGTCCGCACCCCCAGCCACACCCGCAAAGAGAGCGATCCAGCCGGCGTAACGTCCCATCACTTCCAGAACCATCACGCGATTGTGACTCTCGGCCGTAGTATGCAGCCGATCGAGCGCATCGGTCGCGCAGGAAACGGCGGAATCAAACCCGAACGTGAACAGTGTTCCCTCCAAATCGTTGTCTATGGTCTTGGGCACGCCCACTATTGGAATCCCGTATTCGAACAGTTGCTGCGCGATGCTTAACGAGCCGTCGCCGCCGATGGAAACGAGCGCAGACAAGTCCAGCGCATTCATTCCTTCCTTAACGCCCTCAAGCAATTCCTTGGGCAACGCGCGACTTTCGCCATGGCCGACTTTGGCCGAGAACTTCCCGCGGCTCGCCGTACCGAGAATCGTTCCACCGCGCGGCAATAATCCGCTGAGCATCTTGTAATCGAGCGGAATCGTTTGCCGTGGTTCGAGCAAACCTTCGTAGCCACCAAGAACGCCGATGCATTCCCAACCACGGTTCGCTGAAGCTTTCGCGACCGCGCGAATCACAGCGTTTAAGCCCGGACAATCCCCGCCGCCGGTGACGACTCCGATTCGCCCGCTCATGCGCTTATTCTATCGTCTGCGACGCGAGCCAGGCAGCGCGGTTTTCGCGGATCAATGCGAGACATTCGTCGATTGTGTTTACGCAATGTGGAATGCTGAAATCGATGTCGCTGGCGAGTTCGTTCCCTTTCTGAAGCATCGAACGACGACTCCATTCAACGAGTTCGGCCCACATCTTACCCACCAGAATGAGTGGTGTGTTATAAAGCTGGCGAACCTGGAGGAGTTGCCACGCCAGGGATAGCTCCAAGAGAGTCCCGATGCCGCCTGGAACCACTACGAAAGCATCGGACACGATCATGAAATGGTGCAGCCGCGAAAAGAACGTCCGGTGCTCGTACGCCTGACCCACAAAAGGGTTGACCTCCTGTTCGAATGGCAACTCGATGCGAATTCCGACCGAACGCTTGAGCGCCTTAGGTTGCACCATGTGAGCCCCTTCGTTCGCTGCCTGCATCAAACCGGGGCCGCCGCCGCTGATGATGTCGCACCCCATCTTTGTTAGTTCGGCGGCAAGTTTCTTGACTCCGTCATAGGCGGGTGTTGCAGGCTTGAGGCGGGCGGAGCCGAAAATGGTCACGCGATAATTTTGCCGGGTAGTGCGGCGGAAGCGCGTTAACTCGTTAACAACGTCCCACAGGCCTGTGACCGCGCGTTCAAGAAGTTCGACAGCCGCATCTTCGTCGCTGAGTCGAACAATGTTGGACTGTCCAAAGGAGGTCTTTGGCTTACTCATATCGTGCTTGGAAACATCAAAACATCGGCGCAGAACACCGGGCCTCGACAATGATTTAATCCAACGTTGCGCTCAACGCTTCCCTTGGATGATTTCACTCATCATCTTCCGGCCCGTTGCCTGCAATGGTCCCATACCGCTCCCCGGGAGAAACCACATGCCCTTATCTTGATCGCGGCAGTAAACAATGTTAACACCGTCGCTCATCACTGCGTGATGAAATGTGGAGCCGGGATTCTCAGCGATGAAGGCGAAGAACTTCTCCCGCCATGGATCGTCTGCGTAACGAAAGATTTCGTTTCCGAGCGCCTTGAGTTCTTCGACGCTCATTGTGCGAATTGAGTTTGCAACGGCCTTGCGCCGCTCTTTATCCAGATTTTCAAGGTCAAATTTTTCGAATGGCATAGAATTATCTCCTTACGTTGAACATCTCTGACTAAGGCTTCGTTAGGTATTGCTATGTGGTTTCTGGGAGCACTAATGCATTGTCGCGGGGGGTCGCTGCACCGAGTCCCTGCGAATCCGGGATTCGCGCCAGTGCCAGGTCTTCAGGATAAACGTAACATTTTTCAAGCATCTGATCGAGGAGATTGAGTTCCTGCCGCAAAGCGGGATGGCGTTCGGCAGGTAGCGCACTCATTAGATCCATAATCGCCGCGCGTAATCGTCGAGCAATCTGGATGTTTGAAGCCCCGTAAATGCGAATCTCCGTAAATGCAAGCTGGACGAAATCCTCCCAATTCGGCGTGCGGAGGATGAGACGAAGGACTCCACTTTCACTGAAGGCATAATTGGTGCGAAGCTCACGTCTTCCCGCGCTGCGTAGCAACCGCTGGAGTTGATCGATGCCCAGGACGGCGGTTGTTGGATCATTAATCGCTGGAGAAAGAGCCTTGATTGCAATATCGACAATGATTCGAAGCGCGAACAGCGGATCCTGTTCCATTGTGCGTTCACGACCGAAAATGACAGACTCGCGTAAGATTTGCTCGTTGATCTGTCCTTTGCCGCCGTGCAGGAAGAAGAGCGGTTCATCCTTGCCGAGGAAATCGCCGACCTGTGGTGCAACTTCGATTGCGCCGTTTACTTTCTCAGCCTCAGCTATCAGCTGTTTTACATTCATCGCGATGACGATCGCGGACGCGCCGCGGTGAAGAATTGTTTGCTCCACGGGGCCGGCATTGATCTCAGCCGTGACGCGCTTTGTCTCATCCTTAAGCGCTTGTGGATAGACGCTATTCAGTACCGCGAGTCCCTGTTGGGCAACATTTGCCACCAGACTTACCGGACGCAGGAATCGCGCGGAATAATCGATCAAGTAAAGAAAGGCAGCCAGGCAAATGAAACCGAGCAGCCCGGTAACGAGCACGACCAACTCATGGACAGTTGTCTCGGTTTGATTCAAGCCTCTAATCGCGAACAGGAAGGTGAACACGAACAAGCCCACCGTGTAGCGGATGACGTTATTGCGCAGCAGCGTCGTCGCAATGATCCGCGGTGTGTACTGCCCGCTCGAGACCTGTATAGCTATAAGAAGCGAGCCAAATGTGAAGACGATGAACGAAAGGCTGAACGTGATGACTGCATTGAACAACGCCTTCGCGCCCTCAATCCCGAAGCCGAGAAACGTCAACCCTAGCCTCGCGTCCACAACCTGTAACAACCTTCCAAGGATCTGTTGCAGCAGGACGGCGACAATCGGAATGATCCAGAGCGACGACCGGATGTAGCTGGCGACGCGATATCGCAGGTTCCAAAGCATGCTCAAATTTCAATGACTTCGCCCATCTTCGGCAGTTTGGATGTCAGTCGATGTCGCTGTTGTATCAGGTTTGCAAGCGCCGCGCGCTGGTCATCTTCACCGTGAGTCAGTACCACGCGCGGCTTGCTCGGAGCGATCACATCGAACCAGCGCATCAGATCGGTCTGGCCCGCGTGCGCGCTGAATCCGCCCAGTGTGTGAATGGTCGCCTTCACCGCGATTGTTTCTCCGAAAATCTTCACCTCTTTCTCACCATCGACAAGCCGTCGGCCCAGCGAGCCCTGACCCTGATAACCAACGATGAGCACGTGCGTGCTGGGTTTCCAAAGGTTGGCTCGCAGATGATGAAGAATGCGGCCGCCGTTGCACATTCCGGCGCCGGCCATGACCAGACACGCCCCGCGCACATCGTTGATTGCCCGCGATTCGTCTGCAGTCGGTGTGGGTTTCATGGTCTTCAGATCGGCGCGCAGCGGGCGATCGCGAATGAATGCTTTCATCTCGTCGTCGAAAAGCTCCGGATGTTTCGCGTAAATATTTGTTGCCTCGATGGCCATCGGGCTGTCGAGGAAAATTGGAAACGGCTTCACCCTGCCGGCGCGAAACATTTTGCCGAGCAACAACGTGAGAAGCTGTGCGCGGCCGACGGCGAATGTTGGCACAAGCATTTTGCCGCCGCGATTGACCGCATCGATCACGATTCGCTCGAACTCGGTGACGGTGTCGGCGAAAGAACGATGATCGCGGCCGCCGTAAGTTGATTCGAGAAAAACAAGATCGGCCTGCCGGAACGGTTCGAATTCGCGCAGTATCGGCGCACTGCGCGGCCCGAGGTCGCCGGAGAAAACGACGCGCTTCGTTTTGCCATCTTCCTCGACGATTAACTGAATACTGGCTGATCCCAGCATGTGACCCGCATCTTGCCAGATCGCTTTGATTCCGGAGGCTGCGTCGAATGGTTTTTGATATGGGACGGGTCGTAGTTGCGAAAGAATCTTTTCCGCATCATCCGGTGTGTAGAGTGGTTCCTGCGGCGGTTCGCCCGCGCGCAGGCGCTTGCGGTTGTTCCGCTCGTTATCCGCAACTTGCAGGCGGGCGGAGTCGCGCAGGATCAAACCTGTCATGTCCAATGTTGCTGGTGTTCCGTAGACGGGACCGGTGTAGCCCATTTTAGCGAGCAGCGGCAGCCGGCCGGTATGATCCAAATGTCCGTGTGTGAGAAGGACCGCGTCGAGGGTGCGATTCGGAGCTGTGGGCGGCCGATTGAGCGCCTCAGATTTTTTGCCGCCTTGAAACAGCCCGCAATCAATCATGATCCGCGCCTGCTTTGTCTCAACGAGGTAACACGAACCGGTTACTTCGCCGCCAGCTGCGCCAACGAGAGTGATTTTCATCTTGATGAATACCTGGTGATTCTCAGTCGGTTGATACGAGCTCGCTTGTTGGACTTTCGTCTTACAAACTGGTCTTCGAGGCTGACATGTTCTCCGGCTCCAGGCGCATCAGTTCGATCCGGTAATTGGCTTTCGGGTTTCGCGGCGAAGGACCGGCGACGAGCATCACGCGTTCGGCGGTGATTCCATTTTCGCGCACCCATCGTGCAATCCATTCGCGCCAGTCATCGGGTTCTTCGGCGAGATCGATGGGATATACGCCGTAGGAGAACGCAAGATTCTGGCAAGCAGCGCAATCTGAACTCGGCGCGATGATCCACACCGGCGGTTTGAAACGCGAAATGGCGCGCGCGACCATGCCGCCGCGCGTTGGCACGAGCACCAGATCGCACGGAACCGTGTAAAGCGCATGCTCGACCAGGGACGCCATGCGATCGCGCGCCCTGGTCGGTGCCTTCTGCTGCGTGAAATCGTGTTGAACACTAAAGCTCTTGGCAGGCCGATGTGCTTCCGTGAACGCGGCAATCTTCGCCAGCATCGTGACTGCTTCCTCGGGAAATTTGCCCACCGCCGACTCGCCAGAAAGCATGACACAGTCGGTGCCGTCGAGTATCGCGTTGGCGACATCAGTTGCCTCGGCGCGAGTAGGGAGACGGCTCGAAACCATCGACTCGAGCATTTGCGTCGCCGTAATGACGGGCTGTCCCGCAAGATTTGTTTTCGCAATGAGCTGCTTCTGCACCGAGGCGATCTCTTCGATCGGCACCTCCACTCCCAGATCGCCGCGCGCTATCATGATACCGTCTGTCGCGGCGAGAATTTCGTCGAAGTGCGCGAGCGCGTCGGCTCGCTCGATCTTCGCAATAATGAAAGGCTGTTTGCCCATTTTTACCGCAGCCGCGCGCACAGCCTGGATGTCCGCGGCGCGTTCAACAAACGACTGGCTCACGGCGTCAACACCATGCTGGAGTGCGAACTCAAGACAGACGCGATCGTTTTCTGTAAACGCGCTGATCCCCAGATCAACGCCGGGAAGGTTGAGTCCTTTGCGTGAGCGCAGTTCACCGCCAACAACAACGATGCACTTCACGTCGTTGCCTGCTACCCCTTCGACTCTGAGCTGCACGAGGCCGTCGTTGAGAAAAATCCGATCGCCGGGTTTCACCACGCGCGGCAACTGCTCGAAACTCGTCGAGGCGTGTTGCGCATCACCGACGATGTCCTCACTCGTTAACGTGAAATGCGCACCCGGAGTGAGATGAATCGGTTCAGGGTCGATTTTCCCGAGACGCATTTTCGGTCCGGGAAGATCTGCCATGATTGCGACGCGCCTGCCGGTTTCGCGCGCTGCGTCGCGGACGCGCTGAATAACTTCCGCGTGTTTCTCAGGACTCCCGTGAGAAAAATTCAACCGCGCGACGTTGAGTCCTGCGCGAATCAACCGTACCAGCATTTCGGGTGATTCCGAGGCCGGGCCGATGGTGGCGACGATCTTCGTCTTGTGCGCGGGAAGTACCGCTTTCATGACGCGAACGTCGCTTTGCCACTGGCGCGCAGATCGCTCGCCCCCTGCTTCACGCGTTCGGCCATCGCCGTTTCCGCAAGCGCCAGATATGCACGCGGATCATAGACTTTTTTGTTCCCGACTTCTCCGTCCACTTTCAGCACGCCATCATAGTTCTTAAACATGTGACCGGCTACAGCGCGCGTGAACGCGTATTGCATGTCGGTATCGACATTCATTTTCACCACGCCGTAATCGCTAATTGAGTCGTGGATTCGCCGATAATCCCATCTTGGTTGCCCTAGGATTTTTCATTGACGGCAAAAATCGTGGAATCAGCTTTCGGCTTTCGCACCACCTGATAATCCGTGACGATCACAGTTGCTCCCAGCTTAAGTTCATTAGCGAGTTTGTCAGCGAAGTCCGGACTAAAGTGCAATCTCGATGCCAGTGTGTCAGCGTCCACCGGACGGCCTGCGCTGGTTACGCGCATCCATCGCGCCTCTTCGTGTTTAGGTGTGAATCGGCTGGGTTTTCCAGTGGTCCC
>Ga0207697_10001772_pt1 | contig 11580 bp, 10 predicted proteins | sample KBSSwiS5withPhiX_FD_184293 | JGI IMG/M metagenome (GOLD analysis project Ga0207697, IMG submission 184293) | Switchgrass rhizosphere microbial communities from Kellogg Biological Station, Michigan, USA, with PhiX - S5 (SPAdes) (version 2) | ecosystem: Host-associated > Plants > Roots >... | reverse complement strand
CTGAATTGAACGAGCCGCGGATGGAATATCTGCGAGGCGCACAGGCTCTCAAGCCTGTGTTCCGTCGGCTTATCCCCGCTATGCTTGTCGCGGGCAGCATTCTCATCTCTTGTCCCGCTTTGTCGTTTGCTCAGAGCAGGACGGTAAAACTAAACGAGAACGCGTTCGCTTTTGCAAAGGAACTGATCACTCAGGGGCGTGCGGTCGTTGATAAGAAGAATTCGTGGAGAGATCATCATCCGATGGCGGAGGCGGAGAACGAATTCATTCGCGTGCACGGATTCGCTGAATATCGCAAATGGTATCTTGGGATCGACGAAACGCATGCCGAAGATTCGAAAGCCAGATACAAGTTTCCTTTCGGTGACCTCAGGAATCTTCACCGCTGTGGCCTGCTCGCGGTGAAAAGCAGGGCACATCAATTCGGCTATGCCGACATTGAAAAGGCCGCCATTCAGCTAATCGAGATTGTTAATTCGAAAGAAGAAAATCAGAGTCGAAGGGCGAGAAAGGAAGGTAGCTGGGCCAGGCGGAACACAGACTTGCAGTCTGTGCGCCCAGCGGGAGTTACACTCCGCTGAAGAGAGCGGGCCATCTCGGCAATGGGCTCCCGCATGGCGCACAAGCGGAACGTCTGTGTTCCAATCAGGAATCCCAGCTTCCTAAAAACGCGTCGATCAACTCTGGCAGGTCCTCGCTATAGCCGCCTTCGAGAATTCCCGCGGTTGGAATTTTTACGTCAGTCAGCCATTTGCCGAAAGTTGCGAAATCGCCGCGTTCCAACGTCATCTGGGTAATTGGATCGTTTTTATACGCATCGAACCCCGCTGAGACGAGCAGCAACTGAGGCTTGAATTCGAGTAGTTTTTCCAAGGCTTGCTCCGCGGCACGAACATGGTTGGTGCGCGAAGAGTAAGGGGCGATCGGAAAGTTCAAAACATTGGCAAACGATTTTGTTCCTGTGCCTGGCCAGCCCGGGTACTGGTGAATCGAGGCGAACATAATTCTTTCATTGTGCGCTACCAATGCCTCGGTGCCGTTGCCATGATGCGCGTCAAAGTCCCAGATCGCGACACGCCCAATCTTCTTCGTAGACGCAGTCGTTGGCCGCGGCCCGGCATTGGTGACGCCAACTGCAGCAAGAGCATTCAATGCGGCCACTGCAATGTTGCTGAAATAACAAAACCCCATCGCGCGATCGCGCATGGCATGGTGACCGGGCGGTCGCATCAAACTGAATGCGCGTTTTCCGCCGATCGCTGCGCATGCTGCTTCAATCGCGGCCCCCGCTGATTGCCGGGCATAGAAATCGATCTTGGAATAGGCTGGAGTGTCGAGATCGAAATCCTGGCTCGCCTTCGCTATCCGCGCGAGATGCTCGTGCGAGTGTGCGCGCAACAATTCCTGATCGAAGGCCGCGCGCGGACCGTGCCATTGCCAGTCACCGTGCCGACTCTTTAACAGTGGAACTGTCCGCACAATCCGCTCCGGCCGTTCCGGATGACCGGGCCTGCCATACTCGGCGCAGCTGGGGTCGTGAAAAATTTGCACGCAGTTTGTTAGCGCGATTCTAGGCGCGCGACAAACGCACCTTTCTTGTCATTCTGACCGCCATCGATGAATCTCTAAGCATTCTGCCATCGAGGAAGTTAGAGATGTCTCGACTTCGCCCGACATGACACGCCACTCTCCTTTGAAACGAATGAAGGCCCGCCTCGTGACAAACATTTATGCGATTTTTGCTTTGGTTCTCAGCGCTTCCATCGCACGCGCACAGGTTTTCAGCACAAGCATCGTCTCTGCCGAAATGGCCATGGCGGTGCAACATGGTTCATCGCTCATCGAGCTCGATGACGGTTCGCTGCTCGTCTCATGGTACGCAGGCGGTAAGGAAGGAGGGCGCGATAGCCGGATTTTGGTGCGCCGTTCACTAGCGGGCGGCACGAGCTGGGAACCAACTCAGATCGCAGTCAATCCGCGTGAATGCGCCCCCGAATCGTGGTTTTCAAACAAGACGCTCGGAAACACCGTCCTGTTTCAGGATAAAGAGAATATCGTCTGGCTGTTCTACGCCGCGGTCGAGTTGGGTGGCTGGAGCGGCGCGCATGTCGATTACAAGATTTCACGTGATCGGGGTCGCACCTGGTCGGAATCACACCGGCTGACAAACGGGCTGGGAGATATTCCGCGCAGCAAACCGGTTGAGCTTGGCCCCCACGAACTCTTTCTGCCGCTGTCGCATTCTGCTTTATGGAAGTACCCCAGCGGCGCGCGATTGGAAATCGCCAACGGAAAAATTGTGCGAAAGATATCTTTCCCGATCGCTAGCTCGAAATGCAGCCACCCGGCTTTTGTCGCTTTTGATCCCGATCGCGTCCTCGCCTTTCTGCGCGCCCGAGGCGGCGGAAAATTACAGGGCATATTTTTTGATCCCGGTAAGAATGGGTGGAGCATTCCGGAGGCAACGAATTTACCGAACCCCGATTCGGCGATCGATGCGGTTCCGCTCAATGATGGCCGGATTCTGCTTGCCTATAACGATGATGGCACGATTCGTAATCCCCTGAGTATTGCAGTCTCGGATGACCCGGACGAACAAGGTGCAGAAGGAAGTTCTTCCGCTGGAGGCGCATTTCGGAAATTGCGCGATATCGATAACGAACTAGGTCAGGACTTCTCTTATCCTTCGTTAGTGCGCGCACGAGACGGGACGTTTTATTTGACTTATACCTGGCATTATCGCTCCGCCATCAAGTGTGTGCATTTCGATGCCAATTGGCTTGGTCTAAATCCCATTATCGTTGGCCGATAAAACGGCGGCGAAAGGAGGAAATTTCACCTCAAGCTCGCGGGCTAACAACTGCAAACAGTGCGACGGCGGAAAAAGCCAATGCACGACGTGACCGCACCATAGAGACGCAATCTTGGCTTTTCTTGTGTAAAAATAAAGAACGGCGTTACGGTGTTTTGGCCGTTTCATGATAAGGCAAACCCAATTCGTAGAGCGGTAATTCGTCGCGAATCGCGTTATAAACCGCGTTGTTGTCCGCCCGGCTCGCGAGTTTCATCGCGCGACGCGCGGTTTGTAGCGCCTCGTCAAAGCGCCGCGCTTCAGCATAGGCGGCGGCCAAAGTGTGAAGAATCGTTGGATCGTTGTTACCCGCGAGCGCATTGGCTCGCTCGGCTAGCAGGACAGCGCGTTTACCGTCGCGCACTGAATCGTCCGCAGCGGTCGCGAGCAACCAGGCGAAGCCATTCAGCGCATTCACTCTGTCTGGCGCCAGTTGAAGCGCATGGTTAAATTCCGCGGCGGCTTTACTTCCCTGCCCGTTTTTCATCAAAGCGAGGGCGAGAGTGACATGGGTGGTGGCATCATTTGGTTGCAGGCGCCTGGCAGTTTCCAGGTTTGTGATGGCCTCGGCTATCCGGCCGCGTTGCAGGAGAAGCGAGCCAAGATTCAAGCGCGCATCCACGTATTGCGGTCGTAGAGAAAGAGCGCGTTTGTATTCGATTTCGGCCTGGTCGAATTGCTTGAGCTCACGCAGCGCGCTGCCGTAATTATTATGTGAGTCCGCTTCATCGGGGCGGATTTCGATCGCGCGCCTATATTCGGCCAGTGCTTCATCGAACTCTCCTTTTTCGATATAGGCGCCGCCCAAATTGTAATGCGCTTCGACATAATCCGGCCAGATATTGATAGCGCGGCGATAGTGCGCAATCGCTTGGTCGAGCTGGCCCTGATTTTTGAGGGCAAGCCCGAGATTATATTCTGCCATCCAGCATCCTGGGTTTTGTGCGAGCGTGGCCTGGTAAAGGGTAATGACGTCGTGATACTTTGCGCTTTGATGAAAGCTGAGTGCGCTAAGGATCGATAAGATAACGAGGGTCGAAGCTGCTTGGATCGCTAACCGGTGGACCCCAATTTTTTCCACCGCCGTGACAATTCCGGCGCCAGCCAACGCCAGCGGCCCCATGCTGGCGAGATACTGGAAATGATCGCTGACGAAGCTGTAGCGAAAGAAATAAACATCAAAAAAATCGAGCACCGGAAAAAGTGTGATGACGAAGTAGGCGAACGCGAAAGCAACCGGTCGCAAGGCGGTGTTGCGTTTGATAAATAAAACGGTCGTGACAACAAGCAGCGCGACTAACGGGATCCAGGCAAACCATTGCGATGGATCAACGTTCCAGCGCGGGTAGATGAAAATGAGCGGATGCGGCCAGATGAGCTTGAGTAGATAGAACCAGATTGCATCGGCTGAAATAAGAACACGCTGAAGAGGCGTCTGCACCCAATCCGCTCCGGTAGCGTGGGAGTGAAATTTCTGTTCCCAAATTGTCCATCCGCTCGCCAGCAGCGAAATTAGAACGAAAGGGAGCAATAAACGCAGGTCGCGCTGCTTGATTTCGCCTTCGCGCCACCACAGACAAAGCGCCAGCACCAGCGGCAGCATTACGGTGGAAGGTTTGCTCGTAATTGCGGCGACGAAAAAGAAGATCGTCAGCCAGTAAAAGATAAAATTTCGTTTACGATCGCGTGATTGTAAAAAGCAGGAAATAGCAAGCAGGTAGAAGAAGGCCGACTGCGTGTTCTTCATTTCGGTGACCCACGCGACCGATTGCACCAGCACCGGATGCAACGCCCAGATTGCTGCGCCCAGCCAGGCACCGCGCACGCGCAATTGAACGAGGACACGCCAAAGCAGCAGCGCCGCTGCGGCATGAAATGTGACGTTGACGATGTGATAGGGCAGGGGATTTAGCCCGACAAAATGATGAAGAATCCAGAACGTCGTGAGGACGAGCGGGTAGTAAAATGCACTCGTGCTCGTCCAGATATCGGCGAGACCAAGCGGTCCGATGATACAGGGATTTTGCGTCAGATGCGATTCGTCGTCCCAAATGAAACCGGCAGCGCCAACACGTGCGTAGGCCAGGAAAATCAGGAGCAAGAGCAGAATCGCACCAACCAGACGCACCCACCATTGGACAAGACGCGTTTCACCGAAGGTCATCGTCTCACTGATGGCGTTGAAGTTACGCTTTTGTCAACGCCATGTTCGGTTTCAAGGGTCGATGATAAACTTCAAGCTAATGCTGCCGAATCTATAACCCTGGCAAATGTCTCGTTAGGAGCCATGGGTTTCTCTCTTCTGTCGATAAATTGGCAAGTCATCCGCTAGATGAATCCAAGGCAACTGGTCCTCAACCCAAGTGTGGTCAGCCGGGGCCACTGTGGTCGGTTGGTCGAAGCTGCAAACAGTGACATCTACTTCGTCAGCATCAGGTCCGCCCAGGAACGTCAGTGGGGTACCACAATCCGGGCAGAAAGAACGCAAGCGTCCAGCCCATCGCAGTTCTCTCGGCTGTCCGCTGGTGAACCTAAAGGACCTCCGGTTGAACGATGCCCACGTCACGAACGGCGCGCCGCTGCTACGGCGGCAGTCTAAACAATGGCAATGGGTGATATTATAAGGCTGCCCCGTCGCTTCATATCGGATAGAACCACACAAACAGCCCCCAGTGATAATGTTTCGCTCCATACTTCAGTACACGGTGAGGTAAAATAGCTGGTGTGACGGTCTTTGCTTGCCTGTAGCGTAAATGCGCGATGCAGGGTTCGAACCTGCGACTTCTTGCGTGTGAAGCAAGCGCTCTACCACTGAGCTAATCGCGCCAAAATCCAGCCAGAGATTAGCATAAATTTGCCAGAACAAACTGGGAACTTTTGATTCAGGAAGAGCAGGGGATCGCAAGCGCGATTCATGCAACGACGCTATTTCGCTCGCCGCCTGGGGAGGAGAACAAAAAGTCCGCATTCTAAGGATTTGCCTGTGCAGTTCCTCTCCCCCCGTTGAATTAAAACTTGCCAAGCTATATATATATCATCGGTGTTGCGACGAACTTTGATCATAGCCACGTGTTTCCTTCTGGTCGGCTTTATTGGCTGGCTTGACTACATTACCGGTTTCGAGAACTCGCTCCTCATCTTTTACCTTGCACCTATTGCTATCGGAACCTGGTTTCTTGGTATCGGGTTCGGTATCGCCATGGCGATCCTCTGCGTCATCGCGACGATCCTCGCCGACCTCGCGGCGGGTGTTCCTCGCGTGCCCGTTTGGAACTGCGGGACCGCTTTCGTGGCCTACCTCATTTTTAGTTTTCTGCTCCGCCGATGGCATTCTCTCCTCAGCGAAATGCATCTGCGGGTAAAGGAGCGCACCGCTGATTTGCAACGCGAGCTCGCTCGAAGACAGCAATTAGAGAAGGAGATCGCGGTCGTAGCCGAAGAAGAGCGCACTCGAGTAGGACGTGAGCTACACGACAGTCTCGGACAACACCTTGCCGGGACAGGGTTACTGGCCGAGACGGTAGCAAACCAGTTGGAGAAGGAGAATAATACTATCCGGCCAACGGCCAGAAAGGTGGTGAGGCTGATCGATCAGGGGATCGAGCTAACGCGGGAGATCGCGCGTGGTTTATATTCCTCGGAGCTGGATGGCGACGGCCTCTTTTCTGCGCTGGAATCGCTCTCTCGCTCGGTTGGTAAAGGTCAGGTAAAATGTGAGTTTGAGCATAGTGGTAAACCACCTCGCTCCAAGGAACTGGCAACTCAAGTTTATTGGGTGGCCCGCGAAGCTGTTACCAACGCGCTCAAGCACGGCCAGCCTCAGCATGTTTGGATCCACCTGCGGACTACTGACGATTACCTTCGGCTAAAGGTCGAAGATGATGGTCGCGGTTTATCTCAAAGTACCAGGGAAGATGGTATTGGTTTAAAAGTGATGGCTCAGCGGGCAGAAATTGCCGGCGGAAGATTGCGAATAGAAAAGGCAGTGCAAGGGACCGTCGTGCACTGTGAGATACCGCTCGGCGAGAACTAGCCAGGTCTGCTCCTACTGGTCGACCCAATGGTTATCGCGTGCCGGCCTCGATCCTAAATGTATAGGTGTCTCGTCGATGAATAACGAAGCACGAATGGTCCGAGCGGGGCTGGAGTTGAACGACGAAAGAATGCCGAAGTTCGAATGACCTTCGGCACACTCAAGATCCTGGGTTTCCCTGAGGGCGACCCTGGCAGCTCCATCAATGTAGGACGATGCCTGACAATAAGTTCGCGGAAAATAGATATCTTCTATTGCAAGTCTTCGACTTCTGCCGCATAACTATTCAAATGCAAGATAACAGTCGGTATCGCGTCTTCATTGTGGACGATCACCCGGTCGTACGCGACGGGCTTAAGAATTTGATCGAACAAGAAGAAGACCTGGTGGTTTGCGGGGAGGCGGCGGACGCGGCAAGCGCTCTTAAGACAATTCCGGAAACATCTCCGGATATCGCTTTGGTCGACCTTTCCTTAGAGCACAGCTCCGGTCTTGAGTTGGTAAAGGATATCAGAGATCAGTACCCCGAACTTCCGGTTGTCGTTCTTTCAATGCACGATGAGCTGGTTTATGGCGAACGAGCAGTACGTTCTGGAGCGCGTGGTTACTTAATGAAGGGCGAAAGTTCGCAACGCGTGGTCTCGGCCATTCGCAGCGTGCTTCAGGGTGAAGTATTCCTGAGCGAGCGGTTAATGGGGCAGATCGCGTCGCGGCTGAGCCATGCAAAAACGACGCGACCACCGATTGAGCGTTTGAGTGATCGCGAGCTGGAGGTGTTCCAAATGCTTGGACAAGGAACGAGCACTACGGCCATCGCCGAGAAGCTCAATCTTTCGGTTAAAACGGTGCAAATGTATGTTGCCCGAGCGAAAGAGAAATTTGGAGTAACAAGTGCGCGCGAACTCATGCGCGAAGCCGTTCGGTGGGATGAGACTCAGGTGAAGTCATGAGCAATTCATGTCGCCAGCCGCGGCGATCTTCTAAGCTGTAGACTCCACTGAGCCGGGGAGTTTAAGTCGCCGCTTACCTTAGGCGGCTGTTGGGAGAGCGCAGAGTTCGCGCTGAAAACGGTCCAATAGCTACCGCCAGTGATTGCGTCTCCGACACTGGCGAAACGTCTCGGAGGGCCGGCCGATTAGCGCCTTTTCGTCTTGAGTTGGGCGCGCCGAGTTTCAAGCGCCATGGCCCCCGCAAATTAAGGGAACGAAGTCTCGGCAAAAAGATCGGGTCGCGCCCTCTTTCAAAAGAGCGCGACCTCGAATGAAAGCTACGACTAGTTAGTCGTTTGTCTTGGAGGCGCGGTCGCCCTCTTTAATGGCGTCCGCTTCGGTCATATATTTACCCTGCTTGGTTTTCCCGTAAAAACGTGAGCCTTCCTTATGATAGATATGGCTTTCGGTATTCACCCATACCATTCCGTGACCACCCCCTGGTGCCGGTGTGGCATTAGGCTCAGCGGAGCCAGTGGTGGTGGTGGCCGGACTAGCTGTCGGTTTCGGCTTAAAGAGTGAGCCGATCGAAAACGGCTTGGCTGGAGACGCGGACGCTGCCGGCGCAGCGGTGGGTGACGCGCTTGCTTTCTTGCGAGCGTGACCTCCTGCTGGCGAGGCTGATACTGCCGGGCTTGCGCTTGGTGCTGGCGACGTCTCAGCTTTTTTGCGTCCGCGGGTTTTTGCCGGCGAGACCGAGGCTTCGGGGCTGGCAGCTGGTGCCGGCGACGTCTCGGCTTTCTTGCGTCCGCGTGTTTTCGCTGGCGAAGCTGAAGCTTCGGGACTGTTAGCTGGCGTTGGCGAAGCTTCAGCTTTCTTCTTACGGACCTTCTTTGCGGGTGAAGCGGATGCTTCGGGACTGGCGCCGGGCGGTGGACCGGGGCTTTGTGCCCCAACCAGGGAAACGCCCGCAAAAATAATTATCGCTACAACCAGAGCGCGTTTCGTAGTCATGATATGCAGGCTAGAGGCGTACGCGGCGTTTCGTCAACGCTAATGTGAAACGCACCACTCAATTGGTCGTAGATGGCCATGATCTGTTTTTCAGCAACAAAGCAGCGATCAGACCGACGCAAAGAAAGCCGATAATTTCAGTAGACATGTAGGCAGCGGTGTAACTTGAAGGGAAGCCATACCAGTTCCAGTAAGGAATGTTCGTTGTGATCGCAGCAAGAATTCCAGCGAGGAGAACAAACCCGACTCGGCCACCAAAACTTCCGATCTTGGTCTGAGTAAGAAGGAAGACAACAAGCATGGCTTCGAGAAGTTCGGTGGCAAACTCGATCCCCAGCAACTTGCCGAATGTAAACTCGCGACTTGGATGATAAATTAACAATCCTGACGGACCGCTGGCGGCCTTCTCCATCGCGCGTTTCATCGCCTCGCTTTTTTCCTGCCGCGTTGCATTCGGGCCCGCCCGATGTCCGGGGAAGTGGTAAAGGCCGCGAGCGTCACCAAGGTTTGTTTTTAAAGCATCAAGCATCGCGGCTTCATTTTTGAACTCGCGCATACCCATTTCGCCGAGAGGCAGCAAATCATGCGCGATGAAGCTCCAAATAAACATTGCGATTCCACCAAGAATAGCTGCGAGAAAAGCACGCGTCGTCATAATGACTCTGCGGATTGCCAGTTTCCGAGACGGATTGCAAGCCGTTAAATCGTTGAAAGTGTTTGAAGTGATTTCCCGGTGCAAGTGCCGTTGAGCGCGTCCTGTCGATGGAGTTGAGCTAATAAATTAACCCAGCTCCATCGGAACGGCATGCAAATTGAGTCGTGCTTTGCTGTGACGGTAGCGGTCAGGTCAAATTCGATTATCCTCTCTTCCAGCGGGACTATTTTGTCCTGAAGGTAACACCTATGCAATTCCTTAGATCGATCTGCTCTCAATTCCTTGTTGTGCTAGTTGCCGCTCTTCCATTCGCAGCTGCAGCTCAGCCACCGACGATGAAAGCAATAGTCCTTCATGAGTCGGGTGGGCCTGAAGTGTTGAAGTATGAAGATGCGCCACGACCGCAGCCGAAAGATGATGAAGTTCTAATTCGGGTTATCGCCGCGGGGGTGAATCCGGTTGACGTTTTCATTCGCGAAGGCCGGATTTCTCGGTTTCCATTCATCCCCGGCATGGATGTGGCGGGGGTAGTAGAACAAGCTGGAAACAAAGTCACGAAGTTTAAACGAGGCGACGCCGTCTATGCGTATCTCAGTTTTGAAGAACAAGGCGGTTATGCGGAGTTTGCGGTCGCAAACCAAGATCATGCGGCGCTCAAGCCCAGGTCGATCGATTTTGAAAAGGCCGCGGCCGTCCCACTCGCGGCAACGACTGCCTGGCAGGCCCTAGTGGAGAAGGCTGGATTGAGCGCCGGACAAACGGTTCTGATTCACGGCGGTTCCGGCGGGGTCGGGACGTTCGCTGTGCAAATCGCCAAAGCGCGTGGCGCCAAAGTTATCGCTACGGCATCGACCGCGAACCAGGACCTGCTTAAGCAGCTTGGAGTAGATCAGCCGATCGATTACACCACCACGAAGTTTGAGGATGTAGTAAAGGACGTCGATGTCGTTCTCAACGCCGTACGCGGTGATACTCTGGCGCGATCTTACAGTGTAGTGAAGAAAGGTGGCATCATTGTCTCAATTACAGGACAGCCCGATCCAGGCGAGCTGGAGAAACATGGTATCAGAGGAGTGGGACTAAGTGCGCACCCGGATGCAAAGGTGTTGGAAGAGCTGGCGAATTTAATTGATGCCGGGAAAATTACGCCAATCGTTTCACCAGTTATGCCTCTCGTCGATGTCGCTAAGGCACAAGAGCAAATCGCATCGCGCCATACCCGGGGGAAAATTGTGCTAAAAATTGCTGAGCCGCCGAAGTAATAGGCGAGGGCCGGTAAACCTCGACGGGAACTTCGTAACAAGCGTTGTAGACCCATCGTGGCTTGACGGAGTCTCGCCCTACCAACGCGCCCGCCGAAAATTCACTGGTAGGGCGACGCTCCGCGGAGCCGCTTTCGGCCGTACAGTTGAACCTGTCCTCGCCCTCAATACGTTCATAATCGATGAGCTGGGAAGCGATCAATGCTACGGCGCAAATTATTAGTTCCTTCGCGGTCGTTGCGTCACTCTGGTATCTCGCAATCCAGGTGCATCGGAGCACACGCGTGGTCAAGCTGACCGCGCAGGATGCCGCAGCCAGCGCCGTACGTGATGTCACAAAGCAATTCAGCGAAAATGCCGAGCTCGGCCGAATTTGGCGGATTGGCTTGGAAGATATCAACGCGCTTTCGCCCGACGATCGTGCCCGCTTCTACCATGTCACGTTCCAGTTCTTAAAGGCGATGGAAACAATCCACTTCTATTTCATTTATGGTTTAATGGATGAACAAATCTGGCGTGGCTGGTGGAATCTTTATCGGCATTATCTCGCTTCGCCCGGTCTGGAACATTATTGGACGTTGCGGCACGATCTTTTTTCCGAACGTTTCCAGCGCTTCGTTAACCAAATGACGAAGCCGGGTGAGCCAATGACCGTCGCAAATCTACTCGGCACTGAGGTCAAGTCCTAGGCCAAACAAGGGAGCGGTGCCCCAGCAAGAGGCCACGTCCGGCAAATACCGAGTAAACCATTGAAATGTCGCACATGCGACAATCCCGCTCCAGGCATGTCGCGCGTGTCAGGCCTGCTGGGAAGCAGTCGCCGGCGCAACGTTGCT
>Ga0207697_10001771_pt1 | contig 11582 bp, 7 predicted proteins | sample KBSSwiS5withPhiX_FD_184293 | JGI IMG/M metagenome (GOLD analysis project Ga0207697, IMG submission 184293) | Switchgrass rhizosphere microbial communities from Kellogg Biological Station, Michigan, USA, with PhiX - S5 (SPAdes) (version 2) | ecosystem: Host-associated > Plants > Roots >... | reverse complement strand
TCCGGCAAGACTTCAGTGTTGGCATCCCTGACGTCCCTTAATCCCCAGGTTCCGTGGGTCTTCCCCGGAGTTGGAACTACTGCCGGTGCTTTCTGGGCAACCGTGGCCCGCTCAGCCACCGCGGGATCGCTGGATCCTGCAAGCATCCTCTGCGTCGATGACGCCGATCTCCTGGATCCGGAGGGGCGGGCTGCTCTCGCCGCCCTGGCCGGCCGGACACGAGGAGTGATCATGACTGCAATGTCAGGTTCGGCATTGCTTCAGCGCTTGCCACTGGCCGGAGAGGTCCAGGCCAATGGCATGGGCCTCATTCTGGCTCCGAGGACTCCCCTGGACGGCGACATCCTCGGAGTGAGGTTGGAAACAGAAAACTCACCGCGTGCTGGTCGGGGTGTAATTGTCCGGGGAAACCGTGTGGTCCAGGTGCAGGTGGCTTTCACCAGCGACTCCGCGACGAACATCAGCACGATCGGAAGTCATCGCAGCGTTCGCTAGAGCGCGCCCTGCGTCCCTCCCGCTCGTGATGCATATGCGATAACGCTCTTTTGGAAGAGAAACACGATCGCTGCCAGCGCAGGCAAAATCATGGCCAACCCTGGCAGAACCAAGCCTCCGGTCATGGTTGGGAAACCAATGGTAAGGACGAACAACTGAGCCACCAAGGCTGCCGCGCGGGTCCATCGGTACCCGCGGAACAGGAAATGGCCCACTGCGAACAGCCAGGCCGAGAAGGCCAATAAGAGGCCCAGAGTGAAGACCGCTCCCCAAAACGTCAGGACAGGAGCTCCGGTCAGTAGTTCGAACGCATACCAAGCCGCAGCGCCCAGGAGGGCCAATGCTTCCAGCACGACAACGATCGAAATAATCAGGATTCCGGGGGGCTTCTTGCCACCGGATTCCAGCCCACGAGTAATGGGTCCCTCAGACACAGGTCTCACTGGACCGTTGTTTCCATCTGATCCAGAGTTTGGTTGGGCCGGGTTAACAGGAGGTCTTGACACACTGGCACACTACCGGACATAGTCATCTAGCAGTGAGGGCACTGGCGGCTGATGTGATGCATCGCTCACGGATTCAGGGCATTTCAACGACTAATACCCCTTGTTTACAAGGCGTTAACATGAAACGCTTGACTCAGACGACCAAGGGGGCCCATGCGGGCCCCTTTCCTTTGGAGCCTCTCGTGAATGTTTTCACAAAAGGCTCAAACTAGTTCTCACGAATGGAGTGACTGATCAGCATGGATTGGCGTAATCGCGCAGCCTGCCTCGACAAGGACCCGGAGCTCTTTTTCCCAGTCGGCAACACGGGACCAGCACTTCTGCAGATTGAGGAAGCAAAGAGCGTTTGCCGCCGGTGCCCCGTTGTGGACACTTGCCTTCAGTGGGCTCTTGAGTCCGGCCAGGATGCAGGCGTCTGGGGTGGCATGAGCGAGGACGAACGCCGCGCACTCAAGCGTCGCGCAGCACGAGCCCGGCGCGCTTCTTAGCAGGCAGACAAGCACCAAACGCAGAAGGCCGCGGACCACATGGTCCGCGGCCTTCTGCGTTTAATACGGCTACCTGCTAAACCCCTACACCTAAGGAAGTCGCTATGCGCGCGCGAGATTCAGGACAATTTCGACGGCGGTACCGCCACCGTCCCGTGGGCTCCATTGAATGGATCCCCCAAGCTCACTTGTAACCAGGGTACGCACGATCTGCAGACCCAGGCCTTCCGTATATTGCCCGTCCGGCAACCCAACGCCGTCATCGGCAATTGTCACTGTCAAGAACTCGTCATTTCCGTCTCCCGCTGCACGGTCAGCCAGCAACCAAACAGTGCCCGTCCGTCCCTCCAAACCGTGCTCAACAGCGTTCGTGACCAGTTCGTTGATGACCAGGGCCAGGGGCGTGGCGAAATCGCTGGGCAGTTCGCCGAACATCCCGGACCTTTCGGTGCGTACTTGCTGGGAAGGTGAAGCGACTTCGGCAGAAAGCCTGAACTGGCGCCCAATAAGTTCATCGAAGTCGACGCTTTGAGTCAGACCTTGGGACAGTGTCTCGTGAACAAGCGCGATGGTAGCCACGCGCCGCATGGCCTGTTCCAGTCCCTGTTTTGCTTCGTCGCTGACCATCCGTCGGGACTGCATACGCAGCAGGGCAGCAACGGTCTGGAGGTTGTTCTTGACCCGGTGGTGGATCTCGCGGATCGTCGCGTCCTTGGTGACCAGCTCCATTTCGCGGCGCCTCAATTCGGACACATCGCGGCACAAAACAAGGGCACCAAAGCGATGTTGCTCGTCGCGCAAAGGAATGGCACGCAGGGAAAGGCTGACCCCCCTGGACTCAATCTCGCTGCGCCATGGCATTCGGCCCGTGACAACCAACGGCAGTGTCTCGTCCACCATGCGCCGATCCTTCAGCAATCCGGCTGTCACTTCAGCGAGGGAACGTCCTTCCAGGGACTCGACCTCGCCCAGGCGCCGGAAAGCAGACACGCCATTGGGGCTTGCGTACTGCACAATGCCTTCGGCGTCGAGCCGGATGAGTCCGTCCCCTACACGCGGGGCACCTCTGCGGGATCCGGTTGGCGATGCGAAGTCAGGCCACAACCCGAGAGTTCCCATGCGAAGGAGGTCGTATGCGCATTGCCGATACGTGAGTTCCAGTCTGGATGGCATACGGGAACTGGACAGGTCCATATGGGAGGTGACAACGGCGAGGGTCCTGCCGTTGCGCACCATCGGCACGGCTTCGACACGCAGCGCCATCTCGCTGCTCCAGCTCGTTTCACTGGAGCGCTCAATGGAGCGGCTGTTCCAGGCCTTTTCCACGAGTGGACGAAGATCCGAGCGGATGCCCTCACCCACGAAGTCCGCGTGAAACACCGTATGCGATGTTGACGGACGTACGTGGGCGAGGGCGATGTACCCAAACTCCGGATGCGGAAACCACAAGGCGAGGTCCGCAAACGCCAGGTCGGCGACCATTTGCCAATCGCCTACCAGGAGGTGCAGCCATTCAGCATCTCCAGGCCCGAAATCAGCGTGTTCCCTGATGGGGTCTGTAAAGATTGCCACTGCACCTCCATTTGCGACGCTGGGACCAGCCCCTAGCGTCGAACGATTGACCTCAAGAGCCTTAATGCTACCGATAGTGAAGCCATGTCATCGGCTTCGAGGGAATTGACCTCATCAAACATGGTCTTCGCCCGTCCGAGTTGTTCGGCATTCAGGCCTTCCCATGTCCTCAGGCGATCCTCGGCAGGGGTGCCGGGCGTGCTCGACTCAAGAACCGACGTCGTCATATCTGCGACGGTTGAGTAGAGGTCGTCCCGGAGCGCCGCACGGGCAAGTGCCTGCCAGCGGTCGTCGCGGGGCAGTGCGCTGATCCGTTCCAGCAGCGAGTCCACGTGGAAGCGGTTGAACACCGTGTAGTAGACATGCGCCACTTCCTCGACGCTGTTGGTCCCGGTCTGGGCAATCCTTGCGATGTCCAGCAACGCATAGCTCTCGAACAGCTCCGCCCACCTGTGCGCCAGGTGATCCGGCAACTCCCAGCCGCGGGCCTTTTCCAGCCAGCCGCTGATCCGAACTTTGTCATCGCCACGTAGGTAGTCCAGCAGTTTGGCCCGAAGCGGCGCCATCATGGGCTTGAACGACTTCACGACGTCGGCAATCGGCCGGGACGCCATGCCCTGCCCGAGCACCCATCGGACTGCGCGGTCCAGGAGCCGGCGGACATCCAGATGGACTTCGCTCCAGTGCTCGGTGGGGAACGATGCCGGAAGGGCATTCAATTCCTCAACCATCGGATCGAGATCGTAGATTTCCCGCAACGCCACGAATGCCTTGGCTACCGCCACCTCATTGGCCGACGTTTCTTCGATCGCCCGGAAGGCGAAAGTGATGCCACCGAGGTTGATGATGTCGTTGGCCACCACCGTAGCGATGATTTCGCGCCGCAGCGGGTGGGTGTCCAGTTCGGCGTCGAACCTCTCCCGCAACTGCTTCGGGAAGTAGGCCCGGATCGTCTCCTTGAACCAGGGGTCGTCGGCCAGGTTGCTGTCCCGGAGGGCACCCGCCAACTCGATCTTCGCGTAAGCGGCCAGGACAGACAGCTCGGGAGACGTCAGCCCCTGGCCCTGTTCCAGGCGCTGGCGCAGCGTCTCGGTAGTGGGCAGTGCCTCCAGGTCACGCTTGAGGTCGGCTGATTTTTCCAGCCAGTCCATCAGGCGCTCGTAGCTGGGGCTCCAGTCCGCAACCCGGGTGCGGTCGTTAAGGAGCAGGATGTTTTGGTCGATGTTGTCCTGCAGGACCAGGCGGCCGACTTCCTCGGTCATGTCAGCCAGGAATGCTGCGCGTTCTGCCGCCTCAAGCTTCCCGGCCGCCACCATACGGTCAACGAAGATCTTGATATTGACCTCGTGGTCGGAGCAGTCAACGCCCGCCGAGTTATCAATCGCATCTGTATTAAGGATGACACCCTGCAATGCGGCTTCAATACGTCCACGCTGGGTCAACCCCAGGTTGCCGCCCTCACCGACTACCTTGACACGGAGGTCCTTGCCGTCCACACGGATGGCGTCATTGGCTTTGTCCCCTACAGCAGCATGTGTCTCCGTGCTGGCCTTGACGTAAGTGCCGATGCCACCGTTGTACAAAAGGTCCGCGGGGGCAAGCAGGATTGCCCGAAGCAATTCGGGAGGGCTCAGCTGGGTGGTTCCGTCCGGCAACCCCAGGGCCTTTCGTACTTGTTCTGACACGGGGATTGTCTTGGCTTGACGTGGGTAGACGCCACCCCCTTCGCTGATGAGGGTCCGATCATAGTCATCCCACGAAGACCGCGGGAGCTCAAAGAGCCTCTGCCTCTCCGCGTACGATGCGGCCGTGTCCGGGTTGGGATCCAGGAAGATATGACGGTGGTCAAATGCCGCCACGAGCCGGATGTGGCGCGAAAGCAACATGCCGTTGCCGAAAACGTCACCTGACATGTCGCCCACGCCGACGACGCTGAACTCTTCGGTCTGGGTGTCGAGGTCGAGTTCACTGAAGTGCCTCTTCACTGACTCCCAGGCGCCGCGGGCGGTGATACCCATGGCCTTGTGGTCATAGCCTACGGATCCACCTGATGCGAAGGCGTCACCAAGCCAGAATCCATATTCGGCAGCCAATCCGTTGGCTGTGTCTGAGAACGTCGCCGTTCCCTTGTCGGCTGCCACCACCAGGTAGGAATCATCGCCGTCGTGGCGAACAACGTCCGACGGCGGCACAAGCCGTTCGCCCTCCGCTGTGGTAACGAGGTTGTCAGTGATGTCCAACAAGCCGCGAATGAAGGTCTTATAGCTTTCAACCCCCTCGGCCATCCAGGCGGCGCGGTCAACTGCGGGGTTGGGCAGCTTCTTCGCGAAGAAGCCACCCTTGGCGCCGGTGGGTACGATCACCGCGTTCTTCACGGTCTGCGCCTTCACCAGGCCCAGGATTTCAGTACGGAAATCCTCCCTGCGATCGGACCAGCGAAGACCACCACGCGCCACCTTGCCAAAGCGGAGGTGGACGCCCTCCACCCGCGGAGAGTAAACCCAGATTTCGAACATGGGGCGCGGGAACGGCAAACCATCGATGGTGGTGGGATCCAGCTTGAAGCTCAGGTATCCCTTGTTTTGGAAGAAGTTGGTGCGCAACGTGGACTCAATGAGGTTGACGAAGGTCCGAAGCACGCGGTCCGCGTCCAAGGTGGCTACTTGCTCGATAGCTTCTGCCAGGGCAGCTCTTGCGGCACCTTGCTGTTGGGGACGCTTGCTTTCCTCGACGCTGGGATCAAAGCGGGCGGCAAACAGGACGGTCAGACCCCGTGCAACATCCGGATTGGCCAAGAGGGTATCGGCGATGAACCCAAAGGAGTTGGTATTGCCCATCTGGCGCATGTACTTGGCGTAGGCCCGGAGGACCACCACTTGGCGCCAGTGCATGCCTTCACGGAGCACAAGGCGGTCAAAGTTGTCAGACTCGACGGCCCCTGTGACTGCAGCACCAAATGAGTCAGCCAGGAGATCTCCGGTGGCGAGCGGGTCTATGCCAGCCGGGTACTTCAGCCCAAGGTCATACAGGAAAAAGTCGCGGTGATCCGCGGTTTCGATTTCGAAGGGCCGTTCGTCCAGGACTTCGAGGCCAAGGTTGTGGAAGTAAGGAAGGATCTGGCTCAGGCTCTTGGGCTCCATCAAGTAGAGCTTGACCCGAGCATCCTCCTCCAATGCGTCACCGGCACCTTCGGGAAGGTACACGTGCACGCCGGGGCGGAGTTCCTTGCTCGCTTCCCCTGCCCGTTCGGCCTGGGCTCCATACTTTTCAAACCGTTCGATGTCCTCCAGCGCGTCTTCAACCTCGTAGTCGACGCGGTAACCGGGAGGGAATGCCTCAGCCCACAGGGCGGACAGTACGTCAGCGCTCTCCGCGGGACGGTTCTCACGAAGTACCTCGGCGATGCCTTCGCTCCAGGACCTTGAGGCACGCATCAGCCGGTGTTCGAGTTCTTCTACGTTGACTTCGGCAAGTTCCGCGGTGCGTGGCAGCCTGATCCTGAAGAAGACGCGTGCAAGGGCCGACTCGGTGATCCTAGCTTCGTAGTCAATGCTCTCGGCTTGGAAGGTCTCGCGTAGTTCCTGCTCAATACGGAGCCTGACACTCGTGGTGTACCGATCACGCGGCAGGTATACGACTGCGGACATGAAACGTCCGTAAATGTCGGGGCGCAGGAAAAGCTTGGTCCGGCGCCGTTCCTGGAGTCGCTGGATCCCGGTGGCCGTGGCCGCAAGGTCCGGGATTTCGATTTGGAACAGTTCGTCGCGGGGGTATGTTTCCAGGATACCCAGGAGGTCCTTGCCCGAGTGTGAATCCATTGGGAAGCCTGCGTTACGCAAAACCGCATCGACCTTGTCCCGGACAATGGGAATGTTGCGGACCGATCCGGTGTAGGCACTTGTGGCGAAAAGACCGATAAAGCGCCGCTCACCATTGACGTTCCCCGCTGCGTCGAAGCTCTTGACGCCGATGTAGTCCAGGTATGCCGGACGGTGGACGGTTGAGCGGGAGTTGGCCTTTGTGATCACCAGTGCCCGCTTTTCACGGGCGCGCTTGCGGCCGGCGTCCGTGAGGTGCTGGATCTGCCGGGTGTTGTCGCCAGCGCGGAGCAAGCCCAGTCCGCTGTCCTCACGAAGTTCCAGGACGTCTTCACCGTCTTCGTTCACGAGGTCGTATTCGCGGTACCCGAGGAAGGTGAAGTTGCCGTCATCCAGCCAGCGCAAGAGGTCCTGCGCCTGCCTGAGCTCGGCAATCTGCTCCGGGTGCGAGACGCCTCCAAGCGCTTCTGCAAGTTCCAGTGCCTTGCTACGCATTTTCGGCCAGTCTTCAACGGCGGCGCGAACATCTCCGAGGACGCGTTGGAGGCCGGCAACCAACTCTGCGCGGGCTTCCTCGCTTACGCGGTCAATTTCGACGGCGATCCAAGACTCCATGTGCGAGGAGTTGTCGTTGTCGCCGAGGAGGTGGGCGACGCTGGGCAGTGCAGCGGTGTCGCCACTGGAGATGCCGATATTTGACGGGACCCTGGAAACGTTGCTGAGCTCGCCCGAGACCCGGTCACGGGTAACCACGAAAAGCGGGTGCATCACCAGCCGGATGGCGCAGTTTTGGCGAACGAGTTCGGCGTTGACGGAATCAACCAGGAACGGCATGTCATCAGTAACGATGTAGACAACGTTTCGGTCAGCCTCGACGCCGATTTCCACAATGGCATTTCCGGGTCGCCGGGACTGCGCAACTTTCCTGTGTGTGTTTGCCCGCGAAATCAGCAGCTCAGGCGCATACGCCCGGGAGTCCTCCTCTGCGAGATGCTCATAGTAGTCACCGAAGAACCCCTCACGGACAACTGCTGCATCGGACCGATCCTCCACGCTGGATCCTGACGACATCTACAAACGCCTCCATCACATGTTGATTGCTGCGACTCTGCAGCCCACATGGCGAGCCTAGCGCTTAAGCAGACCGAAGGCTCTGGAAGATCGGCCAAGGGATTTCTGATTTTGCTGGATAGGTGCACAGACCAACCCGGCAATGGCTTTACGCAAGGGAGAGTCGGGCGATGATTCCAACAGGACAGACCCCGACAACAGCGCGGCATCGCACGCTTCCGCGTCTGCAGGTAAGTAGGCATCAACGCCATGGCCAGGGCCGAAGCGCTCCCAGGCCTCGGATAACTGCTGCCTGGGCGAACGGCCCGCCGACGCCCGTTTTACCTTATTGAGGAGCACGCGTGGCGTTGCCTGTGGAACCGCAGCTTCGAGCTCGGCCAGGCCACGGACCAACCGTGGGACGCCGATCGCGTCCGCAGCCCCCACCGCAAAAACCTCGTCTGCCAGCTCCAAGCTGCGCAAGGTAGCGCCATTGCGGCGTGGCGCCATAGTGTCAAAGCTCAGTTCCTCGTCCGCTTCCAGGCAGAAACCGGTGTCCACGACAACTACCTCCGCCACCTGCTTGGCCCTTTCAAGGACAATCGAGAGCGCAGAGGCCCTCAGTTCAGTCCAGCGGTCCGCCCTTGTGGTTCCAGTGAGTACTCGAAATCCACCACTCTTGGTGAAGACAGGCGTAGCAGCCCGGTCCAGTGCCTCCGAATCCAGCAATCCCTGGTCAGCGAGCCTGCAGGCCTGGGCGAGGCCGGCCGACTCCTCCAACAGCCCCAGCATGGCCGACACGCTCGCACCGTAGCTGTCAGCATCCACTAGAATCACGGACTTGCCTTCGGCCGCCAACTCGGCAGCCATGTTGACCGCAACCAGAGTTCTTCCCGGCGCGCCTGTTGGTCCCCACACGGCTATCACCCTCCCCGAGCCGGCCGCTTCGGGTTCTCGCGTTTCCGGCGCCAACTGGAATCCCGCAGATGAGTCTGCGAAACCGGCGTCTGGAAACTTGCGGGTGCCAACGGGCCCACCGTGGCGGCCCACTGCGTCGGAAATCCTCATGGCAAGGGCTGAGGGCTCAATATCAGTGGACGCTGTTACTACACCAATGGCGGTGAGCCTCGAGACCTCCGCGGGGTCCACAGTCAGAGCGAGAATGGACACACCTACGGCAGCCAGCCGGTCCACCAATGTAGCGGTTAGTTCTTCACAGCCTTCGGCAACGACTGCCGCCAGGGCAAGGCCGCTTTGGCAGGCGGCCATCAACTCCGCAAGCTCTGAACACCGGCGGACCACCGTGACGGGGCCATGCAAGCGTTCCAGCCCACCAACCACCGCTTCCTGTGCCTGGCCAACAGTTATGACCGGGATACTCATTGACTGATGCCCGCGGGGTTCCAAACCACAGATACCTTGGCGGCGTTGGCCTTGGCACCCAGCAGCTTGGGCATCTGCCTGTCCGTGACCAGCACCAGCACGACCGTTGTCTTTGAGGCACCGAGAGCACCGGAACCCGCTGTTACCTCTGCGATTTCAGCACCGGGCAGCAACAACTGTGGTTCTTCAAAAGCGTTTTGCGAGCCAGGCATGGCGACCCAGACGTCCACTTTCGCACCGGGAACTGCCTGCGCTGGAAGCGACTCCTCCATTGATATGGCAACAGGCTTCCGGTTCAGGACGTCAGCCTGGCCGAGGCTCTTCCGGGGAACGAGTTGGTCCTTCTCAATTCTCTGTAGCGCCACCTTGCCCTGGGCAATTCCGCCCTCCACGGTTAGGTAGCCGGACTCGACGTCGTCCAAGCGAACCTGGACGACGGTTAGATCCTCGGGCCTCACGGTTTGGCCAACCGCAATACCCTCCCGTGCGGCATAAACCTGTGTAGTCCGATCAGCGGTACTGACAACTGAGATGACTCCGGCGACGGATACAAGCATGAGCAGCACGCCCACCAGGAGTCGTGGATCCTTCCAAGACGGCTTCTTCAACCTGTTGCCGGCGACGCCTGTACTCGGATCCATTTTTCCTGCTCCCCCATTGAAGTTTCATGGCATGGTTACCCACGCCGCCTCTTCATTGTTGCCGTGACCCGGCGCAAGCCAAAGTCAAGAACTCCAAATCATGGGAAATTGTGGATAACTGTGCCAAATGGTGCCAACAGGTGCCAAAATAGTCGCATGCCCCGATTCCTGACTCTGGCGGACGTCGCCGAACAACTGCAGATAAATTCGCCGCAGGCCTATGCCCTGGTACGCAGCGGTGAGTTGAAAGCCATTCAGGTCGGAGGACGCGGGCAATGGCGCATCGAGGAAAAGATGCTGGAGCAATACATCGAGGACCGGTATGCCGAGGCCAGCCGCATGATTGAAGAGGCCAAGTCCAAGTCAAGTTAGCGTTGACGGCAACAGGCCTATGAACGCCTAGAGTCCCTGGTTCCCGCTTGAGCATAGGGCCGCAAGTGATGTGAAGGGGATAGTCCTCACCGCAGCGACTGCACTGCCCCGCCGCACCTCGCCCCGCGTATCGGCAAAATCGAAATGGTCCCGTCCCACCCTGTCGATGACGCCATGGAGCCTGTGGTCTCCGCCCGGACCGGTGGCCAGGACCACCGTCACCGGCGCCCTGTCTCGGGAGAGCCCCCGGAGTGCGCTGGCAAGCCTTAGCGAACTTTGAACCTGGGTAACAGGCTTCCTGGCCAATCTTCCCAGGCCGTCGTAATGACTTACCGATGCGCATGGAATGAGCCATTGCCGTCCGTTGTCGATCAACACAAACCAGTCCCCACCAATGTGGCCCAGGGTCCCCTGGAGAGAAATACCGCTGTTCAGCACCAAAGTGATCTCAGCTCCGGCGACGCCCCGAAGCCTGTCCGCGAGGTCCAGGCCGGCAAGCTCGACCCGCACACGTTCGGATATTTCCGATTCACGGACCAAGGCGCGCTCAGCAGAAAACTGCGCTTCCAGATCTTCAAAAAGAGAGTCCCATCTCATATCGTCACAATAGGACCCGTAGCGCGTGGCGCCAACTGCAATTGGATTTTCCCGTCATGATTGGACAAAGCCCTTCGACTGTGCTCAAAATTGGCAAACAGTATCAAATGACATCAAACAGCATTAAAGAGCCGAAAGGGTAAGAATGAGCAGCGATCCATCAAGGATCCGCCACGATGCCGCCTTGGCCGCCGTGCTCCTCGGGTTGGGACTTTTGCTGCTAATCGTTGGGCAGAACCTCGTGGGGCAATGGCAGGTGGATACAGCCCACGGGCAGAGAAGTACGTTCGACCACCTCCTCGCCCTTGCATCCAGTGCCTCGGGAATTGCCATTGTGTCTTGGTGGGTCCTCTCACTTGGCCTCGCAGCTTGGGCAGCAGTTCTGCATGGCGCGGGAAGGAGCGGCAGCGCCAACGCCATCGCCAAGTTCAGTCCAGGTTTCATGCTAAGGCTGGCGTTTGCCCTGCTAAGCCTGAATTTCCTTGGAATTCAGGCCGCACAGGCCGCCGCAACGCCCGGACCTCAATGGCAAGCCACCGCCAGTGGCGCCACAGGCACGGCAGCGTGGCATCCATCAGCAGGCGCACAAGGACGCCTACCGGCTGTGGAAATGGCTCCAGCGGCAACCTCCGAAGAAAGCCACGAGGCAAGTCGGCCGGG
>Ga0207697_10001770_pt1 | contig 11582 bp, 11 predicted proteins | sample KBSSwiS5withPhiX_FD_184293 | JGI IMG/M metagenome (GOLD analysis project Ga0207697, IMG submission 184293) | Switchgrass rhizosphere microbial communities from Kellogg Biological Station, Michigan, USA, with PhiX - S5 (SPAdes) (version 2) | ecosystem: Host-associated > Plants > Roots >... | reverse complement strand
GTACGCCCGCCAGCTGACCCTCCCGCCGGGAGTCCCAGCCCATCTGAGCGGCACGCTCGCCAGCATGGGCTGCGCGATTCCCTACGGCCTGGCTGCCAAGCTTGCGTACCCGGACCGGCCTCTGGTGGCACTTGCCGGCGATGGCGGGATGCAGATGCTGGGCATCGCGGAGCTGATCACCGTGGCGCATCGATGGCGCAGCTGGGCCGATCCCCGGTTCGTGGTGTGCGTTTTCAACAACCGCGACCTTGCTGAGGTCTCCTGGGAGCAGCGCGAAAACGAGGCCGAACCGCGGTTCAATGCCAGCCAGGAGATCCCGGACTTTCCTTATGCCGCCTATGCGGAGCTGCTGGGCCTCGCCGGAATACGCGTGGAGGACCCAGCCAAGCTCGGCGACGCGTGGGATTACGCGTTCTCGCTGGACCGCCCTGCCGTCCTGGAGGTCCTGACAGACCCGGACATCCCGCTGCTTCCGCCCTTCCCCGCCGGGGAAAAGAAACTCGAAGACATGCGGTCCGCGTTGGCAGAAGAAGGCGCCGACGGCGGGCGGGCCCGGAAGCTACTGGACAGCTATGCGGAGGCGGAGGTCAAATGAACCTCCAGCAGTGGTGGACGCGGTTGAGTCCCATGACCCGCGAATGGTTGATAAATAACAACGGCGCCGCCGTGCCCCCGGAAATCGTTGCCGAGATCGCGGAGGCCGGCGGACCACAACCTGCTGATTCATGGTGGGTCGCCGAGGAGGACGGTCCGGGACTGCAGATGCCTGACGAAGCCATCGATTGGATCGAGGCAATCGCCAACGGAGAAACGCCCGAACAGTCCTGACCTGTGCTTAGAGGTTCTCCACCAAAGAGACGTCGCGGACGGCGCCCTTGTCCGCCGACAGTGCCATCGCGGCGTAGGCACGTAGCGCGGGAGACACCTGACGGTCGCGGTTCTTCGGCTTGTAACCGCCGTTGACTTCGAGTTTTTCACGGCGTTCGGCGAGGATCTCGTCCGAGACCTGCAGCTGGAGGGAGCGCTGCGTGATGTCGATGCTGATGATGTCGCCGTTCTCCACCAGGGCGATGGCGCCGCCGGAGGCAGCCTCCGGGGAGATGTGCCCGATCGACAGGCCGGAGGTGCCGCCGGAGAAGCGGCCGTCCGTGATGAGGGCGCATTTCTTGCCCAGGCCACGACCCTTGAGGAACGACGTCGGGTAGAGCATTTCCTGCATGCCCGGGCCGCCCCTGGGGCCTTCGTAGCGGATGACCACCACGTCGCCTTCTTTGATGGTCTTGTTCAGGATCATTTCCACGGCTTCGTCCTGTGACTCGCACACAACTGCCGGGCCTTCGAAGGTCCAGATGGACTCGTCCACGCCTGCGGTCTTCACCACGGCACCGTCCACTGCTACGTTGCCGCGCAGCACAGCCAGGCCGCCGTCCTTGGAGTAGGCGTGCTCCACCGAACGGATGCAGCCGCCCTCCGCATCGGTGTCCAGGGAGGTCCACTGGTTCGACTGCGAGAAAGCTGTGGAGGAGCGGACGCCACCGGGAGCGGCGTGCCATAGTGCCTGCGCCTCCTCGGTGGCCTTGCCGCCGCGGATGTCCCAGTCGTCCAGCCAGCCGTCCAGGTCATCAGAGTGCACGGAATGGACGTTTTTGTGCAGGAGGCCGCCGCGATTCAGCTCACCCAAGAGTGCGGGGATGCCACCGGCGCGGTGTACGTCCTCCATGTAATAGGTCTTGTCTCCGGCGACGTTCGGGGCCACCTTGGCCAGGCACGGCACCTGGCGGGACTTGGCGTCCATCTCTTCCAAGCCATAGTCCACGCCCGCCTCCTGGGCCGCGGCCAGCAGGTGCAGGATCGTGTTGGTGGAGCCGCCCATGGAGATGTCCAGGGCCATGGCGTTGTCAAAAGCCTCGGCAGTGGCGATGGAGCGCGGCAGAACGGAGTCGTCGTCGCCGTCGTAGTAGCGCTTTACGAGCTCGACGACGGTGGCGCCGGCCTTCTCGTACAGCGCCTTGCGGGCGGTGTGGGTCGCGAGCACGGAACCGTTGCCGGGCAGGGCCAAGCCGATTGCCTCGGCGAGGCAGTTCATGGAGTTGGCGGTGAACATGCCCGAGCAGGAACCGCAGGTGGGGCAGGCGTTCTCTTCGATGAGGTTGATGTCTTCATCGGAGATGGATTCGTCCACGGCGTCGGCAATCGCGTTCACCAGGTCCAAGGAGCGCACGGACCCGTCCGTCAGGGTCACGCGGCCAGCCTCCATGGGACCGCCGGAAACGAACACCACGGGGATGTTTAGCCGCAGGGCCGCCATGAGCATGCCCGGGGTGATCTTGTCGCAGTTGGAGATGCAGACCAGTGCGTCGGCGCAGTGGGCGTTGACCATGTACTCAACGGAGTCCGCGATCAGGTCGCGGGACGGCAGGGAGTAGAGCATGCCGGAGTGGCCCATGGCGATGCCGTCGTCCACGGCGATGGTGTTGAATTCTCGCGGCACTGCCCCGGCGGCGAGGATCGCGTCGGAGACGATCCGGCCCACGGGAGCAAGGTGGGTGTGGCCGGGAACGAACTCGGTGAAGGAGTTGGCCACGGCAATGATCGGCTTGCCGATGTCCGTGTTGGCGACACCGGAGGCGCGCAGCAGTGCGCGGGCGCCGGCCATGTTGCGGCCGTGGGTAACTGTTCTGGAGCGAAGTGCAGGCATAAGTACCATCCTGCTGTTGTTCTACGGCTGGCGGAAGACGGTCCTGCTACTAGTAGTGAAAGTACCAGAGTAATAGTGTTGAGTTCGTGAAAGATGAGAGGCGCAAAGAACTGGGACTCTTCCTGAGGACCCGACGCACCCAAGCCCTGCGTTCTGACTATGGACTCCCTCCCGTGGGGCGGAGCCGCGAGCGCGGCCTCCGCCGGGAAGAGATCGCATTCCTGTCCGGCGTCAGCGTCACTTGGTACACCTGGCTTGAGCAGGGCAGGGATATCAGCCCTTCCCGGCAGGTGCTGGAGGCCGTAGCCCGCACGCTGCATCTGTCCGACACCGGGCTCAGCTACGTTCTGTCGCTAGGGGGCTATTCGTCTGCCCCTCCTGCCGGTCCGGTCGCGGCCGACGCACCTGCCCATGTGCAGCGGCTATTGGATGCGTTGGATCCCAACCCTTCCTACGCCCTTTCCCCGGACTGGGGCATCGCCGGCTGGAACCGCGCTTACGAGGCGCTGTATCCCAACATCGGAACCTTCGACGCCGCTGACAGGAACCTGCTGTGGCTTGTCTTCACCGACCCCTACATCCGCAATCTGCTCCCCGATTGGGACGTCACCAGCAAGCGCTTCCTTGCCGAATTCAGGGCCGAGACGGGTCAGCGTCTGGGCGATCCCGATGTTGAGTTCCAAGTTGAACGACTCAAGCAAGCCAGCCCGGAGTTCCAGGAAAGCTGGGACCGCTACGACATCCTGGGCTTCGAGTCCCGGGAACGGCTCTTCCATCACCCTGCCGTGGGCGTACTGCAGATGGAGCACCACCAGGTCTCGCCGTCGGACAGGCCCGATCTCCACATCGTGGTCTACACACCGGCGCCCGGGAGCGACGCAGGCGAGCAGATGCAGCGGCTGATGGGCAGTGGCCGTAGCTAGCGCCTGGCCAAGCCGCGAAACTCCGCGCGTAACAACTTGCCCCACTCTGTGAGCCATGCCATATTCATTCCATGATCAGCCTGTTGGACAGCTGGACTGCTGGACAAACCAAAGTCGTAAGGGTCGGTGCCGCCGAGGCAGTGCTTGCCACCCTGAGGGCTGCCATTGAAGACGGCAGCCTTCCAGTAGGTTCGCGCCTGGATTCGGAAGCCACGTTGGCGCAGCAGTTCGGCGTCAGCAGGACCATGGTGCGCGAGGCCCTGAAGTCTTCAAACGCCTTGGGCCTGACCGTAACCCGGACGGGCAAGGGCACTTTCGTCATCGCCGACAAAGTTGGCCAGGACCTGAAACTGGGCAAGTACTCGGCGCGCGAACTCCTGCAGGCACGGCCTCACATTGAAGTGCCGGCCGCCAGCTTGGCGGCGGAACACCGCAGCCAGCAGGATGTCGAATCACTCCGGGAAATCCTGCTGGCAATGGATAAAGAGGACGATCTGGAACAGTGGGTCATCCTCAATTCCGAGTTCCACGCGATCATCGCCCGCAGCAGTGGCAATGGCGTCTTCGCATCGATGCTTTCCGATATCGATGAGGCCATGGCCAATCAGTCCAGCACCTTGAACCAGGTAGTGGACCGGAGGAAGGAATCCGGACTTGAGCACGCGGCCATTTTCGAAGCCATCGAAAACGGCTCGGCTGAGGATGCCGGAATCGCCATGATGCGGCACCTTCATGGCGTAGAAGGATCGCTTGGGGCTGTCCTACCGGTTTCGGCGCCCTAAAGCCCTGGATCGAACAACGCAGCCCATCACACCATTCGGACGGGTTCAACGACGAATCTGCGCCGTCTCATTGCGCCCCCACTGGGTGCCTGACCATAGGAAATGATGACAAAAAAGTCGACCGCTTGGACACGGCCATGACAACGACTTCCATCAAAGCCCCAACCCGAACCACCACCAGCAAGACCCGAACCCAACTCACCAGAAGCCAAATCCTCAACTACCTTGCTCGCAATGGCGCAAGCAAAGTATCAGACATCACCCACGGCGTCACAGCCTGCAAAGATACCGTCAAGGCCCGCCTCTCCGAACTGGAGGAAGAAGGATCCATCCGGGCCAACGTTCCAGCCGATATTCGCGGAAGAACCACGCCCTACTACTCACTCACTACGGCTGGCCTTCCGCCGGAGACGCCAAAAACAGTCATCACGGTGCACATCAAGCACGCCGCTGACGGCCTGTTGACGTTGGCATTCGACGACTACCCGGGGCTCACAACGACAGCCCGAAGCTTCGTCGATATACCGGCCGCTGCCCGCAACGCGGCCTCACGTTACACCGGCCACCCCGAGGACAGCTTCGCAGTCCACATCCGCTTCTGAAACAACGACGGCGGTACGCACCTTCCGGGCGGTACGCGCCATAGGTGCGGGCCGCCGTCGTACATCACTTCCAGCGCCGTTCCGCCCCACTTGACACGTCAACCCATGGCATTGCGCCGCGGGAGAGCGCAATATGGGGGAATGAACGCGCCCAGCGCCGATGGCCCGGCGCAGGGTGGTCCTGCAGCATTCAGGACCCTCCTGCACCCGTGGAGCCGCTACGTGGCGATGGGCGATTCCTTTACCGAAGGGGTAGGCGATCCGGAGCCCGGTAGCCCCGGTGGACTGAGGGGCTGGGCTGACAGGGTTGCGGAAGAACTGAGCGCCGGCCACGAGGACTTCGCCTATGCCAACCTGGCAGTGCGCGGACTGTTACTCCACCAGATCCTGACGGAGCAAGTAGGCCCGGCCCTTGACCTGCGGCCGGATCTCATCACGCTCAATGCCGGGGGAAATGACCTGCTGTTCCACAGGAGCGATCCCGATAAACTCGCACTGGAACTCGATGCCGGCGTGAAAGTTTTAGCCGCCACCGGCGCAACAATCCTGCTGTTCGCGGGCCCGGACTGGGGTGCGACCCCGGTGCTCGGACATACCCGTGGCAAGGTAGCCATCTTCAACGAAAACATGCGCATCATCGCTGCCCGCCACGACGCCGTGATCGCCGACCTCTGGGCGCTGCGCCAGCTCACCAACCCTCAAATGTGGGATCCGGACCGGCTTCATTTCTCCCCACTAGGCCAGCACACCATCGCCATGATGGTGCTGGATACGCTCAATGTCCCGCACACTTTGGAACCTATGATTCCCAAGGCCCTGCCTTCACGCACGTGGCGGGAGGCGAGGGCGGACGACATCGTCTGGGCACGGGAACACTTGGTTCCGTGGGTCCTTCAACGTCTCACGCAGAGGCTGGCCGACGACAACCGGCACCCCAAGCGGCCGGATCCCGGGCCTGTTTTTGGCGCCGGGATGCCGCCGGGGACGTACGTGGGAACGGATCCGGACAATGTGCCCAGTGAAGGCGAATCCCTGAGCAACTAGCCCGTCGGCTGGGCCTCGGCTTGCGCGCGAATGCTCCAAGCGGACCAGTCCAAGGGGTGAACCGAGGGGCGTCCGAGCAGATATCCCTGGGCGGCAGTCACTTTTAACGCCGTAACTTCCTTGAGTTCCGCGGGAGTTTCGATGCCCTCCGCAACCACCGCAGCTCCAACTTCCCGGGCGAGCTCGACCACTGCCTTGGCCCGGATCCGTTGTCCCTCGCTGCCTTCGATGCCTTCAATGAGATGGCGATCGAGTTTGATGATGTCCGGGCTCAACTCGCTTAACAGGTCCATGGAAACGAAACCTGCTCCGGAAGCGCTGACAGCGACACGCAAGCCGAGCGAGCGCAGCTGGCCGAGTCCGTCGTCGCGCGTTTGGCCTTCCAAGGCTTCCAGGCTGCCGGTTAGTTCAACGATGATCCGGTCCGGAGCCAGCGACGCAGCAGCAAGCAGGTTCCGCACCCTCGGGTCACGGGACGTCGCCGGAGTGAGGTTCAAGGCAACGTACATGTCGTGGGGGACGTCTTTGGCCGCAGTCAGCGCGCAGTGAAGGGCTGCGATCTCCAATTCGGTCCCCAGGCCTGCTTCGGCGGCCTCGCGGAACCAGACATCCGCGCCAGCGCCGTCCTCACCGACAAACCGGGTCAACGCTTCGACGCCAACTACGTTTCCGTCAGGCAGTGCATGGACCGGCTGGAAGGCCGTCAACAAAAGCTTGTCCGCGAGGATTGCCTGGATGTCTTCCCGAACTTCCTGGCTGACGGGAACTGTCACCGTGCGCGCTGCATCGGAGGACTCAAGGTGGACACTGGAAACCTCCTGCCGAACCGGAACCGCCGGTTCTGAGACGGAAGCCTTCCGCGTTTCCAGCAGGTGCTCCAGCAAAGCGCCCTCGGGATCATCCGGACGAGCCTCGATGAGCTGGCGAAGTTTGTTCCTGGGCCCTTCACTCTTGGGATCAGAATCAGCGAGGATGGCATCGATGATGTCCATCACCTGTTCGCGCATGGTCATGTCCTGGGCAAAGGTGGACGCCTCGACGCCCTCCGCTGATTGGTGGTCAGCACCGCCGCCCGGTGGAAAAGAGCCCGCTTCTTGAGCCATTGAGTATTCCTTTATGAGTATCCCCCGCTGGCTATGCCAGACATGACCTGACCCGGAAAAGCATGGGCCCTGCCACGAATCTTACAGAGAATTTCCGTTTTCCCGTTAGGGCTTGGGGACAGTCCAGAAAACCATGTCGCCGGGCAGCCAGCACTGGGATGCTTGAGGTGTGATGTCGATTTCCACGGAATCCCGGACCGCGCTCACCTGGAAGCTTTTGCCAGCGGGGCTGCTCTCCCTGTCCGGGGTGCCGCTTTTCGCCCTGGGCAATGATTTTCTCGGTTACGCACTCGTGGCGGCCAGCATTGCCACCGCTGCGTTTATCGACCGCGGCTTGATGCGGCACCTTGCATTGGTAGCAGCCGGAATGGTCATGATCAGCCTGGTACCCCTGAACGCGGATCTCAGCATCGAACACATGACACTCATGGGTGGCGCCTTGGCTTTGGCTGTGCTGGTTCCGTGGCTCGTATCCCGCTACCTGTACAACGAAAAGATCATCAAATTTCCGGTCAACACGGGCCGTCCATGGCCGCTCGCCGCGAAACTATACCTGGTGGGCGTTGTAGCGCTTGGATACTTCATCCTGCCGGCCTACCTGATCCGGACAGGCGTCTACCACAATTGGCCGGACGCCTCCGATCCCAGCATCTTCTGGCGCCTCTTCCTCGGAGTGAACTCGGTGGGCATTTGGGACGAGCTGTTCTTCATCTGCACCACGTTCACGCTGTTGCGCCAACACTTCCCGGACTGGCTGGCCAACCTCCTGCAAGCCGTGGTCTTCTCGTCCTTCCTGTGGGAGATCGGCTACCAAGCCTGGGGTCCCCTGCTGACCTTCCCGTTCGCGCTGTTGCAGGGCTACACGTTCAAGCTGACGAAGTCCTTCACATACGTTGTGTCAGTTCATCTGCTCTTCGATTTCGTCCTGTTCCTGGCGTTGGTCCATGCGCACAACCGTGACTGGTTGCCCATCTTCCTGTACTGAATGACGCGCTGAAGGCGCTCGTTGACCCCATGACTGGAGCAGCTCCGAAAAGGAGTGCCTAAAAACTACTTTTCGGTATGCCTAACTTTCGGTTATCCTCGAAACAGACTTCCGCGATGACGAGGATACGACAATGGCCGCCCCCACCCTGCAAAGACGACCCGCACCAGCAAAGGTATGGTCGCGCCTGCTCCTGCTCGGCCCCGCATTCGTGGCGGCGATCGCCTATGTCGACCCCGGCAATGTGGCCGCAAATCTGACAGCCGGAGCAAACTACGGATACTTGCTGGTGTGGGTGCTGGTTGCAGCCAACGCCATGGCAGTCCTCGTGCAGTACCAATCAGCGAAGCTCGGCCTGGCAACCGGCCTCAGCCTCCCGGAGATTCTCGGCAAGCGGCTTGGAACCAAGCGCCGGCGCCTTTACTGGGCGCAGGCCGAGATCGTTGCCGGCGCCACGGACATGGCAGAGGTGATTGGCGGTGCGGTTGCCCTCAATCTCTTGTTCGGGCTTCCACTACTGGCTGGTGGCCTCATCGTCGGCCTCGCTTCCATGATGCTGTTGGCGCTGCAGTCCCGCCGCGGCCAGCGCTCCTTTGAGTACGCGATCCTTGTGTTGCTGGGAATCATTGCCGTCGGGTTCGTTTCCGGCTTGTTCGTCAATCCTCCGGACGCGGGAAGCGCACTGGGCGGTTTGCTGCCCCGCTTTGAGGGCACGGATACGGTTCTGTTGGCAGCAAGTATGCTCGGCGCCACCGTGATGCCACACGCGATCTATCTACACTCGGCCTTGGCGAGGGACCGGCACGGCTTCTCCGAGAACCCGGCTGTGCGGACACGGCTGATCCGCGCTACCCGCTTCGACGTTGCGGGTGCCCTTTTGCTTGCCGGCGTGGTGAACATTTCGATGCTCCTGCTGGCTGCCTCCAGCCTTCGCGGCATTGAGGGAACGGATACCATTGCCGGTGCCCACGCGGCCGTGACCTCTGCACTTGGCCCGGCAATCGGCATCATCTTCGCGATTGGCTTGCTGGCCTCCGGCCTCGCGTCGACGTCGGTGGGCTGCTATGCGGGTGCGACCATCATGGGCGGCCTTTTGAAGGTACACATCCCCCTGTTGACCCGCCGTGTGATCACCCTGATTCCGGCATTGATCATCCTGGGAGCCGGCGTTGAGCCCACCCTGGCACTGGTGCTGAGCCAGGTCCTGCTGAGCTTTGGAATTCCCTTCGCACTGATCCCGCTGATCCGGCTTACGGGCAAGCGTGAGGTCATGGGTATCCATGTGGACTCCAAGCCGTTGAAGGTAGCGGGCTGGACCAGTGCCACCTTGATCGTGGGCCTGAACATAGTGCTCATTACGCTGACTATCAGCGGGCAGTCCTAAGGCACTAACCCGCCCCATGTCCCCACGCTGCCGCGCCTAGAGGGCGACCAGCAACTCTCTAACCTGGTGGATATGGGCCTGGGATAGCCCAACTTCACATGCTAAGCTTTTAGCTAGCTTATCTAGCAATGTTGAAGCGAAGGCGCCAAGGGAAGGCGTGCAGTGAACGCGACAGAAATGGTCGTTCTTCTCGACGACGTCGGCAGGCCCATCGGCGAAGCCCCCAAGGCAGGGGTCCACACCCAAGACACCCCGCTGCATCTGGCATTTTCCTGCTACTTGCTTAATGACCATGGCGAGCTCCTCCTGACACGTCGTTCCCCCGAGAAGAAAACATGGCCGGGCGCGTGGACCAACAGCTTTTGCGGTCATCCCGCCCCGGGCGAGGATCCTGAGGAGGCGGTTCTCCGGCGCGCCCGATACGAACTGGGAGCAGACGTCCGGCGGATCGAACTCGTCCTCCCTGGCTTCCGTTACCGCGCTGTGGACCCTTCCGGCTTCGTCGAGAATGAGATTTGCCCGGTCTACGTGGCCCGGATCCTTGGACCGCTCAGGCCAAATCCAGTGGAAGTCGCTGACTACGCGTGGATGACGCCAGGACTCCTTGCAGAAGCCTTGGACAGGACTCCTGCTGTCTTCAGCCCATGGCTGGTACTGCAATTTCCCCAGCTCGTCGAAGCTCATGCGCTCGCGCTCGGAGCACAAGCATGACTGTCACGTCCAGTGTCACGCGCAGGAGGGCTGATCTCTGCTCCCCTATCGAGGACGAACTGGATGGACTCATGTCCTGCAGAGCCCTTGCGCCGACCCCGTGGAGCCTTAAGTCATGAGGGGGTAGATCCGGCGTTGTTTGGGTCTTCGTCAGCTGGGTCTTCGTCGATCGTGTCCACGGCCTCGCGCATGTGCTCAAGGAAGTCCATCACCACCCGCGCTTCTTCCGGGCTCAGGGCGCTGGCAACGTCCAAAATCCGGCGGTGCATTCCGCCCAGCGTGTGCCGAACTTCCTGATCCGAACCAGCAGTAGGCCGGAGAATCAAGGCCCGACGATCCGTAGGGTGCGGTTCCCGCCGGATGTGGCCGGAGTCCACCAGACGATCGATCAGCGTGGTCATTGACGCAGACGTTATGCCCAAGCGATCGCCCAGGTCCTTTGGCTTCATCACCTTGCCTGCGGCTTCCGCTTCGAAAAGGTACCGCAAGGCCAAGAGGTCCTTTTCGCCCATACCCATGGCGGAGCGGGTCCTTCGACGCATGGCCTGTTCCGAGACACGATAATCCCGGAGGGCATTCAGGACATCAACGGCAAGGGCTTTCTGTCCAGGGTCCTTGCCGTACCAATAGCCCTTAGCGTGGCCGCTTGCGTCCATCCCATGATCCTTCGATAAGCGTGAAGCTTGTTTCCCTAGCATCTGATCCTAATTCACGGTGCTGGGTGAACACAGGGAGGCATGGTTTGCACCCCCTGCACAAGACACTTCAGGGGTTTTCCACTTAGCCGCTTTGGCCGCCGATAATGTCTGCGGCTGCTGGAAGAGTAGGGGTATGGAGCGGATTCGGGGAGGGCAAACAGGTAAGTCGGTTTCCGCCGCGCCTGGTTCTGTGCCTGCGACCGCTGGACCCAGGGCCTTGGACGTTGGGGATTTGCTTGCCACTCTGGGCTCTTTCCGGCTCGGCGCAGGCAGCGGCGAGCTGATCGATCAGATTCGTGGCCTGGAAGACGTGAAGTCAGCGATCGCTGCTGTGCAGGCAAGGGCATCGGTGGCGTTCGACCGTGCCCAGCGCCGCGAACAAGCCGCAACTGGTGTCCCCTCTGCTGAGCAGGGCCAGGGTGTGGGTGCGCAGATCGCCCTGGCCCGGCGTGAATCACCCAACAAAGGATCCCGGCTCCTCGGGCTCGCCAAAGCCCTGGTCTCCGAAATGCCCCGCACCATGGCCGCCCTGGAAACCGGACACTTGAACGAATGGCGGGCCACCCTGCTCGTGAAGGAAACAGCATGCCTCTCCATCCAGGACAGGGCCGCCGTTGATGAGGAGCTCGCCCCCGACACCGGAACCTTCGAC
>Ga0207697_10001768_pt1 | contig 11585 bp, 8 predicted proteins | sample KBSSwiS5withPhiX_FD_184293 | JGI IMG/M metagenome (GOLD analysis project Ga0207697, IMG submission 184293) | Switchgrass rhizosphere microbial communities from Kellogg Biological Station, Michigan, USA, with PhiX - S5 (SPAdes) (version 2) | ecosystem: Host-associated > Plants > Roots >... | reverse complement strand
CCATTACTTATTTCCGGTGAATTTACTTCTCGGCCATTTTGTTGTAAAGTCCTTTCAGTGAAAGGAGCATTTACAGTTATCCCTTTACCGCCAACTACTTGTTTTGTAAATGCAACCGGTAATTCCTGCAGCAAATTCTTTTTATCGGATTCTTCGTCTTCCATCGCATGAATTTCATTCAACCGGTCCATACTGATTTTTGCATTTTGTAAGCTCTGGACGAAACCGATTAGTTGCTCAATCGGGCTGTTCAATTGCCCAATAATGTATTGTACGGCCAACATCGAACCTAAAGTCATTTGGCCATCAATTACAGCCTTCGCAGAAAGATAACGCCCGTTTGGCGGACAACTCGTCCGGAAATGATTGGGCGGGATACGGCAGGACCTACGGTGAGCAACACTTCAGCCCCTTGAACCAGATCAGCGCCCAAACAGTCGACCGACTGGGGCTCGCCTGGTTCATGGACCTGCCGGCGGGCAACACCGCCACCATTCCGGTCGAGGTAGATGGCGTTCTCTATCTCTCATACGGACTTGGAGTGGTTCGCGCGGTCGACGTCAGGACCGGCAAGCAGCTGTGGGAGCATGACACCAAGGCCGGCGAACGAGCGGGACAAAGGTTGCGCCAAGGCTGGGGGATTCGGGGCGTCGGTTACTGGAACGGAAAGGTCTACACCGGGACGCCGGACGGCCGGCTGGTCGCGCTGGACGCCAAGACGGGCACGCAAGTCTGGTCCGTGCAAACTTTCGACGATGACGGGCGCTTCATCACCGGCGCGCCAAGGTTGTTCGACGGCAAAGTGATCATCGGACACGGTGGCGCGGATTCGGCTTCGATCCGGGCCTACGTGACCACATATGACGCGGAGACCGGCAAGCAACTGTGGCGCTTCTTCATTGTCCCCGGAGACCCTGCCAAGGGCTTCGAGGACAAGACCCAGGAAATGGCTGCCAAGACCTGGTCGGGAGAATGGTGGAAATACGGCGGCGGCGGCACGGCGTGGAATTCATTCACCTACGACGCTGAGACCGACACGATCCTAATCGGAACGGGCAACGGGGCGCCGTGGAATCAGAAGATCCGGAGCGCGGGCAAGGGCGACAACCTGTTCCTGTGCTCGATCGTCGCGCTCGACGCTAAGACAGGCGCGTACAAGTGGCATTACCAAGTGAATCCGGGGGAGACTTGGGATTATAACGCTGCGATGGATATCCAGCTGGCCGATCTGAAAATCGCCGGCCAGATGCGCAAGGTGGCGATTACGGCTCCCAAGAACGGCTTCCTCTACGTGATCGACCGAACCAACGGCAAGTTGATCTCGGCAAGCCCTTTTGCAAAGGTTACGTGGGCAACCCGGATCGACATCGAGACCGGACGCCCCGTCGAAGTTGCCGCTGCGCGCATGCCCGATGGAAAGCCATTCGAACTCTGGCCCAGCGGCCGCGGTGCCCATAGCTGGATGCCCATGGCATTCAGCCCTCAGTCTGGTCTTGCCTATATACCGAAGCTTGAGGCGGGCGTGATCTACTCGACCGGAGGCATTGACCCGAAAAAATGGGTGCGAGCGCCCGGGCACTCCTCTGACCCAGGTTTCAACGTCCTGTTCGATCTGGACAACCCACTACAAAATACCAGTGCCCTGCTGGCCTGGGATCCAGTTACGCAAAAGAAAGCCTGGGAAGTAAAGACCCTAGGTGGTTTCAATGGTGGTGTGCTGGCCACCGGTGGCAACCTGGTGTTCCAGGGGCAGGTCAATGGTCGCTTCAGCGCCTATTCCGCCGACCATGGCAAGGAACTATGGCATTTCGACGCCCAGAATGCTGTGCTGAGCGCCCCCATCAGTTATTCGGTCGACGGCAGGCAATACGTCAGCGTCGTCGTAGGCATGAATACCAGTGCCGGCGCCATCGCCAACGCTCTAGGGGGCGCAACGTTCGACTACTGGACCCAGAAGCGCCGCATCCTCACTTTTGCACTGGACGCGAAGGCATCACTTCCGGCAGCGCCACCGCCGTTTCGCATCAAGCCCATTGCCGACCCCGGCTACAAACCTGACGCTTCGCTCGCCGCCAAGGGCGCAATGGTCGTGGGCCGTCGTTGCATCCAGTGCCACGGCCTGGGCCTGGTCGCTGCTGGCATCGCCCCCGACTTGCGCGCCTCCGCCGTGCCGCAGGATGCCGAAGCGTTCCGCTCCGTGGTCCAGCAGGGCGCGCTGGTCGCCAACGGCATGCCGCGATTCGATGACTTGAGCGAAGATGAGTTGAACGCGGCGCGCCAATTCATTCGCAGTCAGGCCGCGGACCTGCGCGCGGGTAGGGGGCCGGGCAAATTGAGGCTCTGAAATACGCAAAGCCTGCTCAATCGGCCGAAAGGCCGGCAGAGCGACTTCCGGGCCAACTACGGCGCACAAATCCGGTGCAATCGGGCTGGCGGGCGAGCATCAACGGCCTGGCCCGCGCGATGCTGCGCGGTGTGGCTGGATTGCCTGTTCGCGCGCTTCGACGACGCGCTACACGGGGCGGGTTATCTGGCGATGGGAGGTGACGAGCGCGGCCGCGCACAACAGCAGGCCGTTCGAAGAGCTGCTCGATCCGAGGAACACAGCGTCACCAGCCTGGGCCGACACCGCCTATCGCTCGAAGCGCAACGAAGTCGCGATGGCGAAGCGCGGGCTTGTCTCCCAGGTCCATTTCCGCAAACCGAAGAACAAGGACCTGCCGGCGCATCATGCCCGCGCCAATGCCGCAAGGTCACCGGTGCGTTCGGCCATCGAGCACGTCCCTTCGACTTCGCTCAGGACAGGCTTTGCCGGACAAAAGCACCGCATGAAGCTGTTCGTGCGCACCATCGCATCGCGCGCGCCGAGGTGAAGATCGGCATGGTCAACCTCGCCTACAACGTCAACCGCCTCACCTGGCTCGAAGCCCGAGCTGCGTCCGCTTGACCGGAAGGACGCCCGATCAGGCTCCCCGAGCGCCTTCGAAACCGCCAATCACCCGTTGACCACGCCGCCAAACGCTCGATCCGGCACGGGCTGCCTGCGCCTCCACTTTCAAAACCCCGTTCTTCGAGGTGTCCGATTGCACGCACCGCCGGATTGTCTAGGGAAAGCGTGAAGGTCGGCCTGCGTGTCGTCCGTCCTGGCGCACTGAGTCGCTGCGTCGCGGAGCGCGACCCTTCGAAACGGCCCTTCGCCCGGATCACCTCGGTCATTCGTCCGCGGCAGTCGCGTCCTGACGAAAGCTTTCCCGTAACGTACTGGTTTCTCTTTAAAATAACCTGCTCGGCGGTGCCTCGAATTGGGGCGTCGTTTTGCTAAAGTGTTGGCCATCGCTCCCTCAGGAGGCTCTCCCTGCAATAATAATGATGCTGACGTATGGCACTTGGCTACGCTCAAGCGCGGCCAAGCTTATGCCTACTTGCCTCCAAAAATGCAGCCTTCTCTAAACCAGAAAATGGCCGCCATCTCCGAACGCGGAAACAGCGGCCAATCAGGTCAGAACTTGGCGGAGAGTTGAAGCGTAATCTTTCGCCCCTCGCTCATTTGCTGGTAATAGTCATCTCCAGTAGCCGACAGGAACGGACGTCCAGATGCGTTATTTACAAAGCGCTTGCCGCTGAGGTTTGTGCCAATCAAAGAGATCTCCAACCCTTTTTCAGGAATGCTCAGAGAAGCGGCCAGGTCGGCGATAGCATATGCGGGTTGAATGACGTTCACAGTGGTGTTAATTACCGGTGCATTATTAGCGTAGAACTTGCCGCTATATTTAAGATTTCCGGTTAATCCGAACTCGATACCAGGCCGAACGGGCTCGCGGAGGTCGAACCCGATATTGCCCGAGAAATGAGGCGCACGGGCAACATCGCGACCGTTAAAATCGTAAGGATTCGTAGGGTCCGGAATGAAGGATTTGGTGAACTTCGAATCAAGCAGCGACGCCGCTCCAAACACCCTCAACCCTTGGACTGGCGTTCTCCAGGACGACTCGACCTCAATGCCCTTCGTAGTGACCTGACCCGCATTGGTCGTATTGAACTGAATTGTACTGGAGTTGAAGGCTTGAACCTGCAGATTGGTAAATACATAGTAGAACCCCGTGACATTCAGGGTGATCTTACGATCATCAAGCTGGGACTTCAGGCCGATCTCTCCGCCCTTCGCCGTTTCTGGTTTATACACCACAGAATTGATTGCGGCGGCGCGAGCAGCGGGATTGGAGCTGAGAAAACCATTCAGGCTCGCAGTGCCCAGAACGCTGTTGTCAATACCGCCAGACTTGAAGCCTTGCTTGTACGAGGCATAGACATTCACATCCGGCGTGAAACTGTACCGCAATGTGGCTTCGGGCGAGAAACTATTGCTTTTGTAACGGATCGGCCCGGAATCGAAGCCGGACGAAACGAAGGCCCCACTGGCAGCCAGGGCGGCGTGTACATAAGGCAGTTTGATAGTCGCTACCTTGCTTTCGGAAGTCCACCGGACACCGCCAGACAGTTGCAACTTGTCTGTTGCATCAAAGGTAAAGCTGGCAAACGGGGAGTAGGCATTGGCCGTCGTCGGCACCTGTTTGTAATAGTCTGATGTAAAACCCGTTGCTGCATCGGGGCCTGCAACCAGCGCAATATTCGCAGCATCCTGAGCCGTATTGAACTGAATCGATCTATGTTCGTAAAGACCGCCGATCTGGATATTGAATGGTCCGTTAAAATGACTGGCAAGACGCAATTCCTCGGTGAATTGCTTAAGGCCATTGAAGGCAGGCCCAAGCCCAACACCAAAGGACTGCCCGGCAGCGACGCCCTGAAAGACCGGAGAGCCATTGGAAACGCCACCGAACGAGAACTCGTCGAAGGCGTTTGAATCCTGTTCCAGATAGCCTGTCGTGCTGGTCAGGGTGAAGTCATGGCTGACATCCCAATCCATCCGGAGTCGCGTGAAATAGATATCCAACTTGTTGTAGGGCGACCCACCATTTAGGGACTGACCACCAGCCCCCTTCACGGTCAGAGGCGGAGCGGCATCGGGGAGGAAGAAGTTATTGCCCGTATAACCATTGCACGAATAGCCTGCCGGAATCGATACCGCGCCACCAAACAGCCGTATAGGTTCAGCGACACCATTGGCCCCGCAGCTGACGCGCAAGTACCCATCGGTAGAATCTTGCGAAAGGTTGAGGTATTTAAACTTCAGATTTGCGCGGAACGTGCTTGATGGCTTCCAATTCAGCGTGCCCTGAATGTTGAAGTCGCGCTCTCCCTTGTCAGGCTTTATGACCCCTGGGACGACATCGTGCATTTGCTGTGCAATATTCGTATAGTTGGCAGCAAGACGGACACCCAAATGGTCCGTGAGCGGGCCGGAAATATAGCCGGACGCGGAATAGCCGCGCTGCACGAACTCATCAGAGAGCTTGACCTGGCCTTCCCACATTGCGGTAGGTTCGGCCGTCTTGACCGAAAGGACGCCGGCCGTGGCGCTCTTACCAAAGTAGAGCGACTGCGGACCTTTGAGCACTTCCACCTGGGCTACGTCGAAAACCCCACCCTGGAGAAGGCGCATGGAGCTTGCCGTAACACCGTCGAAATCAAGCGCCACCGCCGAATCAAAGGCCGCCGAGATGCTCGACGAACCAACGCCGCGCAGGCTGGCCGAAGCCCCTGAACCTGAGCTGCCGAGCGTGATCGAGAGCGAGGGAACCTGCGTTGCCAACGATGCGATCTGAGTTTGGTTATAACGATCGAGATCTTTGCCCGGAACCGCAGTGATCGACACCGGAACCTTTTGCAGGCTTTCCGACTGCAAACGCGCAGTCACGATGATCTCACCGATCGTGTCTGGCGCCGCCTGAGCGCCGCCCTGCTGTTGCGCAAGGGCGGGCGCAGAAACCGCCTGCGCATATGCCGGAGCCGCCTCGATCATCAACAACGTAGAGACTGCGCAACCAGTGAATAGAATCCACCGGAAACTCTTCTGACGCCCGGTGGACGTGTCTTGGCAAACTGTCATTATCCCCTCCCTCTGCTATCAATGCTCTCTGCTCTCTCGCTGTGAGCGGGCATTTGTCGCTCATGGCGATCGCTTTCGGAGACAATTAGCCTGTCACAAAAGTGTTGGATGCTGCTCTTTTAGATAGGCCGGTGAGCCACCTGCACATTCAAGCCTGCTTTGCGCAAGCGAACCTCGCCGCGAGGACGCAAAGCCCCGGAGGATGATCGCAACCAGGGCGCGTTCGCAGATCGCGTGCAGGTCGTGGGCCGACTTGGACAGTGCTGGCGGAACGAATGCCGAACACGGCTGACTGATATATGAGCTATTGAAATACCACATTCGGGATTTGGCGCGCGAAAATGTGTGGTGCTAAATAATGCGGTTATAGTGCTGATGTTGCTTGACTCATTCCGGCCGGTTGGGGTGATAATTCGGGCATGTTCGTGCGCGAGAAGACCGTCAAGGGCTACCCGTGCTTGCGTGGTCGCCGACCGCGGCATGATCAGCGCCGACACCATCGCCACGCTCGAAAAGCAGGGCATGGAATACATTCTGGGCGCGCGCGAGCGCACCAGCAGTGCGATCCGCGACATCGTGCGATGATACCGCACCGATGGTGCCGCTCGTGCTCGATCGGCAGCGCGGTGAGACACGGCTCTGGGTCAAAGAGGTCAAGGTTGGGAAAGACCGCTACATCGTCAATCTCAACGAGGCCGAGTCGGAGAAGGACAAGGTTGACCGCCAGGCAATTATCGACGGTCTCCAGTCACAGCTGAGAAGGGCGACAAGGCGCTGGTCGGCAACTCGGCTTACCGGCGCTACATCAAGACCAGCGGCAAAAGCTTCGAGATCGATCTGGGCAAGCTGGCCGACGAGGCCCGCTTCGACGGCATCACCGTGCTGCGCACCAATGCCAGGGTTACACCGCTCCAGGCCGTCATCCGCTATCGCGATCTGCTCCAGGTTGAATCCCTGTTCCGAGCCGCCAAGGCGAGCTTTGACATCCGGCCGATCTTCCATCAATCCGACGCTGCCATCCGCGGGCATGTGTTTTGTTCGTTCCTCGCCCTCGTCCTGGCCAAGGAACTGACCCGCCTGTGCGAGGCCAAGGGCCTCAAGCCTGAATCGCAGCCGCTGCTCAACGATCTCGATCGCCTCCAGCAGGCCACAATCGAAAAGGACGGCAAGGCCATTACCGTCCCATGCCAACCGTCGGTATGGTAGGGTCGGTGTTCCAGGCAACAGGCGTCGCAATCCCGGCCAATATCCGCGAGCAAGCCGCCTAAACCGATATCTCAGCAAGCGCCAAACGCGGTGCTAAGGATCTCGCGCTCCCCTATATCGCTTTGAATACACCTATTTTTATGAAAGTCGGTGTTCAAGTCGGGCATGAGATCAATTCGGGCGCAGACGCTCCCACACCAGCTTCGACTGAGCAAGCACTCACCCTGGTGATGCACATTTGCTTGCCCGGTTTCACTCGGCCCCAGGCACAAGACTGCAGCGGATTATGATCAGCAGTAGCGGATAACTTCCCTCAGCCCCAAAACAGCTCCCTTCAAGGCCCGGGGTCTTTCACCGGGCAATTCGGATACCGGCCGCCTCGCGATCCCAAGTGCCCGCACTATTCCCACGTTCGCGAAGAACCTGCTTTTGTATTTTGTTGGTCGGGGTCAGCGGCATCGACTCGATCACTTCGAGATAACGGGGCACCATGAAATGAGGCATCCTATGTGTCAGGAACTCAATCAACTTCACGGGATCGAATTCTGCGCCGGCCTGCAGTTGTATGTAAGCTTTAACGTCGTCCTCGCCATGCGCCGAGGGATACGCAATTACTGCAGCCGCAAGCACTCCCTCGTGCGCCAAGATTTCCGCTTCGACTTCTTGGGCCGAGATGTTCTCGCCACGTCGCCTGATTGCATCCTTCAAACGACAAAGAAAAAAGAATTCGCCCTCCGCGTTTTGAATGAAGCCATCTCCCGTGTGGAACCAGCCGTTCCGCCATGCCGTCGCCGAGGCCTGGGGGTCATTGAGATATCCGCCATTCAAGGTCCATGGTGAGGTCGAACGGACGACCAGTTGCCCGAGTTGCCCATGCGGAACTTCATAATCGTTTTCATCAACTACCCTACATTCAAACGGCGGCTTCACCCGGCCGCAGTAGTTCTTGGGAAGTGTCCCATCGATCACAAACCCCCCTCCATCAATAGGAGTGGCAATTTCTGTCATATTGTAGGCTGTAGCCACGCTTACGCCGAACCGTTTACGAAAATGATCGATGTTCGCGGGGATAGGTGCCGTCATTATATATCGAAGCGGGATATGCGCGTCGTCCGGACTTTCGGGCACGCTGAGAAGAAAATTTGCCATTGCTTCAAGAACGACCGTAATCGTGCAACCAAAACGCTTGATGTCTGGAAGAAAATCCTTGGTCGAAAATGAGCTGCGAAGAACTATGCTGCCGCCGACTAACGCCATGAGATAGATGGGCATTTGACCGCTGACATGGAACAAAGGAAGAGCAGAGTAATGACAATCATCTGAAGATAGACCATGCTGCAGTGGATTGCGGGAGGTTTCATACAGTTGAGCCCAGTAGACTATCACCCCTTTGGACGCCCCCGTTGTTCCCGAAGTGTATGTTATACTGGCGACATCGTGGCCCTGGGGGAGTTGAAGGTCCGCCTCATAGCAATTATCGGCGAAAAACGCATCGAGTCCTACCACGGGCCAGTCGGAACTGGGCGGATCATTACTCAGTACAACTATCTTTTCGACTTTGGTTTTATTGAGATCGATACCAGCCAAACGTTCGGCAAGCACCGCATCGGTCACGATCAGCCGTGCTCCAGAGTTCTCAAGAACATGTTGCAGAATGGCGCCGCGATATCCAGTGTTGATGGGCACTTGCCGGGCCCGCAACAAACTGCTGCCCATCCAAGCGAAAAATGCTTCCGGCGAAGTCGGCAGGAGGATCGCCACCGGATCCTCCTGTGAAACATTAAGAGCAGCGAGAGCCTGGGCCCATCGCTTACACTCTTCCCATATTTGGAAATATGTGAAGATCTTTCCATCCGTGGTGCGCAAGAAGATGTGATCCGGCATCTCGCTGGCGCGGCGACGTAGAATGTTCGGCAAGACGAGTTCCTGGTCGAACATATTAACGCCCCTTCCAAACCGGCGACCGCTTCTGCATGAATGCCAAAGGCCCCTCCATCGCGTCCTCGGAACACATAGCGGCAATGGTTGCAGGGAAACGTTCTTCGGAATTATCTAGGCCGGGGAAAGGGCGAAGCGTTTCGGGCGCGTTGGTAGCCCCGAAATGCGCAATTTCCTTTGCTGCGCGATGCGACAACGGTGCAGTTTTGCAGATTTTGTCGGCCCATCGCTTGGCTGCCTCCAGCACCTCTCCCTCGACAACTACTTCATTGATCAGACCCCAATATTGCGCTTCTACCGCACCGATTAGTTCGCCGGTGAGTATCATGCCCATGGCAATATTGTGCGGAATCTTCCGAACCAACCATGCGACCCCGCCGCCCGCTGCTATATAGCCGACGCGGCCTTCGACGAGCCCCAGCTTCGCGTGTTCCACAGCGAGCATAACATCGCAGTTGAGCGCGATCTCCAATCCTCCGCCGACCGCAGTTCCGTTGAGCGCGGCGATCATCGGTTTGCGAGTAATCCGATGGGTCATGCCGCCGAAGCCGCCACGAGGCAGAAGATCGCGGAATGCAGCCACCTGCGCCTCCCGTCCATGAGTAGCAGTCCAGCCGAGATCATCACCGCTGCAGAACGAGCGGTCCCCCTCCCCGGTCAGGATTGCAACCCAGGACTCGGGGTCTGATTCGAAATCATCCAGTGCAGTGCACATTTCCAGGCATGCGGGCGGGTGCAGCGCATTTAGAACTTCAGGCCGCCTTATTGTGATAGTCGAAACGTGGCCCTCACGTTCAACTTGAATGAAATCAAAGCTTTGAGTCATCGGATTTTTCCTCAACCCCGTTCAGCCGGTGACATCCGTCGGATGCCCCGTCATCATTCGGCTGCCAGGCAGCCGTCGAATCGGAAGCAGAGTGCTCACCTGGCGCTTTATTGTGCAGCAGCGGGTTTGCTACAGGAGGGTACGACAAGTTTCACCCGCCGATTTTGTCAGTTGCAGGTCGCATCTTGTTAACTATCCCGGAGAAATGGGGTTGTCCTGCCCGATTGGACGGTTCGCTTCGCTGTTCTGACTGTAATGGTGCGTGATGACGAACAACTCGACCCGGCATGAATTCCGAGTGGGCTATGCTACAGCACCGTGTCGCGTTGCACTCACCGGTGAGCAGATTGAACGTCTGGAACGGGCCTTGGAGGCGTTCGAGAAGCCCTTCCTTCCGGGAGCTCTCGCCGCAGTAAATATCGAACCGTTCGTTAACATCCCCGTCAGCCGTTTACCGCCTGGAGCTGCACGAGCGGTCACGTCTTCGGCAACCTGGGTCTTTGGCGCGCCAATTGAAATTGGTGATCCGCTCGTCGTGCAGACCGGCGTCGTAGGGCATAGAATATCGGGGGGGCGAGAATTCGTCGACTTAGAGACGGCGGCCAAATTAGAATCTGGGGCATCTGTTCTCTCAGTAAGCGTCTCACTCTCTTGGAAACTTAGACAGGAACTGGACTCTGTGTTTGACAGGCAATCAAAGCCCCGATCGAACGAGGATGTTCAAGATTCACGCAGTTTGACATGGTCGTCTCCTCTCAAAAGGTCCGCGGTAGCTGCTCTGTTCGAAGCTCGCCCGGATTTGGAAATGAATCCGCACGCATCGCAGGAAGCGGCGCGAATATATGGCTTCCCGTCCTTGCTTGTGTCGGCTCCCCATCTCGGATGCCTAATCATGGCCGGTTTCTTCAACGGTGTCCCTCAACCAGGGACTGAAGTTAGTTTGCACTTTCTCAAGCCGGTGCTTGCTGGCGATGAAATTGCGCTCGAAAGGTCGGTTTTGGATGAACGCCGAGACACAGTACGCCTTTGGTCACGCAGTCACAATGTAGCATCTTTGTGTGTTAAAGGCACCGTCACAAGAAATGGCATATAGCACTTGCGAACTGTCCGCGCGATTGATTCACCGGGGATGTATACGCTCTGTTTAAAGCGCGAATGGAACCGGAACAGGAGAGTTTATGGAGCTGACAGACCTCGATGAAAGCCTGATGCATCAGGCAGCGGTGCCGTTTCAGCAGACCATTGTCAGCGATCATCGCTTCTTCGACCGGATGTTTCTTGGCGGCCACTGTGCAGAAAATATCAAAGTGATTTCCGGCATGGCCGCCTACAAGAACATGAACGTCTTTGATGGCTTCCTTTGTCTCCAGAAAGATGGCCGTCAGCACAATTTTCGGTTGAGCCGCCCATTCCTGCCGGAGGCAGGGCGGCTTTCCGTCGGTCCGCTCAGCCTCGAGATCGTGAAGCCGCTGGAACAGATCAGGATGACTCTGGCTTCCGGCAGCAGCTACGGTCATGCGGCCGACCTGCTGTTTACGGGCATCGTTCCCGTACACCAGGAGGCTCCCCATGTCCGCAGGGTTAATGGACGGCTGGAGCAGGACT
>Ga0207697_10001766_pt1 | contig 11606 bp, 10 predicted proteins | sample KBSSwiS5withPhiX_FD_184293 | JGI IMG/M metagenome (GOLD analysis project Ga0207697, IMG submission 184293) | Switchgrass rhizosphere microbial communities from Kellogg Biological Station, Michigan, USA, with PhiX - S5 (SPAdes) (version 2) | ecosystem: Host-associated > Plants > Roots >... | reverse complement strand
CTTGTCGCCCTACTTCTCCGATCACGCTCGGCGCGTCATGCAAGAGATCCCATTTGGTCTCTGGACGGCGCTCGCGATGCTGACGCTGCTCGAGAGCCGGCGGCGCCCTCGCCTGATGGTTTTCTTCGCGCTGCCCCTGGCCGCGGCGATCCTGACCAAGAGCGTGCTGGGCTTACTGCCGCTTCTGGTCCTCGTCGTGAGCGTGGCGGCAGTGCCGGCGCTGCGCTCGGTTCTGAAGAACCCGTGGGCCTGGGTCGGAGTGATCGGCGGCCTGGCGCTCGCAGCGTCCTGGACGATCTTCGTGGCGTGGACCTTCGGCGCGGAGGCGCTTTGGCAGTTGTCAGTCTGAGTTCAAGTCGTTGGTCGCCAGTCTGGATTTCAGTAGCTTCCATAGAAAAGTTCCTCTTCACAAATACCACTTTACTGTTTTAACCCTCGCGATCCGCTCGAGTGAATCGCGGTCAAATAGAATTACAATCGCTCGAAATCGTATCCGAAATATTCGATGTCTCTTGCGAATCGTTCTCTGACGATCTTCTCGAGCTCCGATGTGTAGTAGGTGCTGTAATGCCGGTGGACCGAAACATTGGTATGCGTAATCCGCCCTAACTGGATCCCCGCCTTCTTCGCTACCGTGCACAAGTCTTCGGAAAAATTTTCGAACCTCCCTATAAAGTCGACCAGGATACTCCCGTTTCCGTCCTCCAGATAATCCAGTTGATTGTAGGCAAAGGAATACAATGCGCCTTCCGCTACTTCAACTTGACCGGTGCAGTTTTTGATAAATTCTTCAAAACTTGAACAGTTTTCGTAGAAGTACCTCCACAAAGGGTTGCTCGCCCGTTGTTGCAAGTGGCTTCTTTTTTTCCTGCTAAGCAGTGCGCCGAGCCGGGTTACTCGCGTTGCCCGACGGATCATACTGTACCACGAAACCAAGCGATCCCATGGGTTCCGGACGAAAGCGAATTTGAAGTAATCGTTCCAAGCCGCGCCCAGCTTCAGCTTACCGAAGCTGGCGAATTCGTGCCTGGCGCCTAGCCGGCGGATATCAGGCGCATGCTTCGTCAGAATTCGCTCAACCGTTACACCGCCGGTTTTTTGGATGTGAACGAACAACACCTTGCGGCTATCGGAGAAGAGCATTCCAACTATCCCTTTGCCACTGAAAGCGTGTTTCGTACCAGACAACACGCAACAATCGGAGAAGAGCATCGCAATCTTGTCCTAATGCTCCGAGAATGTTTCCCAACCACCTTCCTCTTCTTGAACCAAACGCTGGCGCAAGAACGAACTCCTCGTATCGTAGCACGTAGAGTCGCCGTATAAAAGACATGTCTCTGTCGAACCGCTCGTAACATACCAGCGTGTGGTTTAATAATACGGCTACTGGAATTTGAGTCCACTTCTCGTCGGCCACGGGGATAGGATGCCGTAGCATCACTGAAGGAAACGCCTGAATTCTGACTTTGAGAGCCCCGGGCAGGTGCGTCCTGAGTTGCTTCTTGACGTACCGCTTAGACCGAGTCGTTAACCGCACCATGAGAGCATAATCGTCTGCTAGCAGACGATACAAAGCTCCGGCGGTAGCTGCCGTCCTGCAGGTATTGACCCTCGTCCTCGATTACGCCAGTTTCCTTGAAACCGTGCAGTTTTCCAGTCTGGCAACGTTCCGGCCAAGCACACTGGTTCCGCTTCGATGCAGATCGCAAATAAACACGTATCTGCGTCTGATGCAGGCCGGCGCCGCTTTGGGGGACATTACCGTATCCCATCCTCACCTCTTTTTCCGGAAACGGCGGAGCGAAGTTCTCCAAAAAAAGAGCTGAAACAAGGACTCCGGGGCAACACCATGTAACGGCGTGCGCGTGACGTACCTCGCGGTATCGATGGGCGACTTTCCGTCTTTGCGGTGCGATGCGAAACGTAATGATGGCCTCACTCCTATTATTGCGCTCCTGAACGTTTGTCATCTTAAGTTGTCCGCTTACGATCAATGGCCCCTCGAAGCTAGGCCTGCTGACGCCTGAGTAACGCATCCTGCCGAGCCTGTCTGATCCTATTTAGAACAAACGTTGGCAAGAGTGGTTTAACGCCTCGCTTTAGAAGTCCCTTTGTCCGGACCGCACAACGTCGCGAAAAGGCGCCAACATCCGCTGCAACGCAAGAAACGGGACCTACAACAGCTGAGAGCTTGCTATCCCGGCAGAGTGCTTCCTCGATCTCGACAAACTCCTTGATCAAAGAATAACCGTATTTGGAAAATTCGGGTTCGTACTTTCGAGCAATATACTGGTAGTACCCTCTAAAAGGCGACTTCGTTAGGAAATACGACCAACGGTCAAAGTACTTCTTGTTGTAAACTGCGCTTGGGATTTCCATCGCGCGGTCGGGAACACGCAAGCCAAAGCGATGCCACTGCTGCAGCACAATTCGAAAACTGTCTTCCTTCGGCGGTTCGGGAACGCGTGTGCCGATAAATGCGGCGATCTCCCGGTGATATTTATCCGGATTTTCGACGTAATCTTCGTACCTTAGGTCGTAAACCTGTTTCAGGTAGTTCTTGTCCTGTTCAAAAATTTTATAGCAATGCAGCCAATGGTGAAACATCCTGTTGAGCGATGTTACGTTTACCGCCCATTTCTGGCCGGCTATGCTTACCGGCACCGGGTGACGTCTAAGCACGACAAAATACGAATTGGGGAAAGCTGCCTGCAAAAATCGCGTCATCAGGAAGTTCTCCGGAGTTTTCTCCACAAAGATGCTTTTAGAGTTGTCCCAATAGGAATGCCAGGTGGCGCGTAGCCTTGCCACCTTTTCCGGGGCTAACAAATCCGAGGTCTCTGTGCGGTGCATCCGCGGGTCGAAACCACATCTGCTTGAGCCACCGTAGGCAGAGGCGGTAGGATAAACATCCTGCAAGAACTGTCCCAAGTCTTCGAATACACCGGTGTTTTTGAGGCCCGTGCAGTCCTCCATTCGTGCAATGTTGCGACCGAGGAGGCTGGTGCCGCTTCGCGGCGAACCGCCTACAAAGACATACTTGCGGCGACTTCGATCGCCGTTATGTGGCTCCGTCGTTTCGTTCATGGTTTTTCTGCAGTTCCCGAACTCTCTCGAGTATACCTATTGCTAGCTTGCGCTATGTAGGACGGAGGTAGGTGAAAATAAAGCCGGCAAGAACTCCAATCGGCGCGCAGATCAATAATTGAGTCAGCGGATGCAAATCAACGCGAATTTAGCCGTCTGAGCGGACATCGTAACATCCCGCCAGAGATTGGGGCCGATTGAGATTCGGTAAGAGATGGTTGGTTTTGATGTGCTCCTGTTGCGCTCCTCTTCCTCTTTCTCAGTCAGGCGGACTGCTATGTTTTCAGTAAGCAGTCCCTCTGGACGGGCAGCACACGAGTAGGCTTTTAGTGGTTCATGGAGGTTCCGCGTCCCAGGCGAAAAAGGGTTTTGTCCCAAAATCTTATCACGGACAATTTGGATTGATTCCAGCGTTGGCGGATCCGCTTTGCGGCGGTCCAACCAAAGAGCTTTTGAATCCAGCGGTATTTCCAGGGTAACGTTGGAGTTTTCAATCGGCCGCCTACCGTTTCAGCAAGTTGTTGCGCTTCCTGCACCAAGTCAGGTCGCTCGGGGTAAAAGTTGCGGTGCCAAGCCTGAATATAGGTGAGGCAAGCCTTTCGGACACGCTCGCTGTCTTCAAGCGAGCGAAGATATTGTATGTGTAACTTCATAGACAGCAAAAGCGAATCCTTCTTCTTATCTGAATTGCCGATATAACTTACCGTGTTCGCGCCGCTGGCTCGGTAGTAAATCCCGGTTCCGGGTACGAAGCGGGTGCCTTCGGACGCCAATAGCACACGGCAAAAATATTCGCCGTCTTGATCGAAATGAAGTCGAGTATCCCAGGGTCCAGCCGCCTCTGCCAGCTCCCGACTTACTAACCAGGTTGCGTTTTGCATGTGGAGGTTCTGCTCCATCTTCCTCAAGAGCCACTCGACGGGAGGAAGATCTTGGCACAGTGAGTTACGAACGAAGCGGGCATGACGGATTCGATAGTAGAAGGGGGCCCATGGAGAGGAAAGCAACACTCGCTTGCTGTCGAACTCGCGTAGAGCAGCGAGCTGTCGCTCGATTTTGTCGGGGACTAGAAGATCGTCCGCATCCAGATACTGGATGTAATCGCCCTGGCTAAGCGGAAAGGCATTGTTTTGAGCCCCTGATAGGCCGTGGTTCTCTGTAGATACTAACTCGACATCCTTGAATCGCCGCACCACTTCAGCGGTCCGATCTGTGGATCCATCGTCCACCACGATGATCTCTTTGCGTGGCCACGTTTGGGCAACCGCGGACTCAAGCGTATCGGCTATCGTATTTTCAGCATTATACGCAGTGATAAGAATCGACACTAATGGTTTCATTTGTTAGAGTTCAGAAATCGTGAATAGACGCTCGTTGTTACGGCGGCCACCTTATCCCAGGAATAGCGCTCATTGGCGTAGGCCTTAATTTCCGCACGCCGGGTTTCAAGATCGCGGAATAATTCGCTCCTGAAGTACTTGTCGATCTTGCTGGCCAGATCGGATGAATCCTGTGGCTTGAACACAAACCCGGTTTGACCTTCAATGATTTCCTCTTTCAAGGTTCCAACATCTGAGGCGATGGCAGGCAATCCAAAACTATAGCCGAGGAAAAGCACGCCGCTCTGAAACACGCGGGTGTATGGTAGAATCAGAACATCGGCCGCTTTAAAGAATAATTCCGTCTCTTCGTCTGGAATGTACTCAATCCTCTCAATGACTCGATCACGGATCCCGCTGCGCGCAATCCTCTGGTGGATCTGCTTCCAGTAGCCCTCCGATCCTTTGGGTTTTCCCACGATAATGAGTCGGTAGCTTCGATCTTTATTTAAAAGCTCCGCAAAAGCAGAGATCAAGTATTCCAGTCCTTTGTAAGGCGCAATATTTCCAAAAAACAGCACGGCCCTATCGTCTCCGCTAGTGCCCAGTTGTCGTTTTGCCTCTGCGCTCGACAAGCTGGTGCTTTGAACGGTGTTGTTAATCCCAAACGGGATAACGCTTACCTTGCGTTCGGGGATCCGAAACTCGGATGTCATCTCGCTTTTCATTCCATCGGTGTGAACAAAAACATGGTCGCACAAACTATATTGAACCTTTAGTGAGATCCGATTTAGCCAGGAATCATTCTGGTCCCGTTTACCCGCATTCACGTTATGGGCGGTAAAGACCACGCGTTTGCTCAGCAGTTTGTAGTAGAGCATCAACAGGGTGCAGTCGAAGAGCTGAAACTTGTTATTCCACAGAATGTGGAACAGCTTTGGTTTTGCCTTTGCCGCATACCCAATAAGCCTCGCGTAATATTTTAGCACTCTCAGCACCTTTGCCTTCGTGCTTGCGTCTTCTCGCTGATCTCCACGCAAATTAAGAAAATTCAAACGAGGATTGGCAAGCAGCTCCGGCACGCTCAAATCATCACTACCTACGAAGTCAACGTGTATTCCTACTGATGTCAGTGCGGCTGCCATGCCGAGCGCGTAAGGTTTATCTCCGCCACCGGTCAGTAAGGCGACACGGATCGACGGAGGACGGAGGACGGAGGCCGGAGTCTGATTTCCGAATGCTGATTGCTGATCGCTGACTTCTGACCTCTGACTTCTGACCTCTCTCCGGGCCGCAGACTCTACGGAGGCGGAGGCCGTTCTCTGACCTCTGACGTCTGACCTCTGCGGCGTCATTTCACTGTAGCTTGGGCGAGACGGTTTCGAGCTGGTGCATCACCGCATCGAATACTTCATCCACAGTAATCGCCGTGGTTGCGCGCTCGTCATATCCCCGCTTGTAAAAGAATTTCTCAAGGAGAGGTGAAACGATCTTCCTCTGAACCCCATAGTCGTGAATTTCCCACGGGCTCGTGCAGGTGAAGAGAGTGACGCAAGGTGTTTTGGTCCCCAGCGCCAGATGCATCGGCAGACTATCACCACCCACCAAACACCGGTGATTCCGGACATCGGCCAAGTGTTCCAAGAGTGATGATCGTTTCGGCAGCACGTTTACGGTCAATCCCTGATTTTCAAGCCGTTGCTTCAATTCTTCGTAGTAAGCCCATTTCTTCATCGGCCACACGTGACCGGCTTCGGCTGCTATAGCAACATCGCCTAAGAGCCCTGTTTCGATCGGCTCCGGAAGCAGATATTGTTCACCCGCAAAGTGCAAGCCAAGGCCATTAAAAATCATCTCCTGATAGCTCTGCCGATTGAGAAATTTCAGGCGATCAGCCTCATGCCGGCCGTATAAACTGATGAGACTTAGATCAAACCAGTGTCTGGAACTCTTCGTATATGTCACTGAGTTATCGGAACCAAGGTAAGCGCCGAATATTTCGCGGCACTCAATCGTTCTAAGAAACTGCGCAACATCGACGGTATCTTCCAAATTTACCGCCAGATCGTAATGACTGTCCAAGGCATTCGCGCGCTCCTCCCATGAGAAGCAGCGTAAATTATCCGTCAGGTTTTCCAGCAAGGTGATATTCTTCGCGGCTGTAAGCCACGTAATTTGCCCGCTTAACTGGCTGAGCAACGGTGTGGTCCTTACCATATCGCCAGTGGCGCCAAGCTTGATAATCAATACGTTCATCGAGTTATGCATAGAGATGCGTGCCCTACAGATAGTCCGGCTAATTGCGGCTGACACAGCCGCCTCTACACCTGCCCGATCACAGATCGCGAGTCAAACTTGGTATCGCATGGATAACGCCCAACACCGGTCGTCGTTGCTCAATCAAAGCGATATTTACCGTAAACTCGTTGGTCCTCGTGAGGAACTCCTTCGTGCCATCCAAGGGATCCACCAACCAGAAGGATCCCGCGCTAGCGGCAAAGCGGTTGGCTGCTTCTTCCACCTCCTCCAAATTACCAGGACCTCAGGGGTTAGAGACCGGAGAGATTCTATTAGAAAATTGTGCGAAGCCCCATCTGCGGAGGTGAGCGGTGATGCGTCCTTTTTCCATTTGACCTCAGCACCTCCTTCGTAGAAGCGCATGACCTTCTCGCCGGCACGGGTCGCTAAATAACAAACCTCTCTGGTAAGCGTAGCTAATCGGTCGATCAATCTGCTGCTTTCTGCATTACTAAATGCGGGCTCGGTCGCGCCGCCGCGATTAATTCAGATCAATCAGTTTTCTTTGAATAAATTCAAGGGTCAAAACCTTGTGTATCTCAAAGGCATAGTTTCGATAACCGTTCGTATGGGCTTTGAGCATCTCTTCCAAGGAATGCGCACGAAGATACGGCCTGTTGCGCGCGTTCGAGTCAAGAAGCATCTCTCTTAGCCATCGCGAGAGCTCATCGCGGTACCAGATACGGAAGTGATGAAACTTGTGCCGGCCAATAAACAACCTTTCGAGGTGAAGTGGTGCAAAGGCACGGTCGAGCTTGGCCAGCCATTGTGGCATGCGAGAGTCATAAGCGTATTCCGCTTTAAAGGTGAACTCCTGGTAGCCGTGCAATATCGGAGTCAGGCCCGGAATCGCCCGAAAGGAGATGCCGCGATCGGTCCCAACTTTTCCCAACTCGGGATTACCATCGGCAATGAGGCGTAGCGCCGGCTCATTGTTCAATAACTCCGTCGGCGTTTGGTACGCCAGAGCAACGAGATCGTTATCAAAATAGGGCGTTCGATATGTGACTTGCGATCGTTCCACGGTGAATTTGCTGGCCATATACCACGGGGCTTGCTTGAACGCGGTGAAGGAAAGCTTGTGACCTTGAAGCTCACTGGCGTAGGTCGTGGCAGCATTTCGGAAGGAACGCGCGAGTTCCGGATCAAAAAAGTCTTCTTGAGGAGGATCCGGTTTAAACATTACTAGACGCCTCAAGATTTCCCCGCCACAAACGCCACTTAGTCGGACCGGGGCGATCTGCCGTGCCAGTCCTTGCACGTACAGGTCGATCGACCCAGTTACGTCCATTGTGCCGTCGCTGATATAAACGGCTCTTTCAGCGAGACCGGCAAACCGCGACAAAAAATCGCCGCCCACGAGAATCGTTTGATGAGGTTGCTGGCATATCTTCGCGGTTCGCCGCGCGATCTTGACGTCCGCGCAATCACGATACTTACCGCCCCACGTATAACAGGGCAGTGTTCCAGGGGGTCGGGATGCACACGCCAGGATCATCCGGCTATCCACCCCGCCAGTCAAAGACAGACCGAGGGGCTGTTTTCCACGGAAGTATCGGGGAAGAACTCGCGTCCAAGTTTCCTTTAACTTCTCGTAAAATTGGGAGGCGCTTAGCTCCCGCTGACTTTCCCATGCCTCCTGTTTAAAGTAAGTTTTCCTTTTCACGGGCTCGCCTGGGGAAAACACCCACGACGAAGCTCCTGGAAGCAAAGAGATTCCGGCGAAAAGAGTCTTGTTTCCCAGAACGGCTTCACAACAGAGAACCTCGCCCAAACTACGTAGGTCTAGTTGACGAGTGCCAGGTAAGATCTTAAGAAGGGCCTTCGCTTCAGAAGAAAAATAAAATCCGTGCGCGTCTTCGTGAAAATAAAGTCGATTGACTCCATATCGATCGTTAAACAGAACGAATTTCTGCTCACGAAGGTCCAGTAAGACACCGCTGAACCAGCCGTTTAGTTTCTCCAAGAACTCGCAACCCATTTCTTCGTACAGGTGGACGAGATAACTTGCGTCATCTGAGCCAAATTCATGCCCGTGCATTCTAAGCGCATCGATCTCGGCCTGGTCGGCAAAATCCTCCCCCGAAAAGAGAAGGCAGATGTCCTTCTTTTCATTCCAGATAGGAAGGCAATCCGCGAACGCCCCTTCGTGGCAAGCCCATCCACTCCAGAGGCCGAGCTTCTCGTTGCAATACGTGCCATCCGTATAAAACGGCCCATGTATTAGGCATTTAACCATGGATCGAACCAGGCAGCGACACTCCGCCGAGGGTCTATCCCTATTGATTATTCCAGATATTCCTGGCATCGAGGAATTTGCTACGTAGTGCTTTACAGCTTTGTAACGCGATGGCCCGGTCTGTTTCAGTCCTGGTCTGACACGCGAGACAATTGGTTCATTGCGCCCCGACTATCGGAGCCATATGATTTTTGAAGCCGTTGCCAACGAAGCCAGAATTTGAGATCAAGCACTGCGTGGTAGGCCTCATAAGCAAGCCTCTCCGGAGGCGCCAACAGCGTTCGGTTTATTTCCCCCAAAATGCGCCAGCTTAGTCGTGTGTTACCGCGGATCGTACGCATGTCTTCAATCCAGCTCGATACGCGGCCTTGCAGAAGTTCATTCAAGCGTTCGGTCGGTTCCAGCAAGCGATCTGCAATGTACCATTCGACCACCCCTGGAATGTCGCGTCGATTACGAATGAGGTTGCTAGTCGCGTGAACTTTCGAGTTGATGAATTGCGCCGGGACGGCCCATGGCGTTGAAGCGCCGATGTGCCGCAGAATGCTATCGACATACGTTTGCGGATCGTCTTGCAGTGTTTCAAACAGATCAATGTGCAAGGCATCCCGTCCAAACGCATTGGACCAGATTTGTATGGTGCGGCGGTAATCCGAGGATAGTCTGTTGCGAGCCCGCTCGACTTGGCGCAGAAAATCAATTGAACTGATTTTTCGGATATCTCTACCTCCTAGATATCCGAATTCGAGAAGGGCTTGAGACCACACTCGTTCGATCGGATGGCGCAATGTCAGAATCAGACGGAGATCCGGCAGTAATTTAGCGATTCGATTAACCTGCCATGCCTTCAGCCGTCCATATCCGGGTGAAATCTCTCCACGCACCGCCTGCGGTTCATCTCCATCATCCGGTGCAAAGTGTGCTTCATACCAGTCGAAATCATGCCGCAGCATGTCCGCCATGAAAAAGAAGTACATTTCTTTGCGATCACTCAGTCTTATATCCGGATGACATCTCAAGACCTGGTAAAGCCACGTCGAGCCGCACCGGAGAGAACCGATCCCAAGAAAGGTTGGCAGGCACGGATGTGCAAAGTTGCCCTTCCTAGGTTGATAGTTTGGCCCAACAGGCAATGCTCGCCTTTTTTGCGAGAGTGGTGTGTACCGCGTTTTCAAAGCTTATTTGGCCCGGGCAAATTTTCTGCGAAGAACCCCGCACATTTCGTATGTTCCGTAATTGTTTTAATGCTTGGCGGACAGGGGAAGGATTCGAACCTCCGATGCGACTTGGGTCGCATAGCAACCCTTGCGAGCTGCTGCCTTAAACCACTCAGCCACCTGTCCTAAACTCCATTCGGATCGATTGCTGCAAATTGCGGCTATGCGGGAGCCGCCCTAGATCTTGTACAATATCCCTTCTCATGGTGCGCGCGCAATTGCTAACAAGTTATCGCGGAAACGTGGAACCAAGAATAGTGGATATCCAATCCAGGATATAACTCGAACGGCGGGATTAGTTGGTCCGAAGTGCGTTTGGCAATCCTCTACAAGACAATCCTTGAATCCAGCTTTCTCAAATTGCCATCGGAGGTGATCACGACTGTATTCGATCACGTGTTCCAAAACTTTGTCTTCCGGCGTGCGAGAATAATCGTGAATGCGCAAGCCCAGAGCAATGTAGACCACATTGCGTAACCGATAAAAATTGGTGTTGAGCAAATTAGGGTACCACGAGGCTTAAGCGCTCTCCGTAGTCGTTCTAAACCACATGACCCGGCAGTGGTAAATGCTCAATAACTTCTGAAAAGAAGATGAAGTCAAAATTGCTCTATGAATGGCTGTTCCGTTTTTATACAAGTTCCACTGCACTGCTGGCACCTTTTGAGACCGTAAGTAATCAAACAATGGCCCGCGGATATTGAGATCCGCTACACACGCATTATCAGCCCATAGCGGCTTGCACAACAGAGCCAACTGTCCCCCACCGATATCGAGCACATCTACTGGGGTAGCTGGTGCTAGAGAACAAAATCGCTTGACAAGCGACTTGTAGCGCGAGCGATAGCGTGAGTAATGGTTCGGTGATCCATAGTGAACCGCGAAGGCGTTTTGTTGGATAAATTCTGCATATATCGAATCGAATTTTTTGGGATCCCATGCACGGGACATAAGAGTGGTATTCCTTTCAAGGAAGGCTAACAGCTTGTGGACACAGCATCTTAGGCGGCGGAAGATGGGGCTTCGGACCATGTCGCGTGACCCAATGGAGGACTTGGGCAACGGCCTGCGCTTTCGCATCCCAAGTCAAACATTCCCGGGCGTAAGACAGGCCTTGCTGTCGTAGCCGATACACAAGGTCCCGATTGCCTGCGAGATCGTTTAGAATCCTTTCCATCTGTAATACCACCTCTTCCTCGTTGCCGGGGGTGACCTTGTAACCAACTTCTGAGTGCACGATGTCCCCGGGCCCGCCCCAGTCTAGGATCACAGGCACTGCTCCACTCGCGAGAGCTTCGAAGACTACGCCTCCACCGCCCTCGCGAATGGCTGGAAGTACCACCACATCTGCGGTTCGCAAACGCTTGAGCACTTCCTCATGGCTAAGCCAGCCACAAAAGGAGACAGCGTTCGTGATCCCAATATCTCTAGCAAGCTGCTCAAGAG